>Ga0137403_10001399_pt1 | contig 30316 bp, 25 predicted proteins | sample CZOMad2_1_16fung_FD_122057 | JGI IMG/M metagenome (GOLD analysis project Ga0137403, IMG submission 122057) | Vadose zone soil fungal communities from Angelo Coast Range Reserve, California, USA - CZOMad2_1_16fungal (Hybrid Assembly) | ecosystem: Environmental > Terrestrial > Soil > Vadose zone... | reverse complement strand
CTGCTGACTTGCGGGCTTTCATCTGCTATGATGCGTCGCTTCTGTAATCCCACAATCTATGCCTAGTCAAAAACAGCTCCATTGGTCTGAGTTGCGGGTGGGGATCACTGTCGTGGTCGCGGCCATCACTCTGGCCGTGCTGATTTTTTTAATGACTAGCGCGCAAGGATTGTTCACCCGCAAGATCTTCCTGAGAGCATATTTTGACAACGCGGAAGGGCTGCGTAACGGCGCTCCGGTGCGGCTGCAAGGTGTAGACATCGGGAACGTGATCCGTGTCCGCATCCTCCCGACCAGAAAAGATACTCCGGTGGAGATCACGCTGAAGGTCAGCAGCCGCTACGAAGATGCTATCCACAAGGACACTGTCGCCAATCTGGCCACCGCCGGCGTTTTGGGTGAGACGTTCGTCGACTTGGACAGCCTGAACGCCACTGGCCCCAAAGCGCAGGACAATGACGAGCTAAAGTCGGAGAACGCCCCCGGCATCTCCGACGTTGTGCGCGCCAGCAATACCACCCTGCAGAACGTCAACAAGATCGTGGACGCCATCCAGCAGGGCAAGGGCTCGATCGGCAAGTTCATTTACGATCCTTCGCTGTTCAATAAGCTGAACGACACGGTCACGGAAGCCCAGGGGATGGTGAAAGAGATTCGCCGCGGGCGCGGGACCATCGGCAAGCTGATCGCCGACGATGCTCTCTACAACAAACTCAACGCCACGGTGGAGAAGTTGAACAAGATCGTCGACGCGATCGAACGCGGCGAGGGCACGGCCGGCAAACTGGTTAAGGACCCGAGCCTCTACAACAATGCCAACCAAACAGTGGCCAAGGTCAACGCCCTGATGGACGATGTGAACGCCGGCAAGGGCGCGCTCGGCAAATTTGCCAAAGACGAAGAATTCGCCCGCAAGCTCGACAACACCATGACCCGTCTTTCCAGCTTGGCCACCAAGCTGGATCAAGGCGAGGGCACGGCCGGCAAACTCTTCAAAGACCCGTCGCTTTACAACAACGCCGACCAGATGTTGGTGGAGACCCGCAACCTAGTGAAGGCGATCCGCGAGAACCCAAAGAAGTACCTGACCATTCACTTCAAAGTTTTCTAGACGGGCGTTTCGGCTCACCAATCCGCCCCGACCACGTCCAACCGCCGGGCACTCGCGTCCAGTGGGAACCCGTGCGTCGGACCGTGCGTATCATTTACACTTCTCAGGCCCAAATTCTCTCGTGAGGCATGCTACATGCGCCGAATGGCTTTGCTGCTGGTCCTGCTGACCTTCGTTTCCTTTGCTTTCACCCAAGACGCTGCCAAGACGTCGTTCATCTCTGAAAATGTCGACAAGTCAGCCGACCCGTGCGTTGACTTCTTTCAGTATGCTTGCGGCAACTGGCTGGCAAAGCATCCGATACCTGCCGACCGCGCCACCTATGGCACGGGGCAGATGGTGTTCGACCAGAATCTCGACGCGTTGCACGAGGCGCTTGAAGTGGCGGCGAATCCGACCGCGAAGCGGAGCGCGGCCGAGCGGCGGGTCGGCGATTACTATGCTGCCTGCATAGATGAGCGTGGCATCAACGCAGCCGGCACCAAGCCGCTGCAGCCCGAGCTGGCGCGCATCAATGCGATCACTTCGAAGGCCGGACTGGCGGGTGAGATCGCCCACCTGCACTCGATCGGTCTGCGCGACGGCACCCAGATCGCGCAATCCGGCCGCGCCAAGTCACTCTTCGATTTCACCGCTTTCCTCGACGATAAGAACTCGACCAAGGTGATCCCCATCGTGGACGCGGGTGGCATTGGCCTTCCCGACCGCGATATGTATGTGGACGATGACGAGCGCTCCAAGGGACTGCGCGAAGGCTATGTGAAGCACATCGAGAACATGTTTGCGCTGATGGGCGAGTCGCCGGAGAAAGCTGCGGCCGATGCCAAGGCTGTGATGGCGATCGAGACCGAGCTGGCCAAGGTGTCGATGACGCGCACGGACCGCCGCGATCCTAACAGCATTTATCACAAGATGACGATGAAGGAGCTGCAGGCGCTCAGCCCGAACTTCAATTGGACCGTGTACTTCAGCGCAGTAGGCGTGCCCGCGCCGCAGGGTCTCAATGTGCGTGAGCCGAACTTCGTGAAGGGCATGAACGCCGCCATCGAAATGCATCCGCTCGACCACTGGAAGACATACCTAAAGTGGCAACTGGTGCATGCCGCCGCACCGCTGCTCCCGACCAAGTTCGTTGACGAGAACTTCGACTTCTACGGCAAGCAACTCACCGGCACCAAGCAACTCCGTCCGCGCTGGAAGCGCTGCATCGCTTCAGCTGACGCCGCTTTGGGCGACGACCTGGGCGTGCTGTTCATCGAGAAAAAGTTCGGGCCAGACAGCAAAAAGCGCATGCAGACGATGGTCGATAACCTGGAGAAGTCGCTGGCGGCCGATATCGAATCGGTGGACTGGATGAGTCCCGAGACCAAGAAGGCGGCGATGGTGAAATTCCACGCCATCACCAACAAGATCGGCTACCCGGATCATCCGCGCACCTATCCGACGGCGGTGATCACCCGCACTACGCCGCTGGCGAATTATTGGAGCGCTGCCGCTGACGACTTGAAGTGGACGCTGGCACGCATGAAGAAGCCGGCTGACAAGAGCGAGTGGCAGATGTCGGCTTCGACGCTGAACGCCTACTACGATCCCCAGATGAACAACATCAACTTCCCGGCCGGCATCCTGCAGCCGCCGTACTTCTCCAATGAAAATGACGATGCGCTGAACTACGGCGCCATCGGCGGAGTGATCGGCCACGAGCTTACTCACGGGTTCGACGACCAGGGGCGCCAGTACGATGCTGAAGGTAATCTGCGTGACTGGTGGACCGCGGAAGACGGCAAGAAGTTCCAGGAGCGCGCCACCTGCATGCAGAAAGAGTACGACGCCTTCACCGTGAAAGATCCGGCGAATCCGGACAAGCCCATCCACCTGAACGGAAAGCTTACCTTGGGCGAGAATGCCGCCGACAATGGCGGCCTGCGCATCGCGTATATGGCCCTCGAGGATTCGTTGAAGGGCAAGGAACAAACGCTCATCGATGGCTACACCCCACAACAGCGCGTCTTTATGGGCTGGGGCACGGTGTGGTGCAATAACTACCGCGACCAAGCAGCGGCGCTGCAGGCCAAGACCAACGAACACTCCGTCAGCAAGTACCGTGTGAACGGGGTGGTGCAGAACATGCCGGAGTTCCAGAAGGCGTTCAGTTGCAAAGCGGGACAGCCCATGGTCTCGCAGAGCGCCTGCCGGATCTGGTAAGCGAACGAGGGACGCGCCGACCCACTATCGGCGTGTTCTAGAAATCTTTCTCTGAGGATGACTATGCGTTTCTTGCGAATGCTTCTGTGCGTATCCCTGATCGGATGCACTCTCCCGCTTTTCTCCGGCGACAACAAAGACGTCGATCCCAAGACCGGCCTGCGTCATGGCTTCGACCCTGCCGCGATGGACAAGACCGCCGACCCATGCAATGACTTCTTCCAGTACGCCTGCGGCACGTGGCTCGCGAAGAATCCGGTGCCGGCAGAATATTCGGATTGGGACCGTTTCTCGGAACTCTACGAGGTGAATCTCGCTATCCTGCACGACATTCTCGACAAGGCGGCTAAGCCCGATCCTAAACGGAGCGCCGAAGAGCAGAAGATCGGCGACTACTACGCTTCCTGTATGGATGAGGCAGCGGCCGAGCAGAAGGGTGCTTCGGTGTTGAAGCCCCAGCTCGACCAAATCGCGGCGATGAAGTCGAAATCCGACCTCGCCGAGCAGGTGGCGCATTTGCAAAATTACGGCATCCCGTCGCTGATGCGTTTCAACTCGCAGCAAGACTTCAAGAATGCGGAGAGCATGATCGCGGAGTTCGACCAGGGCGGCCTTGGCCTGCCCGACCGCGACTACTACGTGAAAGACGAAGCCGACAAAAAGGAGAAGCGCGAGAAATATCAGCTACACGTGCAGAAGATGTTCCAGCTGCTGGGTGACGCACCGGTGACCGCGGCGGATGAAGCCAAGGTCGTCATGGCGATGGAGACCGACCTGGCGAAGGCGTCGCAGGACCGCACCTTCCGGCGCGATCCCAACAACGTTTATCACAAGATGACGAAGGCTGAATTCGTCAAGCTGAGCCCCAACTTCAATTGGAATCGCTACTGGCAGCTGATGAAGGTGCCACAGTTCACCGAGATCAATCTGGCGCCGCCTGATTTTCTCAAAGGCGTGAACGCCGCCATCGATGCGCATCCGGTGGAGCATTGGAAGACGTACCTGCGATGGAAGGTCGTCAACTCGGCCGCGCCATATCTCGCAAAGGCATTCGTGGATGAAGATTTCGATTTCAACGAGCACATCATGGGTGGCGCCGAGCAGATCCGTCCGCGGTGGAAGCGGTGCGTGGACTACGTGGACGGCAACTTGGGCGAAGCGCTGGGCAAGGTCTATGTCGACAAGACATTCGGCGCCGAAGGCAAGCGCCGCATGTTGGAGATGGTAGATGCGCTGCACAGTGCGCTCGCCAAAGACATTGCCGGCCTCGATTGGATGGGCGATGCCACCAAGCAAAAGGCCAATGACAAGCTGAAGGCCTTCGCGCGCTTGATCGGGTATCCCGACAAGTGGCGCGATTATTCGACGCTCAGCGTGGCCCGCAATGATTTTTATGGCAACGTGAATCGCGGCGATGGATTCGAGAAGCACCGCTTGCTCAACCGCGTCGGCAAACCGGTCGACCACGGCGAATGGCTGATGAGTCCTCCCACGGTCAACGCCTACTACCGCGGATCGATGAACGACATCACCTTCCCGGCGGGGATCCTGCAGCCGCCGTTCTTCGAGAATTCGATGGACGACGCCGTCAACTACGGCGGCATCGGCTTGGTGATCGGCCACGAGATGACCCACGGCTTTGACGATCAGGGCCGTAAATTCGACGCGAAGGGCAATCTGAACGACTGGTGGACGGCGGACGACGGAAAGAAATTCGAGGAGCGCGCCAGTTGTTTCGTCAACGAATATGGCAGCTTCTCCCCCGTTGCTGACATGCATCTCAACGGCAAGCTCACCCTCGGCGAGAATACTGCCGATAACGGCGGCGCCCGCATCGCTTTCATGGCGCTACAGCAGACGCTCGCCGACAAAGCCAAGGCCGACCCCAAAGTGCTCGAGAAGGTCGACGGGTTCACACCCGAGCAGCGCTTCTTTCTAGGCTTCGGGCAGGTGTGGTGCGACAACCGGCGCGAAGAATTCTCCAAGCAGATGGTCACGCTCGATCCGCACTCGCCCGACAAGTTCCGCGTGAATGGCGTAGCGCAGAACATGCCGGAATTCCAAAAGGCGTTCAGTTGCAAAGGCGGATCGCCCATGGTGCGCGAGAACGCGTGCCGCGTGTGGTGACAAAGGCTTAGACTAGGACGTGGACGTGCTGATCTCTGATCGGCCCCCGCGCCACCAAAGGTCGGCACCTCCACCTGCAGGCGGGCTCGTGAACATCCTTTTGCTTTCCATGCCGGACTCCTTTGAGCACATGCCGCCGGTCGCGGTGCGCATGCCCAACGGGGCGCTCACCTCGCTCGCCGGCAATGTCGATCGCCATCACAAAGTTACAGTCGCCGATCTGATCCTGGTCCAAGGCAATGTGCGAGAAACGGTGCTGGACCTTGTTGCGAAGCACAAGCCTGATCTCGTCGGCCTTTCCGTGATGACGTTCCAGCGCAAAACAGCGCTACGGATCATCGAGCTGATCCGCTCGCAGAAACCGGGCGTGCTGGTCGCGGTAGGCGGATACGATCCGAGTCTCGCGTCGGAAGCTTACATGTCGTCTGATTCAGGCGTTGACTTCATCATTCGCGGCGAAGGTGACGTCACCTTCCGCGAACTCGTCCGCGCACTGGAACAGGAAACTTCTCTCGATCGGATCGCAGGACTCTCTTACGTCGCCGAAGGTTCCTGGAAACATACTCCAGACCGCGGCGTGCACACCCTGGATGACGGAGAGGTCCGTCTGCCCAACCGGGATTCACGTGCCATCCACGGGTACACCTTCCTCGGTAAGCAAGTGGACGTCATCGAGACCTCGCGCGGCTGCACCTTCGACTGCAGCTTTTGCTCCATCATCGAGATGCGCGGTCGCAACTTCCATACCTATTCGTTCGACCGCGTCCTCGCCGACATACGCGATGCGTGCGAGCACGGGGCGCGGGCGATTTTCATCGTCGACGACAACATCACTCTCAACGTGCATCGCTTCGAGGCACTGTGCCGGGCGATCATCGAGGCCAAGCTGAACGACATCGAGTACCTGGTGCAGGCGATGACCTCAGCCATCGCTAACCATGGTGCGACGCTTGCGCCTTTAATGGGCAAGGCAGGATTCCGATACGTATTCCTCGGCATTGAAAATATTCTGGAAGGCGATTTGAAATTCCTTCGCGCCAGCGCGAAGAACACTGCCCGCGACAACGGCAGGAACATCGGCAACGCGACGTTGCAGGCGATCAGCTACATCCACCAGAACGGGATGAACGTTGTCGGCGGGCTGATCGTTGGAAGTCCTGATGACACTCGGGAGTCCATCGAAGCTAATCTGGAATTCGCGCGGCAGTATGTGGATTGGCCCTACATCCAGCATCCCACCCCCTACCCGCGCACCCCCATGACGAAAGATTTTCGCGAACAGGGTCTGGTGACCATCGATCGCGTAGAGGAATACGATGGCACGACGGCAGTCGTCCGCACCCACTCGGTGTCATCGGAGGAGATCGAGTTTATGCGCTGGCGTGCCGAGCGCTGGATGAAAGTGCGGCACATGCCCAAGGCGTTCCGCAGCAATCCCCGCTTCGTGCTGCGCAATGCCATCCCCATGCTGCGCCATACCATGCGTGGAAGCACGCTGAAGACTTGGTTGAGACTTGAGCCTGAGCGGGAAGCGTTTCGGCGGTATAAGGACATCCGCGCTGCCGAACGCCAATATTTATAGGATCACCCTGGCGTCACCCACGCGGCGGGTGACGCGTTCGCGGTCGAGCCACTCCAGCAGCGGGATGGCGTACTTGCGGCTGATGCCGGTCATTTCCTTGAAGCGCGCAACGTCGAGCTTGTCGGACTTCGACTTCTGCTCAGTCAACGATTTCTTCAATCCCCTCAATGCGTCGCGATGAAAGACCAGATCATCTGAGAGTTTGATCAACGTGCCCTCGCGAAGTAGGAGTGCGACGATCTTCTGCGCGCGGACTTTGTCTACCTTGACTCCGGCCAGGACATCCTTCAACGCGGGAACTTTGAGTCCGGCTGTCGCAAATGCATTCTCGATGGTGGATTTGGATTCCGCCTCGTCATCCTGCATGGTGACCGAGCGGCCGGCGAGCGCCACCAGCTCGCCAGAGAACTGCAGCTTCTTTTCGCGAGCCAGATGCTCAATTACAGCCGCAAAAACTTCTTTTGGGAGTGTGAGACCAACCTGCTCACGCAACTGCTCTTTGCTGATTCCCGGGGAAAGGGGATTGTCGCGGTGAAAAATTGCGACGGCTTCAAGTGTATAGCTGCTCAGACCGAAGAAATTCGGAGCATGCAAGAACAGATCGCCAAACCTCAAGATCGACTTGTCAGCAACATTGGGACCCAAAGCTTGCCCGATTTGTGCCGGCCGCATCCCCGTCTCAGCTACCAGCGCTTGCAGGCCGATCCCGAAATCCACGCGGCGCGCGATGCGCGCGCGCAGCATAGAACTCTTCTCGCCGGATGCAAACAGTCGCAGCAGGTCGATGTCCGATTTACGCTCAGGAGCGTTGTCGAGGACCATTCCCCCGCCAATGGTCACCACCGGCGAGAACTGGCGGATGATGAAGCGATCGCCGGGAAGAAGAAGCGCCACCTGCGTAAGCCGCAGTTGAGCGAAGCCGCTTTCGCCCGGTACGAGTTGCTTCGCTTCGTGCAGCCGTACCTCGGCAATGGTCTCGGAGGTGTAGCAGTGAAAGTGAACGCGCGCGCGGTCCTTGAGCGCCTTCGCATCGCTTAGCAGCGATAAGGAAACATCGATCCGATCGCTAGCACGAAACGTCCCCGGCGTCGCGAGCATCATGCCACGGGCAAGTTCGTCCTTATTCACGGAGGCGAGATTAAGGGCGGTGCGCTGGCCGGCGCGCGCCTCATCCACCGGCTGGTCGTGTACCTGTACGCCGCGAACCCGCAGCCGCTTGCCGCCAGGGAACACCTGAGCTTCGTCTTCTTTGCGAACGCGTCCGGCGATCAACGTTCCGGTGATGACGGTGCCGAAGCCCTTCATCGCGAAGACGCGATCGATGGGAAGACGCAAGAATGAATCGGAGCTTCGGGCGGAAGCAGCGACAGCGGTCGCGGCAAGCGCACTCTTCAACTCGTCCAGACCTGCGCCTGTCTTCGAGCTTACCGCGATCATCGGTGCCCTTGCGGGATCCAGGAAGGAATCTTTTAGAAAGGCGGAGACCTCATGCTTCAGTGATGCAAGTGCATCTGCATCCACCAGATCCGATTTTGTGATCACGGTGATGCCGCGCTCGATGCCGAGCAGGCGGCAGATGTCGAAGTGTTCGCGCGTCTGCGGCATCACGCCTTCGTCGGCGGCGACGATGAAGAGCACGACGTCCATTCCGCCGACGCCGGCCAGCATGTTGCGCACGAAACGCTCGTGCCCGGGGACGTCGACGAAGCCCAGGCGCAGCTTCTCGCCGTTCGGTCCGGGCAATTCCAAGTGAGCGAAGCCCAGATCGATGGTGATGCCGCGACGTTTCTCCTCTTGCAGGCGGTCGGCATCGATGCCGGTCAGAGCCTTGACCAGCGCAGTCTTGCCGTGGTCGATGTGGCCAGCGGTTCCTACGATCACGGATTTCACAAAAGCAGTGTATCGCGAGGCGATTCTGAGTTATCTTGTCCGGCATGTTTGCCTGCCGCTGGTTTCTCTTGCTCTGCATGATCAACATCTGGAGCACGCCGTGGATATTCGCTTCGACTGCCGACGACAACTTTGAACGCTTCAAGGCTGAGTACGCTCACGCCCTAGACTTGCTCGCTGCGGACAAGGCACGAGACGCCTTGAAGTCGTTTGAAAAGGCCGACAAGCTTCACGGCGGCGACTGCGGAGCGTGCCGATACCAGATGGCCAAGATCGAGATGAGTTCCGGAAAGTACGACGACTGCCTGCGCGACTTGGAGAAAGCGTTACCCAATCTGACGGAGCCGAAAGTGCAAGCGTTGGCGCGTAACCTGAAGGGTGTGATCCTTATGGGTTTGGCCGACGGGAAGATGGAAAAGCTGCAAAAGGCGCAAGCGGAATTCGCCGCTGCGCGCCAGCTGAACAGCGCGGACCCGACGTTCCTCCTCAATCTTGGCATTGTTCGGCTCAAACAGAAAGATGATGAAGGTGGGATTGCGCTGCTCAATGAGTTTTTGGAACAGGCCCCAGACGGGCTGGCGGCGCAGACTGCGCGCCGATTCATCGAGAAGCCCCGGCGAGCTCGCGAATCTTTCGCGCCCGCGCTTATCGTGACTACGCTGCAGGGCGACCAATATTCGCTGGACGCGATGGCCGGGAAGGTTGTGGTCATCGATTTCTGGGCGACGTGGTGTCCGCCGTGCGTTGAATCGGTCCCTGAGCTGAAGGATCTCCTGAAGAAGTATCCTAGAGAGAAGCTGTCTCTCATCAGCATCAGTGCCGATGATGACGATCAGGCTTGGAGAGGCTTTATCGCCAAGAAGCAAATGGACTGGCCGCATTATCGTGACAATGATGGCTCGATCGCCAATGCCTTCGGGGTGCACGCGTTCCCGACTTATCTGGTGATCGATGGCGACGGCATCATCCGGCAGCGGATCGAAGGAGCCAACCAGCAGCGCAGCGTAGCTGCGCAGATCGGATCAACTGTTGAGAAGATCCTCAAGTCTCCTGGCGGGGTTTTATCGAAAGAAAAATAGCTACTTCGTGGACGAGCCTTTTGCTTTCGCGAGCAGCCCGGAGGTCTCGCGCAGGCGCTGCGAGAGCGTGACCGCGGCGGAGCGATAGAAGCGCGCCGCGAAGTGGGGAAAGGCTTCGAACATCTGCTTGAGGTCGGCGACTTCCAGAGCGTCCACATCAACATTGCCGTCAGCAACAACCGACGCGCTGGCGAGCGCGTCTTCGATGAATGCCATCTCGCCAAAGATGCTGCCGGGGCCAAGTGTGACCAGAACGGAGCGGCCGCCGCCATTGGAACGTTCTACCCTTACCTTCCCGGAACGCAGCAGGTAGACGGTCTTCGGCACTGATCCCTCGCGAATGAGGGTTTGGTCTTTTTCGAAAGATACTTTTTTGGATTTCGATGCGACCAGATTCCAGTCGCTTGCGCTCAAATATTCCAGCGCGCCCCTACTCATGGAGACACTCCTGCTTTGTCATAGGTGTTTGCGCAATCGTAACTTAAAACCAGCACGACCGATTATCAATTTTGGCCAAGACTGTTTTCGAGAGTGAGTCCCCGCGATTTCGGTTCCAAGAGTGAGGCAAAACTGCGACAATCGGCGCACGGTGAAGACAGCCATCAAGCCGCTTCATGCTTGGGTCGCGATCGTGCTAATGCACGGCGCCCAGACTATTTACTACTATCCGCGACTACCAGCGGTAGTGGGGCAGCATTTCGGCGGCGATGGGCGAGCGAACGGCTGGGCGTCGCGCGATGCCTTCTTCATTTTGTCGTGGACGGTCTTGCTGGTCATCAGCGCCATCTTCATGTTCACGCCGCGCGCGTTGCGCACGGTGCCAGTCTCACTGATCAACCTGCCGAACAAGGATTATTGGCTGGCGCCGGAGCGCAAAGAGGAGTCGCTGCGCTTCCTCGAGCGGGAGATGGAATGGATGGGCGTAATGACAGTGGGCTTCATTGCGCTGGTGCTGCACCTTGCCATCCGCGCTAACCTGGTTCCCGACCGTCGTCTCGAGAACGGGGCGTTCGTGACCTTACTAGTCGTATTCCTGGTGGCGACCACTGGGTGGGTAGTTAGGCTGTACCGACGATTTGCTAATTCCAGCTCGATCAGGTAGCCACCAAAAAGAATGCCCAGGAGCCGCGGTTTCTCGGCTGCCTGAGCGGGCCTGACATCTATATCAGGACGGTGTTGCGTTAATTAGTAAGTGAGATGCTGGCGGACAGAAAAGGGTAGCCCAGCAGCTCCGCCCGGCGATGTCAAATCCAGCTCTGCCATGAGAAAATAGTATTTCCCACTATGTCTACTGCCCTCGACAACTCCCCCGCCATCACTCCCGAGGTCATCGAGGAGCACGGCATCACGCCTGAGGAATACCAGAAGATCCTGAAGGCCTTGGGCCGCACGCCCACACTCACCGAATTGGGTATCTACAGCGTGATGTGGAGCGAGCATTGTTCCTACAAATCGTCTCGCGTGCACTTGAAGCGCCTGCCCACGCGTTCCACGTTGGTGGTGCAGGGGCCGGGCGAGAACGCCGGCATCATCGACATTGGCGACGGCTGGGTCTGCGCCTTCAAGATCGAATCGCACAACCATCCTTCTTACATCGAGCCGTTTCAGGGCGCGGCCACCGGCGTGGGCGGAATCCTGCGCGACATCTTCACCATGGGAGCGCGCCCGCTGGCGGTAATGGACTCGCTGAGATTCGGTCCGATTGCTAAAGGCAAGGGTACGAAGGCGGACGATGTCACCATTCATAAGAATCACTCCATCCTTGAGGGTGTGGTCAGCGGGATCGCCAGCTACGGAAACTGCTTCGGCGTCCCTAACCTCGGCGGTGAGACCAAGTTCGAAGACTGTTACTCCAACAATCCTCTGGTGAATGCCTTTGCGCTGGGACTAGCGCGCAAAGACGAGATCTTCTACGCGCGCGCCGCGGGTGAGGGTAATCCGGTGATCTACGTAGGTGCAAAGACGGGGCGCGACGGCATCCACGGCGCCACCATGGCCAGCGAAGAATTCAGCGAGGGCTCGGAAGCGAAGCGTCCGAATGTTCAAGTAGGCGACCCGTTCCTTGAAAAGCTCCTTCTCGAAGCATGTCTCGAAGCCATGCATTCCGGCGCGGTGGTCGGGATCCAAGACATGGGCGCCGCTGGGCTCACCTGCTCAACCTGCGAGATGGGCGCCCGCGGCGGCGTGGGCCTCGAGATCGAGCTCGACAACGTGCCACAGCGCGAGAGCGGGATGAACTCGTACGAGATCATGCTCTCGGAATCGCAGGAACGAATGCTGCTCGTCGCGGAAAAAGGACGCGAGCAGGAAGTATTGAGGATATTCGCCAAGTGGGGGCTGGACGCAGTGGTGATCGGCCGCGTGATCAGCCAATCGAAGATGCGCGTGCTGGAGCACGGAAAAGTGGTCGCCGAAATTCCTAACGAATCGCTGACCGACGATGCACCGCTCTACCACCGTCCGGTCGGCGAGTGGGAGCCGAAGTTCCCGCGCCAGAAGCCGGCGAGCATCTCGCTGGCCAAGTCGAACCGCGACTTCACCCCCGAATTCAAGCTACTTCTGGCCTCGCCGAACATCTGCTCCAAGCGCTGGGTACACGAGCAATACGACACCATGGTGCAGACCAACACCGCGCAAGCGCCGGGTGACGACGCCGGTGTGATCCGCGTGAAGGGAACCAAGCGCGGGCTTGCCATGGCACTCGATTGCAATAGCCGCTGGGCGTATCTCGAGCCGAAGCTAGGGGCGATGCATTCAGTCGCCGAGGCGGCGCGCAAGGTCGCATGCTCGGGTGCGACCCCCGTGGCGGCGACAAACTGCTTGAACTTCGGCAATCCTGAAAAGCCGGAGATCATGGCGCAGTTCTCGGCCGTCATCGACGGGATGACCGAAGCCTGCACAGCGCTGGGAACGCCCATCACCGGCGGCAATGTCAGCTTCTATAACGAGACTCTGGGCGAAGGCATCTATCCCACGCCCACGGTAGGCATCGTCGGCATCATGGAAGACGTGACCAAAGTGGTCTCGTCGCACTTCCAGCGCGCCGGTGAAGCGCTGCTCATCCTGCACAAGGGCGGGTGCAGCCACACCGAGCAGGAATTCGGCTCGTCGGAATACGCGAAGGAGCTTCTGGGCGCGATCTGGGGCGTTCCGCCGGTGCTCGATCTGAAGATGGAGGCTGCGCTGCAGAAGTGCATGGTCGAGCTAGCGGATAAGCGCCTGATCAGCTCTGCCCACGACATCTCTGAGGGCGGGATCGCCGTCGCCTTGGCGGAGATGGGCTTCCGGCGCAATGTCGGCGTCAAGGCGGAATTCAACTCGGCAGAGTGGCCGCCGGAGATGGGCCTGTTTGCCGAGCATGCCAGCCACATCTTCGTTACTTGTGACCAAAGTAAGGTGAAAGACATCCAATCAATTGCGGTAAGATACGGGCTAGCGGCGGATCTTCGGGGCCAGACCCAAGCAGAAAAATTTGAGATCACGTACAACGGGTCGGTCGTAGTGTCGGCGCCGGTGGCGGATCTAAAGAAGTCGTGGTCGGAGTCGCTGGAAAAGATGCTGCACGTGGAGACGCGCGAGCACCTGGTACCGGAAGTGTTGCAGAAGAGTTGAATATGGTCGTGCCTTTCGACAAGTTTCGCGACGAGTGTGGGGTGGTGGCGATCTACAACCATCCTGAGGCGTCGAAGCTCGCCTATCTCGGCCTGCACGCGCTGCAGCATCGCGGACAGGAATCCGCGGGCATCGTCTCTTCGGACACGCACACACTGCACGCTCACAAGGCCATGGGCCTGGTGGCCGACATCTTTAACCAGCCTACGCTCGACAAGCTGCCCGGAATCCATGCCATCGGGCACACGCGCTACTCCACCGCCGGTGACAGCGCATTGCTGAACGCGCAGCCCATCATGGTGGATTGCAACAAGGGCATGATCGCGCTCGCGCATAACGGCAATCTGGTGAATGCGAATTTCATTCGCAATAAGCTGGAGCAGGCGGGCTCAATCTTCCAGACCACCAGCGACACCGAAGTCGTGGTGCATCTGATCGCGCAGTCCAAAGAACAGACTCTGACCGAAGCCATTGCCGACGCGCTGCGCCGCATCGAGGGCGCATTCTCGCTGGTGCTGATGACGCGCGACCGGGTCTTCGCGGTGCGCGATCCACGCGGCTTCCGACCTCTATCGATGGGACGCATTCCCAAAAAAGAAGGCGAGCGCGATGACACCATCGTCTTCGCATCTGAGACCTGCGCATTCGACCTGATCGGCGCCACCTACGAACGTGACGTGAAGCCCGGCGAGATGATCGTGGTCGGTCCAGAAGGCGTGCAATCGCGCTTCTATTCCGCGCACGCGCCGCAGACGGCTTGCATCTTCGAGCACGTTTACTTTTCACGGCCGGATTCGACCGTCTTCGGACGCCCCGTGGTCGTCAGCCGCGAGCTGCAGGGGCGCCAGTTGGCGAAAGAGGCTCCCGTGGACGCGGACATCGTAGTTCCGGTTCCTGACAGCGGCGTGACCGCCGCGATGGGCTTCTCGGCAGAGAGCAACATCCCGTTCCGCTTCGGACTGATCCGCAACCATTACGTCGGACGTACCTTCATCGAGCCCGAGCAATCGGTGCGCGACTTCGGCGTCAAGCTCAAGCTGAATCCGGTGCGCAGTCTGCTGGAAGGCAAGCGCGTGGTGCTGATCGACGACTCCATCGTCCGCGGTACCACCAGCCGCAAGATCGTACGCATGGTGCGCAGCGCGGGAGCGAAAGAGGTGCACATGCGCATCTCCTGCCCGCCGACCATCTCTCCCTGCTTCTACGGCGTGGACACGCCTTCGAAAGACCAGCTCATCGCCGCTAACAAGAGCGTGGAAGAGATCCGCAAGTACATCGGCGCCGATTCGCTCTCGTATCTTTCGCTCGAAGGATTGAAGAAGGCTTGCGGCGAGAGTGAAGAGCTCACCTTCTGCTCCGCCTGCTATACGGGAAAATATCCTACCGAGTGGGTCGACGTGGCCGACATCGCGCCTGCACCTGCTATCCAGGTCTAAGAACCCTTTAGGCTCACACTCACGTGGTTGTGAACCTGAAACCAATCCAACACCTTACGTTCAAATTCCTGCGGCTGGGCATTCCATGCGCCGGTATGGATGGCGCCGGGCACCTCCCAAAGAACGATCCTGGGATTGTGGGCAAGTATCTGGCGCGAGTGCCACGGCCGGATGTTTATGTCCTCGGCTCCGTGGATCAGAAGTATCGGCACGGTGACTTGCTCGACCGCGCGTTCCGGGGATGCGTTGTCCAAATTGATGCCATAGCGCAGGCGCGAGTAGATGAACCCTGTCCATACAATCGGACGCAGCACCGTGTTGCCAAACCATGGCGGCATGCCCACAAAGTTCGCCAGTCGTTCGGCTTCCACCTCGCGCGCATTGGCGAAGGATGACTCCGCGATCACCGCGCAGAAGCGGTGCTCGCCGCGAAGCGATTGAAGCAACAGCGCCGCGCCCATCGATTCGCCCATGCCGAAGACGCATCCCGGGTGCTGATGCTCCTCGATCCAGTCAACCCACAGATGAATGTCATTCGATTCCCGCAGGCCGTAGGTGGCGATACGGCCGCCGCTCTCGCCATGCGCGCGAGAGTCTGGAATCAGGACGGTGTATCCGTGCCGCACAAAGAATTGCGCGTAGCCGGCGACTCCCAGACGATTATCGGTCACGCCATGCAACAGCAGGATGGTGTTGCCGTTACCTTGGGCAGGGACGACAGTCCAAGCGCGGAGAGGGACGCCATCGTTCGCGGCGATCTCCATCGGTTCGAGTTTCGCGCCAAGAGTTGAAGAGATGCGAATCGCAGTCGCCTGAACGGCTTGCGGTAAAGGTCGTCGATGCAGGTGAAGGGAAAGCTCGGTCACGACGATGCCGGCGACAACGCAAAAAATCACATAGCCGACCAGAAAGCGACTAACGCGCCTGAGCAGTGTTTTATGCACTGGGAGAGGATACGCGTTTCCAGCCGATTCGGTTCCACAAGGTCTTTTCGCGTATCTCCGTGTCACCGGCCAATATCTTTAGATGTTGCATAAACCTTGGGAAGAGGGGAAAATCCCGCCATGCGTACACGCTTGCTGCTAATTTCGTTTGCCGCGACTTTTGTGTTCTTCGGCAGTCTCGCCATCGCTCAGAAGACTTCAGCCACCACCGCCACCATCCTCGATCTCGAGAAGAAGTGGACAGACGCCTACAAACAAGCCGACCTGAACACGATGAATTCACTGCTGAACGAAGATGTGATCGTCACGGTGGAGGACGGCAAGACGTACAGCAAGTCCGGCTATCTGACGCATAGTGTCGATAAAAATGTAAAGGTTTTGTTGGCGGAGATCGGCGACGTTCGCGTGCGGGTGGACGAAGATACCGCCGTGGTGACCGGAACCTACCACGAGAAGGGTCTAAACAAAGGCAAGCCGTACGAATACAACGACCGCTTCACCGATGTATGGAAAGATCACGGCGGGAAGTGGCAGCTCATTGCCTCGCACTTTAGCGTGCCGGTGAAGTGACTGCAAGTCGTTTCCTCCCTGCTGGATAGGTGATGTGCTGCCGGCGAGGCATAATCTAGTCTGTATCCATTGCTTGGATCGAACGCATGGCGGATGCTTCGCCCAGGGAGCTTGCCATGCGGGTTGCGAGGTTTTTGTTCCTTCTCATTTTGCTCAGTCTGCTGAGCGGCATCGCCGCTGCCGCCGAACCCAAGCCTGAAGCAGTGAAGGCTTGGGAACGGTACATCACTTTGACCGAAGCCAGGGTTGAAGCTCAGCAGCGCGATCACCAAAATTTTCTCTATGCCCCTGCCGAAGCTGCTGAGTCGAAGGTGGCATTCGAGGCCAAGCTGAAGGGCGGCGAGATCGTTATCCAAAAACTCAAGACCGCCGACGATGGGAAAAATATCGACGCGCCCGGTGCCCTCATCCATCACTGGGTTGGAACCTCGTTCATTCCGGGCAGCACCATCCAGCAGGCCTTCGCGGTGCTACAAGACTACGATCACCACTCGACGACCTACGCTCCTGAAGTGCAAAGGTCGAAGCTCATCAGCCGCAGCGGCGACGAATTCACCGCGTACTTGCGCTTCGTGAAAAAGAAAGTCATCACTGTGGTGCTCGATACTTACCATCAGGCGCACTTCGGCACGCTTGACGCCACTCACGCCTATTCGCGCTCGTACACAACGAAAGTTACCGAGATCGAGGATCCGGGTACGCCGCAGGAACGTGAAAAGTCAGCCGACAACGAAGAAGGATTCATGTGGAAGATGAACACGTACTGGCGCTTCGAGGAAAAGGACAGCGGACTCTACATCCAGTGCGAGGCCATCACCCTGACGCGCAGCGTCCCGTTCGGGCTGGCATGGATCGTCGAGCCGTTCATCACCAGTATCCCCAAAGAATCGCTCACCGCGACTATGGTGGAGACGAGAAAGGCACTTGTAAAGTGAAGTCGCTGATTTTGCTTGCTGATTAAAACAAGGTAACGTGTAGGCGCATGCCTGCGCCTCTGGCCGCACAAAAGCTAGCGCGAAGACTCGGCCTATTCGACGCGACCATGCTGGTGATGAACGGCATCATCGGCGCGGGCATCTTCATTAATCCTTACGTAGTCGCCAAGCAGGTGCACACCTCGGCCTTGATCTTGGGCGCGTGGCTACTGGGCGGCGTGATCGCAATCGCGGGCGCCTTCATCTACGCCGAACTGGCACAGTTGCTGCCGGAGGTCGGCGGGCAATACGCGTATCTTCGCGAGGCTTACAGTCCACTGATTGCTTTCCTTTATGGATGGGTGCTGCTGCTGGTGATCCAGACCGGCGGCATGGCGGCGGTGACCATCACCTTCGCGAAATATTTCCTGGAAGTCACCCACGCTGCTGCACCCGTGTGGCTTGCCGCTTTGGTCAGCATCGGCGCTCTGACGCTATTGAATTGTCTGGGCGTCCGCTCGGGTGGATCGGTGCAGAGCGGCTTGATGGTGATCAAGGTCGTCGCCATCGCGGTCTTCGTGGTTCTTGGCCTCGGTTACATCAAGAATACAAATCTTTCTTTCCACACCATCTTGGATCGCCCGCTCGATGGCTGGCTCATGTCTGCCTTCGGCGGAGCGATGGCGCCGGTGCTGTTCGCCTACGCGGGGTGGCAGACCGCCAGCTTCGTCGCCGGAGAACTTAAGCGCCCGGAAAGAGACTTGCCCCGCGGGCTGCTACTGGGCGTAGGCGGAGTCGTCCTCATCTATATGGCGGTGAATTTTGTCTGCTTGCGCGCGCTCGGCCCGGCTGGACTTGCCGCCACGGAGACGCCAGCTTCCACCGTCATGCGTATCGCGCTCGGCGATGCCGGGGGAAGATTGATCGCAGTGGCCATCGCCATCTCGGCGCTGGGATTTCTGAGTCAGGGCATCCTGACGGCACCGCGCGTCTACTTCGCGATGGCGGAGGACGGATTATTCTTCCGCGGGATGGCGTGGGTGCATCCTGTGACTCGAGTCCCCGTATTCGCCATCGTATTGCAGAGCGTGTGGACCATCGTCATCCTGCTCTCCGGGACGTACGAGCAGATCCTAAACTACGTGGTAGCCATGGATTTCATCTTCTTCGGCCTCTCCGCGAGCTGTTTGTTCGTTTTGCGAAAGCGGCAAGCCTCGCCGGTCAAGTCGCGCGTGCCCGGACATCCTTTCACGACCGTCATGTTCTGCCTGGCATGCGCTGCGATCGTGGGGAACACGATCTATCGTTATCCGGCGAATACCTGGATCGGCATTGCCATCCTGCTCTCCGGTATACCGGTTTACTATGTGTGGAGACGCCGCGCCAGCGCATGAGAACTCACGCACATTCCCCGTATATGCAGTGGGCAAAGCTCTCCTCTGCAGCGACGTACAACCTGGCGGGCAGCGGGATGGCGCCGTATCCGCTGGCGAAACTCGGCTCGTTGGATGGGCTGGCGATCAACGGGCCCGACTCGTACGGCTATCCCCCTTTGGTCGACGCTATCGCGCAGCGCTTTCGAGTTCCGGGGGAGTGCGCGCTCACTACAGCCGGAACGGCGATGGCGAATCACCTCGCCCTCGCAGCAACCACCGAACCCGGCGACGAGGTCCTGGTCGAGCGGCCCACGTATGAGCTACTGCTAAGCACTGCAAAGTATCTTGGGTTGAAGGTTAATCGCTTTCAGCGGCCGTTCTCCGCCGGATTCCAGCCTGATCTCGATGATCTTGTGCGCCACCTCACTCCCAAGACGAGACTCGTTGTTCTTACAAATCTGCACAATCCCAGCGGCGCACTGATGACGAGCGAAGTTGTGCAGGAGATCGGGAAACTGGCCGCCAAGGTGGGAGCGCGCGTCCTGGTGGACGAGGTTTACCTCGAGACACTATACGGCGCGCGTCCGCCGACCGCGTTCCGCATCGACCCCGAGCGCTTCATCGTGACCAGCAGCCTTACCAAAGGTTACGGCTTGAGCGGCCTGCGCTGCGGCTGGGTCTTCGCCGCTAAGACCTTGGTCGACCGCATGTGGGCCATCAACGACCTGTACAGCGCGACCCCGGTCTTCCTCGGCGAGCAGTTGAGCGTTGTCGCGTTCCGAGATCTCGACCGCATCGGGCGCGAGATGAAGCAAACGCTCGAGACCAACCGCAAACTGCTGATGGATTTCTACGCCGGCCGCCGCGATCTCGATGTTGTACGGCCGGAGCACGGCACGGTGTCATTTCCGCTTCTGAAGGCGGGCAGCGTCGAGCGGTTCATTGAGCATTTGCGCCGCGAGTTCGAGACATCCGTGGGTCCGGGCAGTTTTTTTGAGTCACCCCAGCATTTCCGGGTAGGCATTGGCGGCGAGACCGCCGATGTACGCGCCGCTTTGGAGCATTTGGGGCAGGGGCTGGATCGGTTTGGATTCTAAAGAATACTGGTAGGCCCGAATGGACTCGAACCATCGACCTCTTCCGTGTCAAAGCTGCCCGTTGATGTACCTTCAATCCCTTACAGGTTGCTGGAGACTGCCCAAGAACGGGGAAATACGCGGAAGCCCGATCCTTCACAGGTGAAATCACAGGTGAGAAACCCTTTATGTAATTGGGTAAGACAAACCCAGTGACTAGCTTCGGATTCTGCAGCACATTCGCCGCATGAGAATTGGGCGCAAGTCGCCACCTCATGCGGGTCAGCGCTGGCGGGCGGCGTAGGCCGCTACTTTGAGGCGGTTGCCGCACAGCCGCATGCTGCACCAGCGCCGGATCCCTTTCTTGCTGGTGTCGTGGAAGTGCAGCACGCATTGCCCGCACTTGCGCACGCGATTCCGGTCCGCCTCGGCGAAGAGCGTGGCCACGCTGTGAGCCAGTGGAGCAAACAGGTCTTCGGGCCGATGCGGTTCAAACCAGAGTTCTGTGGTGGGCTTTTTCTGCGAACTTAACCGGAAGCGCATGGGATGCTCCGCCATCAGCTGGTTCACTTCTTTCACCATCGCCGGATGAAGAGCAGCACCGTCTTCCCAGGCAATGACCTGTTTCCTCAGCCGCTCACGCCACTGCCGCATGTCCTCGACAGTCCGCTTGCCAGCGGAAGCCTCCGCCCACCTTCTTGCTAGCTCATGTGCCTGATGCCCATTCAACACCCCGGCAGCTCGAAACCACCGAACGAGTGCCGCGAAGTCCGGGAGCAACTCGGTCGCCTCGCCATTCTGGACGGGGTGGGTATTTAGGAAATCCAGAGGTAACTCATTGCCCACAAAGAGAAAGCCATCTTTCCAATCACGGCCCTCTATGCGCTCAAACGCTATCATTGCCATCTGCCAAATATTATAACACCGATAATGAATCGTTTTATCGGTTAGTTAATCTGATGATGCAGTGGGCAAGCAGAACGCTGCAAAAGCCCAAAGGAGGCACCATGACTAGCTATCAGTTTGCCGAGTTTGACGGCAAGAAGATCTTTTACCGCGAAGCCGGCGCCAGATCCTCTCCCACCATCCTGCTGTTGCACGGCTTTCCCACCTCTTCGCACATGTTCCGCAACCTGATCCCGGTCTTGGCGAACCATTACCACGTGGTCGCGCCCGACCTGCCGGGTTTCGGCTTTTCCGTCACTCCCGACCGCAAAACCGTCCGTTACAACTTTGAGAACCTAGCCAAAGTGATCGGGAAGTTCACTGAGACGATCGGGCTGGAACGCTTCGCTATCTACGTCTTCGACTACGGCGCGCCTGTGGGTTTGCGGCTGGCTCTGGCGCATCCGGAGCGCATCACAGCCATCATCTCGCAGAACGGCAATGCCTACGAAGAAGGCTTGAGCGAAGGATGGAACCCAATCCAGAAATACTGGAAAGAGCCCTCGGAGGACAACCGCAACGCGCTGCGCGAGTTCCTGAAGCCCGAAGCCACCAAGTGGCAATATACCCACGGCGTCGCGGATGCGTTACAGGTGGCGCCGGAGAGTTACACCCTCGATGCCGCTCTGCTGGCCCGGCCCGGCAACGACGAGATCCAACTCGACCTGTTCCTCGACTACTCCAGCAACGTGGCGTTGTATCCCAAATTCCAGGAATACTTCCGCACCAAACGGCCACCGCTGCTGGCTGTCTGGGGCAAGAACGATCCGTTCTTTCTTCCTCCCGGTGCGGAAGCCTTCAAGCGCGACAATCCGAACGCAGAGGTGAAGCTGTTCGACACCGGCCACTTCGCGCTCGAGACCCACGTCGAGGAGATCGCGCGCGAGATCCTGGACTTTCTCGGACGCAAGCTGGCGCGGACAGCCTCGGTTGCATGAAGCACCGTTCAATGTCACAACGACACTGGGGCGATACGCGCAAGCATGCTTGAGGCCCAGGAGATCGTGATACAGGCGATGCAAGCCGGAAAGCGGGTCAAGAACACCACAGGCGAAGAAGTACAGGCGTAAAACGAGGAAAGAGAATGGGGCTTCCGCGTAAGTTGCTGAAAAACATGGTAGGCCCGAATGGACTCGAACCATCGACCTCTTCCGTGTCAAGGAAGCGCTCTAACCAACTGAGCTACGGGCCTACGTCGGGTGGGAATTTCATTTTACAGGGCTGCGCTGATGGCGGCAAACTTCGCCTTCTTGCCCTCTGCTTCCCAAACTCCTACACTAGCCGCACTTATGGATTCTTCCGGCGACGCTCCCTTTAGTAAAGGCGCCATGGTGCTGGTCACGCTGAATACGCCTCGGGAGAAGTTTTGGGGCGCGGTCATCGACATTTCGCCATCGGGCATCGCCATGCGCGGCATCGACCTGAATTCATTTGAGGACTTTGCGCGGCTGATCAAAGCCGGCGAGAACGCCACGCCTGCTTCCGTCTTCTTTCCGATGCACCGGGTGGAGCGAATCGAGCTTGATGCCCGCAACGGCGATATCCCTTCGCTGAGCGAGCGCTTCGAGAACCGGACCGGGCAGGAATTCACCGCACTCTCGGGATTCGCAGCGGCAGCAGGCTCGGCGGCGGCATCTTCGAGCAGCCGAAGGCGCGATTAGCGCTGATGCCGCTACTTTCACAACTGCGCGCCGCACCGAATCAGCTGACACTGCTACGGCTGATCATCATCCCCTTCATCATCATCAACATCGTTGACGAGCGTTTCGGCTGGGCGCTGGGACTCTTTGTCCTCGCCGGCATCAGCGACGCGCTCGACGGACTGCTCGCGCGCTTGCTCAAGCAGAAGACGTTGCTCGGCCAGTACCTCGACCCCATCGCCGACAAACTGTTGCTCAGTACCTTGTTCCCCGTGCTCTCGGCGACGCACAAGATCCCGTGGATGGTCACTATCCTGGTGATGAGCCGCGATCTAAGTCTGTTGCTGGTAGCCGCCATCTTCACGCTGACGACTTCCTACCGCGACTTCAAACCGAACATCTTCGGCAAGGCGAATACGGTCGCCCAAATCGCAACCATTCTCGTCGTCCTGATGGACGAGACGTGGAATCTTTCCTGGCTCGGCATCCTGCGCCAGATCGGGATCTGGACGACCATGGTCCTCACCGTGGTCTCCGGCGTGTCTTACGTGCTGCGCGCCACGCGCAAGCTGCACGCCGGGTCGTTCTCCACGCCGCCGGGCCACGACTCTAAGATCAATCCGAGTTAGTTTCCTTTAGCCGCCTGCTCGCCTGCCGGCTGCACGTCGGCGAAAGAGAAATCCAGCGCCACGTTGGAAAATTCTTTGCCATCCACTTCGACATACGGGTAGACGAAATAATTCCGTTGGTCGCCGCGCTGCCTTGGGTTGAGAGTGATGTCCCGCCCAATGCTGAGCTGCACGCGGTTGTCGTCATGCGCGCCGAAGAAATACTCGCGCTTGTCGGGATGCTTCCACGCTTCCGAGATATCAACCGGGATCCACCCGCGCGCCGGATCATAGAAGCTGGCCCAGCAGTGGTAACCCGCGATCTCGCCGGAATGTTTGTCGGCAGGGAGCGGAAACCCGATCTCAAAACGCGCCGGGATCTTCTGCGAGCGTGCCATGGAGATGAACAGGGAATGGAAGTCGGTGCAGTTGCCGCGTTTGGCGTCGCAGGCGAAGAGGGTGTCGCCGCGTCCCCAACCCGTGCCGCTCTTGTCGTAGCGCATGTTGTTGAAGACGTATTCGTAAATGGCATGGGCCTGTTCGACGCGCGGCGCCTTCGCATCAACCGTCTTGGCAGCCAGATCAGCCGGCAATCCCGTGACCGGCACCAGCTTGTCGGGCTGCTCGAACCGCGCTAATTCTTTTTTGCCCGCCCTTTCCTTCGGACCATCGGCCAGGTGCTCACGACGCACAACGTCATAATCAATGGAGAACTTATATTCGGGTTTCTCGGCTTTCTTCGCCGAAGCGAACAACATCCGGTTACCGTATTCAGACTCACGCATCTGCTTGAGTGGCAGATCGCCATGCGTCGCGATGACGCGAACATCCTGGTAATGATCGGAGTGCGCAAGCGGCAGCCACACCTGGATCGGCTTGCCCGGTTCTACGCCCTGGACGCTAAAGGCGTAATGAAAGGTGAAGTGGCGCGACTTCGAAGTTTCTGCGGCCACTGCATGAATGGCGGCGAAAACAAACGCAAACATCAGCATGCGACGGAGCATGGGCTTTTCCTCTTTCTTAATAGTTGGAGTTTTGGAGATAAAACAGCCGACCGGCGTTTAGAAGCGGGTTCAGGTGAAGCCGGCAGAATGGGTTCGCGCCGTCATTGCAGCATTCAAGGATGCCTTATCGCGCGGCAGGAATCAAGAGTCCCGCGCGGTTGGCTGAAATTGCGGTCGAGCCTTAGAATCAATGATTCGTGTCAATAAGGCTGTCCAACACGCTGAGCGGCAAGGTGGAAGAGTTTGCGCCCATGGCGCCGCCCGAAGTCCGGATGTATTCCTGCGGGCCGACGGTCTACGACTACGGACACATCGGAAACTTCCGCACCTTCGTCGCCATCGACATCCTGCGGCGCTTCCTGAAGCAGAGCAGATACAAGCTTCACCACGTGATGAACATCACTGACGTGGACGACCGCATCATCGAGCGCGCAGCCAAGCAGGGGGTCGGCGTGCGCCAGTACACGGAAAAGTTCGAGAAGGCCTTCCTGGAAGACATGGAGTCGCTGCACTGTGAGCATCCGGAAGAGATCGTGCGCGCAACCGACGAGATCAACGAGATGGCGGATTTCGTCGCGCACCTGGTCGAAAAAGGATTTGCATACCGCGCCGAAGACGGCTCGTATTACTTCCGCATCGCGAAATTTCCCGAGTACGGCAAGCTATCGAAGAAGCCGCTGGCGGCGATCGAAGATGGAGCGCGCGTGGATTCAGATCGCTTCGATAAAGAAGAGGCCCGCGACTTCGCACTGTGGAAGGCACCCAAACCGGGCGAAGCCTTCTGGGAGACCAAGATCGGCCGCGGGCGCCCAGGCTGGCATATCGAGTGCTCGGCCATGGCGATCAAGCATCTGGGAGAGACACTCGACATCCATCTCGGCGGCGAAGATCTCATCTTTCCGCATCACGAGAACGAGATCGCGCAATCGGAATCGCTGACTGGCAAGCCCTTCGCACGCTTCTGGGTGCACGCGCGCTTTCTGCTGATCGAAGCCGACAAGATGTCGAAGTCGCTGGGGAATTTTTTTACTTTACGCGATCTGGTGCTGATGGGGCATAAGCCATCGTCGATCCGCTACCTGCTTGCTTCCGTCCCGTATCGCCGGCAACTGAATTTCACCTTTGATGGCCTGAAGCAGGCAGCGGCTTCGGTGGAGCGGGTGCGTAACTTCAAGTTGCGACTGGAATCTGCGCAGCTGCCTGCCGGCTCGAATCCTCAAGCCAACGCGCTTGCGAATGAGACGTCGAAGAAGATGACGGCTGCGCTGGAAGACGATCTGAACACCGCCGAGTTCCTGGGTGCGCTGTTCGAGATGATCCGCCAGGCGAATGCGCTGGCCGACGCCGGCGAGCTGAAGAAAGAGGATGCGAAGGCAATGCTCGCGCCGGTGCGTCAATTCGACGAGATCTTCGACGTGCTGCGCGACGACGACACCGAACGGATGCGCACCATCATCGAGTGGGGCAAGCGGGAGGGCCGTAAGATCGAAGGCGACGCGGCCGCGCTTGCCTCCAATCATTTCCTGTCAGACGAGCAGGTGACGGAGTTGATCGAGCAGCACAACTCCGCCCGTAAAGCTAAAGACTTCGCGCGTTCGGACGCGATCCGCAAACAACTCGCCGATTCCGGCATTCTGGTCGAAAACACCAAAGAAGGTGTGCGCTGGAAGCGAAAGTAACGGTCACCAATACCAACTCAGTCCGCCAAAAATAATATTGTTGTCGATGCCGGGATTGTGCCGCGCCGTCTCCGCATTCGAGAGGTGATGGAACATGTATCCGGCTGTTAGCGCGCGCTTGGGACGATAGAAGTATTGCGCGCCCGCCCCGAAGTCGAAGGTGAAGTTGAAGTTCGACGAACCCGGAACCGGGACATTGCGCGTGAAATACAGGATCCCGCCCGAGATACTTCCAAAGGGCTGCAGCGGATGTTGCCGGCGGAAGTTGATCTGCATCCCGACCGGCGCTATGCCGGCCCCGTAGATGGCTTCGCGCCGGCCGCCGCTCAAAACCTTGTATCCGTTCTTGGGCTGAAAGACGACCGCAGCAGGAATCAGGTCGATGGTGTAGCGCAATCCGATGTTGCGAGTTTCTAGCAGCACTCGTGAGTATCGCAGTGCACTGATGAAAAATTTGCGGTCAGGAGACCCGCCTACGGTCGCCCCAGACACCGACGAAAATCCTGCCCAGGTGCCGATCTCATTGTCGCCACCATATTGGATCTTGCTCTGCGCGGAAGCGCTCGAAGAAAAAAAAGAAATTGCGATCAGGATGAGCCAGCACGCCGGCCAGAGACGCATCCGCATAACCTACAGACCCGATTCGAAGCCCGCAAGCAAAATGATCACGCCTCCGCTTCGCAAGCTGCCAGTTGCGGAGTCGGGGCAGGAGCCTGCTTCAACTTCGAACTGGTGACCAGCGCCACCGCCGCCACGATCATCACCATGCCGGCGCCGATGTACCAGCTCAGCTGCTCGCCGGCGACGAGCCACCCGAGAAAGACGGCGACCACTGGATTGACGTACGCGTACGTCGCGACTTTGGGAGTCGGAACATTGTCGAGCAACCAGATGTAGGCGGTGAAGCCGACCATGGAGCCGAAGACCACAAGGTAGAAGATGGCGCCCAAGCCGCGCGGCGTCCATACCACGCGATGAAAATCACCGATGGCGATAGAGATCAGCATGTTCACCGTGCCAGCAATGGTCATCTCCCATCCTGTCGCGGCGAACGGGCCGATGCCGAGCTTGACCCGCCGCGATACGATCGAGCCAATCGTCCAGCTGAGAGATCCGAACAACAGGACTCCGGCGGCAAGCAGTTTTGCCCGCTCCGCGGTGGTGTTGCGCAGATCCGGCCACAGCAAAACGATCAGACCTGCGATGCCCAGAGCTAATCCAAGCCAGCCGCGTCCGCGCAGGCGGTCGCCCTTCAGGATAAAGCCTTCGATCAGCGCCACCCAGATGGGAACGACCGCGACGATGAGCGCAGCCAGCCCGCTGTCCACATATTTTTCTGACCAGCCCAGCAGCACGTTTCCGCCGGTCAGCAGCAACAGGCCGATCGTGGCTACGCGCAGGAAGTCATGCTTGGAGACTTTGACGGCGCGTCCGGTCAGCGCGCACCAGGCCAGCATGATAGGACCGGCGATGAGGAAGCGGCTTCCGCCCATGAGCGCGGGCGGTATTTGTTCCACCGCGATCTTGATGGCGAGATAGGTCGAGCCCCAAAACACGTACACCAGCGCGAAGCACAAGGCTACGCGAAACCGATGTTGTTTTTGGGCGGCTGTCATGGGAACTCTCTGACAATATCAGACTCGAGACAGCTCACTCTTGATTCGAAATGTTTGCTCCTGGCTATGGCTGCGGCGAAACTTTTGCTTGACTGTGTCTCCTGGCGAACGTACGCTTTCGGCCATCGCAACCATCATTGCAGTATCTGGTCTCCGCGCACCGGAGTCGCCAGCCAGGCGGCTGTGGCAGGCGCTCGCACGTTGCCACGATCTCGTCTTCGGCACGGCGACCGATGCGACCCGCGATCTCTATTCGTTCCTATTCAATCGCAAGGCAGGATTGGGCGCGCTGGCATTCGTCCTGCTCGCCGCCGCTCTGCCTTCTCAGGGCGCCGGGGTGCCGATCTGCCTCTTCCGTTATCTGACCGGGCTGCCGTGTCCTGGCTGCGGACTCACGCGCTCATTCTCCTGCATCCTGCACGGCGATTTCGCGCGCGGTTATGACTACCATCCATTTGGATATGTGCTGTTGCCACTGTTCGCGGTCATAGCAGTCACGGTTTTTATCCCAAAGTCTTCTCGAATACAGCTGGAAGAATTGGTCCGCGCCAGGCAAGCACACCTGCGACACATTTATCTGACATTGATCTACGGCTTCATAGCATTCGGGGCGGTAAGGATCGCGGTGTATGCGGTCCAAGGGCTGCACGCGCTGTAAAAAAATCAGGAGGAAAACACTATGTTTCTAGCTTTGGGGAGCTTGTGTGCTCTGATCTCATTCGTGTGCTGGATCATTATCTTGATCCACGCATTCACCAAAGGGGGCGCCTTGCAGGGGATTCTAGCCTTCTGTCTTTGGCCCTATACCATCTACTATGCGTTTGCAAAATTTGAGCATCCGAAGAAGAACTTGATCGTCCTTGGCTATCTGGTGGGTGGCGTGCTCGCTGGCTTTTTCTTCGCCATGGGCGGCGTCTATATGCCGCATCCCGTTTCATAGAGCTGGCTCGGGCCGGGTGGTTGCGGCCGGCCCGTTTTCCTTTCCGCTCAACAATTAAGTCTTCATATGCAGACGATTTCCACAGCGCTGGAGAGTTTCTGCGTGCCCTACAGGCTTCTTTTGAGTGACAATCCTCGTGGAGTCGTGTGACTCCCTACTTCCATGGCGCAGCCCGGCGATTTCGCATACTCAGTGAAGCAGCAGGCGGACATCGTCCGCATCGTCGGCGATTACGTCACCCTGAAGAAGACGGGCGCGCAGAATTTCGGCGGACTCTGCCCCTTCCACAAAGAGAAGACACCGTCGTTCTCCGTCCACGCGACTAAGCAGTTCTTCCATTGCTTTGGGTGCGGCGCGTCGGGCGATGTCTTCAGCTTCGTGCAGAAGATGGAGAACATCACTTTTCCGGAAGCGGTGCGCGCGGTGGCGCAGAAGCTCGGCATCGAGCTGCCGAAGCAGCAGTTCAGCGGCCCTGCCGAAGCCGCGGAGGCCAAGCTGCGCGGGCAACTGCTCGACATGCACGAGAAGGCCTGCGCCTTCTTCGGGGAGCAGTTGCGCAAACCAGAAGCCGCCAAGGCGCGCGAGTATCTCGCCGGACGCGGACTCGACGAGAAGGCCATTGCGCTGTTTCGCATCGGCTTCGCGCCGGAGTCGGGGTTTCTGCTGCGCGACAAGTTGAAGTCCTCCTTCGAGGAAGACGCGATGCGGCAGTCGGGCCTGCTTTCCTGGAAAGAAAGCACGAGGTCCCTCGACTCGCGGCAAAATCAGCCGCTCGCTCGGGATGACGAGAAAAGTCAGACGGCGCTGTACTCTAAGTTCCGCAACCGAATCACCTTTCCCATCTGCAACGAGCAGGGAAAGATCATCGCCTTCACCGGACGCACGCTGGCGACGGACGAAAAATCCGGGCCGAAGTATCTGAATTCGCCCGAGACTCCCATCTATTCCAAGTCGCGCGTGCTGTTCAATCTCGACAAGGCCAAAGAGGCCATCCGCCAGTTGGGATATTCCATCCTCGTCGAAGGGCAGATGGACTGCATCAGTGTCTACAACGCCGGCTTCCACAACGTGATCGCCAGCTCCGGCACCGCGTTCACCGAAGCGCAGGTGCGATTGCTGGGGCGATTCAGCAGGAACATCGTCGTCAACTTCGATCCCGACAACGCCGGAGCGGCCGCTGCGGAGCGTTCACTGGCGCTACTGGTGGAAGAAGATTTCACCATCAAAGTGCTGACGCTGGAGGCGGGTTTCGATCCCGATCTTTACATTCGTCGCAAAGGGCGCGACGCGTACGCGCACGAGCTGAAAGATAATTCGCGGCCATATTTCGATTACCTCATCGAGCGCGCCCGCGCGCAGTTCGCGGTGAAGACTCCGGCAGGGAAGGTACAAGCGGTGAATTTCCTGCTACCGCACATACAGCGCGTGCCCAGCCGGATCGTGCGCGACGAGTTGGCGCAGAACATCGCGCAGAAGCTTGCCATCGATTCCGCGGTGCTGAAGCAGGAATTGCGCCACATCGCGACAACGCGCACCGGCGCGGTGAAGTCTTCACCGGAAGCGGCTATCACCGGTGCGGAAAAAGTATTGCTGAAGGTTCTATCCGAGCCGGTCGACTCTGAGCTGCGCGAGCAGGCAGCGCAGGCGCTGGCGGCAGACAATCTTCACTCCGGATTGACGACGGAGGCCTTGCTGCAGGCTTTGATGGAACGCGCCGCTTCCACCGAACCGCTCTCGCTGGCACAGAGCGACTTTGAGCGCAGTGCCCTCGCGTCCGCGCTGATGGATGAAAGTGAAGAACTCAGCGACCGCCTGGTCGATCAAACCATCCGCGCACTGCGCGAACAAAGGCTGGAGCGCCAGATGCGTTCCTTGAAGGCCGAGATCGCGGAAGCTGAGCGCCGCAGCGACGCCGTCCAACTCTCCCGCCTGATGCAGCAGAAGGTGCAGATCGACCGCGCC
>Ga0137403_10001398_pt1 | contig 30323 bp, 30 predicted proteins | sample CZOMad2_1_16fung_FD_122057 | JGI IMG/M metagenome (GOLD analysis project Ga0137403, IMG submission 122057) | Vadose zone soil fungal communities from Angelo Coast Range Reserve, California, USA - CZOMad2_1_16fungal (Hybrid Assembly) | ecosystem: Environmental > Terrestrial > Soil > Vadose zone... | reverse complement strand
ACGACCTCATGGTGCAGCGCTCGCACTTCGGCGATGGGAACTCCCCAGAGCGCGGCCGCGGCCTGCTCCAGCATGGTTCGGGCGGCGGCGCCGCAACGGCGCATCGGCTCGAAGAAGTGGCGCATGCTGCGCGAGCCGTCGGTGTCCTGGTTGCCGTAGTAGACTTGGTCGCCGGTCGCCTGCCTGACCCGCACGCGCTGCCAATCGGCTTCCAGCTCGTCGGCAACCACCATCGGCAGGCTGGTGCGCACGCCCTGGCCCATTTCCTGGCGGTGGCAGGTGATCGTGACCGTGCCGTCTTCTGCGATCGCGACGAAGACGAGCGGACTGTCCACCCAGCCGTTCGGCATCGAATCGGCGCCATATTTCTGTTCGTCGGCGGCGAAGGCGAGCCGCGGCCGGCCCACGGCTAGTACCAGGCTCGCGGCCGAGAGCGTGCCGAGGAACGTGCGGCGGCTGACGTTGATGACTTCGCTCATGTCTTGCCTCCCCGAGTCGAGGCGGCTTGCTTGATCGCAGCGCGAATCCGCGGATAGGTGCCGCAGCGGCAGATGTTGCCGCTCATCGCGGCGTCGATATCCGCGTCGGAGGGCTTCGGGTTCTGGTGGAGGAGCGCGGTGGCGGCCATGATCTGCCCCGACTGGCAATAGCCGCACTGCGGCACGCCGAGCTCGAGCCAGGCCGCCTGCACGGCGTTGCCGACGGGATCGGCGCCGATCGCCTCGATGGTGGTGATTTTCTTGCCCGCCACGGCCGAGACCGGCGTGACGCACGCACGAGTGGGCGCGCCGTCGACGTGCACCGTACACGCACCGCACAGCGCCATGCCGCAGCCGAATTTCGTGCCGGTCATGCCGAGCACGTCCCGCAGCGTCCATAGCAGCGGCGTGTCCTGCGGCACATCCGCGTTCACCGTTTTGCCGTTGATGTTCAATGCTGGCATTGGAACCTCCAGGTATTTAGCGGGTGGAATCCCGGGCCATCGCCCTCACGACTGCAAGCCCGGGAAAGATCGCGCAGGGGAGGAGAGCTGCGCGGAGGGATTTAGCTGCCATCGTTCGTCCGTTATCTCGAAGGCCGGGACGGCCCCGCCGCCGATGGCTTTTCGGGTCTGCCATAGGCGCTGCCCCAGCCCCACACCTCGGAGCCTTTGCCGCGCGCCATCACGCGCTGCCGGTAGATGTCGGCGATCACGTCGCCGTCGCCGCCGAGCAGCGCCTTGGTCGAGCACATTTCCGCGCACGCGGGGAGCTTCCCCTGCGCGAGGCGGTTCGCGCCGTACTTCGCGAACTCCTCTTTCGAGAGGTCCTTCTCCGGGCCGCCGGCGCAGAAGGTGCACTTGTCCATCTTGCCGCGCACGCCGAACGCGCCGCTTTGCGGATACTGCGGCGCGCCGAACGGGCAGGCGTAGAAGCAATAGCCGCAGCCGATGCACAGGTCCTTGTCGTGCAGGACGATGCCTTCTTCCGTCTTGTAGAAGCAGTCGACCGGGCATACTGCCATGCACGGCGCATCGGAGCAGTGCATGCACGCCACCGAGATCGAGCGCTCGCCCGGCTGCCCGTCGTTCAACGTGACCACGCGGCGGCGGTTCACGCCCCAGGGCACTTCGTTCGCGTTCTTGCACGCGGTGACGCAGCCGTTGCACTCGATGCAGCGCTCGGCATCGCAGAGAAATTTCATTCGCGCCATGTCGGGTTCCTCGCCTTTTCCTATGCGCGCTCGATCTGGCAGAGCGTGGTCTTGGTTTCCTGCATCATGGTCACGCGGTCGTAGCCGTAGGTGGTGCCGGTGTTGATCGCGTCGCCCCGCACGAACGGTGCCGAGCCGTCGGGGTAGTAGGGCAGGAGATCCACGCCCTGCCACCACCCGCCGAAGCTGTACGGCACGAACACGGTGTCCGCCCCGACCTTCGGCGTGATCTGCGCCTTGAATTTCAGGCGCGCGCCGGTCGGCGTTCTCATCCAGACGTACTCGCCGTTGCGGATGCCGCGGTCGGCCGCCGCCTTCGGGTTGATCTCGACGTAGGCCTCCTGCTCGAGCTCGGCGAGCCAGGGATTGGAGCGCGATTCGTCGCCGCCGCCTTCGTACTCGACGATGCGGCCGCTGGTGAGGATCAGCGGGAATTTCTCGGCGATCTTGTCCGCGACGTTCTTCTGCTGGATCGACTTGAAGAGCGTCGGCAGCCGCCAGAAGACCTTGACGTCGTCGTGCGTCGGGTATTTCGCGACCAGATCGGGGCGCGGGCTGTAGAGCGCCTCGCGATGCACCGGGATCGGATCGGGAAAGTTCCAGACCACGGCGCGTGCCCTCGCATTGCCGAAGGGCGAGCAGCCGTGGTTCTTCATCACCACGCGGATGATTCCGCCCGAGAGATCAGTCGCCCAGGTCTTGCCTTCCGCCGCGCTCTTCTCGCTCGCGGTGAGCTCGTTCCACCAGCCGAGCTTCTTCAGCAGCACCGAGTCGAACTGCGGATAACCGGTGGTGATGTCCGAGCCCTTGGAGTGCGAGCCGTCCGCGGCCAGGAGGGAGACCCCGTCCCGCTCCACGCCGAAATTCGCGCGGAAGTTGCCGCCGCCGTCCATGACGTGCTTCGACGTGTCGTAAAGGTTGGGCGTGCCCGGGTGCTTCAGCTCGGGCGTGCCGTAGCACGGCCAGGGCAGGCCGAAGTAATCCCCGGTGAGGTCGTACCCCGTCTTCGCGTCCCTGCCGCCGGGCGCGCGCAGGGTCTTGACGTCGAAGAGGTGCATGTTGCGCATGTGCGCCTGCAGGCGCTCGGGGGTCTGGCCGGTATAGCCGATCGTCCACGCGCCGCGGTTGATCTCGTTCCTCAGCACGTCCTCGAGATCCGGCTCCTCGTAGTTCTTCACTTTGACGAGGCGGATGTTCTGCCGCCCGCCCTTCCTGCCGAGGAGCTGGTCGGCGAAGCCCCATTTCTGCGCGAACGCGTACATGATGGCCTGATCGGAGCGCGAGTCGAAGAGCGGCTCGATCACGCGCTCGCGCCACTGCAGCGAGCGGTTCGACGCCGTGCACGAGCCTTCGGTCTCGAACTGCGTCGCCGCGGGCAGCAGGTACACCTCGCGGTCCGGGTTGGGTGTGTACTTGGCGTCCGGATCTTTCGGCATCGCCGCCATGGCGGCGGTGGCGGACGGAAAGGGGTCGATGACGACGAGGAGGTCCAGCTTGTCCATCGCCGGCTTCATCTCCAGGCCGCGGGTCTGGGAGTTCGGCGCATGGCCCCAGTAAAAGGTGGCGCGCACGTTCGACGGCTGGTCGATGTGGCTGTTGTCCTCGATCACTGCGTCGAACCAGCGCGACACCGGGATGCCGGACTTCTCCATCAGAGCCGGGCTCGCGTAGCGGCCCTTCAGCCAGTCGTAGTCGATGTTCCAGACGCGGGCCCAGTGCTGCCAGGCGGCGGCCGTGAGGCCGTAGTAGGCGGGCAGCGAGTCGGCATTGGGGCCGACGTCGGTCGCGCCCTGCACGTTGTCGTGGCCGCGGTAGATGTTGGTGCCGCCGCCGGACACGCCGACGTTGCCGAGCGCGAGCTGGAGGATGCAGCTCGCACGCACCACGGCGTTGCCGTTCGTGTGCTGGGTCTGCCCCATCGCCCAGATGATGGTGCTGGGCCGGTTCTTTGCCATGATCTCGGCGCAGGTGCGTACCTCTTCCTCCGCCATGCCGGTAACCTCCTGCACCGCCTGCGGCGTCCACTTCTTCGCTTCGTCCCGGGCCTTGTCCATGCCGTAGACGCGCTGGCGGATGTATTCCTTGTCCTCCCAGCCGTTGGCGAAGATGTGGTGCAGCATGCCGTAGATGAAGGGAATGTCCGTCCCGGAACGGATGCGGTAGAAGTAGTCCGCCTTCGCCGCGGTGCGCGTGAACCGCGGATCGACGACGATGATCTTGGCGCCGTGCTCCTTGGCGTGCAGCGTGTGCAGCATCGACACCGGGTGCGCCTCGGCCGCGTTGGAGCCGAGGAAGAGCAGCGCCTTGGAGTTGTGCTCGTCGTTGAAGGAGTTGGTCATCGCGCCGTAGCCCCAGGTGTTGGCCACGCCGGCGACCGTGGTGGAATGGCAGATGCGGGCCTGGTGATCGCAATTGTTCGTGCCCCAGAGCGAGACGAACTTGCGCAACAGGAACGCCTGCTCGTTGCCGTGCTTCGAGGAGCCGACGAAGTAGGCGGCGTCGGGTCCCGATTCCTTGCGGATCGCCATCATCTTCGCCGTGATCCCGTCGAGTGCCTCGTCCCACGAGATACGCTGGTACTTGCCGTTCACCAGCTTCATCGGGTATTTCAGGCGGCGCGAATCGTGCGTGATGCCGTGGTCGCGCACGGCCGCCCCCTTCGCGCAGTGCGAGCCGAGATTGATCGGCGAGTCGAACACGGGCTCCTGCCCCACCCATACGCCGTTCTGGACCACCGCGTCGACCGCGCACCCGACCGAGCAATGCGTGCAGACCGTGCGCTTTACTTCGATCTTGCCCTGCCCCGGTATCGCCTCCGCCTGCGCCGTGCCGATCATGCTGAACGGCAATTGCGCGGCGAAGGCCCCTGCGCCGAGCGTGACGCCGGAACGCTTGAGGAACGTCCGGCGATCCATCGTCTTCACGGCGACGGCCGGCGACCTCGAGGCGAGGGACCTCTTCGGTGCCGCTGATTTACGAGTGAGCGACATGGTGATTGCTCAGATCTTGGCGGTGCGGTAGTACTTGCGGGCGTGCGCGGAGACGCCGTCGCCCGCGCCCTTCGTCCCGGGCTTCGACTCCGGCCTCGGCTTGGCGATTTTCCCGGCGGCCAGGCTTGCGGCACCGCCGAGGGCGGCGGCCGCGACGAAAAAGCTTCTGCGGCTGAGTTTCATCGGCCCTCCCGGATCGCCTGGAGGACCCGCGAGCGCGTCTCGGCCGGGACATCGTCGGCGAATCTCTGCCGGCTCCGGCCCGCCTTCACGTCCGCGTACCAGTACGAGTGATGCTCTTTCGCCCATGCCTCGTCGACGTAGCCGGTGCGCATCGCCTGGTACGCGCCGCGCTGGCCGACCGTACCGAGGTAGATGTGGAAGAAGGCGACGGTGATGCCGAGCAGCGCCGAGATCAGGTGCAGGAGATTCGCCTGTTGCATGACGCGACGGGTCTGGTCGAAGTTCGGGAAATCGAGGATGAGTCCGGTGACGACGAGGATCACCGACAGAAAGCAGGGGAGCACCCAGAACAGGATCTTCTCCCCGGCGTTGAAGCGCCCCGAGGGTGCATCGCTTCCTTTCCTGGACAGCATGCCGCCGAACGTCTTCAGCCACCCGAGGTCGTAGGCCTTCGGCAGGTTGTCGCGGATGAAGATCGCGATGAGGATGGGCAGGAACACGGCGAACACCGGCCCGGTGAAATTGTGCAGCGCCTTCGACCCGTCAGCGAGCCACGCGAACAGCGTGTGCCCGAAAACCGGCAGCAGCACGTACTTGCCCAGGCCCATGACGAGACCGGTGATGCCCAGGACGGAGAACGAAATCGCCACGCTCCAGTGCGCGATGCGCTCAGCCGGCGAGAAGCGCCGGATGAGCCGGCCGGTGGGTTTGTCGTGCACCTCGATCGAGCCGCGCCAGCGGTAAAAACCCGCGAGCGCGAGCAGCGAGAGCGCGATGAGCGCGCCGCCCGCCGTGGAAAGGGGGGGCCGCGCAAGCCGCCATGCCTCGCCCGCGCTCACCGCCGGCAGGCCGGGAAGCTTCATGGTGGGCTGGATGAGGACGTTCGTCTCGCGGCCGATCACCGCCGTTTCGGCGGGCACGCCCGATCGCACTTCGCGCCACACGGGCGCGTTGTTGAGCGGCTGAGTCTGCTGGCGCTCGACCTGCTGCGCGGCCTGATCGCCCGCTTCGTCTCCCGCGTCCTGCGCGGCGGCGACGACGGAAAACAGGGCGATCAATGCTCCGGCTATGAATTTCATCGCGCGCGCGTGTATTCGTTCTGGTTGAGCGTGCGCGTCTCGATCTGCCGCTCCCACTGCGCCTTCTGGCCGCCGGCCTCCGGACTGTCCCAAGGGCGAATGTCGGGCTTGCCTTGATAGCCGGTCGCCTTCGCTCCGGGGTCGACCTTGCCCTCGCTGCATGCCGCCAGGGCTACGGCGACGAGCAGCAGCGCAGTCGCGGCGAATTTCATTTGCCGGCTCCTTCGTGGGTGATCTCCAGGGTATCGTCGGGGACGCCGATTTCACGCCGATTGCCGCCCGGTTACAGTTGCAATCGATCTCAGGCGACGACTTCGACCACACCCATCATCCCCTTGTCCTCGTGGTCGACGGCGTGGCAGTGATAGACGAAGCGCCCGACGATCACCGGGTCGGTGAAAGGGATGACGACTTTCAGTACGCCCGGACCTTCCACGGTGGCCGGCGGCACCGAGAAGGTGTCCCGAAGACTGTCCTCGTTCCGGCGCGCGCCGTTTACCTCGGTGACCAGGAACGCGGTCTGATGGATATGGAAACTGTGATATTGATTGTCGCTGTTGACGACCGTCCATTCCTCGGTGTCGCCCAGCCTTACCGTCTGGTCGACGCGGTTGTCGTCCATGACGCGCCCGCAGATCATGAAGATTTTTCTGTCGGCCGTCCGCGAATATTCCAGCGTGCGGCGGTGCGCGATCGGGCTCACGCGCACTTCGTCGATCCACGGCGCGCCGGCGAGGCGCTGGCGCAGGATCTCGCTCTCCGCTTGTGCGCTCGGCGCGCCCGCTCCGGCGGACACGACCGTCGCCAGCGGCCGGCCCGGCTCGGGTTTTTTCCAGCCTTCGTTCTGGAATGGAATGGTGCTCATGGCGTATTCGCCGGGTTGCGGGCCGATCGCGATCGCGTCGACCCTCTCGCCGGGGCCGAGGAAGAGCTCGGTCAGCTTGCGCGGCCGCGACAGCGGGTGGCCGTCGGTGGCGAGGACGTAAAGCGGCATGCCTTCGATGCGGAACTTGAGAAACGCCGTTGCGCCGATGTTGCCGATGCGCCAGAACTGCATCTCCCCGGGGCGGATCGGCATCAGCGGCTCGACCTGGCCGTTGATCGAGATGATCTCGTTCTCGCCCAGCTCGGCGTGCTTGAAGAGCAGGAAGCGCTCCGGCAGGCCCGCGAGCATCGGAAAAAGCCGCTCCGACCCGTCGACCACGAGAGCGCCCGACATCCCGCCCAGGATCTGCTTCTCGACGACTCCGTGCGCGTGCGGGTGATACCAGAAGAGCCCCGGGCCCTGCCGGCCGCCGGCGGGGATGCGCACCTCGTAGTCGAACTGCCCGCCCGGATGGACGTGGACGAAGACGTTGTCGCTCTTTCCCTGCGGCGAAACGCTCATGCCGTGGTAATGCAGGTTCGAGGGATCATCCGGAAGGGCATTCCTGAAGCTGATCCGCATGATGTCGCCGACTCGCACCCGGAGCAGCGGCGGCACATAGGAGCCGTTGTACAGGAGCCCGGGGAATGCGTAATCGCCGAGTTGCACGCGGCCCGGAGCGGCGCTGAGCGCGACTTCGAGCAGCCCGTTCCTGCTGCGAATTTCAGACGGCTGGACGAGGAGCTGCTGCGTCCCTGCAGCCGCCCCTGGCAGCCGCAGCAGCGCCGCGCCTGCCGCAACCCCGGCGGCCGTCAGGAAAGACCGGCGATTCATGAATCGGATCCTTATCAGGTCGGCTGGATGATGAGCGTCTCAGCCAGCGATTTCCGCCGTGTGTCGCAGCGGTTACACGTGTAATCGAATTTGCGCCTGCCTCGAAATCGCCCGGCAACGGTCCGGCGCCAGAGTAGCGTTCATGAAGGAGCAAACGCACATGGCTGTCCCGGAACGCACCTACGAAATGCACGGTGGCGAATGGTGCGAGGTCGAGCCGCAATCGAACGCGCGTCCGCGCTCCGCGCCGCGCGGGCTTGGAGCGCTTGTCGCCACGATATGCGCCGTGCCGGCCATCGTCGTGTTCGGAATCGTCGCCACGGCCGTTGCGCTCGTCCTGTTGCCGGCCGGCTTGCTCGCCGCTTGGGGCCTGCGTGCGCACACCGTTTGGGGCCTGCGCGCGCTCCCCGTTCGACGCCCGGAAGCGGAGAAATTGCCATGACCTCCGCAAGAGTGGGATTCATCGGCTTGGACTTCTCCGCCATTTACGCCCTCCTGAACGCCAGGCGACCCTAGCCCCGGAGCTATTCGCGCATGTCGCGGGCGCAGATCTGTCCCCTCCTGCTGTCGGTCAGCCTCTCGTTTGCCGGATGTGCGAGCTACTCGGGCATCCAGGGCGAGGCGCAGGCGCTCGCCCCGCAGTCGCTCGCCTACTACCAGGACCGCACCGCCGGCGACTGGCCGCGCGAGGACTGGTGGACCCGGTTCGGCGATCCGAAGCTGGACGCGCTCATGCCGCAGGCGCTCCAGGGCAATCCGAGCCTGCGCGCCGCCGAAGCCCGCGTGCGCGCCGCCCGCGCGCTCGCCGACGCAGCGGGAGCCTCGCTGTACCCGAGCCTCGGCCTCGAAGCCAGCGCGCCCCGCGAGCGCCTGAGCCGGAACGATATCTATCCGCCGCCGTTCGGCGGGAGCTGGGTCAATCAGGGTCGCATTGCGCTCGATTTCAACTATGAATTCGATTTCTGGGGCAAGCACCGGGCCGAGCTCGAGGCCGCGATAGGCGATGCGCGCGCAGCCTCGGCCGATGCCGCGCAGGCGCGGCTCGTGCTCGCGACCGCCGTCGCGCAGGCCTACTTCCAGGCGCAGACGGATGTTGCCGCCCTGGCCGTCGCGCGGCAGACGCTCGCCCGCCGCGAGTCGCTGCTCGAGCTCAATCGCGTGCGCACGAGCCGCGGGCTGGAGGCGGCGATTGCGCTCCGGCAGTCGGATCAGCAGATCGCTGCTTCGCGTGTCGAGGTTTCCGCAGCCGAGGCGGCCGTCCAGCTCGACCGCCACCAGCTCGCCGCGCTGCTGGGCCTGGGCCCGGATGCGCCGTTGGAGGTCGAGCCCGCGCTGCGGCCGTACGGCGACGCGCTCGTCCTTCCCGCGAACCTGCCGGCGGATCTGCTCGCGCGCCGGCCCGACATCGCGGCGCAGCGCTGGCGTCTCGAAGCCGCCGCGGCGCGGATCGGCGCCGCGAAAGCCGATTTCTTTCCGAACCTCAACCTCGCCGCGTTCGCGGGCTTCGGCGCCACCAGCCTGCACGGGCTGGATCCGTTCGGCGCCGGAAGCGGCGTCGCCGGCGTCGGGCCGGCGCTGCATCTTCCGATCTTCGACGCCGGTCGCTTGCGCGCGAACCTGCGCGGCGGCTACGGCGAGTACGACGCGGCGGTGGAGCAATACAACCAGGCGCTCGTGGATGCGCTGCGGCAGGTGGCCGACCAGGTTGCGAGCGTGCGCGCCGTGCAGCGGCAGCTTGCCGACCAGGCAAACGCGCTCGCGGCCGCCGAAGACACCTACCGGCTGACGCTGGATCGTTATCGCGCGGGGCTCACGAGCTATCTCGACGTGCTGGTGAACGAGGAACGGCTGCTCGCCGAGCGCGTGAACCAGGTGCGGCTCCAGGGGCGCAGCCTCGCGCTCGCCGTCGGCACGATCCGCGCCCTGGGCGGCGGTTATAACCCGGAGAACTGACCGATGCCAAATCCCAGACGACGCCTCGCGCTCATCGCGCTCACTGCAGTGTTCATCCTCGCCGGCGGCGCCGCCGCCGGCTGGTGGTGGCTCGACGGCCGTTGGCGCACGAGCACCGACGACGCCTACGTGCAGGGCAACCTGGTGCAGCTTACGCCGCAGATCGCCGGCATCGTCGTCCGCATCAACGCCGACGATACTGCGCTGGTGCGCGAGGGCGACCCGGTCGTCGTGCTCGACGACGCGGACACCCGGACCGCGCTCGACGAGGCGAAGGCCGGTCTCGCCCAGGCCGTGCGCCGTGTCCGCCAGCTCTACGCGAATACCGACGCGCTGCGCGCCAATGTGGAGCTGCGGCGCGCCGAGTGGCGCCGCGCCCGCGAAGACCTGCAGCGCCGCACGGGACTGCCGGACGCCCGGGCGCTCGCCGACGAGGACCTGAAGCACGCGCAGGCACAGTTCGAGAGCGCCGCCGCCGCGCTGAAAGCCGCCGAGCAGCAGCTCGCCGCATCCGAGGCGTTGGTGTCGCGAACGACGGTGGCAACCCATCCCGACGTCAAGCAGGCGGCAGCGAAGCTGCGCGAGTCGTATCTCGCGGCGCAGCGGGCGTCGGTGCTCGCGCCGGTCACCGGCTACGTCGCGAAGCGCAGCGTGCAGCTCGGCGAGCAGGTCGCGCCCGGCGCGCCGCTGCTCGCCATCGTGCCGCTCGCGGACGTCTGGGTCGACGCGAACTTCAAGGAAACGCAACTTGAATACGTCCGCATCGGCCAGCCGGCCACGCTCACCTCCGACCTGTACGGCGGCGCGGTCACGTATCACGGCACCGTCATCGGGCTCGGGCCGGGCACGGGCAGCGCGTTCGCGCTGCTGCCGCCGCAGAACGCGACCGGCAACTGGATCAAGATCGTGCAGCGGCTGCCGGTGCGCATCCGGCTCGACCCGCAGGAGCTCGCGGCGCACCCGCTGCGGGTCGGGTTGTCGATGAATGCGTCGATCGATACGCACGACCGCAGCGGCCCGGTGCTCGCCAGCATCCCGCCGACGCAGCCCGTCGCGGCGACGCAGGCCTACGAGCGTGCGCTCGCCGACGCCGGCCAGCTCGAACGCGAGATCGTGCAGGCGAACCTCGGGGCCGACGGCGCCGCCTCGACCGCGCTCGCGAAGCAATAGCGATGCCGCCGCTCACCGCCCGCCAGCGCGCCGGGCTTACCGTCGCGCTCTCGCTTGCCGTATTCATGAACGTGCTCGACCTCGCGATCGCGAATGTCGCGATCCCGCAGCTCGCGGGCGAGCTCGGCACGAGCGCGGACCAGGGTACCTGGGTGATCACCTCGTTCGCCGTGAGCGCGGCGATCGCCATGCCGCTCACCGGCTGGCTCGGCCGGCGCTATGGGGAGGTACGCGTGTTCCTCGTCTGTACCGCCATGTTCACCCTCGCCTCGCTGCTCTGCGGCCTCTCGTCCAACCTCGCCATGCTGATCGCGATGCGCACCATCCAGGGCGTCTTCGGCGGTCCGATGATCCCGCTGTCGCAGAGCCTGCTGCTCAACAACTATCCCGCCGACCGCAAGAGCCTCGCGCTCGCGTTGCTCATGATGGTGACGATCGTCGCGCCGGTGCTCGGGCCGGTTCTCGGCGGCTGGATCACCGACAACTGGAACTGGGCCTGGATCTTCTACATCAACGTGCCGGTCGGCATCGTCGCCACGCTGCTCACCGCCGCGCTGCTGCGCGGCCGCGAGACGCCGACCGCGCGCGTGCCGGTCGACTTCGTCGGCATCGGCCTCCTCGCGCTCGGCATCGGCAGCCTGCAGATCATGCTCGACCGCGGCAAGGACCTCGACTGGTTCGGCTCCGGCGCGATCGTCGCGCTGGCCGCCGTCGCCCTCGTCGCGCTCGCATTCTTCGTCGCCTGGGAGCTGACCGAGGAGCAGCCGGCGGTGGACCTCTCGCTCTTCGCGCGGCGCAACTTCACCGCGGGAACGCTGGCGCTGTGCCTGGGTTTCGGCGCCTACTTCGGCAACATCGTGCTGCTGCCGCTGTGGCTGCAGACCCAGATGGGCTACACGGCGACCTGGGCCGGGCTCGCCTCCGCGCCGGTCGGGCTGCTGCCTATCGCGCTCGTGGCGCTGATTGCGCGCTACTCGAGCAGCATCGACCTGCGCTGGATCACGACGGCGAGCCTGTGCGCGTTCGGGCTCGCGTCGTTCTGGTTCGCCGGCTTCAACACCGCGGTCACCTTCTCCATGCTCGCCTGGTCGCGCTTCGCGCAAGGCGTGGGCCTCGCGCTCTTCTTCGTGCCGCTGATGTCGATCGTGCTCTCGGGGCTGCCGCCGGGCCGTGTCGCCAGCGCGTCAGGGCTGGCGAACACTCTGCGCACCCTGGTGGGCAGCTTCGCCACTTCGCTCACTACGACTTGGTGGGACCGGCGCGAGGCGCTTCATCAGGCGCACCTGAGCGAGAGCATCACCTTGTTCAATTCCCCGGCGCAAGGGCAGACGGCATTCGCGACGCTGGAGCGCTCGATCGTGCAGCAAGCCTACATGCTCGCGACCAACGACCTGTTCTGGCTCTGGGGCTGGACCTTCCTCGCGCTGATCGCCGTCGTCTGGTTCGCCCGCCCGCCGTTCAGCGCCGCCGGCACCCACGCGGCGGCGGACTGAAGTTACGGCTGCAACCCGGCGGCAATCCTGGCGAAACCGCCCGCTTGCACGATTCTCATTGAAGGAAACAATGGCAAATCCACGACTCGGCTTCATCGGAATGGGCGGCATGGGAAGCCGCATGGCCGCACGGCTGCTGGCCGCGGGTTACGACATCACGATCTACAACCGCAATCGCGAGCGCACTCGCCTTTTGGAGAAGCAAGGCGCCACGGTCGCAGCGGAACCGGGCGAGCTCGCCGCACACGTCGACATCGTCCTCTCCTCGCTCGCCGACGACGTCGCGGTTGAAAGCGTGATGCTGGGGCCCGACGGGACTCTCGCCCGCGCCCGGCCGGGAACGGTGTTCATGGAGATGAGCACCGTGTCTCCCTCTCTTTCCCGCCGCATGCATAACCTCGCGCTCGAGAAGGGAGTCTTCGTGCTCGACGCGCCCGTATCCGGAACCACTATAGTCGCCGAGCAGGGTCAGCTGGTGATCTTCGTCGGCGGAGACAAGGCCGCATACGAGCGCTGCCTGCCCGTTCTGCAAGTGCTCTCCCGGGCGGCCCACTACATGGGACCGGCCGGGTCCGGAGCCACCATGAAGCTGTGCTCCAACACCCTGCTGGGGCTAGGAATACAGGCGCTCGCCGAGGCGGTGGCCTTCGGTCTGAAGGCCGGTCTGCGGCGCGAGCGCCTCGTCGAAGTCCTCGGCGCCACGGCAGTGGTTTCCCCCAGCCAGAAATCCAAGCTCGACAACGTGCTCAACGAAACCTACCCGCCTGCGTTCCCTTTGCGGCTGATGTTCAAGGACTACCGCTTGATCCTCGACACGGCAATGAGCCTGCCCGCCGCGATGCCCGCCACCGCCGCCGCAGCGCAAGTCAGCGCGGCCGAGCTCGCGCGGCAGTCGGCGGCAGGCAGCGACGAGGATTTTTCTTCAGTGGTGAGAACCATGGAGCGGATATCGAAATGAACGCCAGAATCAATCCACCCGCGGCATTCGAGTCAACCCCGGCTGCCGAGGGTGCCGTACCCCTGACTTTGCGCATCAACGGAAATGAGCATCGGCTGCGCCTCGACCCGCGCACCACGCTTCTGGACTGCCTGCGTGAAATCGTCCTGCTCACCGGCACGAAGAAAGGCTGCGACCACGGCCAGTGCGGCGCCTGCACCGTGCATGTCAATGGCGCGCGGGTGAACGCCTGCCTGACCCTGGCCGTGATGCACGAGGGCGACGAGATCACCACGATCGAAGGCGTCGGACAGCCCGGGCCGCTGCATCCCGTGCAAGCGGCCTTCGTCGCGCACGATGCCTATCAATGCGGCTACTGCACCTCCGGCCAGATCATGTCCGCGGTCGCGCTGCTCGAGGAGCCCTGCGGGCCGACCGACGCCGATGTGCGCGAATGCATGAGCGGCAACATCTGTCGCTGCGGCGCCTATCCCAACATCGTCGCGGCCATCCAGCAAGCCCGCAGCAAGTCCTAGGAGGAACGCGCATGCAATCGTTCGAATTCCAACGGGCGAGGGACGCGCTTAGCGCGATCGCCGCCGGCGCGAAATCCGGGACGCGGTTCGTAGCGGGCGGCACGACCCTGCTCGACCTGATGAAGCTGAATGTCGAGCGGCCGGAGCACATCATCGACATCAACGGGCTGCCACTCGACGAGGTCGAGCCGCTTGCGGATGGCGGATTGAAGATCGGCGCGACGGTGCGCAATTCGGCGCTGGCGCACCATCCCATCGTGCAACGCGACTACGCGGTGCTCTCGCAGGCGCTGCTCGCCGGCGCGTCGGGCCAGCTCAGGAACATGGCGACCACCGGCGGCAACCTGCTGCAGCGCACGCGCTGCATGTACTTCCGCGACACGGCAATGCCCTGCAACAAGCGCGAGCCGGGCAGCGGCTGCTCGGCCATCGGCGGAGCGAACCGCACGCTCGCCATCCTCGGCACGAGCGAGCACTGCATCGCCACCCATCCCTCCGACATGAATGTGGCGATGGCGGCCCTCGAGGCCACCGTTCACGTGCAAGGCATCAATGGGGAGCGCAACATCCCGATCGCGGATTTCCACCTGCTGCCGGGCAGCACGCCCCAGCGCGAGACGCTGCTCGAGCCGGGCGACCTGATCACGCACGTGACTCTGCCGCCGCCGATGCCTGGCAAGCGGTCGCTGTATCTCAAGCTGCGCGACCGCGCCTCGTATGAATTCGCTCTCGCGTCGGCGGCCGTGGTGATCAGCGTCGAGGGCGGCAGGATCGCCCGCGCGCGCATTGCCCTCGGCGGCGTGGGCACGAAGCCCTGGAGATCGACCGAAGCCGAAGAAGTGCTCGCCGGCCAGCGCGTCGGCGAGCGGGCCTTTCGCAGGGCGGCGGACGCCGCGCTGCGCGACGCCCGGCCCCAGAGCCAGAACGGCTTCAAGGTGGAGCTGGCGAGGCGTTGCCTCGTGCATGCGCTGAATGAAGCAACGCGATGATGTCCGTCATCGGAAAGAAGACGCCCCGCGTCGATGGCCCGATGAAGGTCAGCGGCAAGGCCATGTACGCCTCGGACCATCATTTCCCGGGCATGGTGTACGCGGTTCCGGTCTGCAGCACGATCGCCAACGGAGAAATCCAGAGCATCGACACCGCCGCCGCGGAGAAGATGCCTGGCGTGCGCGCGATCTTCCACCGCAGGAACATCGGCAGGCTGGCTCGCGCCGAGGTCAATCACGAATTCGGCGCGGACATGTCGCGCCTCGACGAGAGACGGCCGCCGCTCGAAGACGACGTCGTCCGCTATTACGGCCAGTACGTGGCGCTGGCCGTCGCCGATACGTTCGCGCAGGCGACGGCGGCCGCGGACGCGGTGAAGGTCACGTACCGCGAGCAGAGCCCGAACGTGGACGAGCGCCTCGCGCCGGAGACGAACCAAAAGGTCGAAAGCGAGCGCGGCGACCCAGGGAAAGCGTTCGCCGAGGCCGAGATCCAGGTGGATCAGACCTACGGCCTGCCGCCCGAGACTCACAATCCCATCGAGCTGCATGCGTCCGTGGCCTTGTGGGATGGGTCAGCGTTCACCTTGTACGAGACCTCGCAAGGGGTGGTCAACCACCGCAACGTGCTCGCGCAAATGCTGGGCGTGCCGAAGGAGAACGTCCGGGTCATCACAAAATTCCTGGGCTCGGGCTTCGGCGGCAAGCTCTGGCCCTGGACCCAGTCGGCGCTCGCGGCGGCCGCCGCGCGGCAACTCGGGCTGCCGGTGAAGCTGGTGGTCAGCCGGCGGATGATGTTCCAGAGCGTTGGACACCGGCCGCGCGTGCAGCAGCGCATCCGGTTGAGCGCGACGCGCGATGGAAAGCTGACCTCCCTGCGGCAGGATTGGGTGAATCACACGTCGATCCTGGACGACTACAAGGAGAACTGCGGCGAGGCTACGCCGCAGATGTACAGCGTTCCCAATCTGCGGATCACTTCCGCGCTGGCGCGGCGCAACGTGGGCACCCCCACCCCCATGCGCGGACCCGGCGCGGTGCCCGGCCTGTGGGCCACCGAGTCGGCGATGGACGAGCTCGCGCTGAAACTCGGCATGGATCCGGTCGAGCTGCGTCTGGCCAACGAGCCGCAGATCGATGAAGGATTGAAGATTCCGTTTTCTTCGCGGCACCTGAAGGAATGCCTGTCCACGGGCGCGGAGAGATTCGGCTGGTCCAAGCGCGATCCCCGGGTGGGCTCGATGAAACGCGGCGGGTTGACGCTGGGGTGGGGAATGGCGAGCTGCTCCTGGCAGGCCGCGCGCTTCCCATGCGCCGCGACCGTCGAGCTGCGTGACGACGGCACGGCTCGCGTGTCGTGCGCCACGCAGGACATCGGCACCGGCAGCTATACGATCGTGGCTCAGCTTGCCGCCGAAAAGCTGGGGCTGCCGCTCGACAAGGTCGAGGCTGTGCTCGGTGACACACGGCTGCCGCCGGGCCCGCTTTCCGGTGGATCCGGAGCGGCCGCGGCCGTGGTACCGGCCGTCTTTGAGGCGGCCGGAAGGGCAGTCGATGCGTTGCTGGCTTTGGCCGGCAAGGCCTCGGACCTCGAGTACACCAACGGCCGCGTGCATTCCAGGGGCGAACCTGCTGCGAGCGGCGTCGCGTTCGAGGACTTCTTGAGGCTCGGCAGCGTCAGGGGGGTGTCCGGTGCCGGCAGGTCCGAGGGCATGGGGGCGTTCGGAACTGCGAAGCCGGCCTTCTCGAGCCACTCGTTCGGCGCGCACTTCGTGGAGGTCACCTGGCAGCCCGAGATCGCGCGGCTGCGCGTGAGCCGGGTGGTCACGGTCATCGACGCCGGGCGCATCCTCAACCCGCTCGCCGGACGCAACCAGATCGAAGGCGCGGTGGTCATGGGCATCGGCATGAGCCTGTTCGAGGAGACTTCGTACGATCCGCGAAACGGCGCGCCGATCAATTCCAATCTCGCCGACTACATGGTCGCGACAAACGCCGACGTGCCCTCGCTGGAGGTCCATTTCGTCGAGCACCCCGACACGAAGCTGAACGAGCTTGGCGCTCGCGGGATCGGCGAGATCGGACTGGCGGGGATGGCCGCGGCCATCGCGAGCGCCGTCCATCACGCCACCGGTGTACGGGTGCGCGAGCTGCCGATCAAGATCGAAAATCTGCTCATTCGAGCACCCGCGCCATATCTCAGTTGAAATGCAGCAGCCCGCTCGCGAAACGCGAGCGTAATCGCCGCGGTCGACAATTCGCCTCATTCAGGGTGATGCGAATTCAGAGCCGCAAAATGTCGATCCTCCGCCTGATTTCCGATATGCGTGTGCGTTTGCTCGCAGCACTGGCGGCGTTTCTCACGCAGCCGGTCAAGCGCTACGGTCCCGCGATGACTACGGACCCCGAATCGCTCTCGGCAGTGCTTCGTCACGGCGATGTCCTGCTCACCGAGGGCAATACGCGGGCCGCGGCGCTGATCAAGCACATTACACGCTCGACGTGGTCCCACGTATCGATGTACGTGGGCCCGCTGGAGGAGGGGCCGGACCCGCGCTGCATCGTCGAAGCCGACATCGCGGCGGGCGTCAGATCGATACGGCTCTCGGAGTTGCAGGGTCAGAATGTCCGCGTGCTGCGGCCCATCGGCCTGAACGATGCGGCTCGAGACCGCCTCGCCGAATGGGTCGTAAGCCAAATCGGCGGCGAATATGATCTCGAGCATGCCTGGGCGCTCCTCGCCAGAAGGTTTCTGCGGGTTGCGCCGAAATCCAGTATTACCCCCGCGCCGAACGGCATCGCCCACAGCGCCACCCGGTTCATTTGCTCCAGCCTCCTTGCGAACGCATTTGCGCTGGTGGGCTATCCCATCCTGCCGATCCACACGGCAGTCGCTGCCGTCAGCACGGCAGACCACCGTTATGTGATGCCGGGCGACTTCGAAAAGGCGCCGGTATTCGAGGTCGTCAACCCAGGCGAGGAGAGAGCATGAGTGCAGCAGCAACCGCAGCAGGTTACCTATACGCCCGCGGCCGCCAGTCCGGAGCGGGGTTCGACGGGCGAGTGGACGCAGAGCGCTCGCATCACGCGGCGGAGGATGAATCGCAACCGTTCAAAGAGGCGAGCACGCCGAGAATCGAGTATCGCAAACGGCGCTCCTACCTTTTGCCATCGGCTGCGTGAGCTTCTGCCGGCTTGATCAGCGTGTCAGTCTGATCCAAGAAGACGGAGGGAATCATGATGTCGTCACTGGAATATTGTTCTTGGATCTCGATCGGCCTCGGCTCGGCGACGGCCCTCGTCATTGCGCTGGACGTGCGGAAGCATCCGCAGAGCATGCGGATCATGAACATCGTCTGGCCTGTGACCGGGCTCTATTTCCCGCTGATCGGTATTTGGTTTTATCGCTCAATGGGCCGCCCGATGGCTGTCGATGCGCCGAAAGGGAGGAGCCATGACGCGCACTGGCAGAGCATCTTTCTTTCGGCGACGCATTGCGGCGCCGGTTGCGTGATCGGCGACATTCTCGGCGCGCCCCTCGTCTACAGATTCCGCCTCACGCTCCTCGGGAGCACGCTGCTTGCCGATTACGCGATCGAGTTCATCTTTGCCTATATCCTCGGTATCGCCTTTCAGTACTTCCCGATCAGGTCCATGCGACAGGTGCCGCCCGCGCAAGCTATCTGGGATGCGGTGAAGGCGGACACGTTGTCGCTTATCGCGTTCGAGGTCGGCATGTTCAGTTGGATGGCCTTCGCCCGCTACGTCTTGCTGCCTCAGCCCGTGGCGCCCAACTCCGTGGTGTTCTGGTTCATGATGCAGATCGGAATGATCTTCGGCTTTCTGACCACATACCCTGCGAATTGGCTGCTGGTGAAGTGGGGCATTAAGAGCGGCATGTAGCCGACGCCGCGGCGGCGCCGGCCGCGAAGTCGATCATCGGCGATAGCTCACGCGCCAGATCGTGCCGTTGCCATCTTCGGTGACAAAGAGCGAGCCATCCTTCCCCACCGCCACGCCGACCGGGCGACCCCAGACCTGAGTGTCGGAGATGACGAAGCCGGTCATGAAATCCTCGTATTCGCCCGTGGGCTTGCCGCTCGCGTCGAAGATCAGCCGGACGACCTTGTATCCCGTCCGTTGGTCGCGGTTCCACGACCCGTGCATGGTGACGAAAGCGCTGCCCTGGTACTCGGCGGGAAAGTTGTCGCCCTGGTAGAAGACCATCTGCAAGGGCGCCGAATGGGCCTGCATGAACACGTCGGGGACCGTGACCTGGTCCTTGAGGTCCGGCCGCTGACCCGCGTGACGCGGATCCTCGTGCCCGCCGATGAAGTACCAGGGCCAGCCGTAAAAGGCGCCTTCGACGACATGCGTGGCGTATTCGAACGGCGTGTTGTCGCCGAGCTCATCGCGCTCGTTGACGGCGCACCACAGCTGTCCGGTCGCGGGCTGCATCGTCATGCCCTGGCAGTTGCGCAATCCCGTCGCGACGATCTTCATGTTCTTGCCGTCCGGATCGAACGACAGCACATCGGCGCGCAGCTCTTCCGTATCCCACGCGGCCCCGAGCGGCTTCAGCTTGACCCACGCCGCCAGGCCATCGACGTTGCGCGGCTCCGGATGCGTGGTCCAGTGCGGCTCGGGAAACATGTCCTGCGCGACGTTCGACCCGGAGCCGACGGACAGGTAGAGCCGCTTGCCATCCGGCGAGAAGGCGATGTCCCGCCCATAGTGGTGCACCGAGGGAATGCCTTCGATGACGCGTTCGGGTTTCCCACCGGCCTTGAGATCGCCGTTCTTGTACGGGAAGCGGACCACGCCGTCGGCGTTCGCGACGTAGACCCATCGAGGGTTCGGCCCGAGGGGGTAGAACGCGATGCCGTACGGCTGCTTGAGGCCGCTCGCGAAGACCTCGTCCTTCTCGGGCTTCGCGCTGCCCGCGGGAACACGCAGGACGCGCACCGAGTTGAACATGCTGTCGGCGACGAACAGGTCGCCGTTCGGCGCGACGCGAATCACGCGCGGCTTGTGCGGATCCGTCGTCACCCGCTCCGCCTTGAAACCGTCCGGCACCTGCGGCTGGGCACCCGCCGGCACCGGCACGACCTGCGCCGCGCCATAGGTGGGCTTCGAAACGGCCGGCAGATCCTGCGGCCTGAGCAGGCGCCGGACTCCGGGCTTGTCAGCGCGCCAGCTGCCAATGGCCGCGTCGCCTTCCAGCACCTGGCCGAAGGCCGCTTGGCCGGCGAGCAGGCTCAGACAGCCGGCGGTGGCAACGATCTTGAGCGACTCTCTGCTGATTCCATACATGACTGTTCTCCATTCATTGATTGAGGCGTTCCTGTGCTTCAGACGTTGCCAGCCGCGATAGCCGCGAGCTGCTCCACCGGCTGCAGCCTGGCCCGCAATTCGTCCGGCAGGCCGTGCCGCGCGCCGATCCAGCCCAGGCTGTTGTAGCCCACCGTCACGCGGCCTTGTGCGTCTTCCCAGATCAGCACCTTCAGCGGCAGGTCGATCCCGGCGGTGGGCGCCGCTGCCAGCAGCGGAGTGCCGGCGCGCGGATTGCCGAACACCAGCAGACGCGTCGGGCGAAGGTGCATCCCGACTGCTGCGGCGTCGGCCGCGAAGTCGATTCGGGCAAAGACCGTGAGGCCGCGCTCGGCGACGGCGGGTTCGAGCCGCGTCCACGCGTCGGCGACCGAACCTTGCGCGGGCAGCAGAACCATCCCGGCGGGAACGGCCGAAGTACTCACGCCCCCACCGTCCATGTTTCCGACGAAGAGCGGAATCTGTAGCTCGCGATACCGTTCACCACGAGCAACGCCAACGCGAGCGTGAGTACGGCGATGACACCGACGTGAAAAACGAGAAAGGCGCCGACGGCGGCGCCCAGGAGCATGACGGCCGTGGCCTGCAAGCGGCGGCCAGGGTGCGGATTTTCCCCGCCGGCCAGCGTCGAGTCGGCAGCGAGCCCCGTAAGCGTCATTGTAAGCACGGTCGTCGTCAGGTCCGGCACGCCGAGCCGGCGCGCGGTGGCGTTCTGCAGACCCATCGCGAACGCGAGCAGCGCAATGAGCGAGTACTGTACAAAGGCACCGACCATCGATACGACCAATGCAGCACCAACAAGGGCGATCTGCAGGTAAGTGGTAATCGCCAGAAGCCGGGCGCGATGATGGCCTGCGCTTGAGCCGATCCGACCGCCGGCGAGGGCGCCTGCCATGAACGTGGCGATCGCCAGCAGCGATGCCGGAATCGAAAAGTCGGCCGCGTCGGCAACGGCAAATCCGAGGAACACGACATTCCCGGTCATGTTCGCCACGAAAACGTGCCCCAATTTGAGATAGCTGACGGCGTCGACCAGTCCGGTGACTCCGGTCAGGACAAGCAGCAGCACCGGCAGCGGACCGTCAGGACTTGTCGAGCGCATAGCGGCCGGAGCCGTGTGCAAATACGAGCAGCAATCCGCCCGCGATCGCCAGATTGCTCATGAAATGAATCTGCTCATTCATGAGCTGGTCGGCGGGAACGCTCCAGTACGCATGAAAGACGAACGTCGCGGCAAATGTGTATCCGGCCAGCGCGAGCGCCATCCACCGCAGCTTCCAGCCGAGAGCCAGCATCGCTCCCCCAACCAGTTCCAGGAGCAGCGCGGGCCACATCAAGACACCGGCTGCGGGTAGCCCATAGGCCTGCATGTACGCAACTGTGGAAGCCGGGTGGGCGAGCTTCTCGTATCCGGACCACAAGAAAAGCAAAGCGAGCCCGATGCGCCCGATAACCTCCGCCCAGTCAAACAGCGAAACAAGCTTCGATTCCGTTGCGACGTGAGCGCGGATCAATACGCTTGCCATGCTTCTTCTCCATTGCGACGAAGTGACGGAATGTGGTGTGCTCAACCATGACGGCGTCCGGTTTCCGGGGCGTGTCACGCTGGTTGCAGCTGTAATCGCTTCTCTTATATCGTTACTTCCCCGCGCGGGCCGCAGGCGAAGAATCGTCCCGACGATCCAGCGCGCCGGAAAGAAGTGCGAGCGCCAATCCACCGGCGGCGAGAATCGCGCCGACCCAGTCGGGCGAGGTCCAGCCCAGACCCGCGCCGATCGCACGCCCGCCAAGAAAGGCGCCGGCCGCATTGGCGAGATTGAACGCCGAGTGGTTCGCCGCGGCCGCCAGGGTCGGAGCGTCGCGGGCCTTCTCCATGATGCGGGTCTGGATGATCGGCACGCACGCCATGCCGGTTGCGCCGATCAGGAATATCGTGACCGCGGCCGCCAGCTGGTTGTGCGCGGTCACAACGAAGACCGCGAGGACCAGTCCCAGGCCGCCGACTGCTCCATACAGGCTCGGCATGAGAGCGCGGTCGGCGAGCCGGCCGCCGACCAGGTTGCCCACGGTCATGCCCAGGCCGAAGAGCGCGAGCAGCAGGTCGACCGCCTTGGGCGAGTATCCCGCGACATTCGTCATCATGGGCTCGATGTAGCTGTAGGCGGCGAAGACGCCGCCGAAGCCGAGCGTTCCCACCGCCAGCGCAAGCCACACCTGGACGCGGCCGAAGGCGGCGATTTCCCGCGACAGCCGCACGGGCGGCGCCTGCGCCGGCTGCGGCACCAGGAGCGCGATCGCCGCCACGCTCGCTACGCCGATCACGGCGAGCACGCCGAACGTCGCGCGCCAGCCGACATACTGGCTGAGCAGCGTGTCGGCCGGCACGCCCACCACGTTCGCCACGGTGAGCCCGGCGAACATCATCGAAATCGCCGTGGCACGCCGGTCGGGACCGACCATGCCGGCGGCCACCACCGAGCCGATGCCGAAGAAGGCGCCGTGGGGCAGCCCGGTCAGGACACGAGCGGCGAGCAGCATCTCGTAGCTCGACGCCATCGCGGCGAGCAGGTTGCCGGCGGTGAAGACCACCATCAGGCCGATGAGCACGTTGCGGCGCGGCCACTTCACCGACGCGGCGGTGAGTAGCGGCGCGCCGAACACCACGCCGAGCGCGTAGCCGGAGATGAGGTGTCCGGCGCTGGGAATCGATATCTGGAATTCGGCGGCGACCTCGGGCAGCAGGCCCATCATGAGGAATTCGGTGGTGCCGATGCCAAACGCGCCGATCGCGAGCGCCAGCAGAGCCACGGGCAAGGGTCTGTGCTCCACCCTCAAATACCCGCGAGGAAGAGTCTTCATGGCAGAGCGTTTTCGAAAGCGTCAGCCGAGGAAGGTGAGCAGATCCTCGTTGAGCTGGTTCTTGTGCGTGTCGGCGAGACCGTGGGGCGCGCCCTTATAGACCTTGAGCGTCGCGTTCTTCACGAGCTTTGCCGAGGCCAGCGCAGAAATTCCGATCGGTACCATCTGGTCGTCGTCGCCGTGCACGATGAGCGTCGGGACGTCGAACCTCTTGAGATCCTCAGTGAAGTCGGTCTCGGAGAACGCCTTGATGCAGTCGAACGTGCTCTTGAGAGCGGACTGCATGCCGAGCAGCCAGAACCAGTCGATGGTGCCCTGCGAAACCTTGGCGCCGGGCCGGTTGAAATTGAAGAACGGGCCGTTGGCGAGATCCTTGTAAAACTGCGAGCGGTCGGCGACCAGCGCGGCGCGCAGGCCATCGAAAACGTCCATCGGCACGCCGCCGGGATTCGCAGCGCTCTTGAGCAGGAACGGCGGCACCGCGGAGATCAGCGCGGCCTTGGCCACACGTTTCGTCCCGTAGCGGCCGATGTAGCGCGCCACTTCACCGCCACCCATGGAAAAGCCGACCAGGAAAGCATTCTTGAGGTCGAGCGTTTCGAAGAGCGTGGCGAGATCATCGGCGAATGTGTCCATGTCATTGCCGGCCCACGGTTGGCTCGATCGGCCATGACCGCGACGGTCGTGCGCAATGCAGCGGTAGCCTCTCGATGCCAGGAAGAGCATCTGAGCCTCCCAGCTGTCGGAGTTGAGCGGCCAGCCGTGGCTCAAGACCACCGGCTGTCCGCTGCCCCAGTCCTTGTAGTAGATCTGCGCACCATCCTTGGTTGTAAACGTGCTCATTGATTTTCCTTTACCGAGGTGATTAGAAGCAGGCCCGGACGACGCTGGTCGCGCGCGCGACCCTGCGCGCGGTTCTCATCATCCGAAGCACGCGTTTCACGACAATTGCGATAGAAGCGGCGCACGTGTGCCGTGAGCTGGTAGCCCGCGATTCGCTGGCGCGGGGCTTGGCCGCGACCGGCTGTGCGGTGAGGCGGTGCTTCGGTGTGTTCATCTGGGTTCCTTGTAAACGTGCGCAGAATCGCGCGGAGCGATATCACGCGCATTTCGATCGGGTTACCGCTGAAATTCAGCGGAAACGCAGCCTGAAATCCTCGCGCAATCGCGCGGTTTCAGGCTTGGCTATGAAAATCGGAATCGCCGGAGCCGGCAGGGTCGGCGCGGCCTGCGCGTTGTCGCTCGTTACACGCGGTTCTGCGCGCGAGATCGTGATCGTCGACCGGACCCGGGCGCGAGCCAAGGCGGTCGCCGCCGATTTGCGCTACGGCGCGCCGCTTTGTCCCGAAGTTGCGTTGCGCGACGGTGACTACGCTGAGCTTGCCGGCGCCGACCTCGTGATGCTCACCGCCGGGGTGAATGAAAGGAGCGGCGGCGCCACCGACCGCGGCGACCCCAAAGGGCGACTCAAGCTTCTCGAAACGAACGCCGGCATCTACCGCGACGTGGTCCCCAAGGTGGTCGCGGCCGCGCCCGGCGCGGTGCTTCTCGTCGTCACCGACCCGCCCGATCCGCTCGCCGACCTGGCGCGCCGGCTCGCCGGACACGACCGTGTGCTCAGCACCGGCACGCTGCTCGACAGCCTGCGCTTGCGTGTTCATCTCGCCGCGCGGCTCGGGGTCGATCCCGTTTCGGTCGAGGCCCAGGTCGTCGGCGAGCACGGCACTTCGGAGGTGCTTCTCTGGTCGTCGGCCCGCGTGGGCGGCGTGCCGCTCGCCGAGGCTTTGCCGGCAGGAACGTCGCTGGAGGACTTGCGCAGCGGCGTCGAGCACGACGTGCGCTACGCCAACATCGCGATCATCGAAGGCAACGAGGCGAGCCAGTTCGGCATCGGCATCGTCTCCGCCCGTATCGCCGAAGCCGTGTTGCGCGACGAGCGGGCGGTGCTGCCTATCGGCGCATACAACGCCGACTACGGCGTCACTCTGTCCTTGCCGAGCGTCGTCGGGCGCGAAGGCGTCAGCCGTATCCTCCAGCCGACGATGTCGGACGAGGAACGGCGCTCCCTCGCCCAAAGCGCCGAGGTGCTTCGCCAAGCTTTACAGAGGATCACGTCATGACCGCTACCGCCGATGCACTGCTCCTGGCGCGCCTGCAATTCGCCACCAACATGTCGTTCCACATCCTGTTCCCGGCGATCTCGATCGGGCTGGCGTGGCTGGTCCTCTACTTCCGGCTGCGCGCGAACTACAGCGGCGAGGCGCGCTGGGCCGAGACCTACGCCTTCTGGGTGAAGGTTCTCGCCCTAACCTTCGCCCTGGGCGTGGTCTCCGGCGTGACGATGAGCTTCCAGTTCGGCACCAACTGGCCGGGCTATATGAAGACGGTCGGAAATATCGCCGGCCCGCTGCTTTCCTACGAGATCCTCTTCGCCTTTTTTCTCGAGGCCGCATTCATCGGCGTGATGCTCTTCGGCGGGCAGCGCGTCTCGCCGCGTATGCATGCGGTGGCCGCCTTCCTGGTCGCGCTCGGCACCACGATTTCGGCGTTCTGGATCCTCGCGCTCGACAGCTGGATGCAGACGCCGGCCGGCTTCACCATGATCGACGGCCAGGCCCATGTCGCGAGCTGGCTGGCGGTGATTTTCAATCCGTCCTTTCCCTATCGACTCACCCACATGCTGCTCGCCTCGGGACTGACGGTGGCGTTCCTCGTCGCGGGGATCTCGGCGTACCGCTGGCTGCGCGGCCAGACTGGCGCGGATGTCCAGGTGGCGCTGCGCACGGCAGTTCGGCTTGCCGCGGTGCTCATCCCGCTGCAGATCGCGGCCGGCGATCAGCATGGCCTGAACACGCTCAAGCACCAGCCGGCGAAGATTGCGGCGATGGAAGGGCTGTGGCAGACCGCGCGTGGCGCGCCCATGGTCGTTTTCGGCTTGCCGGACGAAACGCTGCGCGCCAACCGCTACGAGATTGCGATCCCGCATCTGGCGAGCGTCTATCTGACGCACTCGCTCGACGGTGAGATCCAGGGCCTCGACGACTTCGCCGACCATCCGCCGGTGGCGCCCGTGTTCATTGCCTTCCGGGTGATGGTCGGCATGGGCGTACTGATGCTGCTCCTATCGTGGCTCGCCGCGTGGAAGCTGCGGCGAGGCAGAGCGCTGACTACAGGCCTGGCGCGCGGCCTGGTCGCCATGACCTTCGCGGGCTGGGTTGCGGTGCTGGCCGGCTGGTACACGACGGAGGTCGGACGCCAGCCCTGGCTCGCGACCGGAGTTCTGCGGACCGCGGACGCGGCTTCGTTGGTCCCCGCTCCGATGATCGCGACGACGCTTGCGATGTACGTGGCGCTGTACGCCTTCCTTCTCGTCGCGTACGTCTCGGTTCTCTTCTACCTCGCCGGCAAGGCGAGCCCGTCGGCCACGCTAGGTGCCTCCCCGGAGATACAGCATGCATGAGCTTTCCCAACCCGGCGGCTGGCTGCCGCTCGTGTTCATGGCGCTGATGGGCATGGCGATGCTCATCTACGTCGTCCTGGACGGCTACGACCTGGGGGTGGGGATCCTGCTCGGGTTCGCCAACGAAAGCGACAAGGACACGATGGTCGAATCGATCGGACCGTTCTGGGACGCCAACGAGACCTGGCTGGTCCTCGGCATAGGCCTCCTGCTGTCGGCGTTTCCAATTGCGCACGGCATCATCCTCGGCGAGCTTTACCTGCCGGTGGCGATCATGCTGGTCGGGCTCATCCTGCGCGGCGTCGCCTTCGACTTCCGCATGAAGGCGCGCGCCGTTCAGAAAGGCTGGTGGAACGGCGCCTTCCATGCCGGCTCGCTGGTCGCGGCGCTCGCGCAAGGCGTGATGCTCGGCCGCTACGTCACCGGGTTTCAGGCCGGGGCCTGGGCGTGGGCATTCGCCTTGTTCGTCGGCGTGAGCCTTGCCGCCGGATACACGCTGCTCGGGGCGTGCTGGCTGCTCATGAAGACCGAAGGCGAGCTGCAGCGCCGCGCGGTGGCCTGGGCGCGCGGCAGCCTGTGGCTCGCGGCTGCGGGCATTGCGGCCATCTCGGTGGCGACGCCGCTGGTCAGCAGCTTCGTGTTCCATAAGTGGTTCTCGTTCCCGAACATCGTGCTGCTTGCGCCGGTGCCGCTGATGACGGCGGCGCTGTTCGCGATGGTCGGCGTCGCGCTCGAGCATCAGCCGCGCACCGACGAGCGCTGGAGCTGGCTTTCGTTCGCGGGCACCGTGGGCGTCTTCGTGCTGGCGTTCTTCGGGCTCGCCTTCAGCATCTTTCCGTTCGTCATCGTGGACCGGATGACGATCTGGCAGGCCGCGGCCGCGCCCAAGTCGCTGAGCTTCATTCTCGCTGGCGCGGTCATCGTGCTTCCCCTGATGGCCGCCTCCAGCGCGTATTCCTATTGGGTGTTTCGCGGCAAGGCGCGCGAGCTGTCGTACTGAACTCCGGCCTCGAGCCCGCTCGTGATGGATCGCGCGCGGGCGCATGAGAAATGTAATGCACCGGTCAGATTCCCGTATGGGGCCGGATCCTAGAGTGACAGTACATACAGGGCGCCTGCGACCTCGGTGCTCTGGATGCCCCTCAACTTTTGAATTGGAGAATGTCATGAAGAAGCTTGTAGCCGTTGTTCCACTCGCGCTGTCCGCGGCGAGCCTGTCTGCCGTTGCCATGTCCAGTACCGACCGCCATGGCGAACCGGCAAGCCCCGCCGGCTCCGAATGTGTCCAGCCCTGGTCGTTCGACCAGCCCCCGTTCGGGCGTTGCCCCGACAGGTGAACGGCGCCGTCCTCGGACCGGGATCGTGCCGCACAGCTTCACGACGCCGCATTACAGAAATGTAATTCGCCGGTCAGATTCCTGCCCGGGGCCGAGTCGTAGAGTGACGCTACATGCAGGACGCCCGCAACCCAGGTGCCCTGTATGCCCCTCAACCTTATGAATTGGAGAAATGCCATGAAGACGTTTGTAAAAGCCGTTGCTGTACTCGCGCTGTCCGCGGCGAGCCTGTCTGCCGTTGCCCTGACCAATGCCGACCGCTATGGCGAAGCCGCAACCCCCGCCGCAGCCGAACGCACCATTGTCATCGGCGCGAACACCCGCTTCGTGAACGTGAACCACGGTGAAATCGTGAAATTCGTGGCGAACGGCCAGGAATTCACCTGGGACTTCGACGGCCTGCCGCAAGCCTTCGATCTGAAGCAAGTCGCCCCGCAGGGCGCCATCGATCACAGCGTGCGCGTCTATATCGCGACCACGTTGAATGACGGTGGGCTCGGCGACTGATCGTTCGCACACCAGCGGTGTAAAATAAAAAGGCGTCGAGTCACGGCGCCTTTTTTCTTCCTTCCTTTCGCCGACCATGCGCATCCTGATCGTCGAAGACGAGCCCAAGACGGCAGCCTACGCGAAAAAGGGGCTGACCGAGCACGGCTTCGTCGTCGATATCGCCGCGAACGGGGTCGACGGCCGGCATCTTGCGCTGACCTCGGACTACGACCTGGTCATTCTCGACATCATGCTCCCCGGCGCCGACGGCTGGGCGGTGCTGCGCGAGATCCGCGAAAAGAAGCAGACCCCGGTCCTGTTCCTGACGGCGCGCGACGACGTCGCCGACCGGGTCAGGGGCCTGGAGCTCGGCGCAGACGACTACCTGGTCAAGCCCTTCGCGTTCTCCGAGCTGCTCGCGCGCGTGCGCTCGGTGCTGCGTCGCGGAGCGAAGCAGACCAGCGAGAGCCTGAGGATCGCCGACCTGGAGATCGAGCCGCGCAGGCGCAGGGTTTCCCGGGGCGACAAGAAGATCGATCTCACCGCGAAGGAATTCGCGCTGCTCGACTATCTGGTCCGCAATGCCGGGGAGGTGCTCTCCCGGACGCTCATCGCCGAGCATGTCTGGGACATGAACTTCGACAGCGACACCAACGTGGTCGACGTGGCGATGCGGCGCCTCCGCGCCAAGGTCGACGATCCGTTCGAAGTGAAGCTCATCCGCACCATCCGCGGCGTGGGATACGTGCTCGAGGAGCCTCTCGCGTGACGGCCTGGCTCGAGCGGCTCTTTCAGAAACTGGGCGGACGGCGCAAGTCGCTCACCTGGCACATCAGCTTTCTGTTTGCGCTCATCTCGTTCCTGGTCATCGGGACGATGGGATTCAGCATCGACCGCATGCTCGCGGGCGAGCTGCTGGAGGCGAACGACGTCCTCCTGCTCGGCAACATGAGCCTGCTTCGCGGCAGGCTCGCGCGTCTCGGCCCTTCGGAGACGGTCCTCACCAGTCCCCGGTTTATCGACGAAGCCGGGATGGGGTACCGGAAGCTCGCCGTTGCAGTGCTCGACGAGGACCGCCGCATTCTCAGGGCTTCGAGCGAGTTCAATATCCCGGTTTCGGCCCTGCCCGAGAAGGCGATTCCCATCGAAGCGATTCCAGACCGCGTGGACAACGCGCTGGAACGCGAGCTGCGTACGCGCTTCGGGGGCTTAAGCCGTCAGTGGACCGCACCCGACGGACGCTGGTACCAAGTGCTGCTCGCGCGCCTCCCGCTCGCTTCCGGCGCGAACGGCGAGCCGCAGTCCGTGCTGATCGCGCTCTCCTACGACCGCTCGCTGCCGAGGGAATTGCTCGCGCGCTACCGCAAGGGGTTGCTCGAGACCCTGGTCGTGAGCGTGCTGGCGGCGGCCGCGCTCGGCATCTGGGCCGTGCGCGTGGTGCTGAAGCGCGCGCGGCGCATCGCCGCCACCGCAGGCCGCATCAGCGCGCAGGCGCTGAACGAGCGGCTCTCGCTCGATGATACGCCGGAGGAGTTCCTCGAATCGACGCTCGCGTTCAACCAGATGCTCGACCGGCTCGAGGATTCGTTCAAGCGCCTCTCGGAGTTCTCCTCGGACCTCGCGCACGACCTGCGCACGCCGATCAACAACCTTCTGGGCGAGGCGCAGGTGGCGCTGTCGCGTCCGCGGGAGGCGTCCGAGTACCGCGCGGTGCTCGAATCCGCCGTCGAGGAATACGAACGGCTCTCGCGGATGCTCGAGAACATGCTCTTTCTCGCCCGCGCCGACAACGCGCAGGCGCGCGCCGCGCCGCAGTGGATCGACCTGCGCGAGGCGCTGGGAAAGATCCTTTCCTACTACGAGCTGCTCGCGGAGGAGCGCAACATCCGCCTCGCGCTCGAAGTGCGCGCCCAGAAAGGCGGGGAGCCGCGCGCCTGGGCGGACGAGCTGATGCTCAACCGGGCGGTGGGAAATCTTCTCTCCAACGCGCTGCGCCACGGCCGCCCGGACTGCACGGTCACCGTGAAGGCGCTGGCGCGCGGCGACGGCTCGGCCGAGATCGAGGTGGCCAATCCCGGCTCCGGGATCGCGGCGGAGCACCTGCCGCGCATCTTCGACCGCTTCTA
>Ga0137403_10001397_pt1 | contig 30335 bp, 32 predicted proteins | sample CZOMad2_1_16fung_FD_122057 | JGI IMG/M metagenome (GOLD analysis project Ga0137403, IMG submission 122057) | Vadose zone soil fungal communities from Angelo Coast Range Reserve, California, USA - CZOMad2_1_16fungal (Hybrid Assembly) | ecosystem: Environmental > Terrestrial > Soil > Vadose zone... | reverse complement strand
TAGCCGGTGCCATACATCTCGCCCGGGCGACCCACCACCAGGTCGGCCACGGTCTTCCCGTGCGCGACTACCCGAACTCCCCGATGGGTCGATGAAAAACCGGCTCGAGGCCGGTGGCCGCCACCGCCTCGTCCACGGCCCGCCGCCGCTCGTCGGGGCCGAGGTCCCGCAGCCGGCCGATGAAGTCGAGATACTCGGATGCCAGCATCTCGCCGTAGAGCGGATTGTTTTCGGCCAGGTACCCGATCCGTCGCTTGGCTTAGCGCCCGGCATCGCCGAGCAGGGTGCCATCCAACCGAATGGCGCCGGCGTCGGGCTCGTAGTATTGGGTAATCATCCGCATGGTGGTGGACTTGCCGGCCCCGTTGGGGCCCAGGAAGCCCACCACCTGACCACGGTCGACCTGACAGGAAACGGCGTCGACGGCCACAATTCCGTCGAAGCGCTTGGAGACTCCGTCGAGCGTTAGGAAGGGCATACGTTCGTCGTCTGGCGTTCGTGGGGCGCGGGCCATACGCTAAAACGGGTCCGCGCCTGGTTCAAGCGGTTCGGGGACGGTCGAGACCAACCCGCACGGGCTTTCGGATGCCCCAGCCGCCGCGAGCGTCGCGCCGGTCCATCTCGCAGCGAAAGACCTTTCTCAATGGGATTCAGGTCCTGGGGGCCAGCCTTCGCGCTCGTCGCGCTGGTTTGGGGGTGTCGCCAGGAGACCGGGCGGCTCGGCCCCGGGCAGGAGCAGCGCTTCGCCGCCGAGGGAATTCTTCACCGGGCGGACAACCTGCGGTTCCGCTGGACCGCGGGCGCCGGTCGGCGGGGCGGCACCTGGGAGGATCGCCTGGCGTCGATCGTGGTCACTCGCCAGTCGCTCCTGATTCACAAGAACGAGAAGGTGGGGGTGGAGGTCACACCGGGTCGCGGCCGCGGATACGAGGTACACCGGGATGGCGAGCGGGTGAGGATCAGCGTCGGAAGCGGCCGGTCGCTGGAGACCTGGTCGTTCGTGCCTCCGGACGGCCCGGATGCCTGGACCCAGGATATCCGCGCTGTGATCCGGGGTGCGACAGCCAATCCGGCTGGTCGCCGGTGACCTCCCCATGACTGCGCTTCAGGCGCTCCTCGGCGGCGCGCACGTGCTGCTGGCGCTGTTCGTATCGGCCCACATCGTCCTCACCAAAGACGATGTGCGTGCGGCCATCGGATGGACCGGGCTGGTGTGGCTCACCCCGGTGGTGGGCTCGGCGCTGTATGGGTTGTTCGGGATCAATCGGATCCGTCGTCAGGCCGGGATGCTTCGCAGGGGACGCCCCCTGGCTGACAGCCGCACCGCCGAGCTCGCGGCGACCCAGGAATCGACCGCGCTGGTCCCGACCGACGCCCCGCCCAGCCTGCGCGGAATCGCAACGGTAGTGGGACGCGCCACCGGCCTTCCGCTCACGCCGACCAACTCCGTCGAAGTGCTGGTGAACGGCGATCAGGCCTATCCGGCCATGCTCGCGGCGATAGACGGAGCCGAGCGGAGCGTGGGGCTGGCGACTTACATCTTCGACCGGGGCCAGGCCGGAGACCGATTCGTGGAAGCGTTGGGCCGCGCCGTGGCCCGTGGCGTCGAGGTCCGCGTGCTGATAGATGGGGTCGGCGCGCGCTACAGCCGGCCGCCGGTCTTTCGGGCGCTGCGCGCCCGACGAGTGCGCACCGCCGCGTTTCTTCCGCCAAAGATCCCATTTTTCCAGCCGTATTCTCAGCTCCGCAACCACCGCAAGCTACTGGTCGTGGATGGGGGGCTCGGGTTCTGCGGCGGAATGAACATCCGCGATGCCTGCCTGCTCGCGCTGGGGCTCCCCAGCGCCACGCAGGACGTTCACTTCCGCCTGCGCGGCCCGGTTGTCCAGCAGCTGGGGCACACCTTTGCGTTCGACTGGACCTTCACCACGGGCGAGCGTCTCGACGCCGGCATCTGGCGGTCGGAGCCAGAGCCCGCAGGCGACGTGGTCGCCCGGGGGCTGCCCGAGGGACCCGACGAGGACTTTGAAACGCTCATGCTGGTACTGCTGGGCGCCCTTTCGCAGGCGCGGCGCTCGATCCGGCTCGCGACACCCTACTTCCTACCGGACCTACCTCTGGTCGACGCACTGCGGATCGCGGCGCTGCGGGGCGTGCGGGTGGAGATCGTGCTGCCCGAACGGGGGAACCTTCGAATGGTGGAGTGGGCGGCAATGGCGCAGCTAGGCCAGATCGTCAAATGGGGTTGCCACGTGTACCTCTCACGGCCGCCCTTCGATCATTCGAAGATCCTGGTGGTGGACGGCAGCTGGTCGCTGGTCGGCTCGGCCAACTGGGATCCCCGGAGCCTGCGGCTCAACTTCGAGTATGACGTGGAATGCTATTCGACGCAGCTGGCGGCGCGGCTGGAGGCCTTGCTCGATGAAAAGATAGCGAGTGGCCGGCGGGTGACCCTCACCGAGCTGGAAGGTCGCCCGCTGGCCCTTCGCTTGCGGGACGGTGTTGCCCGATTGGCGCAGCCGTACTTGTAAGCTGCAGGATGATCAAGAGCTGATGGCCTTCTCCTCCCGCCTCTCAGCCAGCAGCCGCTCGGCGAAATCCAGCCGATTCTCCAGCTCGCTTACCCGGGTCTCCAACTGGTCCACCAGATCCAGCCGGGCCCGCACCGATTCCTCGAGCTCCGGCGCTCTCGGAGGCTGCCGCCACGGTCCGTACCGGTCCTGATCCCACGGCCGCATCCGGCGACGCCCCCAACGCCAGGGCCCCCAGAAGAAGAGCGCGGCCAGAACCAACGGGATCCACCAGCCGCCTGGCACCCAGATCATGGCGCCTCACTCCTCTCCGGCCCAGGGCCTTCTGCCTGCCGCTCCCACTCCTGCTCGATCTCCTGGGTCGCCCGACGGAGGATCTCCACCACCCGCGAGATCGACGGGTGGTCGGGCCCGCGCCGCCAGGCCCGCTTGTAGGTCACCGCGGCGAGCCGGGCGACGGCGGCGTTGAGCTCGCCCATCTGCCCGCCGGCAACGTCGTGCAGCGTATCGCGCACGCGATCGATGATGTCGTCGATGACATCGCGGTTCTCGTCCAGGAAATGCTCGCCTTCCGCAGTGATGTGATACACTCGGCGCCCTTCGGTCTCGACCGCGCGGACGTAGCCTTGGTCCTCGAGCAGCTGCAACGTCGGGTAGACGGTTCCGGCGGACGGGGTGTAGTGTCCGCCCATGCGCTCTTCCAACGCCTTGATGATCTCGTATCCGTGGCGGGGTTTCTCGCGGAGCAGCCGAAGAATCACGAACTTGACCTCGCCAGCCTCGAACATGGGTCCTCGCCGATGCCGGCGTCCTCGGGGCCCGGATCCCCACTGGAACCCGAACCCACCCGGTCCGAACCCGGCGAACAGGTCGCCCAACCCCCAGTCATCTTTGCAATTACCCACCTGACACCTCACTGGTCTGGTTCGTCATAGCGTCCGATATATCGTACGACTTAGCGCACGATACGTCAACCGGCGGCCCAGGGTTTCAAGCCAAGGCCCGGCGGGGCACGGTCCCCCACCCGACGGCGGCACCAGCCAGATTCAACGACGCGCATGGCGGGCGCGACCCGATGCACGCATAATTGCGGAGTCGATGCTCCGCTTCGTCCGACTCGTTCCCACGTTCACGCCGATCGCCCTGCTGGCGTCGCTCATCCTGGCACCCGCCGCCGCGTCGCAGGGCGAGGCGCCGGGTCCCTCGAGCGACACCCTCACCGTCACTGTGTTCGAGGACGTCAACCTCGTTCCCATGGATCGGGAGCGTGTCCTCGAGGGCCAGAGCGTCGTCATCCGCGGCGACCGGATCGCCGAGATCGGGGCTCGCGCCGGTGTGCGAGTCCCGGCCGGCGCGCGTCGCATCGACGGTCGAGGCAAGTACCTCATGCCGGGCATCGCCGAGATGCACGCCCATGTGCCCGCGCGCGACGACCCGGCCCTCGAGACTGTGATGGCGCTTTACGTGCTGACCGGCGCGACCACCGTTCGGGCGATGATGGGCACCCCCGACCAGCTCGACTACCGCCGCCGCATTGCCGCCGGCGAGATGCTCGGGCCTACCCTGTTTGCGGTGGGACCGCCCTTCAGCGGCAAGACGACCCACGGACCCGAAGACGCGCGGGGCCAGGTTCGCGAGTATCATGCTGCCGGCTTCGACGTGCTGAAGATCTATCCCGGACTGACCCGGGCGGAGTACGACGCGATTCTCCAAACCGCCCGGGAGCTCCACATGCCGATCTCGGGCCATGTGCCCTCGAGCATCGACGTGAGGCACGCCATCGCATCCGGTCAGTCCATCGAGCACCTCGATGGCTACCTTGAAGACATCGGAGGGGATCGTCGCCGGATTCCCCAGCTGGTACGTCTGACCGTGGAGGCCGGGATCTGGAATACGCCCACCATGGACGTGTGGAAGACGATTCTGGGGCTGCGCGATCCCGATTCGCTGCGGCGGGAGCGCCCGGAGGTTCAGTACCTGCCCCACCGGACGGTGGATGAGTGGGTCGGCCGAGTGCGCGACCTCCGTCGCAAGGGCCCGGTGCGCGGCGTGCTCGAGCGGATGGGGCTCCGCACGTCGGCGGGCGAGATTGCGGCGCTCCGCGATACGCTGCTCTCCGCGCTCTACGATGGCGGCGCCAGGCTCCTGCTCGGCTCGGACTCGCCGCAGGTCTTCAGCGTCCCGGGATTTTCCCTCGCCCTGGAGATGGAGGCGATGGTTGCGGCCGGAGTACCTCCCTGGGCCGTGCTTGAGGCCGCGACCCGGAACCCGGCAGAATACTTTGGCCGCTCCGATGAGTTCGGCACCGTCGAGGTCGGAAAGCGGGCCGATCTGATCCTGATCGAGGGGGATCCGATTGCCGACGTCCGCAACGTCCATCGCCAGGCCGGTGTAATGCTGCGCGGACAATGGTTCCCCGCCGAGGAGATCAGGCGCCGACTGGAGGAAATTGCCCAGCGCTGGAGGTCGGAATGAGGACTCGTTGCCGCCCCGGACATTCGGGAGACGTCGATGAACCATGAACGCTTGCGTCGGATCCTGGAGCAGCTCCATTCCGAGCTCGCGAGCACCGACGCCGCGGACGCAGATGTGCGTGACGGCCTCCACCGCCTCCAGCGCGAGATCGGCGAGGCCCTCGCCAGGGAAACCCCGCCTGCTTCGCTGCGCGATCGGCTGGAGGATGGGGTCGCCCAGTTCGAGGCCTCCCACCCGACGCTCGCCCGGCGGCTGGCCGAGGTGATCGACACGCTGGCACTCTACGGGCTGTGACGGTCTGGCTGCCGCGACGCCTCTGAGCCGGGGCGCGGCGTTGGTGCATCACAGTGCCGAGCCGGCGAGGCAGTGCTGAGGGTACGAGGGCCGTGCGCCGCTTCCGCGTGATAGGCTTGTCGGCGCACGCGAGTCCGGGCTACGAGCCACGGCAGGTGTCCGATTGTCTCGGCCGGCGACGTCAGTCTGGTTCCCAGAGTAACGCGCAACCAACTGGCTCATAGTCACTTAGAGCGATGCACCCGGGCGGGCCCTGTTGGCTGCGGCCGGCCCAGCCCTGAGCCGGGGCGCCGCTCCCGCCGGGGCCAGCACCCACCTCGGCCGAGGGCTGTCGCAGCGGGTCGAGCCTCTGCACCTTCCGGCCCCGGCATTGCGACAGCAATTTGTTTCCCGAGCCACCTCTACACCATGACCGATAAGCCATCGCCCGCGCCCCCCGGCGCCGTGGATCCTCAGGTCTCCGACCGCGACGAGCTGGCGGCTCTCCGCTCGGCGACGTTGGGGGACTACGATATCCTCGGCCAGCTCGGCCGCGGCGGGATGGCGACTGTTTATCTGGCGCATGACCTCGCCCTCGATCGGAAAGTCGCGATCAAGGTGATGTCTCCGGTCCTCAGTCTGGGCGACGGAATCGAGCGCTTCAAGCGCGAGGCCAGAACTTCCGCCTCGTTGAGCCACCCCAACATCATCCCGGTCTACGCAGTTCAGCACACCGAGCGCCTGCTGTACTTCGTCATGAAGTTCGTCGATGGCCGCTCGCTCGACTCCATCATCACCGAGCTCGGGCCTCTGCCGGTCCCGATGATCCAGGCGATTCTGGGTCAGGTGGCCAGCGCATTCGGCTATGCGCACCGGCGAGGAGTGGTCCACCGCGACATCAAGCCGGGCAACATTCTGATCGACGACGAGGGTTGGGTCGTGGTGACCGACTTCGGCATCGCGAAAGTGTCCCAGGCCCCCCAGCTCACGAGCACCGGGCTCTCGGTAGGGACGCCGACCTACATGAGTCCCGAGCAGGTCATGGGGCAGGGCGTCACCGGCGCCTCGGATCAGTACTCGCTGGGCGTGGTGGCGTACGAGATGCTTACCGGCAAGCCGCCCTTCGAGGGCACCGGCACCATGGCGATGATGTATGCGCACGTCCATCATCCGCCTCCGCCCGTCGAGGAGCTCCGGCCGGACTGCCCCCAAGGGCTCCGCGCCGCCGTGACCCGGATGCTGGCGAAGGATCCCGCTGAGCGCTGGGTCTCGATCGAGGACATCATCGCCGTCATCGGCTCGCCCTCGCTCACGCCCGACGACCCCACCCGGAGCCAGCTCATCGCGATCGCGAAGACCGGCCAGCGCAGGTCGGTCGCGGTCACCACGCCCAAGAGCCCGATCCCGCTGCTCCGAACGCCGATTCCTCCGGCCCCCCGGAAGGGGGCCGCCACCGAGCCGTTGGTGGCCGCTATCGGCTCCCCGGTAACCCCGGCCCGTCACCGGCGCAGCTCGGCACTGTCGCTGGCGCTCGCGGTGGGTGGTGTGCTCGTAGGGGTCGGCTCGATCGCCGTGGCGCTCCGAACCCGCACCAACCCCCGCGCGGGCCCCGCCGCCGATACCGGGGCCGCATCGGCGCCTGCCATACCTCCTGCCCCGGTGCCCACCGCTCCCCGGGTGGATCCGCCGCCGGCAACTCCCGCGAGCTCGCCGCAGCGGGCTTCCGCCCCGACCGCATCGGGCGCGGCGCTTCCGCCAGGGACCGCCGGAGGCACCAGGGCCGGTGCGACCAAGGAACCCGACAAGGCCTCGCCAGCGGAGCGCGAGGCGGTCGAGACCGCCATTTCGGCCTACGCGTCCGCTCTCGATGCGGGGAGTGTGGACGAGGCGCGACGCGCGTTCCCCTCGATTCCCGAGGCCCAGGTGGCGTACCTCGACTCGCTGTTCACCGCCGGCGGCCACATCCGCACGATCTGGAAGGTTGGAGACATCACCGTCGATGGCGAACGAGCGACCGCGCGGGTGCGGGGGGCAACGCGAACCGAGTCGGCTGAGGGGGCGCCCAGCGTCCGCGCGATGGACGCGCGCGTCGTGCTCGACCGGCAGACTGACGCATGGACCATCCGGAGCATGGCAGGGCCCGGCGGGCGCTGAGTAAACCCGAGCGTCTCCGAGCCCGTAGGGGTAGCTTTCCCAACGCCGCCCCGTTCCGGAGACCATCGATGACCGACCTGCGCTATCCCATCGGGGAGTTCCAGGCCCCTGCCGCCCTTACCGACGCCGAACGGACCGCGTTCATCGATCAGATTGCGGCGCTTCCCGGCGAGATTCGCCAGGCCGTGAGCGGGCTCGACGACGCCAAGCTGGATACGCCGTACCGCGAAGGAGGCTGGACCGTCCGTCAGGTGGTCCATCATGTGCCGGACAGTCACCTGAATGCTTACACCCGTTTCAAGCTCGCGCTGACCGAGAACACCCCCACCATCAAGACGTACGAGGAGGCCCGCTGGGCCGAGCTGCCGGAGGCGCGGTCGGCGCCGATCGACGCGTCTCTGGCGCTGCTCGGGGCGCTCCACGAGCGGTGGGTGCTGCTGCTGCGGGTGCTCGCGCCCGGCCGGTTCGCGCGCTCGTTTCGCCATCCGGAGTTGGGCTTGATGACGCTAGATCAGCAGGTCGCGATGTATGCCTGGCATGGGCGCCATCACCTGGCCCACATTGCGTCATTGCGCGCGCGGATGGGTTGGTAACCTTTTCCCCCGGACTCGCCATGACGATGCTCGTCTCAGTGCTGCTGGCCGGCCGGGTCCTGGTCGCACCCGCGCCGCTGGTTGCCGGCGCCATCGCCCAGGATACCAGCCAGACCGTCACTCGCGACGGCGTCAGCCTCCCGCGGCACCTGGCCGTGGACGGCCACGAGCTCCTCCTCAACGGGACCGCGACCCGCAAGAAGTTCATCGTCAAGGTCTACGTCGCAGCCCTGTACCTGCCCGCGCGCGAAAGTGACGCCGATAAAGTCCTCGGGGCGGACCAGGCGCGCCATCTGGTCATGCAGTTCGTGCACGACGTAGACAAGGGCAAGATGTGCAACGCCTGGAACGAGGCGCTGGCGAACAACACCCCGGACGCGTCGGCGGAGCTCAAGGGGCAGTTCGAGACGCTGTGCAGTTACATGGAAGACATCAAGAAGGGCGAGCAGTTTGCCTTCACCTACCTGCCGGGCGAGGGGACCCGGGTTCAGGTCAAAGGCACCCCAAAGGGCACGATCGAGGGCAAGGCATTCGCCGACGCGCTCTTCAAAGCTTGGATCGGTCCCAAGCCCGGTCCTGGCGAGGGCTTCAAGAAACAGCTGCTGGGCGGGTGACCGATCCCGATCCGTGGGCGGCATTCCGCCCGTCCACGCCGGCCCGCATCGGGCTCGGGCATGTCGGGGGAAGCCTTCCCACCGCCGCGCATCTCGCCTTTCAGCTCGCCCACGCCCGCGCCCGCGATGCGGTGCACCGGGCTCTGGACGTTCCCATCCTGATCAAGGACCTGGGTCGCATCGGCCTCCGCGCCGTCGCGATCCGGACTGCCGCCGCGAACCGGTTCGAGCATCTCAGGCGGCCTGATCTCGGGCGCCGGCTCGATCCTGCATCACGTGCCGCACTCGCCGGCCTCGCTGAGTCCGGCGCGCGGTCGCCCGATGTGGTGTTCGTCGTGGCCGGCGGTCTCTCCGCAAACGCGGCCCAGCAGCACGCGACGCCGCTGCTGGAGGCGCTCGTCCCGGCGCTGATCAGCGAAGAGTGGCGGATCGGTCCGGTGCTGGTGGCGGAGCACGGACGGGTGGCCTTGGGGGACGAGGTCGGGGACCTGCTGTCGGCCCGGCTCGTCACCGTGCTGATCGGCGAACGGCCTGGGCTCAGCTCGCCCGACAGTCTGGGCGTTTATCTCACATGGCAGCCGAAAGTGGGGCGAACCGACGCCGAACGGAACTGCATTTCCAACGTCCGGCCCGAAGGTCTCCGCTATGCGCCGGCGGCGGAACGACTCCGGTTCCTGCTGGTCGAGGCACGGCGGCGAAGGCTGACCGGGGTGGGGCTCAAGGACGACGGGTTGCCGGGTACGCCAGTGCCCCCGCCACAGCTTGGCAGCTGCTAGCGGCGTCGCCGCAGGACCACGTCGTCGCTCCGGGTTCTGGGCCCCACCACCAGCACCAGCAGCCGCGATTCGTATCCCAGGGCGGTGACCCGCACGTATTGGGTCCTGCAGTTGTCCACCAGTGCCATGTCGAACCGGAACTGGTAGTCGCCGTTGTCGTCAGTGAAGCTGGTGTAGGGGGTGCCCAGCATCACGAGGTGGGCGCCGGCCAGCGGACGGCCGTTGTCGCCGCGGAATATGCGGCCCACGGCGACGCCCATCTGCGGCGGCCCGGCCGACTCCGCCGGCGCGACCGGCTTGGGCGTGCACTTGTCCGGCCGATCGGGAAGGAGGATCTCGAGCGGCCGCACGTCTCTCGGCCCCGCGCCGGCCGGTGGGCCCTCGGGGCGTCGTCCAAAGATGCGCTTGGCCTCCGACTCCATGGCCGAGGTCGTCGCAATGTCGGCGGGCGGAGCCGCCGACCGTGCCGCGTTGGCGGACGACTTGTCGCCGCTGTTCTTGTCCTCCGGCTCGGCAGTGCCGGTCGAGCGCTTCTCCTCGGGCGGTGCGTTGGGCTCGGGTTCGGGCTTCGGCTGCTCAGCCTTTGGTGGCGGCGCGACCGGCACCGGGGGCGGCTTCGGCGGGGGAGCCTCCGTCTTGGGAGGGGGCGGCGGCTGGGGCGGCGGTGGCGGTGGCTTGACCGCCTTTGGCTGCGGTGGCGGTGGGAGGTAGAACGGCACGACGTGCTCCCGCTGCTCCGTCGACCGCTGCTCCGCCTGTTCCTGCTCGAGCACCTCGTTCTCGCGGCGGGTGATCAGCATCGCCAGCAGGATTATCGCCGTGTGAAAGACTGCGCTGGTGGTGATGGAGACCCACGGGCGCCGACGTCCGGTCGGCAGGAAGAGCGGCCGCGTCGGCCCGCGCGATCTCCGCGCAGGTGCCGGTGGGGCGCGGCGGCCGGGGTTCCGGGGGAACAGCGGTCCGATCGCCAACGTCAGACCTCGGCGGCGAGCGGGATCGTCCCGATGACCAAGCGGGCGTCCTCCCCTAATCCTCGCGCCGCGCGGACGAGAACAGATACAGCCCGCCCAACAACAGGAGCAGCGCGCCGACGATCGGGCCGGGTCCGCCGTAATTCTCAAAGCCGAACGGCGCGGTCCCGGGCGCGCGCGCCACTCGAACGATGATGACGCTGCCCAGCACGAGACCACCTAGGCCCAGAACGATCAGCAGAGCGGCGACCTTACGCATGGACTCTCCGGTTAGGAACGGGTGATTAGCGAGTGACAGCGGACCGCGGTGCCGCCCGGTCGGTGAGAGGCGTCCCGGTCACCGTGGTGCGAGCGCTCGCCGGCTCGGCGAGAACGGCCGCACCCAGCAGCACGAGGAAAATCCAGACCAGGTCCGCGAGCAACAGGTGGGCGAGCTGGAGCCACATCGGCGCCAGCAGAGCAATGTTGGCCAATCCGGCGAGCCACTGTATGACCACCAGCGCTCCCAGTCCCCGTGCCAATCCACCGATCGTTGGATTCCCGCCTCGGCCGGGGAGTATCGCGGCCAGGCCGAGCAGATAGAAACCGGTCCCCACCGCCAGGGCTGGATGCAGCACGCGCAGCCGAACGAGCACGTGCGCTGTGGCGGACGTGTCCTGGCGCAGCCCCTCCAGAAGGGACCCGGGCGGAAACAGCGTGTCGCCCAGTGCCGTGATCGCGCCGGTCATCCCGACCAACAGGGTGCCGACCAGGCCGATCCCCAACAGCCAAGGCCGGCCGCTTTGGGTGCGGGGACGGAGCGGCGCCCCCCCGGAGGCCCACCAGGCCGTGAGCGCGAGCGATCCCAGCAACAGAAACGTGTTGAGCAGGTGCGCGCCCAGGTAGAAGGCCCGAGCCAGCGAGTCGTTGTGCGCGACCAGCTTGAACAGCACCAGGCCGGCGCCGATCAGGGCTTCCCCCAACATGAAGACCAGCGAAAATGTGGCCCCCAGCCGCACGCCCGGTCGCGCCGGGGCGGCCCGGCGGGACCACACAAACAGCCCGACGACGAGCAGCAGCGCCGCGCCGCTCGTCATCCGGTGGGTGAGCTCGATAAGGGTCGCGAGCGTGGGGCTGTGGGGGACTATCTCGCCGGTGCAGAGTGGCCAGTGGCTGCCGCACCCCGCCCCCGAGCCGGAGGCACGGACATAGGCACCCCACAGGACGACTGCCAGGTTGGCGGCGAGGACGCCCCAGGCGTACTTGGCGAAGCGAGCCATCGTCTAAAGATACGCTGGAAGGGGCCCGGCGTTGGCGAGGAAATCAGGGCAGTCGGATGAGTCCCGAAACCGGGCAGTTAGAGCTTGAAACTGCCTACGGCGCTCGTCAGCCGGTCCGAGGCCTCGGCGAGGTGGCCGGCGGAGGAGGAGATCTCCTCGGTCGAGGCATTGAGTTGTTGCGCCGCCGCCGCGATTTGTTCAGCCGCGGCCGCGTATTCCTCGGTGCCGGCCGAGACTTCGCGCATGCGGCTCGCGATCGTTTCGACCAGGGCACGCACTGCCTGCGCCGATTCGGAGATGCGCCGGGTCCATTGGTCGTTCTGCTCGGCATCAGAGGCGACGCTGGCCAGCCCCTCGGCAGCGGCATGAGCGGCATCGCGCGCGGCCATCCCACCCCGCCCGAGCCGGATCAGCCGCTCGCGGGCGGTCTGCACTCGCTCCAGCACGCTCTGAACCGTCGTGCTGGTGGAGGTCGCTGCCTGCGCGGCCTGGCTGGCCAGCTTCCGAACCTCCTCCGCCACCACGCTGAATCCGCGACCTTCTTCTCCGGCACGCGCCGCTTCGATCGAGGCGTTGAGGGCCAGCATATGGGTCTGCTTGGCGATCGCCTTGGTCTGGGCCACGAACTTCTCGATCTCCCCCGAGGCGGCGGCGAGCGCGTCCGCCTCGGCGGCTCCGCTCTCTATTTCCTCAGTCAGCCGCGCCAGCTCCGTCGTGCTGGCGTCCAGCCGCTCCCGATGGCTTCGAGCCAGCCGGGCGAGTGCCGCATTGCGCTCGGCGGCCTGGGTGGCGCCGGCGGCCAGCTCCTGCGTGATATGGAGGATCCGACCGGCGTCCTCGGCCGCGGCCCGCACGATCACCGCCTGCTGGTTGGCCCGCTCCGTCAGATCGCCCGTGGTACCCGCCACTTCCTCGGTCGAGGCAGTCATCTGCTCGGTCGAGGCCGCGATCTGCTCGGCCATCGTCGCAGCCTCGGCGGCCGCTCCCTGGATCGCGCCGGTGAGCGACCTGAGCGACTCCACCATCGCGCTGAGCGAAACGATGATCTGCCCACCGTTGCGCCGGGCTCCGTTGAAGGGGAGGTCGGCGATTGCGAGATTACCGGCCGCGACCCGGCTGGCGATCATCTCCGCCGAGTCGAGGGGCCGCACCAGCCGGGCGGCGACCCAGCGCAAGAAGACGATCGCCCCGACACCGGCGACCGCGAGAAATGCCAGGGTGGCGAGCAGCACGTCTGGGCCGGCATCTGCCGCGCCCGATCGGGTGGTTGCCCAGCGGAGCAGCAGGTGCACCAGGATGGTCAGCACGCCCACGGCCAGCGCGCCGTTCAGGTAGAGCATCCGGGTGAGGCTCTTCCGGGTTTCGGCCATGCAGCTCCGGGGTGGTCGATGTCGGGGAGGTGCGAAGAAGCTAAGCGGCTGTGCCTCAGTAGCGCCACGCCCCCGAGGGTTCCCCCGCCGGGGCGCGGGCCGACACGTGCTCGGCCATCTCCCGCACGAGGTCGGCGTTGGACGTGGGCTGCCAGCCGTGCCCCTTCATTGGCCGGCCGTACTTGAAGTACCCGCCATAGGCCGGGGTCGTGCGATGCTCCAGAAAGTCCTCCAGCAGGTAGACGGCCAGGTTGAGATAGTAGTTGTCCATATCGCCGCAAAGCAGGTGAATCTTGCCGACGAGGCTGGGCCCGATCGTCTGCCAGTTCCGCTCCAGGTAGTCGCGGATGTCGAAGTCGTGCGACCGCCAGTACCGGGCGACCTCGCGGTTGATCGTGCCGGTCGCGTCGTTCCAGATGGCCGCCGGGTAGCCGTCCTGGTCGGTCGGCCCGTAGGTCGCTTCCCAGATCGCGAAGTTCTCGCCGCCGCGGCGACGGCCGCCGCGGGCGTTGTTGAGCTGATTCTCCTGACGTATCGTCACCACCGGCTGTCCGTCGGGGCGACGCTCCGACGGCCGCTCCACCCGAATCCAACGATTCCGCTCGACCACGAAGGCATTGGTGTCGGCGTACAGATTCACCAGCTCATAGCGCCGGAAGTCCACCGGGTCCGGATAGTAACTCCAGGTGCCGCCGAAGAAGTCGGGATGATAGACCTGGAGGGCCAAGGCCTCCCACCCTCCCGTCGAGCCGCCGGTGAGGACCCGCGCGTACGGCTCTCCGATCACCCGAAACTGTTTTTCGAGGTAGGGGATCAGCTCCTGCATGATGGCGTCCCCGTACGGTCCGTTGTTGGCGGAGTTGACCGCATACGAGTCGTCGTAGTACGGGGTAGGGTGGAGAATCCGGATCGCCACCATTCGCGGGAAGCTGTCCGACAGCCATGCGTGAGCGAACTCTCGGCCCGACTCCCGGTGGTCAGTGCGCTGGAGTCGCGCCCGGCGCGCGTCCTCTGGCTCCGGCGTGCTGTCGAGCGTGAAATCGAAAGGCGGCTCCAGGGTGAAGTGGCCCTGCAGCCAGATCGCGGGGTAGCGGACCGTCGGATGGTCGTCGTAGCCTCGAGGCAGGAGCACTACCGCGCCGAGGTACATCGGATGGCCCCACCACTTGGTGAGAATCGGGCTCTGGATCCGAAGCCGTTTCACGTAGCGGTCGTCCGGCGGTACCTCGACGGGCGGGAGGATCCGGGTCAGCTCGAGCCGCACGCGGGTACCGCGGCGCCCATCGACATGCACCCGCCGCACGGCGCTCACAAGGCTGCCCGGGGCGGTGTTGAACTCCTGACCTTCCCATTCGTCCATGTGAGCCCAGATGGTGTGGCCGTCGGCCCTGGCAAACCGGGTATAGGGACTTGCGAGGGCCTGGACGAAGTAGTCGCCGGGAGGGAGCGAATCGATCGACCGGAGCGGGTACCCCAGCGCTCGGCGATCCACCAGCGCCACCGCGCCCGGCCGAAGCTGGTCCACGTCGGCCCCAAAGAACGGCACGCTGACCACTCCGCCGGCCTGGAGTCGCGGCTCGGGATTACTGTCGTGCGAGAGGAAGACGAACACTCGCCCGGTGATCGGCTCGGGGCGGAGCCCGGCCGCGAGGACCACCTCGAAGCGCACTCCGGCGGCGTGCTGCGCGCTGACCGGCGGCAGTGCGATCATGGCGAGCAGCGCGGCGCCGAACCTGTACGTGGCGCTCATGGAGGAACTCGGCGGGATAGGGTAGCGGTCATGATAACCGGGAACCGCTACCGGTTCCTAGGTTATTGAAGCCGGCGGAGCCGCTATGCTGCTCAGGGGAGTTGCGAGGTTGGCGAGGGGGCGCGACCCGCGGTAGGCGACCCCCGCTGGCTTGGCGCTAACCCTGCGATCCGACTACGTTTAGACACTTTCGGACCCGATTGCTGAGATGCCTGCTGGCGACCCTGTGACCCATCAATCCAACCGTTCCGGCGCACCAGTGCCGGCCGCCGACGCCTACCACCCCGAGGTCATCGAGCCGAAATGGGAGGCGCGGTGGGCGGAGCTCCGCACCAACGAGACCGACCTGGACGGGGCGGTAAAGCCCTTTTTCAACCTGATGATGTTTCCCTACCCCTCGGCCGAGGGGCTCCACGTGGGCAACATGTTTGCCTTCACCGGGGCGGACACGTACGGACGGTTCAAGCGGCTGCGGGGCTGGAACGTATTCGAGCCCATCGGATTCGATGCATTTGGCATTCATAGCGAGAACTACGCGATCAAGCTGGGCATCAACCCCGCCGAGCTCATCCCGCGGAACATCGAGAACTTCCGCCGTCAGCTCAAGCGCATGGGCGCGATGTTCGATTGGCGGCACGAGCTGTCGACTACCGATCCGGGCTACTACAAGTGGACCCAGTGGATCTTCGTGCAGCTGTTCAAGGCCGGGAAGGCATACAAGAAGGCCGCCCCGGTCAACTGGTGTCCCAGCTGCAAGACGGTCCTAGCCAACGAGCAGGTGATCAACGGGGCGTGCGAGCGCTGCGGCACACCGGTCGAGCAGCGCACGCTCGAGCAGTGGTTCTTCCGGATCACGGAGTATGCCGACCGGCTGCTGGCCCACCTCGACGACAAGTCCAAGATGGACTGGTCGGAATCCACGGTTACGGCGCAGCGCAACTGGCTGGGTCGGTCGGAAGGGGCGGAGATCGATTTCCCGCTGGAGCACGGACGATCAATCCGGGTGTTCACCACCCGGCCGGACACCGTATTCGGCGCGACCTTCATGGTGCTGGCCCCCGAGCACCCGCTGGTGTCGGAGATCACGACACCCGCGCAGCAGGAGGCGGTGGATGCCTACCGCCGTCAGGTCGCTGCGAAGGACATCATCTCCCGCAAGATTGGCGACCGGGAGAAGACCGGAGTCTTTACCGGCGCCTTCGCGAAGAATCTGGCGAACGGGCGGACCATCCCGGTCTGGATCGCGGATTACGTCCTGATGGAATACGGTACCGGCGCCATCATGGCCGTGCCCGGCCACGACGAGCGCGACTTCGAGTTCGCGAAGCGATACGGCCTTCGGATCGTGCGGGTGCTGGGCCGCCCCGGACAGGATCCCGAGGCGCCGATGGAGACGTCTGAGACCGGGGTGGATGGCTATCGGATCATGAACTCGGGCGAGTTCTCCGGCATGCCGGCGGCCGAAGGCAAGACAGCCATCATCCGCTGGCTGGAGGGGACCAGCCGTGGCAAGGGTGTGATCCAGTACCGCCTCCACGACTGGTGCATTTCCCGGCAACGCTACTGGGGTCCCCCGATCCCCATCATCTACTGCGACGCGTGCGGGCCGGTCGCGGTGCCGGAGCGCGACCTCCCGGTCGTCCTGCCGCTCATCGAGGACTTTCGGCCCGACGATAGCGGCGTGTCGCCGCTGGCGCGGCACGAGGAATGGTACTACGTGGACTGTCCCCAGTGCGGCGCCCGGGGCCGGCGCGAGACCGACGTCTCCGACACCTTCCTCGACTCCGCCTGGTACTTTCTGCGGTATCCCAGCACCGAGTTCGACGATCGTCCCTTCGATCAGGTGCGGACCCGGCGCTGGCTTCCGGTGGCCTCTTACATCGGCGGCAACGAGCACGCAGTGCTGCATCTGCTGTACTCGCGCTTCATCGGCATGGTGCTGCACGAGCTTGGCCACACCCAATTCGACGAGCCCTTCGCCAAGTTCCGGGCCCACGGAACGATCGTGAAGGACGGGGCCAAGATGTCGAAGTCGCGGGGCAACGTGGTCATTCCTGACGAGTACATCGCCAAGTGGGGCGCGGACACCTTCCGCACCTACCTGATGTTCCTGGGCCCGTTTCAGGAGGGCGGCGATTTCCGGGACGACGGCATCAACGGGCCGCGCCGGTTTCTGGACCGGATCTGGCAGCTGGTGGCCGACTGCGTTCGCGACGACGCGACCGGCGAGATCAAGCACCGCATCCTGGTCAAGTGGCACCAGACCAAGAAGGCGGTCACCCACCGGCTGGAAGGCCTGGAGTACAACACCGCGATCTCCGCGCTCATGGAACTGCTCAACGTCCTCCGCGAGGAGAACTGCCGCGAGCGACGGATCGTCGAGGAGCTGGTGATCATGGTGGCGCCGTTCGCGCCCCATTTTGCCGAGGAGTGCTGGGAACGGCTGGGTCACCGGCCATCGGTATTCAATGCCCACTGGCCGAGCTGGGACGAGCACCTCACGGTCGAGCATACCGTGGAGCTGGTCGTCCAGGTCAACGGCAAGACCCGTTCAAAGGTCCACGTGCGGCGCGACGCGTCCGAAACCGAAGCGGTGGCGGCCGCGCTCGCCGACGAGACGGTGCGACGCTTCATCGAGAGCAAGGAGATCCGCAAGCGGATCCTGGTACCGAATCGGCTGGTGAATCTGGTAACGGCGTAAACAGTGAACAGTGAACGGTGAACGGGGAGCCCCGCCTTACCACGGAGCTCCCCGTTCACTGTTTGCTGTTTACCGTTCACGCCGTTAAAGAAGGCGCACAATCCACTCCCCCACGACATATCCCACCCCCGCAACGCCCAGCCCCACCAAGAACATGTCGAGCCCGCTGCGGAACACGCCGCGGCCGGTGAAAAAGCTCCGGGCACCCCCTACGGCGAAGTGAGACAGCATCGCGATCGCAAACGACGCCCAGATCGCAGTGACACCGCGCCCGAACAGGAACGGGGCGACCGGGATAAACGCGCCCAATGCCGTTGCGACTCCGGTTGTCCAGCCCTCGCGGAGCGGAGTGCTGGTCGCTTCCCCGATCTTGAGCTCTTCCCGGACTTTCTCTTCGAGGGCCCGCGCCGGATCCTCCATGACCTGGGTGGCGAAGGCGTCAGCCTGCCCGGCCGGGATGCCCTTCGCCTGATAGATGAGGCTCAGCTCTTCGCGCTCGAGCTCCGGCATGAGCCGGATCTCCTCCTGCTCCATGGCGATCTCGTGCTCGAACACCTCCCGCTCGCTCTTCGCCGCGAGGTAGCCCGAGGAGCCCATGGAGAGCGCATCGGCGACCATGCCGGCGATGCCGGCCACCAGCACGGCGTGACCCGCCTCGCCCACGCTCGCCTGCGCGCCTACGATGCCTGCGACGAGGCCAAAGTTTGCCGTCAGGCCATCGTTGAAGCCGTAGACGACGTTCCGTAGAAACCCGCCCGCCCTGGTCTTGTGCCAGGGCTCGGCCGGGGCCCCGCTGATGCTGGCCAGCTGATCCGCGTGCTCCTTTGACTCCCGCGCCAGGGTCAGCGCCGTCGGCCCTGCCGCGCCCGTGGGCGACTCCCGGTAGAGGCTGAGATAGCCTTTGACCTCGCGGCCTTCTTCCTCGAGCAGCACCGGAAGGAGAAGCCCGGGCCCGAACCGGCGGGCCACCCAGGCCCGGAGTCGCGCCCCCCGAGAGGGGCTCGGCGCTCTGACCTCGTGCCCGTGCTCGGTCAGGAGCTGGCGCCACAGCTCGACATGGCGGTCTTCAACCTCCGCTAGCCGGCGGTACAGAGCGGCCCGTCCCGAGTCCCGCTCGGTCTTGGCGAGCTCCCGGTAGAGGTAGGCGGCGTCGGCCTCGTCCTCGAGGTGGTGGAGCCAGGTGGCCGGGGCGGTTGCCGGGGTAGGTGTTGGCATGCTTTAACTTAAGCGTCAACGGTGAGCGGTAAACGGTAAACGGGGGCTCCTTACCCAGGGCACCCCCGTTCACAATTCGCTGTTTACTGTTTACGTAGTTTGGATTTGCGACCCCTGGGCCCTCCCGGGCATCTTGTATTGACCATGCTGAAAGCGCTTGCCATGGACTCCTACCTGCTGGCCGACGCGAAGACCGTGCTGGCCCAGGCGAAGGCCGGTGATCCCGCGGGCTTCGAGGCGCTGTATCGCGCCTTTGAGATCCCGGTATACAACCTCTGCCGCCGGATCTGCCGGACGGCAGAGGACGCGGAGGACGTGTTGCAGGAAACCTTCCTCGAGATCTGCCGCAGCATCGGTCAATATCGCGAAGATGGAAGTCTGTGGGGCTGGATCCGCAGTATCGCCGCCAGCAAGGCGCTCATGCGGCTCCGCCGGAACAAGTACCGGGACACCGACGAGCTGAATGACGAGGTGGTCGCCCACCGTCGCGAGGACACCCATCTCCGGATGGACCTCGAGGCGGCGCTGGAGCGCTTGTCAGAGACGTCGCGCGCCGTTGTGTGGCTGCACGACGTCGAAGGGTATACCCACGAAGAAATCGCCGTGATGATGGGCAAGACGCCGAGCTTCTCCAAGTCCCAGCTCGCGCGGGCCCACGCGCGGCTTCGCCGTTGGCTGGGTGAGGAGGTGGCTGCGTGATGCACCTCAGCATGGAGCAACTGGTCGCGCTCCGCGAGCCGGGTGCCGAGCCGGGCACCCAGACCGCGCGGAGCCACCTGGATGAATGTGAGACCTGCCGGGCGGAGTTCGACCGCCTCCACCAGCGTATCGCCCGGCTCAAGGCCCTTCCCTCGCTCCGGCCCACTCGGGACCGCTGGCCCGAGGTCCGGGCGCAGATAGGGGTTGAGCGACGCGCCCGCCGGCTCCGACGCTTCGGTCTGGTCGGGTTGGCGGCCGCCGCGTCAGTCGCGATGGTGGTGGGCGTGCGCAACCTTCGTCAGCCGCATACAGACGCGGTCCCGGCGGAGCTGTCCGAGGCGATGGCCCGCTCGCAGGCGCTCGAGGCCGCGATCGACCGCTATCATCCCGAGAGTCGGGTGCTCGACGGGCGCACCGCCCGGATCGCCCAGGAGCTGGAGGATCGGATCGCGACAGTGGACCGCGAGCTCCAGATGACGGACCTCATGGACTCGGGTCGCCGTGAGACCCAGGAGCTCGATCTGTGGCGGGAGCGGGTGGGTCTCCTGGACGCGCTGGTGGATGTGCACCTCACCCGCGCCAGCACGGCAGGCCTATGAGGATCGGCGGCCCTAGCATGCGCACGGGGTGGCTGGCAGCGCTGACCACTATGAGTCTGGTGCCGCTCGCGGCTTGGGCCCAAGCGCCGGTCCGGCTCGAGCCGGCACATGACGAGATGTTCAATCTGGTGGTGAATCGCCGGGCCCGGCTGGGCCTCAAGGTGAGCCTCCAGGCGCAAGAGAGCGACTCGATCGGAGCCCGGGTCGATGCGGTGACGCCCGGCGGGCCGGCGGCCAAGGCGGGCATCCGCTCGGGCGACATCATCATCAGGGTCCAGGGCAACTCCGTGCTGGCGGCTCCGGACGCGGTCGACCAGGCTGGCCGGTCGTTGCCCGGTCTGCGACTGATCGAGTTGGCCGCTCGGCTGGCTCCCAACGACACGGTTGCTGTCGATTTCCGCCGAGGGACCGATCGCAGAACCGTCTCGCTGGTGACTGCGGGCGATCCGATGTTCGGTTTCCGGACCCGTCCCCTCTCGCCGGGACAGGCCGCCCCACCAAACCTCGACGCGATGCCGGGGATGGGTCCCGAGCCGGACATCGAAAGCCTGGATATCCGGCTTCCGCGAATGGCCATGCTGTACGGCGGTGAGCTGTCGGAGCTCGAGCTCGCCCCGCTCAACCCGGACCTCGGACAGTACTTTGGCGTCAGCGACGGGATTCTCGTCATCAACGCTCCCAAGGGCTCGTCGTTGGGGCTCAAAGGCGGCGACGTCGTGCTCAACGTGGACGGGCGCAAGCCGGCCAGCCCGTCGCACCTGCTGCGGATCCTGCGGAGCTACGATCGCGATGAGAGCTTCAAGATCGAGGTCCTTCGCAACCGGAAGCGGGAAACGGTGACGGCGAAACGACAGTGAGCAGTAAGAGGTGAGAGGTAAGAAGTGAGAGGGGCTCCGGTCTGGTAACGGAGCCCCCTCTTACCTCTTACCCTTACCTCTCACGCGGTCACTTGCACCTTCGCGCGCTGCTTCCGGTCCGGGTGGACCAGTTTCGCCAGTGCCGCGAACTGCTCGGGATCGAGGCTCTGGAACCCGTCGCTCAGCGCCGTGGCCGGGGTCGGGTGCACTTCCACGATGAGACCGCAGGCTCCCGCGGCCAATGCCGCGAGACTGAGCGGCGTGACCAGTGAGCTCACGCCGGCAGCGTGGCTCGGATCCACCACTACCGGCAGGTGGGTGCGCTCGCGCACCAGCGCGACGGCGTTCAGGTCCAGCGTGTGCCGGGTGGCCCGTTCGAACGTGCGGATGCCCCGCTCGCACAGGACCACGTTGGGGTTGCCCTCCGCCAGGACGTACTCCGCTGCCATGAGCCACTCCTCGATTGTCGCGCCGGCACCGCGCTTGAGGAGGATCGGCTTTCCGCTCCGGCTCGCTGCCCGGAGCAGCGAGAAGTTCTGCATGTTGCGCGCACCGATCTGGAGCATGTCGGCGAAGTGGGCGACGAGCGCCACCTCCTCCCAGCTCAGCACCTCCGTGACGATCGGAAGGCCGGTGGCCTCGCGCGCCCGCGCCAGGTAGCGGAGGCCCTTCACGCCCAGTCCCTGGAAGTCGTAGGGAGATGTGCGGGGCTTGTAGGCGCCGCCCCGCAACATGTCGCCACCCGCGTCCGCGACCAGCGCGGCGGTTTCCAGGATCATCGGCTCGGTCTCCACCGAGCAGGGGCCCGCGATGAGCACGGGCGTGTCGCCCCCGAATACCACGCCGCGCACAGCCACGACGGTCCCCTCAGGATTCCGGCGGCGGTCCACCAATGGGATCTCCGGCTTCTTGACGTGGTGCGCCGGCGTAGGAACCGGCGTGGCGAAGCGAAGGGCGCCGTCGGGCCACGCCTCGTAGCTGCCGAGGATCACCAGCTCGGCCGCCAGCGCTTCGATCTCCTCGAGCGCTTCGGCCACCCGCGGATCGGCCGCGGCGCCGGCCACGTCCACGTAGAATCGGTAGGTCCACGGCTTGGAGCGCTCCGGGCGCGACTGGAGCGCGGTCACGTTCACCCCGCGCGCCCCGAAGGCCTGGAGCGTGAGGGCGAGACTTCCCGGCTTGTGGTCCACGCAGACGATCAGTGAGGTCTTGAAGGGGCCGTTGGGACTCTGCGGGAGCGGCGCTGCCGCGCGGGTAAAGGTCAGAAAGCGGGTCTGGTTCGACGGGTCGTCCTCGATGCCCTCGGCGAGAGGCACGAGGCCGTGCGCATCGGCCGCGTGCCGAGCGGCGATTGCCGCCAGGGCGGGATTGCCCTCCCGTGCCACGATCTCCGCGCTGCCGGCCGTGTCCCATGCGCTCACCAGCTCGGCGCGAGGCAGATACTTCGCCAGCCAGATGCGGCATTGTCCCAACGCGACCGAATGCGAAAGCACCCGCCGAACGCCGCTCAAGTCGGCGCCGGGCAACCCCATGAGGGTATGGTGGACCGGGAGCATCACTTCGTGCGTGAGCTGGAGGGCGCCGTCGCCGAACGCCTCCTGCAGTAGGTCATAGGTCGACGTGACGGAGCCGATCAGAGAGTTTTCGATCGGGAGAATGCCCGCGTCGGCCTGGCCCGCGCGCACGGCCGCGACGACGTCCTGCACCTCGTGGCACGCGACCGGCTCCAGCTCCGGCCAGCGCCGGCGGGCGGCCGCTTCGCTGAACGAGCCCACCGTGCCCTGGATCGCTACCCGCATAAGAGACCTGCTCCTTGAAAGAGTGACAACAAAAACGCCCCGCCGGTTTTTGTCGGCGGGGCGTCGATGGGTCCGTTCTGGCCTGGCGTCTAGCGCACGCTGGTACCGGAACCGGACGGCCGTCGAGCCGCGCCGGTGGGGGCAAAGTAGAAGTACCAGAAGGCACGCTGCATGATCATGCAAGAGTGTACGTCCGGATCGCCTCGCCTGTCAAGCGCCCCCGGGCCAGCCGCAGCCTCGGCATCTTATCTTTCCGGGTCCTCGATTCCGTCCGATCCTCGCTTCGGGAGCACGGCTTGCCGATCTCTTCCGCCGCGCCCGCTACCGGTGCGCCCCGGGTCCGCCCGGGGCCGGCACCAGCGTACGTCCTTGGCGTTCTCCTGCTCGGGCTAGCCCGCAGCAGCCTCGCCCAGAGCTTGCCCGAGTACGCCCCGGTCAATCCCGTCGCCCAGTCCCGGAGCGGCCTCTACTTCCAGCCATACCGCGAGCCCCGGCCGGGTCACCTCACCGCAGAGGTTCGGCTGGATTACGGGAGCGCGATCGAATACAACCTCCCGTCGCCCAGGCCGAGCTACTTGCTGGATGGCGAGTTCCTGCGGCTCGAGCTCTCCACCGCGCGCGACTTGAACAACCGCGTGTTCCTGTTTGGCAGCGTCAGCGCGAACGGCGCCTACGGGGGATTTCTGGACGGGTTTCTCAACTGGTATCACAACCTTCTCGGGTTCAACCTGCCCGAGCGAACCAGCCGCCCCAATAACGTGTTCGCGTATCAGCTCGCCCTCGATAACGGCGTCACGCTGAGCCGCTCGCCCTCCGATCTCTTTCTGGGCGATGTAAGGCTGGGTGCCGGGTACCGTCCCCGGCCCTGGCTTCAGACCGCGCTGGCCGTCACCCTCCCCACGGCGACCGGGCCGGCTGGATATGGTCGGGGCACGCTTTCACTCAGCGCCCTCAATACCCTGCACGCCCACCTGGCCTCGCGGTTCGTGTACGAGGGAAGCCTGGGATTTGGTTGGACGCCCACCCACGGCGACCTGGCTGCATACCAGAAGACGGTGTTTGCCGCAGCGACATCCGGGCTCCGCTTCAGGTTCTGGGGCCGGCAATCGCTGTTCGCGAACCTCTGGTATCACTCACCGTACTATCATCGCACCGGTCTGCGTGCGCTCGACCGGCGGGACCTGTCCCTCGACTTCGGCTGGCTGCTGGCGACGAAAAGCGGCAGGGAGTGGAGGATCGGGATGACCGAGGATCTCGAGCCGAGCGGCCCGGCGATCGACATCACCTTCCGGTTCGGGGCCAGCTTCTAACGCGACCGTGCGCAGCCCTGCTGACTAAGTTGCGCGAGGAGGGTTCGCGCTGGCTCAGGCCGTCTTGGCCCCGAAGAGGAATTGCTCCATGTTGCTGAACAGGAAGTCTTTCGCTTGTTGATCGCGGAGATTCAGACCGTAATGGTTGATGAGCTGCTGTTGAGTCTTCAGCCACTCGGCCCAGCAGATCCCGCAGATCTGCTGATATGCCCGAAGGCCGAGGTCGTTGGAGAACGGCCGAAAGCCCATCTGATCGCGGTCCTGTCCGCAGCGCACGCAATGAATCGTCGGCATGGAGCGAAAGATAGTCGCCCCCCGAGGGCTCACGGGATCAGCTGCCGCTGGCCCAGGTCCTGTCGGCGCACTGTGCGCACACCGCTCGCCGTGCCCAAGCCCACGCCGATGCCGAAGACCAGAGCCGTGGTGGAGCCAACCAGCGGGAGCAGGGCGAGTGGGGATGCCGCCACGGCGGCCACGGCGCCCGCGATCCACGGCGCCCAGGGTGACCGTATCGCATCCACGAATCGGAGGCGGCGCCCGACGAAACGCTTGGCGAGCAGATATCCGCCAAGTCCGGCGGTAGCGGTGAGCAGCAATCCAAGTGTCGCGTACATAAGCTGTGCTCGGGTTGGGGTTACAGTTGCGTTTCACTACGCAACGACGGGGCCCCGGGATTCAAGCGGGCACGGTGGAGGCACGCCATGCTGAAGCATCCGACGGTCGTAGTGCCTGATGTCGGCCCGATGGACCACGCCTGGGACGTGCTGGGCGAATGGCAGGCTGAATTGGAGCTGCCCGAAGGCGACGAGCCCCTGCGGGGGAAAGTGACCTTCCGGTCATGGACCGACGCCGACCTGGAGCTGGATCCCGCGGCCGCCGCGATGGCGGGCATTCCACCCAGCGTCGCTCTCCAGCGGACGAGCGACATCCATCGTACCGACGCCGGCGGCGGTGCGCTGCAGTGGGTGCTGCGAGCGCCGGCCTGCAACTGGTCGCTGCAGGCGACGCTCTGGCCGGGCGCGCTCCATCTGTTCGTGCACGACGCCGACGACGAAGACGAGCAGCTCTACCGCGCCCGGGCAACCCGCCCGCCGGAGTACTATGCGCGGAAGTACCCGCTGGACGACACCGGCCGGTGACTGCCCTGGCGAATTTCTATGGGCTCCCATAGACTTGCGGGATGCGCCTGCGTTCGGTCGAAGTACCGCTCCGGGCCGTGGGGTCCGTGGCCCGACCGGCGCTGGTCGATATCGGCGTCCTTGGCCCCCGCGACCGCCTCAAGCGGGCCGGTCTCGCGCTCGCGGCGGGCGTCGGCGGAGCCGTCGTTGCCATCCCCATTCCCATCGTGCACCTGGTGCTGGTCCCCGGCGCGTTGCTCACTGGCATCGGGCTCGCGCTGCAGCGCCTAGGGCAGGGCGAGACTTTTCGCGGTGCCCGGGGCCAGTGTCCCTATTGCGCGACGGAGCAGCGGTTCACCCTGGCCGGCCGCGTTCGGCTGCCCAAGACCGTTTACTGCGGGTCGTGTCATCGGGAGCTGTACTTAGACAGTGAGAGGTAAGAAGTGAGAGGTAAGAGGGGCCGCCCCTCTTACCTCTTACCTCTCACCACCTCACCGCCACACTCCCCCACATGAAACCCGACCCGAACGCGGTCATCACGATGAGATCGCCCCGCCGCACGCGCCCCGCACGCACGCACTCGTCCAGCGCGATTGGGATCGTGGCCGCGGTCGTGTTGCCGTAGCGCTGGATGTTGTTGTAAATCTGGTCGTCGCGAAGCTCGAGGGCCCGCTGGACCATCTCGGAGATGCGCAGGTTTGCCTGATGGGACAGCAGCAGGGCGATGTCCGCCGGTTGCGCCCCAACCTTGCCCAGAACGGCCCGCACCGACTCGGGCATGCGGACGATCGCGTGCCGGAACACTTCCCGACCATCCATGACGAGGTACTGGCGATTGGCGGCGAGATGCTCGGGGCTGATCCGGGGATGGTACATCGAGCCCGGGACGTCGACCCAGAGCTTCTCGGCGGAGGCCCCCTCGGAGTGAAGATCGAATCCCAGGATTCCGCGGTCCGGATCGTCGGTCGGACCGACGACGACCGCACCCGCCCCGTCGGCAAAGATCACGGCCGTGTTCCGGCCGCGGCTGGTCACGTCCATGCCGGTGGACTGGACCTCGGCACCGACGACCAGGATGCGGGCGTATTGGCCGGTTCGGATCCATGCGTCGGCAACCGAAAGCGCGTACACAAATCCGCTGCATTGGGCACGCACGTCGAGCGCCGGGATAGGACCGACCCCGAGGTCGCGCTGCAGGTAGACGCCGTTCCCGGGCGCGAAGTGGTCCGGAGTGGAGGTGGCATACACGATCGCATCCAGCTCGTGGGCCGACATCCCCGCCATCTCGAGCGCTCGTCTGGCGGCACAGTGGGCGAGCTGGGCCCCGGTCTCGCCTTCTCGAACCCAGTACCGCTGCTCGATGCCGGTGCGAGTCCGGATCCACTCGTCGGTCGTGTCCATGACCTGCGAGAGATCGTCGTTGGTGACCACGCGGTCGGGCACCGCGAAGCCGGTGCCCAGCAAGCAGGCTCGGAGCATGGGAAATTCCTGGCCGAAACATTGGACGACCGGGCGGGGAGGATATCTTCACTCGCCTTAGGGCCGTTCGCAAGTGGACGCGCCGAGGAGGCGGGGTGAGCGCATCGTTCAAGGACCATTTCTCGGGGCAGGCTGCCACCTACGCCGCCTATCGCCCCACCTACCCTCCGCGACTGTTCGCCTGGCTCGGCGGCCTCGTATCTCGGAGGGGTCTTGCCTGGGACGTGGGGACCGGGAGCGGGCAGGCCGCCGTGGGACTGGCGGACCATTTCGATCACGTCCTGGCCACCGACGCCAGCGCAGCCCAGCTCGGGCATGCCGCGCGCCATCCGCGGGTCGAGTATCGGATTGCCGCAGCGGACGCGAGCGGGCTGGCTGCCGGCTCGGTCGACCTCGTGACCGTGGCCCAGGCGCTCCACTGGTTCGACATCGAAGGGTTCTTCGCCGAGACGCGGCGGGTGCTGGCGCCGGGCGGCGTGCTGGCGGTCTGGTGCTACGGTGATCCGAAGCTGGACGATCCGGTGCTCGACGAAACGCTCCGCCGCTACAACCGGGGCACGATCGAGGAGTACTGGCCGCCGGAGCGGGATCTGGTGCTCGATGAGTATCGGGCCATCCGGTTCCCGTTTGACGAGCTGACCTCACCCCGCTTTGCGCTCGAGGCGACGTGGTCGTTGGCCGAGCTCGCGGGTTACCTCCGGAGCTGGTCGGCGACGGCGCGGTACGCGAAAGCCCACGGCTCGGACCCCGTAGTCGGGGTTGAGTCGGAGATGCGGGAGTCATGGGGTCCGGTGGAGGCGAGACACGTCATTCGCTGGCCGGTGACGCTCCGGGTCGGCCGGCCGTGAGCCCGGCTCAGATGCCGCCGAGCCACGGATATCCCTGATCCTCCCAGTACCCGCCCGGTCGTTCTGCCGTGAAGGTCATCCGCGTCAGGTACTTCGTGAGCTTGTACCCGAGCTTGATCGGCGAGTAGAGACGAAGGGGCGCTCCGTGGTCCGGCCGAAGCGGCTGGTCGTTGAATGCGTACGCTAGAATCGTTTGCGGATGCATGGCGCTCTTGAGGTCCCACCCGTTGAAGTAGTTCTCATCGAACGAGTCGAACCGGAGGTACCGGGCACCCGGCAACGGCTCGACCAGAGTCGCCACCGTCGCCACCGGCACGCCGGTCCAGCTGGCGATCGCCGTCCATCCCTCGACGCAGTGATGCTTCACGGTGTAGCTCACCCGCGGGAACGTCTCCAGCATGGCCCGGGTGAGCCGCGTGGGCTTCCGCACCAGGCCACCGACGTTCAGCGCCCAGTCCGCCGGATTCGGCAGCAGCGGCGTCGCGTCGCTGATGAAATAGGACGGCATGGTCCCGCTGCGACGACCGGGATCGTAGGTGGGTGCGAGTCGCGACGATGACAGCAGCACGTGCTCGCCGACCCAGTCGTTGAACCGGGAGATGGTTCCGAGCCGAGGCCGCAGCAAGGCACCACCATCCCAGCCGCACGCGGCAACCAGCGAGGCAGGGCCCGCCACGAGACCGAGCCGCAGGAAATCGCGCCGGTCGAGTCGCTGGTCAGCCATGGCTCGGAAACCTTCCGCGGTACCATCCGGTCACGATCGCGCGGAACGAGGCCGGATCGACTAGAAACACCAGGGCCACATGCAGCAGCGTAAATGCAATGAAGACCCAAACGCTGACGAAGTGCCAATAGCGGGCCAGCTCGTAACCGCCGAATAGAGCGGTGAGCCAGGCCAGCTGGACCGGCTTGTAGATGGCGAAGCCGGTGAGCGTCGAAAGCGCACCCAGGAGGACGATGAAGGTGTAGGCGGCCTTCTGAAGCGCGTTATGCTTGCCCTGGGGCGGATGGTCCCGTCTCAGCCGGAGATAGTACAGCTGCATCTGCAGCGCCGGCCGGATGTCGCGTGGCCGGAACACCAGCGCCCGCCACTCTCCGGTCATGACCAGAAATCCGAGGTACACCAGGCCGGTCAGCACGAACGGCCAGGCGAGCGCGAAGTGCCAGTTCAGCCCTCCGGCGAGCCAGCCCCCGAGGCGCGACCATTCGGGAAAGCCTCGATGAAGCGAGTTGGCGTCGAATGGGTTGGGGACCGGGTAAACCCTGCCCTTCATTCCGAAGTGCGGAAACGCCATGTAGATCTGGAGGCCGCTGGCGATCATGCCGAGCAGCACCACTGCATTGAGCCAATGCGCGATCCGGACCAGGCCGTGATGGCGCTTGATCCCCCTGGGTGATGCCGGGGAGCTGGCCGTGGTGGGAAGAGGCGGGCTGGACGAGGTCACGCAGGCTCCGGAATTGGTCGATTGCCCGAACCTAACGTTGCCACCGGCCGAACGGTTCTGCTTTCAGGAGAACCGCTAGACCAACCTCAGGTCGGCTGTTTGGGGGTGGCGAAGTCTCGTTCGACTCGCCCGTCCTTCAGGTGGATCTGCCGCAGGGCATATCCGGCGATGTCCGCCTCGTGGGTCACCACGATGATGGTCTGCCCTTCGCGGTGCAGTGCGCGGAACAACTCCATGATTTCAAAGCTAGTGGCCGAGTCGAGATTGCCGGTCGGCTCGTCCGCGAGCAGGATGCTGGGATGATTGACCAGCGCCCGCGCGATGGCGACCCGCTGGCGCTGGCCGCCGGAGAGCTCGTTGGGCTTGTGCTGGATCCGGTCGCCCAGGCCGACCCGGTTCAGCGCCTCGGAGGCGAGTGCCCGCCGCTCTTTGCTGGCGATGCCGGCGTACACCAGTGGGAGCTCGACGTTGTGCAGTGCGGTGGCGCGGGCCAGGAGGTTGAACGTCTGGAAGACGAACCCGATCTCTCGGTTTCGGATGCGAGCCAACTGATCGTCGACCAGTTCCGAGACCCGGTGCCCGTTGAGCCAGTATTCGCCGCCGGTCGGGCTGTCGAGGCAGCCAACGAGATTCATCAGGGTGGATTTTCCGGACCCCGACGGGCCCATGATCGCCACGGACTCGTTCTTCCGAATGGTGATGTCCACGCCCCGGAGGGCGTGTACGACCTCACCGCCCATGTCGTAGTCTCGCTGGAGGTTGCGGGTCACAATAACGGCGTCTTTGGGAACATCGGGGGGGAGCTGCGCCATCCGCTCCGCGGTGGTCTCCAAGCTTGCGGTCATATCCTCAACTCGATGCTGGAGCGGTGACCCGGGTCGCGCCGGCCGGCGCTTGCAACATAGCGGGCCCGGTCTGCACCCGCTCGCCCGGTCCTACTGACCGCCACGTTCCCGGCGCGCGAACGCCTCCAGCGCTGCCGCCCCCGCGAGCCAGACGCATACGGCGCCGAACACGTAGCCCATGGCGCCGGGCAGAATGAGAAACAGAAGCCCGAGCACGATGAGGGCCACACTCGCGGGGGCATAGACCGACCGACGCGCACCGCTGATGAGGGTCCGAGCGGCGACTGCCGCCCGGCCCCGCAGCTCGCGCCGCGCCCGGCGCCTCCGCCGGTGCTGTGGCACCGGGACCTGCCGCGCCAATCCGACCGGCAGCACGGGTTGGAGCCGCTTCGGCGCGCGGTATGGTCGCTGGTGCACCTCCAGGCTCTGCTCCGTGTCGCGCCGGAACTGCGCCTCCATGTCACGGGCGAATCCCTCGTCCTCGATCAGCACGTCGATCTCGAAGTTCCCCAGCAGGCTCGACGCGTTGAGGTTGCTGGTCCCGATCCGCGCCCAGCGGCCGTCGGCCACCATGGTCTTCGCGTGCAGCATGGGACCATCCCACTCGAAAATCCGGATGCCGGCACGCAGCAGCCGGCGGTATCCGACCCGGGT
>Ga0137403_10001396_pt1 | contig 30348 bp, 29 predicted proteins | sample CZOMad2_1_16fung_FD_122057 | JGI IMG/M metagenome (GOLD analysis project Ga0137403, IMG submission 122057) | Vadose zone soil fungal communities from Angelo Coast Range Reserve, California, USA - CZOMad2_1_16fungal (Hybrid Assembly) | ecosystem: Environmental > Terrestrial > Soil > Vadose zone... | reverse complement strand
AAGCGAGAAAGTCACCCAGCGCTTTTCGCCAACATCGAGAGCCAGGCCAGGGCCGTTCGCCAGAAGCGGAGCGGGGCGCGTCGCACAGGTGAAGGAAGATACCCGCCGTCTGGAAACCTGCAGGGGCTGAACGGCAAACGGGCGACAGCCAAACGCTGAGAATCAGCATCTGGGCCGGGAGAGGCGGTGAGAGAACTCGCCGACGGAACAGGACCCGGCTTACAGGCTTTCTCTGGCGCTTTTCTTTATTCGTTAGCCAGAGCGGTTAGCCGAGCGCACCCGCTTCCCTCGAAGCCATTCAACGAGCCGATGCCGGTAGTAGTACAGCGGCAGCGCGATCGCTACGACAATCGCCGTGAGTAGGATCAGCTGGAGGTAGTCGCCCGACGCCGTCCGGGCGCCTTGCGCCGAGAGTACCCAGGTGCCCGGAAAGCGACCGAGCGTGGAGACCACGGCGAAGACCCAGAACGGCATGGGACTCAGACCAAAGAGGTAGCAAGTCACATCCTTCGGGAGACCGGGCATCAAGAAGACGATGAAGCAGAGGATGGCACCCTCCGCCTCGACGATGAAGCCCATCTTGCGCCAGATGTCCGCGCTCACCAGCTTCTGAACGTAACGGGCGCCAAGCCACCGGCCGACGGCGAAGGCCGTCACGGATCCCACGGTCAGCCCAATCGTCGAGTAGAGAAGTCCAACCCATTCGCCGAATAGGTAGCCGCCAAGGATCCCCGTCAGCTCACCTGGGATTGGGGCAACGATGACCTGCAGGGCCTGGAGGCCCATGAAAACAACGGGCGCCAGTACACCCCACTCTCGAAGCGTGTGCTTGAGGAAGCGCTTGTCCACGTAGAGGCGGACGAGGAACTGGTAAGCCGGAGCATCCGTCAGGATGAACCAACTACAGGAGGCGACAAGCGTGGCGATGATCGCACCGCCGATGATCCAGCGTACCTTTGTCTTCACCCGTCTCCTCGGGGTCAGGTGCCCGGGCCGGTTTTCAGGTTGGGCTCCTGGGTCGCCACCGTTCCGCACCGAGGGCAGTGGGTCCAGTCGGAGGCGAGCGCGCCCTTGCACTGCCCGCACGTTCGCTCGCCGGACGGCGAAGCGCCGCGATCAGCACTCGGAGGGCTGACGCTGGCCTCCCTCGCCTGGCCCTCGTCGATGCCTTTCTTGAACTCCTTGAGACTCGATCCGAGCGATCGAGCGAGTTGCGGTAGACGGTTCGCGCCGAACAGGACCAGCACGATGACCAGGATCACGAGCAGTTCCTGAGACCCAAGTCCAAACATTACTAGCACTCCTCGGGGACGCCGAAGCGGCGAATGAGCACGGGCAACACCACGAGCGCCGCGACCAGGCTCGTGAGGCTACCACAGGTCAGCAACAATCCGAGACTCCAGATGCCCCGATGGTGGGCCACCAGGAGGCTGCCGAATCCTGTAATCGTGCTGAGACCATTGAACGCCACCGCCATGATCGTGCTGCGTGGAAACAACGGACCACCGTACGTTTTCGCTTCGATGACGCGAGTGACGACGTTCAGCCCGTACTCGGCCGACGCCCCGATGATGAGGGGGACGCCCCAGACGTTGGCCAGGTTCAGCTGGAAACCGAAGAACCGCATGATGCCGATCGCCCACAGCGAGCCCAGCACGAGGGGCGTGAGCGCGAGCACGGTCTCGCGAGTCCGCCGGATCATCACTCCACTGATGACGGTTACGAGGATGAACGCATACATGATCCCTCGCCGATAGGCGTCTTCCATGCGGCTGATTGACTCGTAGCTGATCACCGGCGTGCCGGTGACGCCAGCGTCCACCGATCGCAGCTCGTTGACGAATCTCACCGAGCCCTCACGGCCCCACACATCGACCCTGGGATAGATCTGGAGCAGCAGCCGCCCGCTCGAGCTGACGAACCGGCGGCGTAGCTCGGCCGGGACATCCTCGAGGGTGACGAATCGAGGGTCGAGGTTCCGCTGAAGAAGGTCCAGCTTCACCCTGAAGTCGTGGACGAGATGCCCCTGGTAGCGCTCGAGGCTCACCTGACTCGTGACGGGATCAGCCGTACGGAGCGCGCCGAGCACGTCGACTATCTCATCCCGGATCTTGCGCAACACGGTGCTCGGCCCGTCCGGGCCTGCCTGAATGAGGCCGACCTCGACGCGGCGTTTGAGCCCCTCGAGCTCCTTCGTGAGGCGTTCGAGATTGAGCCGAGGCGCTGCACCGACCCGCAGAGGAGCGATGAGCGGCCTCATGTCGCGAATGACCTTCAACTTCGCGGGCTGGTCCTCGGGGATGAACAACAGTGCGCTATCGACGCCGGACACCGACGGGAGCTGCTCGAAGGCCAGGTGCTTCTCCTGGAGCTCGGCCAGCGATGTCGCCGTGGACAGTCCGGCGAAGCTCGATCGGCTCTGTGTCTCGATGATCTGTCGTTCCCACACTACGGACTCGGTGTGATTGGCCTGAAGGTGGAGCAGGTTGTAGTCGAAATCGATCGTTCGGGCGGACCAGAGCGAGAAGGCGGTCAGAATGCCCGCGCCGACCAAGACGGTGGTCGAATGACGGGTGAGGAACTCGACGAACGGCACATCGGCACGGAGGAGCGCCGCTGCATGACCGGCAGGAGCCGGCGCCGCCGGCCGGCGCTTGGGGACGAGCATCAACATGGCCGGGAACACGGTCAGCATCGCGATGAACGACGCGATGAGCGCGCTGCCCGCGATGAAGCCGAGCTCCTGCACGCCGTGGAAGTCGGTGGCGATCAGGGCATAGAACGTCGCGGCCGCCGTCAGAGCACCCAGGAGGACACCGGGTCCCGTGCGCGTGGCGATCACGTCGAGCGCCACCGCCGAGCTGGCGCCCAGCATCACCTCTTCGTCCCAGCGAAAGAGAACGTAGATGCCGTAGTCGATGCCCAGCCCGGCGACGATCGAGATGAACATCACAGAAAAGACGGTGAGATGGCCGACGGTCAGCGAGATCAGCCCCAGCGACCACACCAAGCTCAGCGCGAGGACCGCCAGCATGAGGAGCGGCTCCCGGAATCGTCGGAAGGCCAGCAACAACAAACCGAGCGTGAGCGCGAACGCGAGGACCGTCGCGAGCTGACTGTCCGCGAATGCGGTCCCCATCTCGTCGTTCGACAGCGCCGGCCCTCCCGTAACGCCGGCCTCGATTCCGGGAAACTCGGTGCGCAGCGCCGCGATCCGAGCGCGGATTTCGGCAATGGCCGCCCGATCATTCGCGAAGCCACCGCTGCCGCCCACGGGGTCGGCGAGGACGAACAGCAGCTGTTTGTCGTCGGACAGGAAATAGCCGGCGTCCTCATGCCCGTCGGCAACCTGCAGCATCGCGCTCCACGGCGTTTCCTCGAGCCTCGGATGATCGATCGCTTTGCGAAGCTGCGTCACCAGCGTCGTGATGAAGCGAAGATCGCCGGCCGTAGCCCCATCCTGAAGGCCGAGGTCGAAGAAGTTGCCGACGAAGGCGCCGGCGAATTGCCGGTTCACACCTTCGAGAAGACTCACGAGTCCCGGGGCTCTGGCGAATGACTCGATGAATGTCTGATGATCGAAGACCTGCTCACGCAGGTCGACGAGCGCGGCCGCCGGCAAATAGAGCAGCGCCCGCCCCTCGAAGCCGTCGGGCGCAAGACGATACGCGAGGTGATTGAAGGCGATGGGACCAGCGCGCAACTCGGTGACGAGCCGGGCGGCGAAGGCCTGCGAGTCCCGGAGTGAGTGGCTTCGAATGGCGATGACGATCTCGTCGAGCTCCCCGAAATCCTTCGAATAGTCTCGATAGCGGGTGACGTACGGCTGGCCGGGCGGCAACAGGTGAAGCTGCGAGGTCTCGAAGCCGAGCCTCGCCCACGTGAGCCAGGCGCCGAGGACCGCGAGGCCGATCCCGGCGATGAGGATCAGGACCGGATGGCGGCAGCACGGTCCGACGACACCGCGGAGCGCGCGACCGACGACATTCATGCTCACGGCGCGGTCGGCTGCTCGCTCCGATATCGGGATGACAAGCTGCCGCGGCCGATCGCCGCCCAGTAGAGCAGCACTCCCGCGGCCGCCCAGATCAATTCCCGGACGTGGCGCACGACGCCAAACGCGAATCCGAGGCTCGGGGGATGTCCGAGTACGGCGAACACGAACACTTTGCCGCTCTCCTGGGTGCCGATCTTTGCGGGGACCATGAAGAGGAGTCCGTCGATCGTGATCGACAACACTTCGATGCTGAGCGCCGTGGCGGCGGCCACGGGCACCAGAAGGAAGCGACAGATCCAGTAGGCCTCGAAGGCTCCCCACGCATAGGCCAGGGCGAACATGAGCGTCGAGCAGGCGACGCGCCCGGGATGGTTTCGGATGAACGCCACGAGGCCCGGGCCGAAGGCCCGGCGCCACGCGGCCGCCATCCCGGCGCCCCGAGCCTTGAGGCCGCATGCGACGAGCGCCGCCGCCAGGAGTCCGACGCCGACCGCCCAGGGGAGGAACGAGCGGCTGAGGCCCGTGGCGACCCATTCGGTGGCCACGAGGATCAGCCCTGCGGCGACGAACAACGCTTGCGCCAGGGTCTGAGTCGCCTTGGCAATGACGACCGACACCGCCCGGACGTCAGCACCGCACACGTCCCTCAACATCAGCGTACGTGCGACTTCCCCACCGATCGTCGCGGTGGGCGTCAAGTAGTTGATCGCGTCACCGGCCACCCGAAGTCGGATCAGCTCACCGAGCGAGAAACAGGGGGCCACCTCGCGCGTGAACGCGAAGCGCCATCCCCACGCGTTCAGCACGTGCGCCACGATTTCCTGGCTCAGCACGAGCGCCATACCCCATCCGACGTGGAGCAACGACAGCTGCACCGCGTTCAGATCGATCCGCCACACCAGGATGATCAGCCCCAGCGCCCCGAGCGCCACGACCAGCTTCTGGCGAGGCGTCATCGCGTACGGGTGGCCCGAGCCCAGCCCCAGAGGCTCGGCCAGAACAGGTTCGCGCCGACTGCCGCCGCCCAGAGGAACCACTCGAGCTTCGACAATGCCGTGAGCACGACGACGAGGTAGATATAGTCTCGGCTCGCAATACGTTCGTAGACCCGCTTGAACCCGAGCCGGCGCTCGGACGGGAGCCGATTGATCAGCCACCAGACGAACGTCATGCTGACCACGACGCCGAAGAGAAACAAGAACGTTGGACCGGCGAGACTCAGATCGGGTCGGGCGCGGCGCACGTGGATGACGATGGCGCCGAAGGTCGCAAGATGAACGATGTCGTCCGTGGCGGCATCGAATCGAGCTCCGAACGCGGACGTGAGAAGCTTGAGCCGGGCGACTTCACCGTCGCAGCCGTCGAGGATACAGCTGGTCCAGAGCAAGAGTGAGCCGAGGAACGCCACCCACAGGGTCGTGTTGGCGAGCATCACGGCGCCGGCCAGCCCGACGAGGAGACTCAGGGCCGTGATGACGTTCGGCGTGAAAGGCGTCCGAACCAGGCGTCGAGACAGCGCGGCGGACAGCAGGCGATCGAAACGCGCCAGGTAGCCGTCGCTCGGCTGGCGCAGCGAGCGAAGAAGCCGACGCTCCTCGGTTTGCGCACCGGCGGAGCCATCCACATCGCTCCAGGAGTCCGGCGCCGCCTCGATGCGAGGCGCCGAAGCATCGAGGAGCGCCCCTCGCGGAACGGCCTCCGACCCACGTGCCGTTTGCGCCAGAAGCGCTTGCGCCTCCGGGTAGTATGCGGCGACCGGCACTCCGCGCCAGACCCAGGTGGTCCGCTGCCGCTCCGTGATCGATCGGGTGAGCAGGTCCTGAACTTGGCGGCGCACAGGGATGGCATTGGGCGCGACGACGAGCACGGGTGATCGGGGCTGGAGCGTCTCAGCGAGCGACGCCAATCCACCGGATGAGGTGACGTGCTCCCAAGGCCGTCCAAGCGCGGCCAACCAGCGGCGCCAGGATCGCGGAAGCTCCGCCGATTCGGTGCAGAAGATGATGCGCTCGACGTCCTCCACGGCCGCAAAGACACTGGCCGCCCGGATCGCCGCCGGAACCGACAGAATCACGGTGGACTGCGCGGGAACGGAAAGGACGACCTGCAGGCGAGCCCGTCCCCGGGCGACCTTCGTCGCGGCCGATCCGCCGTCCACGTCCAGTGATGTCTCGTGTCGTCGGGCCGCGAGGAATCGGAGGAATTCTCGGCCTTCTCGCAGGCGGCGACGCATGACGCGCCGATCCCGCACCATCTCCTTCGCGATGGCGACCATCTTCCCTGGCCGGAAATAGAACCGGCGATAGAGCTCTTCGGTGCTCCGAGAGATCTCGGTGCTCACCAGATGGGGATAAGACAAGGCGCTCACCTGGGCGCCGCGCTCATCGACCAGCGCTTCCCCGGAGAGCCATCCGTTCGCGGCCGCCTGTCGAAAGAGCTCCGTGCCCGGATAGGGAGCCGCGATCGACACTTGAATCGTGTCTGGATCGATCTCACCGGCGAAGCGGATCGTCTCCTGAATCGTCTCCCGCGTCTCCCCCGGCAATCCCAGAATGAACGTCCCGTGAATCTTGATGCCCAGCGCCTTCGCCTCCCGCGTAAAGCGTCGGGCCGTGTCGAGGCGAATGCCCTTACGCACGTTGTTCAGGATCTTCTGGTTCCCAGACTCGTACCCGACGAGCAGCAACCGGAGGCCGTTGTCCTTCAGGACCTTCAGAGTGTCGTACGGGACGTTCGCCTTGGCGTTGCACGACCACGTCACGCCGAGCTTGCCGAGCCGGCGGGCCAGCGCTTCGATGCGAGGCAAGTCGTCGGTCAGCGTGTCGTCATCGAAAAAGTATTCCCGGACCTGTGCGAAGTAACGCTTCGCCAGCGCGATCTCCTCCGCGACGTGCTCGACGCTGCGCGTGCGATAGCGATGACCTCCAACGGTCTGCGGCCACAGACAGAACGTGCACTTCGACCGGCATCCCCGTCCGGTATACAGCGAGACGTACGGATGAAGCAGGTATCCGACCGCGTAGCGCTCGATGACGAGGTCTCGCTTGTAGACGTCGACCACGAATGGCAGCGTGTCCATGTTCTCGAGAACCGGACGGTCCGGCGTGTGCCGGATCTCGCCCCGTGATCGGAAGCTGAGGCCGAGAACCGTGTCGAGCGGGTGGCCTTGGGCAACGCTCTGGATCGTGAAGTCGAACTCGTTCCGCGCGACGAAGTCGATCGCGGTCGACGCCGAGAGCGCGCGCTCGGGATTCACCGCGACGTGCGCGCCGACGAATCCGATGCGGAGCTCGCCATTCTCCTCCTTCAGCGCTTCGGCGACGCGAACGTCGTGAGCGAACGACGGCGTACTGGTATGCAGGATGGCCAGGTCGTACTCCGAGGCGAGCGGGCGGATGTCCTCGAGCGTGAGATCGGCGGGTGGTGCGTCGATGAGGCGCGAACCCGGCACGAGCGCCGCCGGCTGCGCGAGCCACGTCGGGTACCAGAACGACCGAATCTCGCGGCGGGCCTGATAGCGCGCGCCCGCGCCACCATCGAAGCCCTCGTACGAGGGCGGGTGCAAGAACAGGGTTCGAAGATAGGAACGATCGACGTCGCTCATGCCGTCTCCTCCCACTCGGGCGCGCGAGACACCATCTCAGGGGATTCGGCGAGGTGCGGTCTCTTTCCGATCGCCGCCCGCCGCTCGAGCCGACCGTCGCGATGAACGTGGAACGGCTCATCGTTCCAGCGCACGGTGCGTCCAAGGAAGCTCACGATTCCGACGACGAACGACACGACGTCGCGGATCGGGACCAGCCACATCCCGGACCACGGCGCCGGTTGTCCGAGCGCTCGGTGGAGTCCCAGCCGGCCGACGATCCGGAGACCGACGTGCAGAGCCGTGGCGACACAGGCGGGACGACTCCCTCCGCTGGCCGCGAGCCACAGAACCGAGAGCGGGATCCCATAGGTCAAGAGCGAGCAGCAGTAGGTCACTGGCCGCAGCGTGCGAAATGTCCTTGCCCACCGCAGCTCGTGCACGAGTAGGGTTCGTAGGTTTCGCTCGGTCACGACGTTCTCCACGACGTACGGCACCAGAACGACTCGAAGGCCCAGGCCGCTCACGAGCCATCCCAGCATGTAGTCATCGGCGAGTTGATCGGCGATGGCTTCGAATCCGCCGACCGAGCGCAGCGTGTCGCGTCGGCATGCGAGGGTCGCGCCAAACGCGTGGCGCAGCCGTTCGAGGTGGGTGCCGACGAGCGCGGCCGGCAAGAACCATTCGTTGATGAACATCGCGCCGAGCTGTGAGGCGACACCGCGCGGCGCCACGCCGCGATAGAGACACGTCACCAATCCGACTCGGGGGTCCTCGAGCGGCCCGACCACGGCGCGAACGTAGCCAGAGTCCACGCGCATGTCGCTGTCGGCGACGATGAGCGTGTCGTGCTTGGCGTGGCGGACGAGATTGGCGAGGTTGCTGACCTTGCGATTCGTGCCGATCGTCCGGCTGTCGGCCACGAGCTTCAGCTCGAGCCCGGGGAACTCGCGTCTGAGGCGCTCGACGACGGCCACCGCCGGATCGTGAAGGTGGTGGACGCCGAAGACGATCTCGAAGTCGCGATAGTCCTGTCGGCAGAAGCTGCGGAGATTTTGGTACAGCTGCCCGTCGTCGCCCCGCAGCGGCTTCAGAATCGTGACCGGCGATGCGAGGCCAGAGGGCGCCGAGCGGGGGCGCCGGTAGAGCGCGACCGAGGCAAGGGCCGCAAGCCAATAGACCGCCGAAAGAATCACCAGGCCGAGAAAGACGAGATCGATCATCGCCGTGTCACGGCCCGACGCGGGTGCGGCTCGCCGGGCAGGTGCCAACGGGCACTGGAGCGACCATGTCAATGCGCCGGCAGACGACAAGTGTGCGTGGACCGATCATGGATATCCCCCATGGGCGCAGCGGTCATGTCGGGCGTAGCCGACCGGGGCCATGCGGGCGCAGAACACCCGCGAGGCGTTCGGGCCGGCGTGCCGCCAGGGCGCTAGCCGAGGATCAGGACGCGGGCAGGAGCGCTACGGGTGGTGCGCGGGGGGAAGCAGCGTCGCGAGACGAAGTCTGGACGAACCTCGGCGGCCGGGGGTGATGGTCGACCAGAATCGCCAACAGGGGTCCAGAATCGATGAGCGAAGGAGCTTGAACGGCGCACGTATTGACGATGAGAATGACGGCGGCGTCGAAATCGTCGTCATCCCAGTACCCACCGATCCATGTCGGGTCGGGCGGATCCGCGTAGGCGGCCGGCACCAATCCCAGCAAGACGGCGACGAGGAAGACGACGAAGGACTTCTGAAGCACGCCGTCATGATCGTCCGGGTGCGCACAGCGGTCAAGCGACTTATGCGGTCTCCGGCGCGTCGTGCTCGGGACATGAAGACGACTTCAGGTCCGACGCTTCGTGCCACCTTCGCTCCCCAACACAGAGACACCGCCGCCTTGTAGCCTTGACTGGCCGTGACGGAGAGGCGACCATACGACGTGCCTCGCGCCAGCCGCGTTCTCGCACTGGTCGTCGTCACCCTGCTCATCGGGCTCGCGCCGCTCGCCTACGCGGATCCGCCCGACCCGACATGGATCGGTGGGTACTGGGATGACGACGATTTCGACAATGTCGTCGTCTTCATCTCCGGCATCTGCGCGATCGCCGACGCGTCTTCAGCCGATGCTGGACCGGTCTGGATCCCCGCAGTGCGCGCCGAACCGGCGGAGCCTACGGGTCGATCGGTGTTGCTCGGCCCGCTGGCCGGCCCTCGTTCCCCGCCGCTCAGCTTCCCGTCCGACTTCTGATTCCCGACTAGCGCCAGTTCTCGCCGCACGCCGGTGACGTGGGCGCGCCGTTGGGTCGCCCGCGTCGCCAAGGCACTGCGTTGTCATCGTCGGGTCACATACGGAGACGCGAGTAGGAATTGAGGAGGGTTGCCGATGATCCGCGGCACGCGAAGCGCCTCACTGCTGGCCGTGTTCTGTGTGCTCACCTCAGCCGCGACGGCCTCGGCCGAATGCGCATGGGTGCTGTGGAATGACGAGGCACGGCTCGACTATGCGACCCAGGCCGAGTCGCGTTTGTGGCACCCGATCGCGGGGACGGTGAGGAAGACCGAATGCGAAGCGCGCCTTCGTCAGGAAATCGACCGCGTCGCGCATCCTGACAATCGCCCGAAGGGCGCCCTCTTGAAAGTTCTGGGCGACGCCGTTCAAGTGGTGCTCTTCCGTTCCGACAAGCCCGATCAACAGGCCGCCGGGATTCAGACCTTTCGGTATGTCTGCCTCCCCGACAGCGTGGACCCGCGCGGACCGAAGGGGCCGGGCCCACGCTGACGCAACCCCGGGTCAGTGTTTCGACCAGAGCACGAAGCGCCGGCCTTTCACGAAGCCCTGCGCGACCGGGTCAAAGGCCTCCGGCGCCGGCGGATCTCTGGCAATGACATAGAGGGGAGCATCGACGCCGCGAAGCTCGGTCATGCTGGAGACGGCCGGGATCGCGAGTCGGAGGTAAAAGGAGAAGACCAGCTCCGGCGCTTCGAGCGCAAACATCGGCGCCGACACTTGCTCGAGTGCCCGCGCGATCGTCTGCAATTGGGTGCCGCGATTGTCGCGCGCGGTGACGTAGATCTCGCCGACCATCAAGATGCTGGCGACCACGGCCCAGGCGGCCACGGAGAACGCCATGTGGCGCCAGACGCGACGTGACCACAGCCAGCCGGCGATGAGCAACGAGCCGGGCACGCAGAGCGGCAGGTAATAGCGCCATCGCTGGCGAGCGGATGCGGCAACGATCACGAAGACGGTGATCGACCAGATGAGGGTCAACCGCTCGCCCGGCGCGGCGTCCGTCTTCCAGCGCCGAGCGGCCCAGCGCACGGCGAACGGGAGCAAGAGGGACCACGGAAAGAGGATCGTCAGCGCGGCGCCGAGGGGCTCGATGGCCCGGTTCCAGGCCAGCACGCGCAGTGGATTGTAGCCTTGCATCATGTCGGCCCGCACGACGTCTCGTACGAACTGACTTCGCCCGGCATGGGCTGCGAGCAGCCACCAGGGCGCGACGAGCACCACGAGAATCGCGATGCCTATCCCGGCTCGCATACGCGCCAGACCCCGCCAGCCGGAAGCCGCCAGCTCGTACGCGACCGCGACGACGAGCGGCAGCAGCCCGGCGGGCCCCTTCGCCCAGCACGCGACCCCCACGAGCCCATAGAAGCCGAGCCACGCGCTCCGGCGGCCATCGAGCTCGGCCGCCACGAAGGCGGCCATGGCGGCCGCGATGCCGAACGAGAGCGTCATGTCCGGCACCGCCGAGCGCGCCATCGCGAACACGCCGGTCGTCGTTGCGACGATCAATCCGGCCGCGAGCCCGGCACCGGCGCCAAACAAGCGCTGCCCGATCCAGCACGTCACCGCCACCAGCCCCAGAGCCCCGAGGAACGAGGGGACCACCGCCGTCCGCTGCGACACCGCCCCCGTCGGCCATGCGCCCAGCGCGATCAGCCAGGCGTGAAGCGGCGGTTTGTTGAGCATGGGGACCCCGCTGATCTCGGGCAGGAGCCAGTGGCCGTTCGACACGATGTCGCGGGCCATCATCGGGAACCTGGCTTCGTCGTTCGTCGCGAGCACGCGCGCGCCGAGATCGAAGCCGAGGAGCGCCGCGCTCACCGCGAGCACGACGGCGAAGGGCGCCCATCCGGCGAGCGGCGGCCGACCGCTAAGTCCAGCGCTCATGCGGCAGGTAGTGATCGCACCACGCATCGAGCATCAGGAGGGCCCAGAGGATCTTGCGATGGTCGCGCCGACCCTCGACGTGGTCCGAGACGAGCCGCGTCACGGCCGTCGGATCGAAGAGACCGCGATGCCGCACGTGCGCCGGGGCCAGGCGCGACTCCATGACGCCGCGCAGCGGCCCGCGCAACCAGGCAGCGATGGGAACCCCGAGCCCTTGCTTTCGGCGCCGGATGACCGTCGGCGGCAAGGTCCCCGTGAGCGCGCTCTTCAGGATGTACTTCGTCGTCCACCCGTGGAGCTTCAACTCGCTGGGAATCGTCGCGGCAAGCTCGACGAGCGCCGGGTCGAGGAAGGGAGCGCGGACTTCGAGGCCGGCGGCCATGCTGGCTCGATCCATGGCGACCAGGGTCTGGTCGGCGAGGTAGAACCGGGCATGGTGATAGATCAACCGCTCGATCGGGTTCCGGAGCTCGAGCTGTTCGATCGCCGTCGTCAGCTCGGCATAGGGATCGAAGCCCGTGAGGGCGTGGCGAACGCCGGGAGACAGGAGGCGAGACTGTTCAGCGGCGGTCACGCCACCCAGCAGGAGCTGGGTCCGGACCTCTGGAGAAAATGGCAGCGCACGCATGAACTGCTTGAGCAGGAAATCGGCGCTGCCGTACTTCGCCGACGCAGGTAGGCCGTCGACGAGCCGGCCGACGACGCGGCGGGCATGCGGCGAGAAAGTTGCCCGAACCCATCGGGCCGCCGCATCGGCGAGAAAGGTGGGATAGCCGCAGAAGATCTCGTCACCGCCGTCGCCGCTCAGCGCCACCTTGACGGATCCTCGGGCGGCCCGGGCGAGCGCATACTTCGGCAAGAACGAGGCGTCGGCCAGCGGCTCGTCCAAAAGACTCCCGACCCGCTCCATCAAGGACAGCGCCTCGGTCGCCCTGAACACGATCTCGTGATGCTCCGCACTGAAGCGCGCGGCGACAACCTGCGCGAAGCGCCGCTCGTCGTAGCTCGGTATGTCGAAGCCGACCGCGAAGCTTTGGAGCGGGAGCGCGTTCGCGTGGCGCGCCGCGAACGCGGCGACCGCGCCGGAATCGATGCCGCCACTCACGAAGACTCCGATCGGCACGTCGCCGACGAGGCGGCTCCTCACCGACGCTTCGAGCTGATCGATCAGTCGTCCACGCCATTCGCGTTCGTCGATGGAGTGGTCGGGCGCGAACGACAAGCTCCAGTACGGCGTGACCTGCGGCTTGGCGCCGGGCGAGACCACGAGCGTGTGCGCGGGGACGAGCTTCGCGGTGCCCGCCAGGATCGAGTGCGGCGCGGGGATGGCGTCGACCAGCAGGTATCGCGAGAGGCTCCGGAGATCGAGCGCTCGCGGAACGTCGGGGTGCTCGAGCAGCGCTCGGAGCTCGGAGCCGAACACGAACACTCCGGGGCCGTCGTAATAGTAGAGCGGCTTCTCGCCCATTCGGTCCCGCGCCAGCAAGAGCTTCCGCCCCGGCCCATCCCAGAGCGCGAGGGCAAACATTCCGTCGAGGTCGGCGACGAAGTCCTCTCCGTCCTGCTCGTAGGCGTGGACGACGACTTCGGTATCCGATTGGGTCTTGAATCGGTGTCCGCGCCGCTGAAGCCGCGAACGGAGCTCACGGAAGTTGTAGATCTCGCCGTTGAGCACCGCGTGCACCGTTCCGTTCTCGTTCCCGATCGGCTGCCGCCCGCCCGGCAGGTCGATGATGCTGAGCCGACATGCACCGAGCGCTGCCTGGGCGTCGACGTACTCGCCCTGATCGTCCGGCCCTCGATGGCGTAACGCGGTCACCATTCGGCGAACGACGTCGCGAGAATCGCCTCGAAACCCGGTGGTCAGAAACCCGGCAATGCCACACATGGCACGTTGCACCTCTCAAGCTCGCGAGACGGATCGTTGGCAGGCGTCCGGGCGAGGTCGACGGAGCGGAGCGGTGAAATTCCGCCGGCTGCTACGAGCGGGTCAGCCTGCCGTTACTCGAGAATCAGCGGTCGGGCGAGAGGCTTGCCGGCGGAGCGCGAGGGCTAGCGAGCGTGAGTGGCGGCCCAGATCGGGCGCGCGTTTCAGTCGGTGCGAACCAGACTCCTGGAACCAACAGGAATCCAGCCTCGATGACCGGCGGCGCGGAGATCGCGGATACGCCGGTGATGGAGTCGACGACGGTGTCGAAATCGTCGTCGTCCCAGTAGCCGCCAATCCACGTCGGATCGGGCGGATCCGCGTACGCGATCGGCGTCAACCCGGCGAGGAGGATCGCGAGAACTATCGCGAAAATGCCGCGCTGCCGGATCACATGGCCATGATTGCCTCGGCGCTCGGCCAAGTCAAGGACCGTCAGAACGGACTAGAAGTCCGCGATCTGGCACGGCCTTTGCCACACGAACTGGCTCGAGGATCATTGCCGGGCGTTCGAATTTTTCAGAAGCATTTAGCACATTTCGGAGCCGCGTTTCGGCGAGCCTTTTCTCCTTTGAGTATGCGCCAGCCCCCGGCACACTAGGAGAAAGCGACGGAACCCTGTCGTCGGGCTTGCCTTTGGAGGATCGAGAGTCGGTGAGCGTCCAGTGAAGCTCCGCGAAGCCGCGAGCACCATCTTCGCGCTGACCGCCATCCTGCCGCTGCTGGTCTTCGTCTATTTCATGTGGCGGTTCGGGCTCCTGGAGTCGACCGAAGCGCAGATCGGAATCTTCTGCGCCCTCGCCATCGCCCTCCTCGGTTATGTCCTGTTCCGCCGGCTCACGCAGCGCGTGGCCGATCTCGGGCGCGCCCTCGGCCAGGCCGTCATCGCGCCGGCCGCTTCGGCCGAGAAGAGCTCGGCGCCTGCTCGGCCCGCCGCCAAGGGCTCGGCGACGGCTGCGGTGCCTGGTCTCGGTCAGGTGAACGAGATCGGCGAGATCGCGCAGGCCTTCGGGCGCATGCTCGTCGAGCTGCGCGCCTCGACCGAGCGTCTCGAGGACCTCGTGTTCAAGCTCGGCGCCCTCAACGACATGGTCGAGATGGCCGCCCGCATTCCGCGGATCGAGGACCTGCTCTCCCACGTGCTCGAGCGCACGATGCGCGCGGTCAGCGCCGGCATCGGGTCGATCATGCTCCTCGACCGCGAGCGTCGCACCCTGCGCATCGCGGTCGGACGCGGCCTCCAGGAGACCGGCCGTGGGCCCGTCGAAGTGAAGGTCGGCGAAGGCATCGCCGGCAAGGTCGTGGAGATGGGCGAGGCGGTCGTGGTCGAGGACATCGAGAAGGATCCGCGATTCGGTCAGGCCAACGACCCGCGCTACGGCGGGGGGTCGTTCATCTGCATGCCGCTGCGCGTTGGCGAAAGGATCGTCGGCGTCGTCAACCTCTCGAAGAAAGAAGTCGCGCCCGGCACGACCGGGGTCTTCAGTCAGACCGACCTGCAGTTCCTCAACGCGCTGGCCACCTACACCGCGTACGCTGTCGACAACGCGCGCCTCTTCGAGGAGGCGCAGCAGGCGGCGCAGCGTCTCCAGGAGGTCGTCGAGGACCAGAAGCTCCGCCTGACGCTCGCCCAGCAGCAGATGATCCAGGCCGCGAAGCTCTCGGCACTCGGTGAGCTCGTCGCCGGCGTCGCCCACGAGCTCAACAATCCGCTGACCGTGCTGGTCGGCGCGAGCGACATCCTCGAGCAACAAGCGCCCGAGCCGCTCAAGGAATACGCTCAGATGATTCGCGAGTCGACCGATGCGGCCCGCCACATCGTGCGCGGCCTCCTGACGTTCGGCCGCCAGATGCCGCTCGAGCGGCGCCATGTGATGGTGGACGAGCTCATCGAGAAGGTCCTGGCGCTCACCGCCGCGGATCTCAGAATCGAGAGTGTGAAGGTCGACCGGGACATGGCGGCGGACCTGCCCCCGGTATGGGCCGACGGCAACCAGCTCCAGCAGGTCCTCGTGAACCTCGTGACGAACGCGAAGCAGGCGATGGCCGAGCAGCCGGAGGCTCAGCGCCGGCTGAGCGTCACGACCCGCGCGCTCGGCTCCGATCGCGTTCGGATCTCGTTGGAAGACACCGGTCCGGGAATCCCGGCCGACGTCCTGCCGAAGATCTTTGATCCTTTCGTCACCACGAAGGGCTCGGCGGGCACCGGCCTCGGGCTCAGCATCTCGTACGGGATCATCCGGGAGCACGGCGGCCAGATCACGGCCGACAGCCGGCCGGGCCAGGGCGCGACGTTCACGATCGACCTGCCCGTCGGCAGCGCCGGCGGCTCGGCGGACAACGCGACCGGCTCGACGGTGCATCTCAACGGCAAGCGCATCCTCATCGTGGAGCACGACCAGGCGGTGCAGAAGATCCTGCTCGAGCATCTCGAGCCGACGGGGTGCACGGCGCTCACTGTGGCGCGCGCCGACGAAGCCCGCCAGCATCTCCGCGACGGGATCGATCTCGTGGTCGCGGACTTCAATCTGGACGGCGTCGATTGGCTCGAGCTCCTGGGACAGGTCGCGGCCCGCGGCACCGCCGTCGGCCACCGGTTCATCTTCATCACGGCCGGTCCCGTCGGCGAGGCAGCCGACAAGGCGCTCCGCGCGGCGGGCGCGGCACTTCTCTACAAGCCCTTCACCGGAGCTCAGTTCCTCGACGCCGTGCGCGCCACCGCGAGTTGATCCGGGCTCGTTGACCGCTCGCCGACCTTAGAAATTTCTTCCGGTTGTCCACACTCGCCCACTACCCTGTTGGCAGAATCTGCTGCGCCGCGTTCTCGCGAATATGACCGAGAGGGGCCTGATGTTGCTGCGTCGGTTCTCGAGGGACGTCGCAATCGACCTGGGCACGTCGAACACGCTCGTGTTCGTCCGGGGCGAAGGCATCATCGTCAACGAGCCCTCGATCGTCTCGATTCACGAGGACGACCACTCGATCCTGGCCGTGGGGAACGAAGCCAAGGCGATGATCGGGCGCACACCCCCCGAGATCCGCGTGATCCACCCGCTGAAGGACGGGGTCATCGCGGACTTCGAGATGACCGAGCAGATGCTGAGCTACTTCATCGCCCGGACGCAGCGGTGGTTCCGCACGGTCGTCAAACCGCGCGTGGTGATCGGGGTGCCGGCCGGGATCACGCAGGTCGAACGGCGTGCGGTCCGCGACTCGGCGCGGCACGCCGGAGCCCGCGAGGTCTCTCTGGTCGAGGAGCCGGTGGCGGCGGCGATCGGGGCGGGCCTGCCGGTTCAGGAGCCCGGTGGAAATCTGATCGTGGACATCGGCGGGGGCACCACCGAGGTCGCGGTGATCTCGCTGGCCGGCGTCATCTTCTGCACCTCGGTCCGAGTGGCGGGCGACGAGATGGACGAGGCGGTCCTGCAGCACATCAAAAAGCACTACAACCTCCTGATCGGCGAGCGTCAAGCCGAGGAGCTCAAGCTCACGCTCGGCTCCGCCTGCCCCGGGGAGGGCCCCGGGCGCTCGGTGGAGGTCAAGGGTCGGGACCTGGCGGACGGCATCCCCAAGGCGATCAACCTCACCGACGAGGAGATCCGAGAGGCGCTCCGCGAGCCCGTCACGACGATCATCGAGACGATCCGCACCTGCCTCGAGCGGACTCCGCCCGAGCTGGCGGCGGATCTGGTCGACTCGGGGATCGTTCTCACGGGCGGGGGAAGCCTCCTGCCGGGGCTGGACCGACTCCTCGTGCAGGAGACGCAGCTTCCCGTGAAGATCGCCCCGGATCCGATGTCGTGCGTCGTGCTGGGGCTCGGGCGGGTGCTCGACGAGATCGATCTCCTGAAGCGGATCGCCGGACCGGCGTGATGGGGCGCCCGGGGGCCCTCAGGCCCCTCTCAATTCTTGGGACCTCAGAAGGTCTCGGTCTATGCTGGGGGCGATGACCGTCCTCATTCCATCGACACCCGCGCACCGCTCGACCCCGGCCTCAGGCCGTCCGGCCCTGTTCATCGTGTCGCGGGATCTTCCCGAGCGTTACAACTCGCTGGCGTTCGCGTTCGATGGCGACCGCGGCGTGCGCGTGATCTTCGATCGCCGCCGGGGTGATCGTCGTCGGCAGGAAGGGGCGCCCGCGGTCGAGCGCCGCAAGGAAGATCGCCGATCGGCCCATCGCGACTCGGCGATGCGCCTGACCGGCTGGGTCCAGGTCGAGCCCGAGTAGCCGGCCCGCCGTCGACGCGTCGGGCGACGGCTCGACGCGCCTAGTTGGTGATCCACTCCTTCATGAAGCGCCCGTAGCAATCCCGCTCGCCCGGCATCTTCGGCCAACCCGCCAGGAGGCGCGCCGACGCGAGGAGGAGCCGGTCGCGCAGATGGGTAGAGTTGTGGCCGTACTCCTCGAACGTCGAGTGGGTGATCTTCTGGTTGTGCGGGTCGTCCTGGAACTTGCACGCGGTGACGGCGACCGCGGCCAGGTAGGCGGAGCGATCCGCGCCCGATTTCAGGTACGCGTCGGCCAGCGCGGTGGTGCGCGCGATGTCGAACGCCAGGATGGACTCGTCCAGCTCCCGCAAGAGCTCCTGCGGCGAACGACCCGTCCGATCGAACCCGGCGCGCTCACGCTCGAGCACCGAGGCGGAGAGCTTGTTCGAGCGCGCGACGTCGTTCACGAAGTTGGCCATCATATAGAGCACGCGCGGCTGATACGGATTCTGGCTCGTCCGCATCCAGTAGTTCGCCACGTTGCAATAGTCGAAGGGGTGCTGGCCGTCGGTGAACTGCCGCGGCACCGTCGTGCGGAGGATCAGCTCGGCCGCGCCGATCTGGATCGTGTCGCCGAGGCTCGTGAGCGACTTGCCGTTGCGCAGGTGCGCGGTGACGAGGCTCCAGATCGTCTGCGCGTCCGCCTCCATGAGGAGCTGGACCATCTCCTCGACCTCGGCCGGCGTGAGCGGCGTGGTGTTCGTCTGCTTGAGCCCCTTTCCCGAATCCGGGAACTCGGCGCTCACCGTCACGCACGCCGCGTCGTAGAGCGAGTAGTAGAGCGGACCCACGGCCATGTCCGGCACGCAGATGTAGAAGACGCCGCGAGCCCGGTCCCAGCCGATGATTTCGGCGAGATCGGTCGCCGCGCGGGCCCGCAGGGCCTTGTGACCGGTGTTGCGCGCCTTGCGGCCGACCACCGTATCTTGAAGGTCGATCAGGCCCAGGAAGAGCATCTGATCGCGAAGCATGGCTCGCGCGCTCTCGTCCTGGGCCAGCCCGAGGAAGAGACCGTACGACTGCCGGACGTCGCCGCTCATCGTCGCCACCATGTGCGCGTGCAGCCGCTCCTCGAGAGGCCGTTCCTGCACGATCGGTTGCTGCGCCTGGTGCCACACGACCGGGCCGTAGCTCGGAGGCGGTACGTTCATGCCTTTCATCGTCGCGTAGCGACCGGGGTAGCGGCCGAGGAGCTGGTTCCAGATATCGAGGCCGGCCGGGATATACCAGACGCCCTGTAGAAACGGCAGCAGGCGATACTCTTCGGGGAGATACGGCGCCAGGCTCGCGGCGGTCCTGAGACCCAGGATCGTGTGGTCGTTGTTGATGAGCGTGATCTGGCCGTCGCGGACGTTGATGTGGCTCGGCACCTGAACGAACGGCGCCTCCGCAGTCGTCACCACGTCGAGCGCGTCACTCAGCGACTGCCCGTCCCGCTTGACCATCCGGAAAAAGAGGTCGGTGGTGCGGGGCTGATCACGCTCCAGGATGGCTTCCGTCAATAGGTCCAAGGACTTGGTCATGGCTCTCTCCCCGGCGCCAATCCTGCCCCCGGCGCGGGCTCGCCGTCAAGGGCTCCAGCAGCGGCGTTCGAGCTTCGGTGCGACCTCTTCCACGAAGAGCCGCATCGACCGAAACGCCAGATCGGTCGAGAGCCCCGGCAACGCCATCAGCAGCAAGACGCGCTCGTATCCGGTGGCGTCGAGATAGCGGCCGAGACCGTCACGCACCTCGGCCGGCGTGCCGATGAGCGCCCAGCCGTCGGCCAGATAGTCCTTGAAGGCGCGCAGGCGGAGGAGCGAGCGGTCGAACGAGCTCGGCACCGAGCCGCCGGTGGCGTCGGAACGCAGGACCGACATGCGCCGCTGATACCCCATGAACGGCGCCTCGGTGGCGGAGAGTGCCTCGTCGTGATCGCGCGCGACGTGAACCACCCGCATGCCCCACGCCCGGCGCTCGAGCGAGGCGATCTCGGGCTCCGCGCGGCCGGCGGCGAGCGCGGTCTCGTGATAGAGCTTGTGCCGCCGCTGGAGGTCCGCGACCGGCACGAAGAACGACGAGAGCGTGGGCAGGCCCAGCCGCGCGGCCGAGAGCACGCTCTCCTCGCTGTTGGCCGCGATGAAGAGCGGCGGATGCGGCCGCTGTGCCGTGGCCGGGCGCACGTGCAGACGCTCCGCGGAATGGAAGCGGCCCTGGAAGTCGAACGGCGTGCCGCTCCAGGCCTGACGCATCAGGGCGATGCCCTCTTCGACGCGCTCGCGGCTGTCGGCGCGATCGGACTGGAACGTCTGGTAGTCCTGCAAGGTGCCGCCGCGGCCGATGCCGATATCAAGACGCCCGCCGCTCACCACGTCGAGCACCGCCAATTCCTCCGCGAGATCCACCGGGTGGTGCAAGGGCAAGAGGCTCACTCCCATGCCAAGCCGCAAGGTGGTGGTGCGGGCGGCGACGTACGACGCGAGCACTTGCGGAGCCGGGCAAAGCCCGTAGTCGTTGAAGTGATGCTCGGCGATCCACACGGATGAATAGCCGAGAGCCTCGGCGGCCAGCATCTGCGCGAGGCCGGAGTCGTAGACGCTCTGCTCGCTCCACGCCTCGTCGCGCTGCATCAGGAAGAACAGCCCGAATTCCATTCGCGCCCTCCGGCCCCGGCCTACGGCGACTCGATCCTCGTGGGGGGACTCACCGAAGTGTACGACACGAGCACCTTGCCGATCCTGGTGTCGCTGTTGAAGAGCCCCATGGCCGCGATCCGCCGGTGCTCGGCCTCGGCGACCTTGCCGATCCCTTCGGCGTAGAACGTGTAGAGGGTATCCCGGACCGAGACCACCGCCAGGATGTCGATCTGGTACTCGGTCTTGATCAGAATTGCGCGAAAGACGCCGGCCGGTGTCGTGACCCGGTAGACGCCGGCGTACACGGTCGTCGCTCGAATTCGCCCGCTGTACCACTTCACGGCGGGGTTGTTGAGGCTGTAGACGTCCATCCGGCCGTCGAACATCCGCGACTCCCCGGGCGTTAGACCTGAGATCAGATAGCTCAGCGGCGGGTCGAAGTACACGAGCCCTCGATAGGGGTGCGTGATCTGGCTGGGCAGGACGAGGCCGCCTCCGGTGACCTCGCGCAGGTACAACGTGGACTCCTGGCCGATGGTCCGCTTCCAGGTCTCGCCGCGGGCCGTGGCGCCGATCGCCGCCAGGTTCTCGACCTCGGTCTCGCCGCGGCGCGCGCCGGACGTGATCCGGTACCGCCATTCGCCCGTCTGCCAGCGCGCGAGTTTTTCCGGATCGCTCAAGCCCAGCGCTGACTCTGGGTCCCCGACGACCCCGGCGCCGAGAACCTGCAGCAACTCGATCCCTGCCACGCTCGGCGACGCGACCTGGGCGCTGACCTTCGCCGGCGGGATCACGCTCAACGAACCAGAGGCGAGGATGATCGCGGCGAGTGCGTAGACGATCCAAGCCCGGAGCATGGGTGCGAATGATACCGCCGCTCATCAAAAAAGAGGCAAGAACGTCGATTGCCGGTTCATTGGGCGGCGCGCAGGGAGTCGATCCGGTTGCCTAAGACGCGACCACCTCGTAAGTCTCCGCGGTATTGGAGCAATCGTTCCGACGTCGATCTCTCACGATTGGCACAGCCAGTGCACCCCACGGGTCCTGCATGCTGACCCACGGCGCTGTTGCGGCGATCGCAACGGACCACGTCGATATGGCGCGAGTAAGACCTATTGCAGCCGCATGGCTGGCCTCGATCATGACGATGGAGATGTGATGGCGAAGCGAATTCTGGTCCCGGTGGAACGAACGAAGGAGATGGAGTTTGCCCTGCGCGTCGCGCGGATGATCGCGCGTGAGAGCGGAGGCGTCGTCCGCTTGCTCGCCGTTCTCCCGATTCCCGAGCCCGTGTGCGACAGTCGCGACTGGGTCGTTCTCACGACCGATCAGCAGATCGATCGGCTGGCGGTCGCGACGGCCGACGCGCTGCGCCGGATGGCCGCGGTCGATCTCGACGGCGTGCCGGTCGAGACGTCGGTGATCTTCGGCGATCGCGCCGTCGAGATCGGCGTGGAAGCCGAGTGCTTCCAGGCTGACCTCGTGGTGATGCCGTTCTCGCGCCGCCCCGGCCCGGCGGCCTTGATCCGACAGACCGCCCGCCGGCTGTTCGCCGGCCGGCCCGCGACCGAGTTCGATGTCTTGCACGTCTCGGCGCTACGGGCCGAGCCGACGGCCTGATGTTCGCGCGCTGACGTTTCGAGCTCAGCCCAACGTGTTACTTCACGATCACGGTGGCCCGCATCCTGGGATGGAGCGCACAGAAGTACGCGTACGTGCCGGCCCTGCTGAACGTCTGGGTGAACCTCTCGTCGTGGCCGAGACCATTCGAGCCGAAGGCCCCGGTGGTGGACGTAATCGTGTGGGTCTCCTCGTCGTGATTCGTCCACGTCACGCTCGTCCCCGCCCGGATCTGGAGTGCGGCTGGCGCGAACCTGAATTCCTTGATCTCGACGCCGGCCGAGCTCGATCCAAGGGCGTGGGTGGCCGTCGAGATGGCGAGCGCGAACCCGATCAGAACTGCAGCCTTTCTGCTCATCGTGAGCCCTCCCTTCCTCACCCCTGCCAACGCCGCAGCGGGCCGACCGTTGCGCGGAACGATTCGCGACCTCGCGCGTTACGGAAGACGAGGGGCCTTCATTCGGGTGCTATCGTGGGCGCATGGCGAACCGGAGCGGACCGCCGTGAGCGTTCTCGCGAACCAGGCATTGGCGTACGTCGACGCCCTGCACAACCTGGCGCGTTACCTCACCGGCAACGAGACGGACGCCGAGGATCTCGTGCAGGAGACCTACGCGCGGGCGCTCCGGGCCGAGCATCAGTTCGCGCCGGGGACGAACTTGAAGGCGTGGCTCTTTCGGATCTTGCGGAACACGTTCCTCAGCTCGTACCGGCGCCAGCGCAACGATCCGACGGTCGGCGGGCTCGACACCGTCGGCGCCGAGGCCGCGGGCGCGGCGGCTTCCGACTGGCTGCTCGGCGACGTCGAGCTCGATCGTCTGCGCAAGGTCGTGGCCGACGAGATCGAGTCGGCCTTGATGACGCTCTCGGAGGAGTCGCGCACGGTGATCCTGCTGGATCTGGAAGGCCTGACCGAAGTCGAAGTCGCCGACGTCGTCGGCTGCGCGGTCGGCACGGTGAAATCGAGGCTCGCCCGAGCCCGGGCGGCGCTCCGGCACAAGCTGAAGGACTACGGACGGTGAGCGACGCATGACCTGCGATGAGGTGAGGCTGCACCTGCTCGACTATCAGCAGGGCCGCTTGCGGCTCGAGACCCAGAGCACGGTGCGCGCCCACCTCGATGGCTGCTCGGGTTGCACGCGCGCCGACGCGGTCGAGCAGGAGCTGACTCGGCTCCTCGAGCACCGCCTGCCCCAGCATCCCGCCTCACTGGCGCTCAAGCGTCGGCTCGCCACCCGGTGGTCGGAGCCGGCTCGGGGGCGTTCGTCATGGAGCGGGTGGCGATCGTCCCTGGCGCCGGCGCTGGCCGCGGCCGCGGTGCTGCTGGTCGCGGTGCCCGTCGTCTACTACGAGCGTGTCGCCTCGCGCGTGGCTCGCGAGCAGAGCGCCATGGTCGCCGAGGCCGTCAACGATCACCTGCGGCTGCTCTCGAGTCAGCACCCGCTCGAGGTCGAGAGCGGCGGCCTGCACCAGGTGAAGCCGTGGTTCGGCGGGCGTCTGGATTTTGCCCCGGTGGTGACGTTCGAAGGCGATGCCGATTTCCCGCTGAAGGGCGGCAGCGTGGCCTACTTCCGTGACCGGAAGGCCGCGGTGTTCGCCTACGCGCGGCGCCTGCACCCGATCTCGCTGCTCGTGTTCCGCGCCGACGGCCTCCCGTGGCCGTCACGGAACCTCACGCGGATCGGCGGTCTGGACGCCTCGCTGACGTCCGAGCGCGGCTTCAACGTGATCGTGTGGCGCCGCGGCGAGCTCGGCTACGCGCTCGTCTCCGACGTCGACGCCGGTGAGCTTCGCGCGCTCGCCGAGCGACTGGCGCGCGCGCCGTAGCCCACTACGTAGCCGTCAGGAGCCGGCCGAATCCGCTGACGGGCTCGCGGACGCCGGCCATGCGGAGCGCCCGCCAGAGCGAGGCCTGGTTCGAGGAGAGGACCGGCTTGCCGAGGTCGCGCTCGAGCAGCTCCAGCACGCCGACCGTCGGAAGCCCGGTGCCGCTCAGCAGAACCGCGTCGGCGCCCGGCGCGTCGGCCTCGCGCCCCAGGCGGTAGGCGCGCTCCTCCGTTTCGTCGTAGATGTTCTCGACTCCGCTCAACCGCTTGTAGCCGACGATCTGGAGCCCGGCCGCTTCCCAGTACGCGCGTCCGAGCGCGCTGATCGACTCGGAATACGGCGTGCCGAGCGCGAGCTTCTTGACGCCGAGGTGCTCCAGCGCGGCGAGGATCGCCTGGGCGGCCGTGAGCGCGCGGGTCCCGGTGAGCGACGCGATGCGATCGGCCAGGACCTGCTCGCGGGCGAACCCGTTCGCATAGCTCGCGGCGGTGAACGCGAGCACCACGACGGCCGGGTTCACGGCTGCGAGCGTCGGCGCCACCGCCGACAGCGAGTCGATGTAGGCGCGGGTACGGTCCTCCATCCCGCCGTGAGCGCCCGGCGCGCTGGCCGAGGACGACGAATCGAGGCGGGCGAAGTGGAGCGAGACACCCGGCGGCGCCATGCGGTAGAGCTCCGGCTCCACCGTGGGATTCCCGGGCGGCACGAGCACGCCGATCCGACCGCGCCAGCCAAGCATGGCAGACGCCATCCTCGCTCACCCGGAGAGCGGAGTAAAGACGCCGTCACGGCAAAAAGAACACCGGCCGGCGCGCGAGAGTTTCTCTCGCGAGGATCGCCGGCCGGCGATGGCGAGGCTCGGGGTGGCTACCGCCCAACGCCGAGCAGGAACAGGATCAAGATCAGGGTCAGTGGCGCCCCCAGAAGCCAGAGCAGGATGTAGATCATCGCGTCTCTCCCCATGCACGGCCATGCTGGCGGTGCGGTGTCTTCGAGTAGTTCAGGGACATGCGCTCGCCCGAGCCCATCCAGCCTCCGACGACGGAGCCGACGAGCCCGAGCAGCAGAGCCGTGAGCGTGCCGAGCGCCGCGTTCCGCGCGGCCAGCGCGGCCGCGGCGCTCTCGACCATCGGCGTCGCCTGCGGCGACCAGGGCGGCGACGCGGCGAGCCCGCCGTACCAGGCGCCGAGATAGCCGCCGGCGCCGAGCGCGGCGAAGAACAAGAGACCCGGGATGGTCACGAGCCAGGCGATCGCGCCGTGGAGCATGGCGGTCTCGGGCCTCCGTGTGCCGGTGACCCGCGCGGCGGCCCAGCCGCCGAGAACGAACGAAAGGAACGCGCCGAACACGCTGAACACCAGCGTGATCAGCCGGAACTCGTGCCAGCTCGCGAAGCGCTGGCCGATCTGGTGCGCACCGACCGCGATTCCGGTGAGGCCGAACACCAGCACCAGGGTCAGCGCCGACAACGCGCCGACGAAGACCCCGCTCCAGGACACGTACCAGGGCAGAAATCCCTCGTCGGGCTCCATCGCGACGACCTCTTCGACCTCAAGTCTTGCCATGGCCTCTTCCTTCGGCTGCCCTCGGCTCTCGCTCCCAGTACTTCGCGCGGCCCAGGTGGGTATACAGCCGCTCCTCGTGCTCGCGAGCCAGCGGGATACTCGGATCGAACTCGGGGGCAGCCTCGATGTGTCGCTTCGACAGATCCACGTAGACCTTGGACTCTTCCCAGCTCACGCGCTGGACCCATTCCGGCGAGACCAGGACCTTCCGGCCGGGTAGCCAGTTTCGCGTGTCGACGATGCTGTATCGGATTGCCCACGTCTCGTCGTCCACGAGGAAATCCTCGACGTGGCCCAGGTCCCCATCGGTGGCCTGGATGTAGTAGCCCATCACATCGCGAGCGCTCCGGAGGTTCGGATCCGCGTTCTCGTGCTCGCGCGCGATCATCTCCTGCACGTCCTGGTCGATCGCGCTCGGCTGCGGCGGCGTGATGGGCAACGCCGGGTAGGCCAGATCGCCCCAGCGATACGGACCCACCCAGTAGTAGGGATAGCCGTAGTACTGCGAGAATTCGATCTCGCGCTGCCGATCGACGGGGCGGTCGGTCTCGACGGACGGGCTGTTCCGTACCTGCTCCTTCGTCAGAGACGTTCTGAGCCGCGAGGCACCAGGGATCGGCTGGAAGGCGAACGGCGAGATCAGCACTTGCCGGCCCGGTAGCCACGTTCCGGTATCGACGACGAGATAGCGAACGGTCCAGGTCCGATCGTCGAAATACAGATCCTGAACGCTGCCGATGTCGCCGTCCATCGCCTCGATCGTGACGCCCTTCAGATCGCCGGCTGTCCTGAGCATGCCGCCCCTCCTTCCCGAGGTCTCATCGACCTCGCGGTCTTCCCGATGCCGCCCTGATGCCTCGCGTCTTGGACCCGCCCCGCTACTTCACGCGCGCGGGCAGGCACTCCTGCTCGTGCTTACGCAGCTCTTCCTGTGAATTGAACTTCCGGCCGCACTGCTGGCACTTGAACAGTTCCATGAATGTTCCTCCTATCCGCTTCGCTACTTCGCCCGCTTCGCTACTTCGCCTTCGGAGCCGGGCCGCTGTCCTTCAGCGCGAGCTCCACCGTGACGCTGTCACCCTTCTTCACGTTCTGGAGCGCCGCGGGCGGAAAGTGGAGCAGCATCCGGCCCTCGGGCGTCTTGATGAAGAGTCGGCCCTTGTCCGGCGCCACGCTGGTGACTTCGCCCGTCATCGTGTGGCGACCCATCATGGTGGCGTCCGCGGTCCCATGCGCCGCGGGCTGTGGCGGCGGCGTCGAGGGACTCTGCGCGACGGCGAGGCCCGCGAGCAGCAAGCCCGCGGTCATGCCGGCGAGCATCGCTGGCAGCTGCATGGCATTTTTCTCCTTTTGTCTCGTCGACCACCCCACGAGGGAGCAACGCACATGCCAGCGCGCCACAGTTGCTCGAAACGATCGAAAGCGCGACACATCTGAGCCTCATGCGAACTCGATCGTGCTTTTTTGCCGATGCGTTACTTCGCGACCGCGCGTTCTTACCGTGTAAATTCGTTCACCGCGCGTTCGCGCCGTGGACCAGGACACGGACCGATCGCACCGGTCTCGACCGCGTTTTCTGGGTCTTCCGAGCGGGGTTACAGCGCTCGAGAGATCGGCACGTGACTTGCGAAACCAGCCCACAGGCTTTGGTCGAGAGTTCGCCGAGAGTGTGTCGAGAGGAAGAAAATCAGCGCATGGCACTGACAGCAGCTGACGTCCTGATCGAGACGATGGCGGCCGGGCTTCCGTACGCGATCGCCGCGCAGGTGGCCTATCCCGAGCGTCAGGTGGTCGCCTTCGTCGGTGACGGCGGTTTCTCGATGCTGATGGCCGAGATCGCGACCTGCGTGAAGTACCAGCTTCCCGTCAAGGTCGTGATCGTCAAGAACAACACGCTCGGCCAGATCAAGTGGGAGCAGATCGTGTTTCTCGGCAACCCCGAGTACGGGTGCGAGCTTCAGCCGATGGACTTCGCCCTGTTTGCGCGGGCGTGCGGCGCCGCCGGATTCACCATCGAGAACCCCGCGGACTGCGGGCGCATGCTCGAGGAAGCCCTGAGGACGCCGGGGCCGGTGGTCGTGCAGGGCGTCGTGGATCCGAAGTTCGCCAAATCGCTCCTCCGTGGCGAGCCCAACAGTCAACAAATCGCGCTCACCGTGCTGGGTGACCGGATTCGCGAGCTGGTCTGAGCGCGTCAACTCTGGAAGGAGACCAACATGAAATTCCTGAAAACTCTCGTCGTGGTGGCTCTCGCCGCCGGCTGCGCGGTGCAGACGTCCGGCCAGGCCGATCGGCGCCAGCCGCAGCCGCAACCGACCGCCGGCGCGCCGACACCGTCCGCCAAGAAGGTCGATCCCGCGGTCGTCGAACGGCTGCAGCGCGTGATGCTCCCGCTGGTGGCGAAGATGAACAAGCCGCTCTCGGCGAAGGACGTCAAGGTCGGAATCATGGACGACCCCCACATCAACGCCGCCAGCGCGGGCAACGGGGAGTTCTACATAACGACCGGCCTTCTGGAGAAGGCGAACGACGACCAGATGCGCGGCGTGCTGGCCCACGAGCTCGCCCACGACGACCTTGGTCACGTGGCCAAGGCCCAGCGGCTCGGCGCCGGGTTGCAGATCGGCATGGTGCTGCTCGACCAGATCATCCCGGGCAGCGGCGCCGTCACGCCGATCGCCGGGCAGCTGATCTCGCGCTCCTATAGCCGCAAGGAAGAGTATGAGGGGTACGAACACGGGTGCGAGAACCTCCAGCGCGACGGGTTCTCCAAGGACGTCATGATCAACACGCTCACGTGGCCCACCGAGACCGAGGGCGGCAGCGGCGGCGGCTTCTTCGCCACGCATCCGGCGACGGGAGATCGGATCGAGGCGCTGAAGAAGGGCTGAGCGCGCGGCCCTCGATACCGGGGCTCCCCCTTGACGGCCGCCCCCCTGGCGCACTAGCGTGCTCGCACGTCAGCCACGCGACAGGAGGCCCCAATGGCCAAGGGCGGCTTCAAGGTCATGGACAGCGACATCCACGTCGACGAGCCACACGACCTGTGGGACCGATATCTGGAGCCCCGGTTCAGGGACCGCGCGCCGCGCTTCGCGGCGATCGACGGCTCCCACAGCAACGGCTGGCAGTTCGAAGGTAAGGTGTTCCCGGCCTTCTTCGACCGCCCGGAGCGCCGCCGTCTCGGTCGCATCCGGCGCGAGAAGGCGCGCGCCCGCCACCTGGCGACCGGGCGTTACAAGGATCCGGCCGAGGACCTTCCAGGTGACGACCCGCACGCGATGCTCCAGGCGATGGACCGGGAAGGGATCGACCTCGCCATCGTCTTTCGCACACGGGGCGCGCACCTGATCGGAGTCGACGGGCTCGAGCCCGATCTCTCGGCGGCGATGTGTCGCGCGTTCAACAACTGGCTCAGCGAGTTCTGCGCGACCGACGGCGCGCGCCTGAAGCCGGCGGCGATCCTTCCGCTGCACGACCCGAAGCTCGCCGTCGAAGAGGCGCGGCGCAGCGTGCGCGAGCTCGGAGCGGTCGCGGTCGTGCTCTCCAACCATCCGGTGAACGGCCGGGCGTGGTACGACCCGGCGTACGAGCCGCTCTGGGCCGAGGCCGAGAGCCTCGGCGTGCCGGTCGCCTTCCACGGGATCCAGATGGCCTACCAGGAGCACCTCGGCCGGCGCTTCATGGACAACTTCGTGATGGCGCACGCCGTGGCCCATCCGCTCGAGCAGATGATGGCGCTCGGCAGCCTCCTCACCGGCGGTGTTTTCGAGCGCTTCCCCGGGCTCAAGGCGGCGTTCCTCGAGGGCAGCTGCAGCTGGGTGCCGTGGTGGCTCTGGACCCTCGACGAGCGGGTCGAGAAGTTCGGCGACGACGAGCGCTTCCACCTGAGCATGCGCCCGAGCGAGTATTTCCGGCGCAACTGCTGGGTGTCGGTGGACCCCGACGAGGAGGTGGTCCGCCACGCGATCCCTTCGATGGGCGACGACAACATCGTCATCTCCACCGACTGGCCGCACGACGACTCGGCTTATCCGCGCGCGGTCGAGACGTTCCTCGGCCTCGAGGGTGTGAGCGAGACGACCAAGCGCAAGATCCTCTGGGACAACTGCGCGCGCCTCTACGGGCTCAGCTAGTCCCGAGATCACGGCCGGATCAATTCGCGGTCGTCGCTCGCGTTCGCGTCGGCTCGCGGCAGCCCCATCAACGCGCAGATGGCGGGGAGCACGAGCAGGGTCAGCGCGGTTGAAGAGATCAGCCCGCCGATCACGACGCGAGCCAGCGGCCGCTGGATCTCCGAGCCGATCCCCTGGGAGAGCGCAGCCGGCAGGAATCCGATCACCGCGACGATGGCCGAGACGATGATCGCTCTGAACCGGATCCCGCATCCCCTGACGATCGCCTCACGCAGCGCGAGCCCGTCGGACTGCGCCTGCCGGATCGACGTGACCAGCACCACGCCGTTCAGCACGCTGACCCCGAACACCGCGATATAGCCCACCGCCGCCGAGATGTTGAAGTTCGTTCGCCAGAGGTAGAGCGCCAGGGTGCCTCCGATCAGCGCGAACGGCAGGTTCAGCATGATCAACAGCGCGGTCCCCACCGACTGGAAGGTCCCGTACAGCAGCACGAAGATGATGAAGATCACCAGCGGCACGATGATGTAGAGCCGCGCCAGTGCCCGCTGCTGGTCCTCGAACCGGCCGCTCCACACCATCCGATAGCCCTCGGGCAGCTTGACCGCCGCGTCCACCTTTCGCATGGCCTCGGCCACGAGT
>Ga0137403_10001395_pt1 | contig 30353 bp, 37 predicted proteins | sample CZOMad2_1_16fung_FD_122057 | JGI IMG/M metagenome (GOLD analysis project Ga0137403, IMG submission 122057) | Vadose zone soil fungal communities from Angelo Coast Range Reserve, California, USA - CZOMad2_1_16fungal (Hybrid Assembly) | ecosystem: Environmental > Terrestrial > Soil > Vadose zone... | reverse complement strand
GGACGTGGCTCAGCCTGGTAGAGCACTCGCTTGGGGTGCGAGGGGTCGGCAGTTCAAATCTGCCCGTCCCGACCAATTCTTTATCCCATAAATCTGATTTTTGGAGGCGGCAGAATTTTTGAAGTGCCGACCATGAGCACCCCAAGGGTGATGCGCAGGAGCGAAGCGGATGCGCACAAACAAAAGCTGTGCGAGGGGCGGCCGCGCGAGCCCGCTCGCGCCCATTCAAATCTGCCCGTCCCGGCCAATTCCACCTTTAATTTATCTAATTTATCGCGGTAGAGATCCCTCCCTTCGGCAAGCTCAGGGTCGGGATTTCGCCTGCAGACTCTCACCTCAACACGCGCAAGAGCGGCGCGTGTTGAGGCCCCCGAGGCTCCCGCTCCGCTCACGCCCACAAAGCGGCTCAATGTCGAGAAGTTTCATTTGTCACTCCAGATGTAGGATTTCCTGGGGAGTCCGATCTACTTTTTCGAGACCGCACGCGCCGCACTTTCAATTAAATCAGCAACTTCTTTGGGGTGCGACACGTACACGGAATGGCTGGCGCCGGCGACTTCGGTCGTATGGCTGTGGGCTCGCGCCGCGTACCAACGTTCAAGGTCGGGGTTGATGGTTCTGTCTTTTGCAGCTACCAGCATCCAGCTCGGCTTGCTTCTCCACGCAGCCGTGGTGATGACGGCTTTGAAATTGTCGGCAAAGTTAAACACTTGCGATCGCGCCATCAAAGCGGCCTGCTCAGCAGGCAGATCGGCTGCGAAGTACTCATGAAACTGCGAGGGATCAAGGTAAGTGAAACCATCCGCCGTCTTCTTTATCGCCGTTGACTTGCTGAGGTCACTCGGGAATCGTTTTCCGTCGTCAGCCTCGTTTTCTCCTCCATCCGGCATATGGGCCGCGATGTAAACCAGCCCTGCAACAGATGAATCCGTGCCCGCTTCAGTAATTACAGCTCCTCCATAGCTATGGGCGACCAGAATGCTCGGTCCGTTTTGCTGGGCAAGAACGCGCTTCGTGGCGGCGACATCTTCTTTGAAGGACGTCTCTGGTTCCTGGACTATGCTGACGTTATAGCCATCCTTGACAAGAATGTCGTAAACACTTTTCCAGCCGGAACCATCTGCCCACGCACCATGGACCAGGACGATATTTTTCACCTCGGGTTTCTGAGCGTTTAAAGTCTGTCCGCTCCACAGGACGGTGGCACTCAACATTGCGATGAATGTGGCGACTCGATTGACCATGACTATCTCCTTTTTCTTCTTGTTGAATTCTGCAGCACGTTTCGCTCTCTGCCAGTTCTACTGGACGCACACAATTTCAACTGCCACTGTAGGCTGGGCGAAAGCCGGCCCACGGTTCCCTTCGTTGTCGCTCGTTGTCCAAGCCAACTCGTCCGACTGTCTGCGCCTGCGAATGGAAGTCAGGCGACCGAGATGGTGGCAACAAGGAACATTGTCACTAACCATGCAAGCAGAACAACAAAGATCGTGACTAGCCCAGTGATCGCTTTTGAACCTGATTGATGATTCGACATCTTGTATTCCTTGGGCCGCCGGCGGCGGATGGCAGTCAACGATCGGCTTGCCACCCGCCCGGTCGAGCAGCTTGGTTTGTCACAATACAGGTTTATCAGCCATAAATTCCCAGCAGTGAATGATCCCAGTCCTTATAGTCGGGACGTATTGTTTTGTTTTCTTTCTGATTCGTCTTTTGCTTCTGATTGGAGTTTTTCTGCTGTGCGGTATTGCACGCAGTGGCTGCGTCCTCGCGCTTTGTGTCACCACTCTGGGCAAAGGCTGAGATTGAAGTTGCGAAAAGAATGAAAGTCATCATGCGAATTAAAGTAGTTTTCATTACTGGTTAATAAGCAAGCGGCTTGCCAAACTTAGGTTGCCCGGCTAGTCGCAAGCAAAATAAATTGAAAGAAACGGATCTTATCTCAGCGCGTGCAGCTTCGGCCTTCATTCACAAGCGCGCGTTTATCGGCTGACGAGCATGGTGCGACAGCCATTGAAGATTTCAATGGTTTGATTGCCTGCTATGAAGTCGGAATTTCGACACCGACGGTCATATTTTTGACACATTGTTTCGTCATATGATGACGTTCGAGATTTCAGGACGGAAAGTTTTGCCACTCTGAACGGTAGACGCGGCAGCTGGCGTGAGTATCAAAAGGGGGCAATGAGCAGTTTACAACGGTAAATCACTGAAAGGACTGGCCCGATACTTGTTACGCCTCCTGGAAAAGTTCGAAAAATCGTCTGTTAGGGCCGACCAATATCAAACAAGCACCTAGCCGTTAGCCATTAGCCCGTGTGCGTAAGAGGACGGCATTTTGGGAACAGGGTTGAGGTTGCCGATTTGAGGTGCTGTCTGGACTCCTGGTGGTCGCGACCGCCAATATCTTCCAATTGGTTCTGGCCGGACTATCTTTTTACGGTTAAGATAGCTGCGCACGCGGCACGCGAAATCTTTCGTAAGCGCCGCGTTTTGTTTTGCCGACGACCGTTTTGACGACTAAGGAGATGGGATGAAGAAGCTGTTTACTCTTGCATGTACGCTGTTGCTGATGGCCGGTGTGTCAATTGCGCAAATCCGGCCCGACAGCCTGAGCAAGACCTCACAAAACTACAAGAAAAGCAAAACCGCGTCACCGGCCAGCAAAGTGGCGCTCAACCCACAGCCGCTGCCTCCGGGGGAGAGAAAAGCCGGAGGAGACCCAGCGAGCAAGGTGTCGTTGAATCCGCAACCGCTGCCGCCGAAGGTTGGGTCCACCGCAACGCAGAAAGTTTCCACGTCGAATAAAGCCGGCAAAAAGATTATGACTCCCGGAGCCGGTGCGAGACAGTAATCTGTGTTTGATTGGTCAATAAGGAAAGCGGCCCTTCGCGGCCGCTTTTGTTTTGAATATTGCGGTAGCCGGCTATTTCGGTGGCGGAACAAACTCTTTCGGCAGTTGCGCTCCGGCGCCAAAGAAGTACTGCTGCATTTGTTCAACCAGAAACTGTTGCGCCTCAGGCTTCCATGGCTGGAGACGGTATTCGTTCAACAGCATCTTGGAGTGCTCGGCCCACATCTTCCAGGCCTCGGCGCTCACGGTTTCATAGATCTTCTGCCCCAGTTCGGTATCGAAAGGGGGTTCATCCAGGCCGGGGAGTTCACGTCCAAGCTTTGCGCATTTCACCATACGGGGCATGGGGAATATTGTAACAAGACCCGGACTGGATAGCCTGCGAAGTCGTGCCGTCTACGCTGCCTTTTTTCATCCTTACCGCATCCGAGGGAGCGCATCGTGGCTGAGGAGAGGCGCGCCGAACCGCCCGTTACACATCCGCTCCGGATTCTGTTAGCTTGAAATTGGATGATCTCTTTTTTCAATATCAACAAGCAATATGGCAAACAACTGGTTTTTGTCGATGCCTCGTTCCAGCTCAATCCCGGCGAAAAAGTCGGTCTTGTTGGCCCCAACGGAGCAGGGAAGACCACGCTCTTTCGCATGGTCGTGGGCGAGGAAGTTCCCGACGAAGGCGAGGTCTCGGTTCCAAAGCGCCTCACCATTGGCTATTTCCGCCAGGATGTTGAAGAGATGTCCGGTAGATCAGTCCTCGATGAAGCCATCGCCGGCAGCGGACGCGTGGGCGATCTCCATCATGAACTGGAAGCGTTGCAGCATGAAATGTCAGATCCCGCAAAAGCCAACGAAATGGACCGCGTGCTGGCCCGTTTTGGCGAGGTACAGGAAGAATACGAGCATCTGGGCGGATATGCCCTGGAAGCGCAGGCACGTGAGGTGCTTCACGGACTTGGCTTTAAAGACGACCAGATTGATGGCGATGTCGGCGCCCTTTCCGGCGGTTGGAAGATGCGCGTCGCCCTTGCTCGTGTTCTTCTGGGCCGACCCGATGTTCTGCTGATGGACGAACCTACCAACCATCTTGATCTCGAATCGATCATATGGCTGGAGCAGTTCCTCAAATCGTTTCAGGGCGCGCTGCTCATGACGTCGCATGACCGCGAGTTCATGAACCGGCTCGTTTCCAAAATTGCCGAAATCGAATCCGGCGAGATCATCAGCTACTCCGGCAACTATGATTTCTATGAGCGGGAACGAAACATTCGCGCCGCCAATCAGCAGGCTGCTTTTTCCCGGCAGCAATCCATGCTGGCCAAGGAGCAGCGCTTCATTGATCGCTTTCGCACCCACGCCGCCAAAGCGGCGCAGGTGCAGAGCCGCATCAAGGCGCTGGACAAGATCGAGAAAATTGAACTGCCCAAGAAACGCCAGATCGTAAAATTTGAGTTCCGCGCTCCACCGCGTTCCGGCGAGCAGGTTGCCGTGATCGAAGATCTGCACAAAAGCTATGGCCCGCGCGTGATTTATGACGGCTTCAACCTCACCATCCGCCGCGGTGAGCGCTGGGCTGTGATGGGCAGAAACGGCGCGGGTAAAACCACGCTACTCAAGATGGTTGCCGGCGCAACGCAGCCCGATTCCGGTAGAGTTCGACTTGGGGCGAGCCTGATCATGGGCTATTTCGCGCAGCAATCTCTTGACGTGCTCAAGCCCGATCTAACCATCATCGAGCAGCTACAGCGTGACTTTCCCCAGGACAGCCTGGGCTCGTTGCGGAATCTAGCTGGCGCGTTCCAGTTTTCCGGAGACGATGTCGATAAAAAAATCCGCGCTCTTTCCGGTGGAGAAAAGTCGCGACTGGTGATGGCGTTGATGCTGTATAACCCGCCCAACTTTCTTGTGCTTGACGAGCCGACAAACCATCTCGACCTGGCCACCAAGGAAATGCTGGTGGAAGCGCTGAAAGATTTTGAAGGCACCATGATTTTCGTCTCGCATGATCGCATGTTTCTACGCGGCCTGGGTTCGCGCGTGCTGGAACTGGGCGGTGAAAGCGGAACCGACCGTAGTCCGCAGGTGTATCCCGGCTCTTACGTCGAGTATGTGCAAAAGATTGGTCACGAAGCTCCAGGGATCTACGTCTAGGTAGAAGTGGAGCAGCTAACACTTAGTTTGGAATTAAGGACTTCTAAGTAATCAACGGCGCCAGGATTGGCGGGCAGTTGGCCCCAGGAGGAATTCAGAAAAAGGTAACTTCTTTAAGGGTAGCTTGAAAAGGCGACTGGAGGAGTACCCGCGAAATGTTATCCTTCTGGCTCACCATCATTGAAACGAAAATCATCTTAAAGACACTACCAGGTGAGGCGAATACACCCGTACACGTTGTGGGTTCTTAGTAAAACGGGGAAGTAGCTGAGCTGCTTCTCCACCGTTTCATTGCATTGTGCAGATGGAGAAAGTCGCCATGCGCACTAGCCCAGCCCTAGTCGCGATCGAAACCTCCCACGAAAGCGCACTCGCGTCCGTTGACGAGGGTGTTCGTTCGATTTTGGGAATGCTATCAAAGTCAGACAAGACTCCCGGACCATGTGTCTCCGGAGCCGCCCCGGAAGAAGTCCTGGTGGATACTGAAGTTGACGGCCAGCGGTATCTGCTGATCCGCATGCCCTTGCCTGACCACGGTCCAATCCGGCTCAGCCCACGAGAGCAGGAAATTGTCCGTATGGTGGCCAAAGGACATCCCAACAAGGTGATTGCAGATGTGCTCAACATCAGTTCCTGGACGGTGTGCACACATTTGCGGAGGATTTTTGCCAAGCTTGGAGTGGGTTCGCGTGCGGCGATGGTGGCGCAATTACTGCAACTGGGCGCAATCGCGCCGGACCACCATGTAAAGTCCCGCGTGAAATGACCGCTGTGGAAAATTATTTAAAGCCTGTATAGCGCTTCACTATCAGATTGGTCGCTGTGGACCTCGAGATCCGCGGCATGAGCTTCATAATCGAGGGACTGTGATTGGCCGTAGTCAGGCTGATCTTTCTGGCTCGTCTCTAACTCAAGAGCGTTTTGGCCGACCCGTGCTGTTCGCAGCAAACGTAAGATATTGCCGCCCAGCACCAGCTTTTCCTCGTCCGCAGGCAAGCCCAATAACCGAATCTTGTGAAGTTCGAGGCCGGGATGAAGCCATGGACCGTCCGAACCGAAGAGAAGTTTCCGAGCCCCGCCCCTATTGATGGCTTGAACCAGATAGCGGAACTGACGGACTCCAGATGTATCGGCGTACACGTTGGAATATCTTGCCAGCTGATATGTCACTTGCTGGTGCGCCTTCCAATCATCGGTGAAGCTTCCCAAATGAGCGATGATGAAGTTTACGTCCGGGTATTCCGGAGCGAACATGTCCACCACCTCCGGACGGCTAACGATGTCGACCAGGACCGGGAGCCGGAATGCTCTGGCTGTTTCGCAGACCTCGCGTGTGGGCATACCTTCAAAACCGTGCACCTTGATTCCCGTGAATCCCCAGTGCGTCACCGCCTGCTTCACCATTTTGAAAATTCTGCCGGCATCGCGTTTCGTGTGGACGAAGGCGAAGCCAATCAGTCGCCTGGAATAACGAGCCACAATCCGCGCCACCTGCATGTTGGCCTGCTGATAGTTGCCGTGCAGCGGCGCCAGTACGATCGTTTTGTCTATCCCTGCTGCCCGGGCCCGTCGTAGGTACGTTTCAATCGGCGCATCGGTGTTCCAGGGGGCAGTCATTTTGTCTCCCTTACCGGCGTGGCAGTGGCAGTCGATGATCATAGGACCCACTCCTTGTCTTTCCTCGCCGGACTCTCCAAGAAATTCGGGCGCCGCAAGGCGCTGGCGGCTGCGCTCAGATACCAGATTGAAGTCTCAATTCCACGGTGGAAGTTGGGCAGGTGAAATTTCTCGTTGGGCGCGTGGATACGGTCATCGGGAAGGCCAAACCCCATCAGCACGGTTGGAATACCAAGTGATTCCTTAAACGCATTGACCACCGGGATCGATCCCCCGGAGCGCAAGAACACTGGAAAGGCGCCAAATCCTTTTTTGCAGGCGAAGGCGGCGGCGCGCACTGCCGGGTGCTTACGGTCCACCAGAGCAGGCTCGATGGGAGAGAATACTTTCACTTGGACATCCACGCCCGGCGGCGTGATTCGAGCGATGTGCTCGCGAAAGAGCTTACCTATCCGTTCTGGGTCCTGGTCAGGCACAAGACGGAAGCTCAACTTCACTACAGCACATGCCGGTATGACTCCTTTCACGCCGGGGCCGTAGTGCCCGCCGGCAATGCCGTTGAGCGTTAATGCTGGCCTGATGGTGGTGCGCTCGTAAAGCGTGTATCCTCGCTCGCCCCATCCACGCCTGGCTTCCGCATCGCGCAGGATCTTGTCATCGCTCGGGCCGGAACGGGCCATATAAGCGCGCTCCTTTTCGCTCCAATCGCGCACATCGTTATAGAACCCAGGAATTTTTACGCGGCCATTTTCATCGTGCAGGTTGGCAATGATTTCACATGCAGCCTGGACCGGATTCAATATTGCGCCGCCAAAAGTGCCTGAATGCAGTTCATGTCCCGGCCTGCGCACTTCCAGTTCCGCGCGCAAGCCGCCGCGCTGTGCGTAGCTGATCGCGGGCTGGCCGGGCGCAGGCATTTTGGTGTCAGAGATTACGGCGGCATCGGCGCGCAGGGCGCGTTTGTTTCGTTTGATAAAGGGCAGCAGGTGCGTGCTGCCAATCTCTTCTTCGCCTTCGAATATGCACTTCACATTCACGGGCAGGGCATGTGCTGCCTGCAGATAAGACTCAACCGCCTTTACGTGACAGAAGAGTTGTCCTTTATCGTCGGCCGCGCCGCGGGCGTAGAGATCGAGTCCTTTCACCGTCGGAGCGAAGGGCGGGGTGCGCCATTCCGCAATGGGCTCTCCCGGCAAGACATCGTAATGCCCATAGATGATCACCGTGGGACGATTCGCAGCGCGCATCCAGGTGGCGTAGACAATCGGATTGCCGCGCGTCGGGATTACCTGGACCCGCTCAAGGCCGATGCTTTGCAAGTGCCGCGCCAGCCAGTGAGCGCACTTTTTTACATCGACGCGCCGCTGCGGCTGCGAACTGACGCTGGGGAAGCGCAGAAATTCTTTCAGCTCAGAGACGAACTTTGAACGATGAGTGCGAGCGTAATTAAGTGCGCCTTTTAAGTTCACGGTTTTTCTCGTAACGTGGTTAGCACCTGGAAATGAGATTTCGTCTTCAAAGCTGGCCTTAGGTGGCCGGGTGCATTCTGTAACAGCAACGTGTTCTCTGCTGAAATGGTTGAATTCGTAAATATAAATAGAATCGCAATCCACTCCAGAGCAAGCAGGGAGCGTGGGGCGACAAGTTGCATATGGTGGTCATGCCGATAAGAGGCGGCCCCTTTACATTGTGGCGGTCCTGTCATCAGAAACTTTCGCGAAGAGTAGGCATTCCCCTGGTTCAGCCGGATTGCAAAATTGCGTTCACTTCGGCACGAACGATCGTGACATGAGCAGAGGTACACGCCACACCCTCACAATTCTATTCCGTATCCGCTTCCACTCTTCTGTGAGTGCCCGCGACGCATTGTTTGGCAACCTCTTGTGATTCCATTCCGGATGTCGATCCCAAAAAATGGCATCCGTGAGCGCGTATTCGTCATCCACTCCTCGGTTGATTTCGCGACGGATAATGTCTTTGGCACGTTCCAATGGCGGGTCAGTCACAGTGATAGGTGCCATATTTATTACTTCGGCCTCATACGCCAGATCGCTCTCAGCGAGAATGGCCATCAGGTCTTCTAGTTCCGCTTCCAGTTCAAATTCAGATTCGTACATAAACCTTTTCCTCACGGAATTTCTATTCAATCCATGCCGGCCATGTCATTGCTCGGCCAAAGCTCAAGCGCAAGCCCCACATCCGGCATTCGAAACGAGGTCCCTCCCAAAGCCGTTGACTCGCAACAAGAAAGCGTTATAGCAATGAGCGTTAGCCCTCTTCGGATCTGCGTCCAGTATTCCACGTATTTTCTGACCACTTTCGGGCCCATGACCAAAGAGCATGTGCAGCATTTCATGGATGATCGTTCCTGCCCTGTTGTCAACGGCAGGAAGTCCTGGTTGCTGCTGGATTGCGTCATTCCAGAATCTTTCGCACAGGAATAGCGCTGAAGCTCTTCCGGGTTGCAAGGGCATGGTGAACGCAAGATCCTGCGGAGGACAGCACGTTTCGTCGGTATCAGGACAGGGAACGCGTGTAGGACGGCAGATGAAGAGAATTCTCCGACCTCCGTCTAGTTCGTCCGCAACGGCGCGGAACCGCACCGCCACGCTGGCGCCAGAAGGTCCACCGGCCCAGGGAATCAGCAATGACGGATCGTGACAGAAGAACGCCCTGAATAGTCGCGCAGTTTCTTTGGCATCTTTGTTGCGGCTACCGGGTGGGACACTGATCGCAGCATCGATTTTCTTGGCCGCGTTGCGGGCTAGTTTGATCGCTTCGACGATGGCTTGAAACAGAACCGTGCGACATCTGCCGCCATTAGCTGGACATGCGGCACACTGGCCGTCGGGGCATGCAACACATTGATCCGCACATCCCGCGCATGCTACATCGAAAATCGGCCCAGTGGGCGCCGGAGAGAACATTTCCGCTTCCGTCTCGAGATCACTCTCAGAAAGAAGGGCTATCAGGTCTTCAAGTTCAGCTTCTAATTCGGATTCGTACATACAAATCTTCCTCATCGGACAGCGATTCAGCTTTTCTTGCCGCTGATCACCTGCGTCTGGGACAGCTTCAGTTCCACTCTTCAGCGGAGGCCACAACTATCCGAAATCCCTTACTCCCAAAGCTCGATGATGACCGGCGCTTCGAACACACATTCATCGCCGAAGCAAAGTGCCGGCTCGGTCTCGAGCCAAAGCAGAGAAGTGGGGAACTCAAGAAAGCTGTCCCAGTTTCCCCATCGTCTCCCGGCTCGCGCTTCGAAACGACTTTGTCGATCAGTGTTTACAAGGTTAAACCGCGCCTGCGGCACGGGCCCAGCAGCGCTGAAAAGGTTTGTGTTCATACGATTGTTATTGAGCATGTTGCTCCTCATGCACGATCGCGCTGGGAGCTGACGGGCAGCAAAAGCTGAGGCTAGACGCCAGCGTTAAAAGCGTGATCGCCGCTGTTGTTTCTATGGCGAATGTGCGGCCTGCTGGGAAGCCCTCCGGGCTTGCCGCCCGGCACGAGCTTAAAAGTTAGCTCGTGCCTCGGCGTGACGTCCAGGTCAGACTTCGTATTCCAGTTCGAACTCACGGGCCGGCGCTCGTTGCGGAGAAACTCCCGCTTTGTGCCGCCCGTTGGCTTTGATTGGCGTCGGTTGCGTCTGGTCCCACGGCAGCACGCGGTGCGATCCGGTGCGTTTGCCCAGACCCATGGCCTGCGCGCTGGTGAGCCACTCTTCCGATTGCTCCGCGATCTCCAGCAACAACGTTTCAAACTGCGAACGCGTGGTCTGCAGGATGTGCGGCTGTGCCAGCCAGCGCAACACTTCCCGTCCGGTAACGCCCATGCGCTGACGCGGCGAAGTCACCAGGCGCTCGTTGTAGTAGCGGATCAGGACTTCTTCCACGACGTCCCAGGCGTTGTCGGCGCCGAACAGCCGCTTCACGTCATCGGAATCGAGGATCTTGAAGGACTCCTCGAGCAGTTGCATCACCTCCACGCGCAGCACGTTCAGATGGCCAAAGGACAGCCATTTGAGGTTATTGCGCAAATCCAGTCCGGCGCGCCGCACGATTGCGATGGAGCCGAAGCTGGGATCATAGGCCCGTTCGCGGATTACATCAGAAATTCGTTTGTCGCGCCAGAACAGGGTCACCTGGTGAACAAAATGAGAGAAGAGCTTGTGAAAATCGGTATTGGCGCGGGAGCCGGTAGGAACCGGTGCGCCGCCATAACCGAAGATGCGCTTGTACGCCGAGAGCCGGTCAGTCTTGGTATAACGCAGCACATCGCGACGATCAAACTGGTACAGAGAAAACGCGCCTGGCCCAGCCGAGAGCCGAACGGTACCCGCCTTGAACAGCTCCTGGAGTTTCTGCACCACGCGGAAGACGCCGATCTTCTCATGCTGCCAGAGATAGTACATATCTCCCACCGCCATGATGCGCTCGGAAGTGATGGTTTCATCGTAGGGCTCCACGCCAGAGGGAACACGAGTGGTGCCGAATTCCCTTGCAGCATCGGGCCCAACGCCGGCCAGTGCGGCCAGACCTTTATCCGGGGGCGGGGGAATCTTGAGGTCTGCATCAACCACGGAGGCCAGCATGTCATCAATCTGCTTGGTGATCGCATCGGCCAACTGAGGGTTGGAGACCAGGTCAGCCGAGAGCCGGTTGGCTACCTGCTCCCGCAGCGCTGCTATCCGGTCATATAAGCCTTGATAATCTTTTTCTGTAGCCACGATGCGCCTCCTTAGTTCATGCTATGACTTGAAACCAGTAAAAGTTTCCACCCACCGAGTGCCTGGTTTTAATCGTCTCTATTTGCTCTTCTTGTCCTTGACTATGGTTTCAAACACCGACAGTTTTTCCATCACTGCAGCCAACTTCACGGTAATTTCCTTGTGACTCTGGTATAGCTGATCAACGCTTCCCTTCAGGGCATCGACGTGTGGGTCTGAAACATGTCTTGTCGTTGTATCCGCCGATGAGTACGTAACTCCTCCGAAACGGTTTTTAGTAACCGGTCGAGTTTTCGCGGCTCCTGATCCTGTCTGAGCCGCCGGGATATTGTGCGCAACGGCGCTAAAGCCCCCTGCAGCGTTCTTAACAATGGTGAACGCATTGCGCAGAATTGCAGACTGACCGCCGGGATTGGTGACAGTAATGTCATGTCTCCCCGGCGCCAACTGGCTTGGATCAAAAGTCACATCAATTCGCTGTGCGGAAAAGAACTCCTTGATAATTTGGTGGCCGAGCAGCACGGTAGAAGAGTGGATACCCACTTCGGTGCCTGCCTCGAATCCGGTTCCGAATATAGATAAGAGGGCAGTGTTGGGCTTGGTCGAACCAGGACGTACAAGGACGCTTGCGATCGTGACCTTGTCCTCCGCCAGCGGGACTTCCTGCTCGATCTGTTGGATGAGGCCAACCAGGGCTGCGAGCTGGTCCTGCAGGTCATCGAGCGAGTTGCGCACCCTGGCTGTCTTGAAGCCATCCGGCAAGTCGTCAATGTTGAGCGGTACATGGGCCTGAATCACCATGTTTTGCAGGGTCGTGACTACCGGAAGAATGTTGTTTGTCACTGAGATCTTGCCGCCGTCGCGGAGTAGCCGCGGACCCTCATCCCCGGCAAACTTTTCCACCTCATTCAGTACGTCTTCGAGGAACATTGGCGCCAACGTAGGATCATTGAATTTCAGGAGCAACGTTTGGCGTTCGTTGGGTCCGATGAATACCGAATCCAGCGCGAAGCGCACCTCATTGATGGTTTCCGCAATCGTGGTGAGTTGCCGCGAGATCAGGACCAGCTGCGTTCCAAAGAATGCCGGCGTGTTCTCGCCGAGCCTGAAGAAGTTTCTGTTCGCAATCCAGCTCTGCATCAGTGAAGTCATGTAATCGGAGATCACGCGGAAATTAGTGATGTCCTGTTCGTCTGCCACCGAGTTGTTGAACTTATTGCCGGCAAAGGCGATTCCGTATGTATCGCGCAGTTCGCCCAGGGTCCCGGTAATTTCATCCGGATCGAATTGGACCGATGCCGATGGGCTGATCTGCGCGGGATTCTGGCCGAGCAGGATTCCGAAATAGGTATCGATGCGCAAAATGGAAGGAAGCCCAACCACTCCCAATTCCTTAACGATTTCCGTCATCTGACTGCGGGCCATTTCCCGCAAGGCTTTCACATACTCGGGATCGGCTTCGGGATCCAGAGGATAGAGGCCATCCAGCAAAGGCAGAGCGCTGTCCAAAGCATTTTTCGCGCGCATATAAAGGCTGGCCTGTGCGCCGGTGATGCCTCCCCCCAAATCGGTCTGCACAGCGTAGGTGCGGGGCGTCCAGGTGGATTCGACGTGCCCTTCCACGTCAGTCAGAGTGAATGCTTGAGTGAGAGCCCCGACAAAGCCCTTGGGATCGGCGGTGTTCGGCTTCCACCCCAGCACTTCACTCACGGCTTTGGCGGCCACCTGGCCCAACCCTCCGATGCCGCTTCCAGACGTCCCGCCCCCGATGGGAATACCAACCGGGGAAGAGCGGTAGCCGATTTCCTCGGTGAGGACAGGATAGGAAATTGCGTCTTCCACATCGCGTGTAATGCGGTTTACCCCTCCCGGTACCTGAGCACCGGTGATGACGGTCCCGCCGTCAAGGTCGTCGCCTGCCGAGCTCTGGACTTTGCTGACGATTACATGTACGTAATCGCCTGGCTGGAACTCCTTCTTACGGGCGCTCGGGCTGAAGCTGAATTTGACGCTATCGCCCGTGGCGTTTGGCGTCGTCTTGAAAGAGAATGCAGGTTCATTGTCCTGTACTTCTTGAATACTCGCGGGTGGAGTTTCCATGAAATGCACCGACGTCGGGGCAAACAGGGCATAGTTGGCAGGGTTGTTTCCACCCGCTGGGTTCGTCGGATCTAGCATCACTGGAGCAGAGAACGTTATCGTGATCGAATTTGTTGTTACGGTGCAATCTGTCACTGTGAAAGACATGGTTTGTCTCCTTCCGCCGCGATTAATTTGTTCTCCGGTCTTCGATTTGCTCGCGCAGCCACTAGCCGCATAAGCCAATTGGACGCCCAGACACGCTGCTGTTCAAGTCACGCCCTCAATTTCCCAGTCCTCGACCTTCGGCTTTGCTACCGTGATCTGCTGTCCAACATTCGTCGCCTTCATTGATATGTTCACGCTTCCCAATCGTTCAGCCAATTCTTGCCAGCATGCTGCCAGGGCCGAGCTCGTTTCCTCCAGCGGTTGACGGCATTGTTCGATACCCTGCCTGATGCTATTGGCCCAGGGCAGCCACGCACGCCGTTCAGTGCCGAGCCTGGCAAGTTCCCTTAATCTTTCGTACGACACCAGGTCAGACGCAAACTGCTGCTCAATCTGGTGAAAGCGTTCCTGGCACCCCGTGAGAGCATGGCGCGCGCCCTCAAGGTCCGTGGGATGCGTGACTGCTTTCTGCGCCTCCCGCGCGACTTTACGGATCTCATGCAGCGTTCCCATCATGTCCAGGACCTTGTTCTCCAACCCGTCTGCCAGGGCCGTCTCATCGTTTGGCGGCGTGTCTCCCACGGTGACCTGGAGCGCGCTTAGCGCATCATGCAACTTGTGCAGACCTACCGAGAGCTGCCGAAATGTTGCTTCCAATGCCATCTGTTTACCCGCTTGCCAGCGCCTTATAAAAGTTTTTCGTCAGAACTTCCGGACGAGCCAGGCGACGGTCGAGGGCCATGCGTACGGCGCCAACCAGAAAGCGCTCAGGGATGATTCCCGGATCCACGCCCGCCGCCAGACGTTGCGAAGCTTCTTCAATCATCTGCTGTTCTTTGTTGCCGAAATTCATGACTTTCGCCAGACTTCTGTTGCCCAGCGAGCGGTACGGTTGAAAACACATCGCATCCACCGCGATAGGACAAGCTTCTTTAAACGACTTCAGCATTGCCGGCGGTATGTTTCCCGCAGACGGGTCGGGATATATCCTCTTCCATGCCTTTTCGTATTGCCTGCCCTCCGATTCGAACCCCATGCGACGGAGCAATTCCGTATTGATCAGCATGCGTAAATAGGGCGTCGGGTGCGGGCCTCGAGAACTGTAATAGACCACCGTCTCAGGTCCTCGCGCCAGAATGTCCATGAGAGAGCCAATAAAGTACGGGCCTCCCAGCAGCATGCCGCTCATGTCGGCAAACATTTCGCGATTCCACCTGACCCATGTTTTGGCAACCTGCCGGCTCGCGCCTGCGCGTAACAGCTTCAGGCCGAGCGTTCTGGGCACATCCCTGGAAAGCCCCAGATCGTTTTGCAGATTGTGGCTGATCTCGTGCAAAATGGCGCCCAGCGTCCACGGATTCACCAGCCGGTGATAGGGAAGTTGGATCAGTGGAAATGGGTTAAGCTGCTTTCCCAGCCGCTTGAGCGGGATCCCGCGCCGGAATGTGGCGGGCGAGAACCCGGTGGCCATGTAGGAAAATGGCGGCGGCGCTGGAATCGTCCTGGCGACTGCCAGCCCGAGGTAGCTTGCGCGATAGCAATCGAGGCCGATCCGATCACAACTGAGGAGCCATTTAGCGTAGCGACTCTGGCGTTGTCCAAAAAGCTCAAAATAAAAATCCCAGATTTTTTCGATTGCGCGCACCCACTCGTGAGCGCGCGCCTTGTGGCGCATCAATGGCTGCAAGCGAGCAGTACTGGGGTCCTGTGCAGTGGCTATCGTAGTCTTGCTCACCTTTTCCGACATCTTCAAAAGGCCGCTTCTTAATCCGGTAATCAGCTTGTTGACAGCCTGAATGTGACCCGCTGTGGGAGCTTCAGCGCCGATTCCGAATTCGTCTGCTTTAAAAGGACGCAACGCCGCCGCGTGCCGGGTCACATTGATGGCCTGCGCGCGCAGCCACGGCAACATTACTCCCGCCGTTCCGCCAGCGGCTTTTGGCCGCTCGGGAGTAACCGGTGCTTTCTCCGCTGTTGTCGTGAACGTGTTTTCGATCAGCGTTGCCATTGTTCTACCTTTAAAGACCTTTCCTCAACCAGCAGGTCCTTATCTCACCGCTTGTCCACAAGAGTGACACTGCGCAGCGGCCGGCGCACCCATTGAAGGCGCAGATGCAGCTGCCGTTGCCTGGGCGGCGCTTGCCTGACACGACGGACATGGAGCGCAGGTGCATGTCCCATACCGAGGCTGCCCTCCGGCAGCCACGCCGGGCCGATACGCCGCTCCCGGAGCTGCATATCCTGGCGCGACTGCCGCCCTGTATCCTGGCGCACCCGAGGCCATGTAACCCGGAGTACCCCGCGGCGCCGCGGCCCCATACCTATAGCCAGAGCCAACATACCGGGGATGCGGACGAACCATTCCCGCTGCATAGCGGCGGTGGAACTTGCGCTCAAGATTGGCATGGCGGCGAAGAGCGTGGCGGCGATGCGATGGATGAGCAAGCACATGACGCGCTTGTTTGGCCAACGTTCTCACCGCGGTGTGCGGCGTCATACGGCGCCCATGCGCTGCCTGACGAGCGATGCTCCCCACTGTCCGACGAGCGATTGCCGGCACAGTCTTGAGCAAATGACGAGTTTGCGGATTGCGATAGAGGCTCTTCGTGACCTTCCCTATCCCCCTGGTGAGCTGAGGAGTGGCTTTCGTGACCGCGCGAGCGATCTTCGGCAGCGCCTTCCTGGCCATAGGCGCGATTGCCCTGGCCGCAATCGGAAGCAGCTTGCTGGCCGCCATTCCGATCAACGGAAGAAATTGCTCTGCGGCTTCCTCTTCTGATTCCGCTTCGAAAGCCAGTTCGCCGAGATGTTCCATCATGGCATCGGGATAAATCTTGCGGACGGGGCTGATTTCATCTTCCGCTTCTGCCTCGAAAGAGCTTTCGTCTTCATACTCATCCTCGGCTTCTCCCAAAAGACTGCCGACCGCGTTTCCAATGGCGCCAAGCCAGCCCTCTCCCTCCAGGCTCGACTCGTCCTCGTACTCGTCTTCCATTTCGCCTTCCCCCGAGTACTCATCTTCGAGTTCATGCATTACTTCGCTCTCAGACTCATAAGCCATGATGATTCCTCCTCAGTGGCCGGGCTAGTGCCGGCCTTGACTTGACACCAGCCTCTATTAGCGGACCGCAGAACGGCGGCGGTTCTGGAAACTTCCGCGGACGCGCCGCCGAGGACGCTTATAGGCCCGGCTTACCTTCACGTTGCGGGTGAGGGCGGCAGCACATGCCTTCGGGCTGCTGAGCACCCGGCGTACCTGTTTGGCCGCGGCGCGTGCCGCGCGTTTGCGCGTGATCGGTATCCCGCGCGCTGCCTGCCGCTTCAGATCTTTTACGGTACGGCGCATGATGCTCGGGACCGCACGCACCATTGGACGGGTGACCCGGCGACGCCGCAGGATTCGGGTGAGAATGGCCGTGCCGCGCACCAGATGCGGCAGTATGCGGCGCAACGCCCTCCGGTCCCCGGGGGAAATTACCGTCACTGTGGCAGCTCCCGCCATGGCTTCAGCTTCGCCCTCATGGGCTTCGTGCGATGCGGCTTCCGCCATCATCTCGGCAACAGCCTCATTGTGCGTCAATGGGTGAGCAGCGATCTCATGGACCATTTCCTGTTCGCCTTCAGCTTCAGTCTCGCCTTCGAATTCGTCTTCATACTCGCCTTCGCCCAGTGCCTTGCCCGCCAGGCTTCCAAGCGCTGTGCCGAAGGGGCCGCCGATCGCGGTGCCCACGATGGGAGCGGCAACTTTGGCGACTTTTTTCAAAATCGGAGCGGCTTTTCTGAGAAACTTCTTGATGCCGCCGAAGAACTGTTCGCCTTCGTCCTCGCTCTCAAAGGAGCTCTCATCCTCGTACTCTTCTTCTCCTTCACCGAGCAGGCTGCCCACGGCATTGCCGATGGCTCCCAGCCAGCCCTCGCCTTCCAGGCTTGATTCGTCCTCAAGTTCATCTTCGAGCTCGCCTTCGCCCTGGATCGATGCCTCATCCTCTTCTTCGCCTTCACCCAGCAGGCTGCCGACCACGTTGCCAATGGCGCCGAGCCAGCCCTCGCCTTCTAGACTTGATTCGTCTTCGCTTTCGAGTTCGCCCTCGTGGAATTCATCTTCCAGCTCCATCTCCAGTTCGCCCTCATGCATGTCTGCCATGGTCTTTGACCTCCTCACGGTTAATGACGACTTGTGCACGTTAGATCGCGGCAGAAATTTAAACTAGTCACATCTTGTGGCTAGCAATATTGAGGTCACTGGAAGCGGTTCGCTGAAATGAGTGACAGGAGTGCGGCCGGACCGTTGCGGCTCAGTTGTGGTGATATCCGCCTGCATTTTGCCCATTGAGAGATTTCGCAGATGGATTCTTGCGGAAATGCTGAATCGCGCTCTTCAGGTCTTCCAGCAGCAACCCGGCCAGATCGCGACTCACACCCAGGCGGGCCACCACGCGCTGCACTATCAGATCGCTTCGCTTTGCAGGCATGGGATACGCCGGCACCTGCCAGCCTTTTACGCGCAGGCGGTCCGCCAGGTCATACAGCGTAAAAAAATGATCGTGGCCTTTTTTCAGGGTCCAGGTACATCCGGGGATGCCGCCGCGTCCGTCGTACACAAGATCGAACGGCCCAAGTTTTTTTATTTCATCCGCAAACCACATTGCCACGTCTGCGCAACCGCGCATGATCTTCGCGTAGCCAGCATGCCCCAGGCGGACAAAGTTGTAATACTGGGCTATCACTTGTCCGCCGGGTCGAGAAAAATTAAGTGCGAATGTCGGCATGTCTCCGCCCAGGTACTTCACGCGGAAGATCAACTCCTGCGGCATGTCTCCCGTTTCACGCCAGATCGCCCAGCCGCATCCCAATGGAGCAAGACCGAATTTGTGTCCGGAAGCATTGATGGATTTGACTCTGGGCAGGCGAAAGTCCCACACGACGGATGGATGAATGAACGGTGCGATGAAGCCGCCACTCGCGGCATCAACATGCATCGGGATGTCCAGCCCGCGCTCTTCTTCAAGATCGTCGAGCGCGAGACATACGTCTTGCACCGGCTCGTATTGAAGCGTGTGGGTAACGCCGAGCGTGGCTATCACGCCAATCGTGTTTTCATCGCACCGCCTGATGACTTCTTCCGCTGACATGTGCAGGCGCTCTCCCTCGCAGGGAATCTCCCGCAGTTCAACATCGAAATAGCGGGCGAATTTATGCCAGCAGATTTGCACTGGACCGCAAATCAGGTTCGGCCTGTTGCTTGGCTTGCCGGACGCGCGGCGCTTCTTGCTCCATCGGGTCTTCATCGCCAGGCCGCCCAGCATTGCCGCTTCGCTCGAACCTGTCGTGGAACAACCCTGCGTGTCCGCCGGCGCATTCCATAGATGGGCGAGCATGCGCACGCAGCGTGATTCGATTTCAGCTGTCTGGGGATATTCATCCTTATCGATCATGTTCTTGTCGATGCACTCATCCATCAGCTTGCGAATCTCGGGCTCGACCCAGGTCTGGCAAAATGTGGCGAGGTTCTGCCGTGAGTTTCCATCGAGTAGAAGTTCATCGTGAACCAGTTGATAGGCGGCTGCCGGGCCAGTCTCCTGTTCGGGAAACTTGTACCTGGGCAGCGGATGCGGAAGGAAACTGGTTCCTATCACGACGTCATCACGGCTCAAGACGCCTTCTTTCTTCGATTGGACAGCCATAGCCTCTCCTCGCAAAACTTTCACCCGAATGCCGAGCCTCTCGCGGTTCTCAATGCGGGATGGACCCGTCGGACTGCAGATTTTAGCGCCGGGCCCTTGCTCCTGTTAGTCGCTAATTTGGGGTAACTACTGCTTCAGTTGTTGGTGGTGGCAAAAGTTATTGTGAGTTGCTGGGAGGAAAGATTTTGAAACCGTTCCCGTCTCGCTGCACGGGCCAACCAGCTACACGCCTGCGACATCGAACTTAGTAAATCAGAAGGCCAGCACCCCAAGTGATTGAGTTGCTTGATACTTCCCCTAAGTAACCTACCCCTTCTAGTGAATCGAGGTTATAAATCTTTGCAGATGCAGGACATGCCTGGAAACTCGGAACCGAGCGTTGGCTTTTGAGGGGCAAATAAAGATTTTGAGGGGCAAATTTAAAGATATGGACAAACGGGCAATGCGGGGGCTGCTTAAGGACATGGAGAGTGCTGCGGAGAAGGTGCTGCAGCAGGATTCTTCTTTTTTTGAAGCACTTCAGGCGCTTAAGTGGGAAATTGACGGTGATCCGCGAGTGCAATCAGCCGTGCGCGGATTGCGGGCCGCCGGACACAATGTTTTCAGTTCCTTTGTGCCACGCATCAAGGTACGTGTTAGAACAGAAGAAGGTATTTTTGCGTTGGCAAAACAGCCCGAGGTTCCAGGCGCTTCTTCTCTTGACCCCGTCGCCAGCTTGACTCAGGAACTTAAGAACGCGGCTGGCGCGGTGATTGCCGCAAGCCCTTATTGCCTGGAGCTTGAACGGATCGTCAATGAGGCGGTAACAGCCAGCGATAGCTTTGAAAATCTCGCTTCCCAGCTTGAAAGCGCCGGTTATGAGGTGCTCATAAGCCTTGATGTTTCTGCTTATGCCCAGATCCAAGCGTCCTCCGCTGCCCCTGATCGGTTATTGCCGGCCGGCCTTAGCAAGTCATCCGAGGAACCTGCAACCATCGAACTCTCATCCTACGACCTGAGTTTTCTAAAAGAATTGAAAATCAAGGCTGACGATAATCTGCAGTATTGATCGAATTGCCACGGCGCAGAGATTGGCGCCACGGGTGCGCCTTTGGGTTGTGAAAAGGTGCGGCGTTGGAATGGTGCCGGGAGGGGGGAGTCGAAATACCTGCGCGTATTGAAAACGCGTATGTTGTTAATTTTCCTAGACGCATAAAACGCACGAAACGCCAAAGAAGCGCGGGTCACACACTCAACGCACACGGATTTTCAGAACTTCTTGTACGCATAGTGCAAACTTTCGAAGACTGCAGCGATTTGACCAGTGCTATGTATCCGATCAAATTTCTTATTGATGTATTCTCGTATTTCGCTTGTGGTTAACGTCTGCATTCTCTCGGGTCCGATCTCGGCACGCGCCGATTCAATATCATTTCGGACTGTCGCAACTTCAACGGCGTGAAGCTGCCTCACCCCTTCCAAAGTGAGTTTTCCGAGTTCCTTTAGGTGAAGGAGTTGAGGAGTGCTTAAGAAATAGGCATCCGGGCTTACGGACCAACTCACCCAATAAATAGAACCCTCGTCACCCGGACAAACGGTGACACTCACTCCCTGGTCTTTTAGCTCTGCTACCGCCTGGGTTTCCACTAGCATTCCCATCACTGCTCCTTTGGAAAAAGAACCGGGCCTAGTGGCCCACCGTACAATTCCTGCCGCTTTTAGTTATTTCTGTTGGCTCTTTCTGATTGCCTCATCAAGCAGTTTGGCAATCTCCTTTTCGCTTTGCGCAATGCTGTTCCTGTAATTATCTCTTATCCGCTCCGCTTGGTGCATTTCCATTTCCACGATCACTTTCTTTTTCGCTGGATCATCGGTCATATAAAACCTCAGCAACCTTGATCGGATACTAGCACGAAAAGTTATCCCCATCCCCGATTTTCGTTCAACACTGGAAGTTGTAATGTGACAGAAACTAAACAAGATAGGTTGGTGCCGGGAGGGGGAGTCAACCTCCCAAGGGCCGATGCCCGGCGGATTTTGAGTTATCCGACCGAGATTCTCTTTTTTGCGCAAAATCAAGGCATTTACAAGCAATTATCAACAGCAGAGTGGCAGACGAAAGCAGTTGAAAGCAGGAGAAAAACAGAGAGTGTGGTACAAATTGAGCCAAAATCATTCCTTCGGGTCTTGAGCTACGTAGAAGGTGAACGTTTCGGCATCGCCTATAATGTTTAGTTTGACAATTTGTCCGCCCACGTTACAGACGAACTGAGCAGAGCCTGTCTTTGGGGTTGCGTTAACGAACTCACTGCCGATCCACCAGTTGTTGTTAAGGCCGGCGTTTCCCTGGCCTAACAAAGCGGTCACGACTGCTGACTGAATCTGGATGTTGACTCCGAAGAAGAAATTCAGTTGCTTGGGATGATCGTTATGTGAATCAAAAGGAGAGAATTCGTGCCCTCGGCCACCACTCAGAGCGTGGAACTTGTCTGCCACTGGGGTCGTGTTCTGCCGCCCCGCATTGAATGTGATCGTCCACTGTCCGCCCCCACCGGATATAGTCGGCGGAGGGTAAGCCGGTTGACCATCGGAAACATCGTAAAAACCATTATAAGTAATATTAGAGAACGAACGGGATTGGTCAACAATTTGAACAACGTTGTTACGGGGTGTAGCTCCCGTGATTGGGGGGTCTGCGTCGTGGTTGTACAAAGAGTTTATCTCTTTCCAAAGGTGTTACAGTCCGGATTCTGGGTTTTCATTATCTGGGGTAACACGTTTCCCTTTAATTTATTTTGAAACGAGGGTGGGCGTTATGTCCCAAATGCGTTCGAGATGCAAGATATGATTTTCCCAACCATTTCTTTTAAAGGCTAAGTACAAATCGAGTCAAAATGTCCCATCTCAGCCTCTTCCTACTGGTACTTCAAGTCAACCTAACTGGTTCATTTGAGTGGTGCCGGGAGGGGGAGTCGAACCCCCAAGGGCCGAAGCCCGGCGGATTTTGAGAACACAGAATTAATCAGGGAAATTCTAAAAGGTGCCTGTGGACGTTGAGTTTACAGGCACTTAGCTTTGCGGGGGTGTTCCCAACGGTGCCCGTTTATGCCCACCTGTGCCCGTCTGGTTTGCACAAACTTTGCACACGGCAGTTGGCAGTTACTCGGCTGCATGTCACAATTCAGAGACATGGACGGGGAAATTCTAAGCAAAGCCAATCCGGCGGACGAAATAAACGCAGCATTAAATAAAGGTTATGGCCCCCGAATCGCGAGATTCGCGCTAGCGGTGCTTGGGGGTGCGATCCCCTTAGCCGGTGGGGTCTTCAGCGGTGGCGGTGGCGCGTGGTCGGAAGCGGAGCAGGAGCATTTTAATAAAGTTTTCGCGACGTGGCTGAAACTTCAGGAAGATGAGGTTAAAGAGATCGGCGTCACGATTGCCGAGATTCTAACCCGTCTGGATTTAAACGACGAGAACATACAGCGTCGGATCGAAAGTCCAGAGTATCTGAAGCTAATCAAGAAGGCTTTTCGCGACTGGTCGGCTGCTGAGAGCGAAGAAAAGCGTATCTTGATTCGCAACTTACTAACCAACGCAGCGGTACACAAGATTTGCGACGATGATGTCGTTCGTATGTTCATTCAATGGATCGATTTCTATTCAGAGGCCCACTTCAAGGTCATCAGGTATGTGTATAACAACGTCGGCTGTACTCGGAAGGAAATGTGGGATTCCGTTCACGGAGAGCACGTCAGAGAAGACTCTGCTAAAGCGGATATGTTTAGACTCATCATCCGCGATCTGAGCACCGGGCAAGTGATTAGGCAACACAAAGAAACGGACTACCATGGCAATTTTCTTAGGGCCCGGCGACGGAAGACAACGCCATCAAACACAATCAAATCGAGTTTTGACGACATTGAGCCTTATGAACTCACCGAGTTTGGCAAGCAGTTCGTTCGGTACACAATGGAAAATGTAATGCCGCGGATCGGACATTCTACAAACACCGTTCAGGAGTAAAGCTTCATGCAAAGAATGCTGTTCCAAAAATACGATATCTTCGGTGTGCAGCAGCATCAAGCACAGGAAGCAAAAAGAATTGCAGGTGAAATTCCGGCTGAGCAACTCTCTGGAGATTTAGAAAAGTTAGCCGCAGAGATAGCAGAGAGCTTGACCATGGCCGTGCCGACTCTCAATGAAAGCGGAATATATACAAGCGATAAACAGATAAAAGTGGACGCCCGCCGGGGCACTGGCCAGCCATTGGTGACCTACCCCCGTGGGGTGACCACCACTCCCCCTGCCTGTGATCTTGGAGTCCCTACGGCTCGATGAACTCGCCTAGGATTATGTTTGTCGTTGCCCGGTGGCTTTATGGGCTGCCTCTGTACTTCGTTCGGGCTTTCCCCTTCACTTGTTTTGGCACAGATCCTCAGACGATTACGAATCCGCTGAGGCTTTGTAACTGGTTGATGTCCTGACGTTTGCCGAGTCGTGTGCAGAGAGTGTGTAAAGGGCTGTTGGGCCTATTTTGTGGGCCTATCTAATGAGTTGTGTGCCGCGATCCGTGAAAACGATTGCCTAATAAGTGAGCCTGCGAAGCGCTATGCAGCCCTAACACCTTTGCGTGTGAGCCGAAGCATGAGGCGAACGAATAAGGATCGAGCCAACATCGCTGAAAACGTGCTGCGAACTGATGTGCCCGTCCTTGAATGAGTGACTGATGATTGATTGCGGCAATGATTGCGGCAGCGGATGCTCAGTCCTTCCCTTGTTGCTGCCAAGCTTTAGACTTCGAGCTGCAAGACTGTGAAACCGCCTGAATCCATCGGACGCCATCCCATTGCCTTTGGTAACTGATAGGCTGCTGTCACTCTGTAACGTCTGCCCTGTCTTCCATTGGTTCTGAGTGTTAGGTCGTTGGCTTTGGCTTTCTGCTTGGCTACTTCGACATTGATCTCACCCTCATAACGTCCACTGAAGGAATACAGGGGGATCATCTTTTCTTGTTTGTTCATTTGCGCAGACCAGTAACGGCGGTTACTGTGGCATCAACCTGTGCTGGAGCGGACTGTTCTGAAACGAATTCCGCTAGGGAGTGTCTGTCTCAAGGCGGTCTTGAATGACCGATGTTGGGTGATTCGCTTTTATCTGGCACAACGACCAGCGGTTGATGGTTGAATTAAGTCACTATATTGACCAGAACATTTTGTAGCAGAGTTAGCAAGCGAAAAATGTGCTTTTGCTCAAAGAAACTGCCGTGCATTCAAGGGATGCGCTGGAGTCTTTTTGTTTGCGGTTCAGGCTGGGTGCATGGATTTTAATAGCAATTACAAAAGCGATTGATTCACGCTAGGATGAGTCTGCCTCATCGGTCTGTATGGCTGGTATGGGCTGGGTTTATTGTGTGCGTGAACTATGGTGGCTTTGCAGATTTCCACAGGCGATGCCCGATTTCGCGGCATTTCTCATGTGCTAGGGTTGATTCATTATGAAGGGAGTTGATGCGTGAAATTGCTTGAATGGTTCTTGCAAGTGAAAATGTTGATGGTTGAGATTGCGTCGACGGTTTCATTCGGCATGTTGCTGGTCTGGGTGTTGTGGCGTGAATACAAGCGACTGTTTCGTTCTCGATCCATTTTGCGGGTCAGGAACCATGATTGATGCGGTTGTAACTGATCCGCCGTGCGGGTGGCGCGGATACTTGTCGCGAACCTCGAGAGAGGGTAATAGCTGATGATTAATTCACACATCATCCCTAATTTTTATTTGAAACAGTTCGCAACGCTGAAGCCAAATGGGAAGCACTATGTGTGGGTATATACGAAAGGCAGCAATCCGAAGAAGCCACCAAAGCCAACTCAGCAATGGACAAAGAACACAGCTTACGAGAATGGTTATTTCGCTTACACCCTTCCTGATGGCAAAGTCGAGGAATCGCTTGAAGAAGTTTTGAGATTAAAAGAGGAAAATGCCGCCGATCCTTTGGTGAGCGCAAAGAGTGATTTATTTGCCCACTCAGAATTGAGTCGATTCAAGCTAGCGTCTTATGCTGCCCTGCTTTATTCACGCACTACTCAGCGGCTTGATTGGACCAAAAGAAATTGGCTAGAGATTTATGCCCAACTTGGCGAGGTAATGAAAGACGAGAAGTTTGCAGCCGCTCTGGTCGGTCATTTTAATCGCAAACTTGGTGGGGATAAATCGGTCGCGTGGATTCAGCATCACATGAAAGAACTGATCCAACAGAACGCAACAACAGTTGAAGGAAAGAACAATTTTCTACAAGAGTTGATTGCCAATGTTGACACGACTAGGGATCAGTTACTCACTCGACGGATGCGCATATTGAAGGCACCAGCGGGAAGCCAATTCGTTACGTCGGACAATCCTCTTGTTACTTTCATGGAGCTTCCTAACGGGGAGTTTTTGCCGGGAGAAGGGTTTGGCAAACCTACGACGATGATGGTATTTCCTATTGCGCCGAACGCTTGTGTTTTCTTTGGTGGCGCGGACCCAACTGTGCGACATGATGTGGAGACAAAGATGGTGGACAAAATTAATTGGATTGTGATGGCGTCGGCTCATCATTTCGTGTTCGCGCAAACGGAAGACGCTGAGATTCAAAAGATGGCTCACGAACTGATTGGCTCGTGTATCTTCGGGAAAACGGCTTTTCTTCCACGCGGACCTTTACCCACTGCAAAGGACTTCTTGATAAAGCTCTTAGGGCTAAAGGTTGAAAGCTAGAGGTTTTAATCTCCTGCACTCGTAAACCGACCATGGCCACATATTCCACATGTCTTCTGCTTCTTTGTGCTTTTGGCAGTACACGATTCGCTGGAAATCAGGTATAACCCACTCCCATATTGCTGGTCGTCCGCATTCGCAGTATTCAGTGATGTTGAGGCCGCGCTTAATTCCACGGCCCACGGATTTGAAGAATGATGAAAAAGACATATGAATTACCTATTGCTCTTGCGTTCTTGCTGAATGCGTTTGATTTTCTCGATTGCCTGAAGGAGCAGTGAGATTTTGTGGTCGTTGATTGCGGTTTGTGCTTCGAGTTGTTCGAATACTGGGTGCATGTTAGACCTCATCCTCGTGCAGCCAAACGGCTACTTTGGTTTCCGACAATTGAGCGGTGCGAATCCTGATGCCCCTTAACTTCATGGTCTTATAAAGCCCTATGACAAATCTTAAGCGGGTGGTGGATGGATTTACATCAATCTCAACGGCCTTAGTCGGGTTGGCTCTAAGGGTCTTACACAACTGGTCAAGTTCAGCACTTCTAGCGGTTAACCTGCGAAAACGACGGGGTTTTTCTATAAGTTTGAAGCTGGTTTCTGTTGTCATCTGTTTAGCGATTTGGTTTGGTGCCTTTTTCTTAGTCATTTTGTTTCTCTATAGCTTTTTCCTTTCTGCGTTCAAGTTCTGGCCCGACGAAATACACGGTCTGGCTGGCCTCACGGAAAATGCGTTCCAAATATTTGGTGTCAATTTTGCTGATTGCAATGCCAGCAAACCGGCCCCAGTTCAGCGAGTATTCAAATTCGGTTTCCTTTTCGATCTTCATGGTTCTACCTCGTTGGGTGTGAGCCGCATCAATGGTGCGGGTGTTTAGGCGGTCTGGTAGTTGGCTTCCCAATGGGAAACAAAAATGTCTTCGAGTTCGGGATAATCGGTAATCAGCGTTTCTAGCATCTCTGCGGATCGGCTGTTGAGTTCTTCCTGTGCCGCAATGGCGTCGGCAACGGCACGACTGATAACAAATTCAAGATACTGAGTTGGAACCTTGGCGAGCGGTACGTCAACGAATTGGCCGTATTGCACGACACCGTCCTCATCAATCATTCGGTGATAGGGTTTAAACTCCTTCCTCTGCTCGGGTGTGAAATTAAACTTCGGCATTCGGCACCTGCTTGTCCGCAATCATCTGATTCAGAAAAGTACGATGAATCAAGACGCGGTTCTTCAGTTTGATTGCCGGTATTTGTCGGCGGCGAATCTTCGTGTAAACGGTTTGTTCTGGGCAACCCATAATGGTTGCGGTTTCTTTAACGCTGTAAAATTCTTGTTCCATGATTAACCTCTTGGGGGTTAGTTCAACTACTATGAGCAAATCGGGCTTGCGCTAACCCCCCCTTACTCACTTTCAATGAAGGGTTGTTCTTAATACTCAGATTTGCACTAACCCCTCTCTTAACTAATATTGTTGTTAATGACTTAAGTATCTTTTAGGGTTCAGTTTGAAGCGTTCGGCAATTGGTGGATTGATCGCGAGGACTTGGACAAGCTGATTCAAAAATCAAAGAAGACAGGATGAAAGAAATGGAACTGAAGAACATATTTACGCCGCAAGACTTCAAGAAATATCTGGATGAACACTCGGCACAGGTTCAGGAAAAGGACAACCCTGATTTAGACAAGAATGAGCAGCTCTTGAAGTTATTAATGGAGATTGGGGGACGAGAAACCGCAGCCGACATTGCCATAGCTGCCTTGGGTTCGACTGCTGCGCTGAAATCGCACGGCGAGTTCTGCCATTTCTTATCTAATGCGATGTTCGCTGTTTTGCTTGGAACCAAGATGTTAGAGCAGATGTCCACCGGTAATAAGGCATAGGCAGCACGGGTACTGCTGCCTGAACGCAGATGAGGGACAGGGGTACTGAAACCCTACCCTGTTCCCCTCGTCCGAAAGGATCAGGATGTCACAGACTGAACGCACCGTTTTGTTTTGCCTGAACAGAATGCTTACGGCAATTGAGAACTTCGAAGAACGTCACAACCGCCGACCCATCACCCGTTTGGTGCGCTGGATTTCGCGCTAGTACTCCCGAAGTCACCTCACTAGCGCAAACGCCACCTCACTAAAGACTGGTTGGCGTCTTCGCAGCATTCTGGCCTCATGTCGTCGTAGTTAATTCACTTCGAAAGGAACACGACGATGAAAACGAAAACAGCAAAGAAGGCCACGAAATCAACCCGCAACCCGATCCAGTATGTTCGGTTGGCTCAGATGTGGGCACAGGGCAAGACCTATGAGGAGATGGGTAAGGCCACGGGCATGAAGGGCAATGAAGCGAACGATCCTTATAAGCCTGTTCGGGCTGCCATCTCAAACATGCTGAATGGCCGTGCAACCGCTTGGAAAGATAAATCAGGGAAGGTTTGCAAGTTGGCACCACGGGCAGGGATGCACAAGTTCGGCAAGGGCAAACAGCAACCCAAGCCTACCAAGAAAGCTGCCCGTAAGGTGGTTCCCAAGATCGATGGAAAATCGTTGGCAGCGGGTGCGGGGAAGTAAATGGAGCCGATCCTGAAATCGCTCGCTGAACTACACAGGGCATGTGCAGCCGTTTCCTTCCCAGACGAAGACCGAGAACTTTTCAGAGAGCACTTGGCCAACGTCGCAGTCAACGCGCTGAAACATGCCCTTGTATCAGGGTACATCGAACACCAAACGATTTTTGAACTTGTGGACAAAGTTCTGAAAGGCAGGATTTGATGGCGAAGGTGAACAAATCGGAGGGAGTGGGACGGGTTTACAGCCGTCCCAATTCCCCATTCTTGTGGCTCTATTACTGCACTAACGGAAAGGTGTTCAGGCGTTCGGCTGAAACCAGTTCCATTAAGCAAGCCAACAACAAACTGAAAGACCTCATTAAAGAAGTCGGGCAGGGTTCGTATCGTGGTGGGAAAGCCGAACGCATCAAGGTTCAGGAATTGGCCGACGATCTCATCAGGGATTACAAAATCAACGGCAAGAAATCGCTGGACGACGTGGAGTCCCGTTGGAAACTTCACTTGAAAGATTTCTTTGCCCATTACCGGGCCAACGACATCACCACATCGCTGGTTTCCCGTTACATCGAAAAACGGCAAACCGAAGAGGCCAGCAACGGAACCATTAACCGTGAGTTGGCATTACTCAAACGGGCTTTTTCTCTTGGGCTGCAATCAACCCCACCCAAGGTTTTGAGAGTTCCTTACATTCCCCACCTGCAAGAAGATAACGTTAGGCTTGGTTTTGTGGAACCCAACGAATACCAGAAGTTGGCCGACGTGTTTGGTGGGGTGGGGCTGTGGATGCGTTCACTGTTCGAGTGCGGTTATGTTTTTGGGTGGCGTATCTCTGAATTGCTGAACCTACGTGTGAAGCAGTTGGATTTCAATGAGAAGCTGATACGGCTGAACGTGGGGGAGACGAAGAACAAGAAGGGACGGGTGGTGAAAATGACCACCACGGTTCACCAACTGTTACAGCAGTGCTGTGAAGGTAAGACAGGGGATGAGCGGGTCTTCACTCGGTTCAAGAATGGAAGGAATAAGCCGATTGCCGACTTTAGGGAAACTTGGTGGAACGGTTGTGCGGCTGCTGGTTGCCCTGATCTGCTGTTTCATGACCTGAGAAGAACGGCAGTCCGCAACATGGTAAGGGCTGGCATCCCCGAACATCAGGCAATGAAGATTTCAGGCCACAAGACACGTTCGGTTTTCGACAGGTATGACGTGGTCAATGAAAAGGATATTGCCGAATCCATCCAGAAACTCGAACGGCACCAGAAGTTTGCACAAACCTTGCACACAGCCACCAAAAACGAGAAAGCCCAACCTGCCAGGGTCGGGCTAACTAACTGATTCTATTTGGTGCCGGGAGGGGGAGTCGAACCCCCAAGGGCCGAAGCCCGGCGGATTTTGAGTCCGCTGCGTCTGCCAGTTCCGCCATCCCGGCTCTTCAAGGTAGGCCAAAGAAGCATAAACAGGTTAGCACATTTCTTAGTGATCAATTTGCTGGGCCCACCAAGATTGGGCAATGAGCCACCGTTAAGCAATCATTGCGGCGTTGCCAAAGTCTAGCAAGGTTTTTTCGCGAAGACAGCGGCTTGTGGTCTAATGAACGTGGTCTAAGGAACGGGTCGAATGAACCTGCCGAATGGAACAGTAGATCGGCGCTGCCAGTAATACCGCACTCGGGCGGAAAAGCAGGAACTTATGGGATGGCTATCTTCTATTTTGCGCATGCTCGCACCTATCGCGGTGGAGCACGGCGGACAGGTCCTGCGCGACTCATTCAGGGCTCGCGC
>Ga0137403_10001393_pt1 | contig 30396 bp, 30 predicted proteins | sample CZOMad2_1_16fung_FD_122057 | JGI IMG/M metagenome (GOLD analysis project Ga0137403, IMG submission 122057) | Vadose zone soil fungal communities from Angelo Coast Range Reserve, California, USA - CZOMad2_1_16fungal (Hybrid Assembly) | ecosystem: Environmental > Terrestrial > Soil > Vadose zone... | reverse complement strand
ATGCTCGATCTCGGCTACTCCCTGGTCATCGAAGCCACCGAGGACCCCAATTTCTTCGGATTCTATTCTCCGGACCTGGAAGGGTTCACGGGGATCGGCCATTCAATCGAAGATTGCCTGTATAAGGCGCGGTGGGGGATGAAGGAGCATGTCGAGCTTCTGGAGGAACAAGGCTTGCCGGTGCCGCCAAGAGCGGTGAGCCCCACCGTGCTCATCCAAAACGAGGAACAGGCCGCGTAGCGTCCCGGTCGCCGAAACCGACCGGTGCAGCGAAATCTACGGATAGATCCGCGTGTACTGCGACCAGCTGGTCAACACCCGCCGCACGTAGCTGCGGGTCTCGATGAATCCGATCTTGGTGAAGAACTCCTCCGGCTCCTGGCTGTAGCAGTAGCTCTTCCAGAGCTTCACCTGGGGCTTGCCGGCGTTGTAGGCGGCGACGGCGAGATAGGGGGCATTGCCGAAGGCGTGGAGGAGCTCCTCCAGGTAGGCGGCCCCTAGGGAGATCGAGACCTCGGGGCGGAATAGGTCCTCGGAGGTGAGCTTCTTGTTATCGGAGAGCCGCTGCGCCGTGGGCAGCACGAACTGGGCGAGGCCGCGGGCGGAGGCGCGGGAGAGGGCGGCGGGGTCGAAGCGGCTCTCCTCGCGGAGGATGGCGGCGAGGAGCAGCGGGTCGACCTGCCGGCGTTGGCCCTGGGTGGCGATCGTTTCCCGGTAGGAGAGGGGATAGAGGAGCTTGCCGTAGGCCTCGGGCTGGAAGGCCAGGGGGAGACGGTCGGGGGTGCGCAGGCGCAGGTCCTCGGCCAGGTCCATGGCCCGGTGGGTCTCGCCGGCGCGGGCGAGGAGAGTGGCGGCGGTATAGGCGAGCGCCGGATCGGCGAGCGGGAAGTGCTCGCGGACCGCCGGGGCTCCTTCGTGCCAGAGACCGAGGGCGAGGAGCATCTCGTCGGGCCGCTGTAAGGGGGCCTGCCAGAGCGGCCAGCGCTCGACCGGCACCTCGGCGAGCCGCAGGAAGGGGGCGGTGATGCGGTCGGCGAGCAGGGCCTGCCGGAGCTTGCGCTTGGCGACCGCCCCCACCACGTCGTCGTCCCCGAGGAGGAGCCAGGCCGCGCCCAGGTCGTCCACCCGCGACGAGGCGGCGAGCCGGCGGCCCTCGGCGGCGGTGACCCGGAGGAGGGACAGGCTGTTGAGCCGGGCGACGGCGGCACGGGCGAGCGGGTGGTGGAGGTCGGCGCGCAGGACCTGGAGATAGGCGCCGACCGCTCCGCGGGAGTCGTTCAGCAGCTCCGCCAGGCGGCCGCGCCAGTAGGCGACGTCGACCTGGTCGTCCCGGTTGCCGGCGGCGGCCGCGCGGTCGAGCCAGGGGCGGGCGCGGTCGCCGCGTTGGCGGACGAGGTCGGAGGCGGCGAGGAAGAGGGCGGCCCGGGCGGCGGTCTCCCGCCAGGGCAGGCGGCCGCAGAGCTGGTTGTAGACCGCCAGGGTCCCCCGCTCGTCGCCGCCGCGCCAGTCGAGGCGCAGCATGGCGAAGAGGGCGGGAGCGGCCCATTCGCCGCCGGGGTGCGCCAGGTAGGCCCGCCGGAAGCTCGCCGAGGCGGTCTGCCAGTGCCCCAGGAGCTCGAAGGAGCGCGCCTCCTGGTAGAGGGCGGCCGCCTTCTGCTCCGGATTGGCGGTGCGCTTGGCGAGATCGCGGAAGAGCAACCCGGCGGTCCCGTAGCGGCCCTGCCAGAAGTGGGCGCGGGCGGCGGCGTAGCCGGCCTCGAAGTCGAGGGTGATGCCCGGAGCACCGGCAGGATTGCCGGACGTGCCGGCGTTGGGGGTCTCGGCCCGCAGGGGGGTGGCGCGTTGCAGCTGGGCGAGCGCCAGCTCGAACTCGCGGTGCTGCTCGAAGGTGAGGCCTAAGAGCCGCGGCACCTCGCCATGCTCGGTCTCCGGCACCAGCCGGACCAGGCGCCGGGCGGCCTCCAGGGCCACGTCGTCGCTGCGGTCGGTCTCCAGCAGGTGGACGAGGAGGGTGCGGGCGAGCTCCTGGTCCTGCGCCTTGCGGGCGCAGTCGGCCTCGGCGAGGAGCATCTGGCGGCGCTCGGGGATCGGCATCCTTTCGAGGACGATCCCCTGGAGCAGCCGGCAGTCGCCCCCCTGGGTGAGGGTGCGGGCGAGGAGGCGCACGGCCTCGGGGAGGATCGGCGGCGCGAGGTCGGCCGGATTGGCGTTCTTGGCGTTCTTGGCGCCGAGGGCGGTGGCGATCAGCCCGGCCGCCACCTCGGGATGGCCGGCCCGCTCCTGGGCGAGGGCCAGGCGGTAGCGGCTGTAGAAGGCGAGCGGGGTGGCCCGGCCGATCGAATCGGCGAAGGCGTCCATCGCCTCCCGCCGCCGGCCCAGGCTCTCGAGCAGGGCGCCGCGCAGATAGGCGAGGCCGGGCGGCCGGGAGGGAGACGGCGGCTCGGCGAGCTCCTGCTCGGTCCGCGCCAGGGCCTCGGTGCGGCGGTTTTCGATCTGCAGCTGGACGAGGACGGGCCGGGGATCGCCGGCGGCGAGGACGAGAGCGAAGGCGAAAGGACCGATCATGGCCCGGGCAGGCGGGTCACGGCGATCGGCGGCTCCGCCGGCTCTTCAAGCCGCCGGCAATTCCGCCAGCCGGGCCACCCGTGCGCCGAGGCCCTGCAATTTCAGTTCCATTCCCTCATAGCCACGGTCGAGGTGGTAGATGCGGTCGACGACCGTCTCGCCGGAAGCGGCGAGGCCGGCGAGGACCAGGCAGGCCGAGGCGCGGAGATCGGTCGCCATGACCGTTGTGCCGGAGAGGGCGCGCGGTCCGTAAACCCGTGCCGAGTTGCCTTCGACGCGTACGTCGGCCCCCATGCGGGCGAGCTCCGGTGCGTGCTGGAAGCGATTTTCGAAGATCGTCTCCCGGATCGTCGCCACCCCCTCGGCCTGGGTCATGAGGGCCATGTACTGGGCCTGGAGGTCGGTGGGGAAGCTGGGATGGGGGGCGGTGTCCAGGTCTCGGGACACCAGAGTCCCGCGCGAGCGGGCGCGGATCCCGTGGGCGGTGACCTCGACGTCGACCCCGACCTCCGCCAGTTTTTCCAAGAGGGGCGCCAGATCGGCGGCCCGCGCCTCTGCGAGCAGCACGTCGCCGCCGGTCAGGGCGGCGCCGATCAGGTAGGTGCCCCCCTCGATACGGTCGGGAATGATGACATGGCGGGCGCCGCCCAGGCCCAAGACCCCCTCGATCACGATCCGCTCCGTTCCGGCGCCGTAGATGCGGGCGCCCATGGCGACCAGGAGCTCGGCCAGGTCGGCGATCTCGGGCTCCCGGGCGCAGTTCTCGAGCACCGTGGCGCCGCGGGCCAGGGTGGCGGCCATGAGGACGTTCTCGGTGCCGGTCACGGTGGGCATGTCGAAGCGGAAGCGGGTCCCCACGAGATGGACGGCGGTGGCCTCGACATAGCCGTGGGAGATCCGGACGTCGGCCCCCAGCGCCGCCAATCCCTTCAAGTGCTGGTCGATCGGCCGGACGCCGATGGCGCAGCCGCCGGGGAGCGACACCCGGGCATAACCGCGCTTGGCGAGCTGGGGTCCGAGGACGAGGACGCTCGCCCGCATGGTCTTGACCAGATCGTAGGGGGCGTCGTTCGGCGAGCCGTCGGCGCTCTGGCGGCGGACCACGATGGCGCCGCCCTCCCGGTCCTCGCTCCCCATCCCCAGGTGGTCGAGCAGGCGGCGCAGGGTGCGGATGTCGCGCACCCGCGGCACGCGGTGGAGGACGACCGGCTCGTCGGTCAGCAGGGTGGCGGCGAGGGCGGGCAGCGCGGCGTTCTTGGCGCCGCTCGCGCGCACCGTCCCGAGGAGCGGGGTGGGACCGACGATGTGGAACCTGTCCATGGAGGAGGCGGCGGCGGGGGCGGGGGTCAGTGGCGCCGGAAGGTCAGCACGCGAGGGATGCCGGAGTAGTCCTTGCATGCCCCGACGAAGTGCAATGGTGATGCCGAAGCATGGCGACGGGCGGCGTCGAGCTGTCCATAGCCGATCTCCACCACCAGGGCGGCGCCGGAGGGGAGATCCGCGCTCTCCGTGAAGAGGCGCGCGAGCGTGGAGTCGCCGGCGCCGGGGGAGAAGAGTGCCAGGTGAGGCTCGAAATTGCAAACCTCGGGCGAAAGGGAAGGCGCTTCTTGCCGGTCGATGTAGGGGGGATTGCTCACCACGAGGTCGAAACGGGAGAGATCGACCCCGGTGAGGAGGTCGGCGCCCACCAGGTGGACGCGCTCGGCGACGCCGTGCCGGCGGGCATTGCCGGCGGCCACGGCGAGGGCTCCGGGAGACAGATCGGTCGCCACGACGAAAGAGCCGGGGACCTCGAGCGCGAGGGTCACCGCCAGGCAGCCGGACCCGGTGCCGACGTCGACGATCCGCGCCCCGGCCGGGAGATGGAGAGCGAGGGCGGCCTCAACGACGTGCTCGGTCTCCGGCCGTGGGATGAGCACCCGCCGGTCGACGTGGAAGAGCCGGCCGTAGAATTCGCGCTCGCCGAGCAGATAGGCGACCGGCTCCCCGGTCAATCGACGTTCCAGCAGATCCTGAAACCGGGTGGCCTCCGCCGTTCCCACCGGCCGCTCGGGGTGGGCGAGGATCTGCGCCTCGGAAAGGCCGAGCACCGCTCCCAGGAGAAGACCGGCCTCGCGGGCCGGGGCGCCGAACGGGGTGGACGCAAGCCGCGGTCGCGCGCCAGAGAGGAGCGAGGCGACGGTGGGCTCCGGGGTCACCGGGGCAGTCTATAAAAAAACCTCTTGCACCTCACGCTACGTGAGGTTCTACGATGCTCCCCGTGGCCACGCAGCACCGTGTCAACCCCATCGCACGAAGCGGAGGACGGAGATGAAACCTCTACCTTGGAAAGTCGGCGAGCTGGCAAGGCGGACCGGTCTCTCGGTGCGGGCTCTGCACCACTACGACGAGATCGGCCTGCTCCGGCCGTCGCTGCGCACCCCGGCGGGCCATCGCCTGTACGAGCGCGACGACCTCGCCCGGCTGCAGCAGATCCAGTCGCTCCGCGCCGTGGGGTTCCCGTTGGAGGAGATCGGGAGGATTCTTACCGATCCCGCGGTCTCCTCCCAGCGTGTCGTCCAGCTTCATCTCGACCGCCTGCGCCAGCAGATCGCTCTGCAGACGCGCCTGGTCGAGCGCCTGAAGCGGCTGGCGCATCACCTGGAGTCGGCGGAGACGGTCTCCGCCGACGAGCTATGCCAAATGATTGAGGAGACGACGATCATGGAAAAATACTTCACGACCGAGCAGCTGGAAGAGATCCGCCAGCGCGGCGAGCAGATCGGCCCCGAGCGCATCCGTGCGGTGGAGGGGGAGTGGGCCGAGATCCTCCCCGCGGTGCGGCGGGCGATGGAGAGCGGCACCGACCCGGCGAGCCCGGAGGTCCAGGAGCTGGCCCGCCGCTGGCAGGGGCTGGTCCACGAGTTCACCGGCGGCAACCGGGAGATCGCGGAGTCGGTCCGTGCCGTGTACCAGCACGAGGGACCGGCCCTCCAGAACCGGTACGGCAACGTGCCGGACCCGGCGATGTTCGAGTACATGGCGAAGGCCTTCGCCGTGGGGAAGAAGTAGAGGTAAGAATAGGATAGGTGCCCGCCCCGCCCGGGAGACGTCCCGGGCGGGGCGGCCGCAACCCGGACCCGGCGGTTTGCGTACTGTCTCCTGAGGAGGAAACGGTCGCCATGTTGAGACTTCTGCTCTGGTTGATCCTCTTGGTGGTGAGCTGGCCGCTGGCGCTCCTGGTCCTGGTCCTCTACCCCTTCCTCTGGCTGCTCGCCCTCCCCTTCCGCCTGGTCGGCATCACGGTCGAAGGCGTCTTCGAGCTGGTGCGCGCGCTCTTCATGCTCCCTGCTCGGCTTCTCGGCGCGCGGCCGTAGCCCATGCGCCGGGGCGACCGGCCCGCGGGATACGATAGGGGCCGCCCATACCGGAGGCCCCATGCTCAGGACTGTCCTCAGACTCTCGCTCCCCTTCCTCCTCTCGGTCGCAGCGGCCGGCGCCGCCGCTGAGGCGCCCTCCTGTGCGGCGCTCGCGGCTCCCCTCGCGGCGGGCGCCCGGTCCCTGCCGGCCGGAGAGACGGACGGTGCCGCCGCTTTCGCGACCTTCCGCCAGGCGACCGCCAAGGCGACGGGGTCGGCGGAGGTCGCCGCCCGGATCACCGCACTGGTTCCTGGAAAACCGGTGGCGGAGGGAGAAGCGGGGCTCGCCTCCTGCCTGCTGCGAGCCTATGTGCAGGCCCGCTACGGGGAGCGGATCGTGCGCGACCTCCAGACGATGCTCGGCTTCCGCACTTTCGAGGTGGAGGGGAAGGAGAACTGGAGCGGCCCCGAGTTCGTGCGCCAGCGGGATTGGCTGGCCGGGCGGGTGGCGGCGCTCGGGCTCAGCTTCATGGACTATGACGGCCGGGTCGACGAGATCACGCTGCCCGGCGCGCCTGGCGCCAAGCCGGTCCTCGCTCTCCTCGCCCATGGCGACGTGCAGGGGGTCGACGGGCAGATCTGGTCTTCGCCTCCTTTCGAGGGACGGCGGGTCGGCGACAAGATCGTCGGCCGCGGCACCGAAGATGACAAGGGGCCGGCGGTGGCCGCCCTCTACGCCCTGGCCGCCTTGAAGGACACCGGCTGGCCGCTCGGCGCCACTGTGCGCCTGGTGATCGCCAACGGCGAGGAGTCGAGCTGGGACGAGATCCCCTACTACCTGGCGCGCGCCTCCCTGCCCGACCTGACCGTCGGCCTCGACGCTGCCTACCCGGTCACCCACGCCCAGAAGGGGTACGGCATCCTCACCTTTGAGGCCGGCAAACCGGCCGCCGCGCCGCACCCGGGGCAGCTGCGGGTGGTCCGCCTCGCCGGAGGGAGCGGGGTCTCGATCATCCCCGAGCGTGGCGAGGCCCTGCTGGCTCCCGCCCACCCCGAGCCTTCGGCGGTGACCGCCCTGGTCGCCGACCTCTCCCGCCGGACGGCGGAGTGGGCGAAACGGCACCCGCCGGCGCAGCTCACGGTGAGCCGCGAGGGCGATCTCGTGAAGCTGGTGGCGGTGGGCAAGGGGGGGCATTCCTCGGAGCCGCGGAGCGGTCACAACGCCCTCGGCGACCTGACCGCCTTCCTGGCGACTCTGGACCTCACCCTCGATCCCCCGGGGGCGCTCGCCCTCTTCGTCGGCACCACGGTGGGGACCGAGACCGACGGCCAGGCGCTGGGCCTCGCCCGCCACGACGACGAGATCGGCGATCTGACGTCGAGCCTCGCTTTCTTGAAGGAGCAGGACGGGAAGCCGGCGGAGGTCGTCAACATCCGCCAGCCGCGTGGCCTCCCCCAGGGAGAGATCGAGAAGCGCCTGGCCGAGCGGACCGCCCTCTTCACCCGGCGGACGGGGGTGCCCCTCGCGACCAAGGTCGAGATCCTCTCCGAGCCTCACCTGGTGCCGGCCGACGGGAAGCTGGTGTCGAGCCTTCTCGCTGTCTGGCAGGAGGTGACCGGTACCCCCGGCCGGCCCATCGCCGTGGGCGGTGGCACCGAGGCCCGGCTCTTCCCCGGCGGCGTCGACTTCGGTCCGGCCCTCTCCATGGAGCACTACCGCGGGCACGGCACGGACGAGTACATGACAGTCGGCGAGCTCCACCGGGTGGCGGAGCTGACCGTGGCGGCGGTCTGGCGGCTGGCGCGCTGAAGCCTGCCGGCGGGTACGCCGTGCTACCCTGTTTTTCACTATGCAGCGGGCCGGCAACGGCTTCACCCTGGTCGAGACCCTGATCGCCCTGGCGATTCTCGGCGTCGCCCTGCTCCTCGGGATGGCGCTCGTCCTCTCCCAGCCGCGGATGGTCAAGCGCATGGAGGCCGAGCGGCAGGCCTTCCGCGCCATCGAGGGCACCCTGGAGGCGATCCGCGGCGGGGCGATTCCGCTCGTCCCGGCGCATTTCGAGAATTTCGCCTTCTCCGCCGGCTCCCCGGTCGCCTCCGACCTGACCCTCTCGATGGACATCCGCCAGGTCCCCACGCCGCCCAGCCTCTTTCAGATCTCGCTCACCGCCCACTACAGCATCGCCGGCCAGCGGTTCGACCACCGTGTCGACACCCTGGTCTGGCAACCCAACCCGGTGGAACCCTAGGCGATGCGCGCCCCGCGGCGTGGCGAGGCGGGTTTCGGCCTCATCGAGCTCCTGGTCGCCTCGGTCCTCCTGCTGGTCGCCCTGGCGATCGCCGCCCAGCTCTTGATGGAGAGCGCCGAGCAGCTGGTGGACGCGACCGGCGAGCAGGCCGATCCCACGGTCCCGGTGCTGCTCGACCGCCTGCGCGCCGACGTCCGCGCCGCCTCCGGCTACACGGATTGCGGCGCCGACCGCCTGCTGCTGACCGGCCACCCGGCGGGCGAGGTGCTCTACCAGCGGATCGGCGGCCAGCTGCACCGGGCCGTGCTCGACAGTGCCGGCACTCTCCTCGGGGACGGCGTCCCCTGGCGCGGGGTGAGCGCCTGGAGCTGCCAGCCGCTCGGCCCCCACCTCCTCCGGCTGGACCTCCAGTATCAGCTGCACAAGGTCCGGAGGACGCTCAACCCCTCCCTCCCGGGGGAGCGCGGCCCGGCGACCGAGGAGCGGACCGAGACCCTCTTCCTCGCCCCGCGCGGCGGCGGGCTGGGGGAATCGTGGTGAGCCGCCGACACCCACGGGGCGAGAACGGCTTCGCGCTGCTCACCGCCCTCCTCGTCCTCTTCCTGGTCTCCCTCTGCCTGTCTCTCCTCTCCCTCGCGCTCCTCCTACGCCTGCGCGCCGTCCGCCAGGAGTCGCAGGGGGTGATCCTCACCGCCCTGACCGACGCCGCCTTGGCCGAGGCGGTGGCCAACCTGGCGGTCGACGCCAACTTCAACAGCGTGCCCGAGCACCCCCTGGGGAGCGGCAAAATCACCAGCCGGATTACGAAGCTCTCCGCCACCTCGTTCCGGATCGTCGCCACGGCCCAGCTGGGCACCCGGACACGAACCGTCGAGGCGTTCGTCCAGCGGACCCCGGCTTCGACCGAGGTCCGGCAGTGGCGGGTGCTGCCGCCGGGGGGCGGCTAACTTTCCCGGAAGCGCAGCTCGGGATCGAGCCGGGAGCGCTGGAGATAGGCCACGATTTGGTCGACGAGCCCGAGGGTCACCCGCTCGGCCTCGGCGGCCTCCCGGAACAGGAGCAGGGCGGCGAGCGCCTCCTGGTGGACGTCGCGGGACTCGAAGATGGGGACCATCTCCGCGGCCAGCTGCTTGACCTCGTCTGCCCGATCCTCCCGGGCGTAAAACGCTGCGAGGTCCAGGGAGACGAGAGCGGCGTCGAAGCCGATCCCCAGCTCGATGAAGGCATCCCGCGCTTCGCGCAGGGCGATTTCCGCCTCCTGGAAACGACCGAGGTCACCGGCGATCTTCCCCTCCACCCAGCGCAGGCGGATCAGGTGCATGGGGCGTCCGAGCTCCAGGTAGAGGCGCCGTGTCCGCTCCAGCGTCTCCAGGGCCTCCTGATGGCTGCCGCTCTCGTTGAGATACCAGATGAGGTTGTGACGCGCCGAGACCAGGAGCCAGGGCTCTTCCACCGCGTCGATCCGCGACAGGCCGCGGCGGATGAGCCGCACCGCCTCCTTGAACCGGCCGTCGTACCCGAATGCCATTCCCTTGAGAATGAGGTTCTTACCCTCCTGATGGCGATCCTTGCCGGCACGGTAGATCACGATCGCGCGATCGAGCAGGTCGGCAGCCTCCCCATAGCGTCCCTGCGAGTTGCGCAACGAGGCCGTGAAGCTCAGGATCTGGGCTTCGGTGAAGGCATCCTCGTCCCCACGCCGATGGTGCTCGCGGGCGGTGCCCAGGGCCTCCTCCGCCCGGCGGAGGTCGGAGGCGATGCGGTAGGAGTTGCCAAGGTAGGCCCAGGCCTGCGCCCGGGCGTCCTCGACGATCCGCGTGCCGTAGTGCTCGGGGTTCAGGCGGACGGCGATGGCGACCGCCAACCGGGCGAGCTCGACGGCCTCGGCCGGGTTGTTGAACCAGGCCTCGCGGCAGCGATCCTCCAGCAGCTCACAGAGTTTCAGGGCTTGAAAGCGAGCCTCGCTCCGGATGAGCTGCCGGCGCCGGTGCTCGGGCTCGGCAAGGAGCTCTTCGGCCAGGCTGGCCGCCTCGCCAACCTCCTCGAACAGCCGAGACAATCGCTCGCTCGCCTGGCGAGCCGCGCGGTCGAAGGCAGCCTCGTAGCCAAAAAGGTGACTGCGCCACTTGACCACGCTCTCCCGCCCGGTCGCTGCCGGCTGGGCCAGCTCGGCCACAGTGCGCTGGCAGGAGGCGCACCCCGACAGGTGCTTTTCGACCTCCCGCCCCTGCTCCGCGGGGAGCTCGCCCCGCAGATAGCGGACAAGGGTTTCCGGATCGGGGTGCTGCTCATTCATCCTCGGGCTCCTTCGAAGGCCGTTCCGCCTGCTTTCCGACCTGCCTTGCGAGCAGGTCGAGCACCCACTGCTCGCGTTCCTGCACACGACCCCACCTGTAGGCGATGCCGACCAGCGCGTCGCGCACCAGCTTTTCCGCTTCCGGCTCGGAGACCCGGTAGTGCTCGAAGAGACGAGCGATCCGGGGACGCAACCTGTCCAGCAGTTGGGTCAGGTCCTGTGCCGTCGGGCCGTTGGAAGGCGACATCGCGGGGAAGTCTACGCCCCCTGACGCCTCACGCGAGGGGGCGTAGGATGTGTCGACCTTCTACAGAAGCAAGTTACCGGAGAAGCCGAAAAGGTGACAGGGCCCGGAGGCAAAGTGGAAAATAGGCCGCCCGGCCGACAACCCTTCCGCCCGGATTTAGCCGTTGGGATCGATACGGGCCCCCCCTGTGGGATCCTCCGTCGAGCCCGTGTTGGTCGGTGCGGGCTCGCCGTTCGGGTCGATCCCGCCACGGTTGGGGCTGCTCAGGTGGGTCAGGCGGCTGCCGTTCGAGACGATCCCGCCGCCCCCGAACAACCCGGCCAGGAGGTCCCAGGCGCTGGCCAGGAACCCTCTCTCGACCTCCCGCCGGGGGGACCGGGAGCCGGGGGTCGCCGAAAGCGCGGGAACCAGAGTCGCCGTCAGGAGGAGAGCCAGAATACCGCAACGAAACGCCTTGCGATGCATGAAGCCTACCCTTTCCAGGGCAGGTCAGCGGCACGGCCGTTACGGCCGGCCGTGCCTGCCTCTACGAGGAAAGTTGATGGCGGGAGGTGAATCGGGGCGAATCGGGGCGGATGGGGGACGAAAGGAGAACTGATTCAGTGCCCGCGCGCCTGCTCGGCCATCTTCTCCGCCTGGAAGTGGGCGAGGAGCGGCTCGATCAACGGGTCCAGATGGCCTTCGAGGACCACCGGCAGCTGGTACAGCGAGAGGCCGATCCGGTGGTCGGTCACCCGGCTCTGGGGGAAATTGTAGGTGCGGATCTTCTCCGAGCGGTCGCCGCTCCCCACCATCTTGCGCCGCTCCTCGACCACCGCCGACTCGGCCTTCTCGCGCTCCACCTCGAGGATGCGGGCTTTGAGGACGCGCAGGGCCTTGGCCTTGTTCTTGATCTGGCTCCTCTCGTCCTGGCAGGAGACGACGATCCCGGTCGGCAGGTGGGTCAGGCGGACCGCCGAGTAGGTGGTGTTGACCCCCTGGCCGCCGGGGCCGGAGGAGCAGTAGCGATCGATCCGCAGGTCCTTCTCGTCGACCTCGACCTCGATGTCCTCGGCCTCGGGGAGGACCGCCACGGTCACCGCCGAGGTGTGGATGCGCCCCGACGCCTCGGTCTGCGGCACCCGCTGCACGCGGTGGACGCCGCCCTCGTACTTCAGGCGGCTGTAGACGCCCCTGCCCTCGATGATCGCCGAGACCTCCTTGATCCCCCCGGCGGACGACTCCGAGAGGTCGAGCACCTCGATCTTCCAGCCGTGCTGCTCGGCGTAGCGCGTGTACATGCGAAACAGCTCGGCGGCGAAGAGCGATGCCTCATCCCCGCCGGTGCCGGCGCGGATCTCCAGGATGACGTTTCTCGCATCGTTGGGGTCCTTGGGCGCGATCTCGGTCCGCAGCTCGGCCTCGATCTCGGCGCTCCGCGCGGCGAGCCGCGACCGCTCCTCCTGCGCCATGGCGAAGAGGTCGTCGTCCTTGGGGAGCCCGGAGAGCATCTCCTCGGTCTCCTGCCGCTCCCGCTCGACCCCCTTCCACCGGCGGTAGAGCGCGACGGTAGGGCCGATCTCGGCCAGCGCCTTGCTCGCCTCGGTGTAGGCCTTGCGGTCGCCGATCACCGCCGGGTCGGCGAGGCGGGAGGTCAGCTCCTCATGGGTCTTTTCCAGCTCGGCCAGTTTCTCGATCATGGTCGTTCGTCCTCGATAGCCTTCAGGCCCCCGCCGCGGCGGCGACCGGCAGGCTCGGGGCCTCCGGCGCGATGGCTTCGGTCGCCTCGGGCAGGAGACCGTCGGCGCGCAGGGCCTCCTCCAGGGCGACGATCGCCACCTCCAGCATGTCGTCGGTCGGCTCCTGGGTGGTGATCCGCTGCAGCATGAGCCCCGGCCAGACGAGGGCGGCGAAGATCGGCGCCGCCCGCTTCTTGGCGGTCAGCCGCAGCACCTCGTAGGAGAGCCCGGCGATCACCGGCACCAGGAGGAGCCGGCCACCGAACTTGACCAGGAAGGGCGCGGTCTTGGGGATGAAGGCGAAGAGCAGGATCGAGACCAGGAGGACGAAGAGGAGAAAGCTCGTGCCGCAGCGCGGGTGGAGCCGGCTCTGGACACGGGCGTTCTCGACCGTGAGCGGGAGCCGCGACTCGTGGTTGAACACCACCTTGTGCTCGGCGCCGTGGTACATGAAGACCCGGTGGATGTCCTTGAAGCGCGAGATGCCGAAAATGTAGCCGACGAAGAAGAGAGCGCGCAGGAGGCCGTCCACCAGGTTGAAGGTCAAGCTGGGGAGCGGCCCAAAGACGTAGCGCTCGGAGAGCTGGGTGAGCCAGAGGGGGAGAAGGAGGAAGACCACCACCCCCATCCCCACGCCGATGGCCATCGAGCCGGCGATCGCCAGGTTCGAAATCTCCGGCGCCGGTTTGGCGCTCTCGGGAGCGCCTTCCGTCCCCGTCTCCACCGCCGTTTCGACCGCTTTGAGGGCCGAGAAGTTGAGCGCCCGGATGCCGATGGCGAGCGACTGGAAGAGGACGGTCACGCCGCGCAGGATGGGGAGCTTCAAGATCGGGTAGCGCTTGGCCACGCTGGCGACCGTTCCCCGCTGGAGGGCGATCGAGCCGTCCGGACGGCGCACGGCGACCCCGTAGGCGCCGGGGGCGCGCATCATGACCCCTTCGATTAGGGCCTGTCCGCCGACCAGGAGCTCGGCGTCGGGAGTCGCGGAAGCCGGTGGAGACATCGGATCTGGTGCCATGGTGTGGGCCCTTTGCGCGTGCCAGAGATCGAGATCGGGTCGAAACAGGGGACCCGAGCCCGGCGCCCTCCGAGGGAGCCGGGTCGGGTGGGAGTCCCCGGGTTTGCCGGGGCTGGCTTGGGGGTCGCTAGGCGCTCGCCGACTTCTCGTAGCGGCGCTTGAACCGCTCGACGCGGCCGGCGGTGTCGATGAGCTTCTGCTTGCCGGAGAAGAAGGGATGGCAAGCGCTGCAGATCTCCAGCCGCAGCTCGGGCTTCGTCGAGTGGGTCTCGAAGGTGTTACCGCAGGCGCAGACCACGGTCACCCGGTGCACCTTGGGATGGATGTCTTTCTTCACGGTCGCCCTTCTTTCTCGATAGGTTTGGGGGAGCCTCGGGGGCTCAAGAACCTGGAAGGCTAGCCGATCCGGGGGTTCCTTGCAAGCGTTTCCCGGCGGTTGCCGTCCGATTCACGTCTATAGAAGCGTTTGCTGGGGGCGAAAATTCCGAACCCTCACCCCCGGCCCCTCTCCCGGCCCGCCCCTTCCGACCGCCCGGGAGAGGGGAGCGGAGCGCGTAGGCGAAGGAATCCCGGCGGAGAGGTTGCTTTCTCCCCCCTCTCCCGGTGGACAGGGAGGGCGGTGGGGAGAGGGGGGCCGGGGGGGTGAGGGGCCAGCGACGGTGCCTCGGTCGCAGGTGGCGATATCTGGAGCCGGCCCGCTATGCTCCGCCCATGAGCTTCCACGACGACTGCCTCGTCTTCGACGGCCACACCGACGTCCCCACCCGCCTGTGGGAGTCCCCGGCGGATCTCTCGCAATCACTTACCGACCGCCAGATCGACCTGCCCCGCCTGCGCGTCGGCGGGGTCGACGCCCTGGTCTTCGCCCTCTACGTCCCCTCGCCGCTCCCGCCGGATCTAGGGTGGGAGCATGCCCTGAAGATGTACCGGGCGACGGAGGAGCAGCTGGCCCGCGGCTTCGGCCTTGCTAAGGCGGTCACCGCCGAGGGGGTCCGCCGGGCGGTGACGCGGGGGGAGGTGGCGGTCGTCTACGGCCTGGAGAACGGCCGGCCGCTCGTCCTCCCCAAGGCGCTCGACGACTGCGCCAAGATGGGCATCCGCTACATCACCTTGACCCACGTCGGCACCCACGAGTGGTGCGACGCCTCGACCGACGCCCCGGCCCACAACGGCCTCTCGGACGAGGGGGTGCGCATCGTGCGGGGGATGAACCGGCGCGCCATCCTCCCCGACCTCTCCCACGTTTCGGACGCCGCGGTCGAACAGGTCCTCGAGGTCTCGGTGGTGCCGCCCATCGCCAGCCACAGCTCGGCCCGCGCCCTTTGCGACGTCCCGCGCAACCTTCCCGACCCGCTGATCCGCGAGATCGCCCGGAAGGGCGGCCTGGTGATGGCCAACACCTACCCCGCCTTCATCGGTCCCGCCGCCGCCCGCGCCAACCGCGAGCGGCTGGCGGAGCTCGGACCGGCCCTTAAGGAGCTGGAGGAGGGCTACCTGCGCGATCCGACGAAGGTCCATCTGGAGATCAACCGCCTCTTCGCCGGCCACACCCTCCCCCCGGTGCCGCTCGCCACCTTCGTCGACCACGTCCTCCACCTCGTCGAGCTGGCCGGCGAGGAGCATGTGGGGATCGGCACCGACTTCGACGGCATCCCCGAGACCCTGGAAGGCTTCGAGGACCCCTCCCGCTTCCCGGCGCTCACCGCGGCCCTCCTGGAGCGCGGCGTGGACCGGTCGGGGGTGCGGCTCATTCTGGGGGAGAACTTCCTGCGGGCGCTGGAGTTGGCGGAGAAGGCGGCGGGGTAGTCCGGGCGGGGGCGATCTCACCTATCGAACCTACATACGTGCAAGCACTGTGTGAGACCGTCGCTCTGGGAGAGACTACTTCGAATGAAGGTCGCAGCCTACCAAGCTCCCCTGCATGCCACGAGGAACCCGGCGGAGGTCCTTGGCCTGATTTGCAAACAGGTCGACGTGTGTGAATCGAAAGGCGTAGAGATCCTATGCTGTCCAGAGGGTGTATTGGGAGGTCTGGCGGACTACGCGAGTCGGCCCACCGACATTGCGATCGACGCGGAGAGTGGCCAGCTGCACGCGTTGCTGGCACCGCTGGCGAGTGACAGGGTCACCACGATCCTCGGGTTCACGGAGAGGGGGCCGAGGGGACCGGCTGTACAACTCTGCGGCGGTCTTTCACCAAGGATCGGTCGCCGGCATCTACCGCAAGCTGCACCCAGCCATCCACCAATCGATCTATGAGGCTGGGGACGAGATGCCGGTCTTCACGGTGCGGGGTCTGACCTTCGGAATCGTCATCTGTCTTGACTCCAACTTTGCCGAGCCGGCCAGAACCATGGCCTCGCAAGGGGCGACAGCTCTGTTCGTGCCCACGAACAATGGTCTCCCTCCGGGGAAGGCAGGGCCGGAGCTGGTCTCCCAGGCCAGGAACGCCGACATCGCCCGAGCCAGAGAGAACAGCATCTTCGTAATCCGTGCGGATGTCGCCGGGCGTACGGAGAGCCTGGTATCCTACGGATCGTCGGAGATCGTCGACCCCGACGGCCAGGTGCTTCAGGCAGCACGGCAACTGGGCCCGGACCTCATCGTGGCCGAGATTGAAACTTGAATGGCGAGCCTGGCCTCTCGGAAGCCGGTAGGCGTTCTGAGTGCTAGACTAACGGCATGTTAGCCCGCCCCAAATCCCCTCTCGTGTCGATACAGCAGTACCTGGAGGCCGATCGAGCTGCCGACTATCGGAGTGAGTACGATGCGGGCCACGTCGTCGCGATGGCCGGCGCCAGTCGCAACCACAACCAGCTGGTCGCGAATATCTCCGCGGCCCTCATCAACCGCCTGCACGACAAGGCTTGCAACAGCTACACGACGGATCTCCGGGTCGCCATTCCGAGCGCCGGCCGCTTCTACTATCCGGATCTCGTCATCGCCTGTAACCCGGAGACCTACGACGAGATGCTCGATCCTCCGGCCTTGACCCATCCGGTCGCGATCCTAGAAGTCCTGTCCCCCTCGACCGAAGCGCGGGATCGAGGCGAGAAGTTTCTCTGGTATCAAACGATCCCCTCTTTGCGCGAGTACATTCTGGTCTCGCAGTGGCCCCGACGCTTCGAGTACTTCCTGCGCAGCGATGCGGGCCAATGGGTGTATCGAGGCGACCTCACCAATCCCCAGAACCTTGAAGTCCACGCCGTCCAGCAACGGATCACTGTGGAAGAGGTCTATAACAAGGTCAGCGAGGAGAGCGCCTGATCCATCGGGAGCGCCGCGCCCTTCCCCCTCACGAAACCCGGACCGCCGCCTCTTTCCCCTCGACCGCCTTGAGCAGCTTGTCGTAAGAGTCGGAGAACTTCTTGACTCCCTCGTCCTCCAACTCGCGGTAGACCTGGGCGAGGTCGATCCCCAGCTTCTGGAAGCCGTCGAAGGTGGCGTGGGCGCCTTCCAGGTCGTCGTGGATGCGGACCTTGGGGTCGCCGTGGTCGCGGTAGGCGGTGAAGGTCTCGGGGGGCAACGTGTTCACGCTTTGCGGACCGATCAGCGCCTCGACGTAGTAGAGATCGGGATAGGCCGGGTCCTTGGTCGAGGTCGAGGCCCAGAGTGGCCGCTGGACATGGACTCCCTTCGCCTTGAGCTTGGCGAAGCGCTCGCCGCCGAAGACCTCCTCGAAGGCCTCGTAGGCGACGCGTGCGTTGGCGATGCCGAATTTGCCGCGCAGCTCCTTGGCTTGCTTCCGATCGGCCTCCGAACGCTTCTCGTCCTTGGCGATCGCGTCGAGCTTCTTGTCGACGTTGGTGTCGACCCGGCTGACGAAGAAGGAGGCGACGCTCCGGATGCGGTCGACCGGCTGGCCCTTGGCCGTCCGTTCCTCCATGGCGGAGAGATAGGCCTCCATCACCTGGCGGTGGCGCTCGACGGAGAAGAGGAGGGTGATGTTGATGTTGATCCCTTGGGCGAGGCACTGGCGGATGGCGGGGACCCCCTCCTCGGTGCCGGGGATCTTGACCATCACGTTCGGCCGGGCAGAGGACTGCCAGAGCCGTTGCGCCTCCTCGATCGATTCCGCGGTATCGCGGGCCAGGCCGGGACCGACCTCGATCGAGACGAAGCCGTCGTCGCCGCCGGTCGCGTCGTACACCTTGCGGAAGGCGTCGGCTGCGCCGCGCACGTCCGCCACCTCCAGCGATTCGAAGACGTCGGCCGCGCTCTTTTTCTGGCCGCCGTAGCGGCGGATGTCGTCGTCGTAGAGCTCGGAGTCGGCGATCGCCTTCTCGAAGATGGTGGGGTTCGAGGTCATCCCCGCGAGGCCGTCCTCCTCGATCATCCTCTTGAGCTCCGGGCCCATGTAGAGGTCGCGGCGGATGTAGTCGTACCAGACGCTCTGGCCGAGGTCGGACAGTTTCTTGAGCGGGTTCATCACCTTCTCCTTAAAGATTCACCTTTACCCTAAGAGGGCCTTGGCTTTCTGGAGGACGTTGTCGACGCTGAAGCCGAGCTCCTTCAAGACGATCTCGCCGGGGGCCGAGGCGCCGAAGCGGTCGACGGCGATCGAGTCTCCCTTGTCGCCCACCCAGCGCCGCCAGCCGAAGGAGACCCCAGCCTCGATCGACAGCCGGGCCGTGACGTTAGGCGGCAGCACCTGCTCGCGCACCGCGGCCGGCTGGCGTTCGAAGATCTCCCAGGAGGGCATGGAGACCACCCGGGTGGGAATCCCCTCGGCCTGGAGCTTCTCGCGCGTCTCGACGGCGAGCGCCACCTCGGAGCCGGTGGCGATCAGGATCAGCTTGGGGCTCCCTCCCTCCGCCTCGGCGAGCACGTAGGCCCCCTGGGCGAGCCCGGCGGCGGGGGCGAATTTCGTCCGGTCGAAGACCGGCAGCTTCTGGCGCGAGAGGACGAGCGCCACCGGTCCCGCCGTGTAGCTCATGAGCCAGCGCCAGGCCTCGGCCGCCTCGTTGGGGTCGCCGGGGCGGATCACGGTCATCCCCGGCATGGCGCGGAGCGAGGCGAGGTGCTCGACCGGCTGGTGGGTGGGGCCGTCCTCCCCGAGGCCGATCGAGTCGTGGGTCCAGACGTAGACGACCGGCAGCTCGTTGAGCGCCGCCAGCCGCACCGACGGCCGCATGTAGTCGGAGAAGGTGAAGAAGGTGGCGACGAACGGCCGGGCGCCGCCGTGATAGGAAATCCCGTTGGCGAGGCCGGCCATGGCGTGCTCACGCACCCCGAAGTGGAAGTTCCGCCCCTCGCCGGTGGCGCCGTTGAAGCTCGGGAAGCTCTTGAGCGTGGTGTTGGTCGAGGTTGAGAGGTCGGCGTCGCCGCCCAGGAGCCAGGGGACGTGGGCGGCAATCGAGTTCATCGCCTTGCCGGCGGCGGCGCGGGTCGCCTCCTTCTCGCCGGCCTTCCAGGTCGGGAGGTCCTTGTCCCAGCCGGCGGGGAGGGCGAGCGACCAGGCGTCCTGCCACTCCTTGGCAAGGTCGGGGAACTTCGCCGACCAGGCCGCAAAGCGCCCCTCCCAGTCGCCCTGGGCGTCTTTCCCGCGGGAGACCGCCTCGCGGAGGTGCGCCAGGGCCTCGGCCGGCACGTGGAACGGCTCCTCCCACTCCCAGCCCAGGGCCTTCTTGGTGCGGAGGACCTCCTCTTTCCCCAGGGGGCTGCCGTGCGCCTCCGAGGTCCCCCCCTTGTTGGGCGAGCCGTAGCCGATCGTCGTCTTGATGATGATCAGGGAAGGCCGGTTGATCTCGATCTCGGCTTTTTTGATCGCCGCCTCGATCGCCGCCAGGTCGGTGTTGCCGTCCTCGACGTGAAGCACCTGCCAGCCGTAGGCCTCGTAGCGCTTCCCGACGTCCTCGGTGAAGGTGACCCGGGTGGGGCCGTCCAGGCTCACTTCGTTCGAGTCATAGAGGAAGGTGAGCTTGCCCAGTCCCAGGTGGCCAGCGAGCGAGCAGACCTCGCCCGACACCCCCTCCATCAGGTCGCCGTCCGAGACCAGGGCATAAGTCCGGTGGCTGACGATCTCGTGGTCGGGGCGGTTGAAGCGGAAGGCCAGCACCCGCTCGGCGATCGCCATGCCCACGGCGTTGGTCGTCCCCTGGCCGAGCGGGCCGGTGGTCGCCTCGACCCCGGGGGTCAGGTGGATCTCCGGGTGCCCGGGGGTCCGGCTCCCCCACTGGCGGAAGGCCTTCAAGTCGTCCATCGACAGGTCGTAGCCGGTCAGGTGGAGCAGGCAGTAAAGGAGCATCGAGCCATGGCCGGCGGAGAGCACGAAGCGGTCGCGGTCGGGCCACTTGGGGTCGTGGGGGTTGTGCTTCAGGAACCGCTGCCAGAGAACGTAGGCCATGGGCGCGGCGCCCAGCGGCAGCCCCGGGTGCCCCGACTCGGCCTTCTGGACGGCGTCGATGGCCAGGGTGCGGATGGTGTCGACGGCCAATTCTTCGATCGATTTTGCCACGGTGCTCAAGGTCGCTCTCCTCCCTCGCGTCCATCATAGCCCCGGAGGCGGGGTCTGCCAGAACCGTTCCAGCCCGCCCCGGGGGGTGGGGCGGTGACGGCCTATCGTTTCATGAAACGGGGGGAGGGGGGACATTGGTCCCCCGTGGCCAAAGATGGTAGAAAGCTCTGCATGACCGAGCCCCCGCTCGTCTCTTCCCTGCCCGCCGGGCTCGAAGCGAGCTTACGGGACGACAACCCGTGGTGGAAGGGGATCCGCCCCACGGGGATTCCCCCCTTCCGGCGCTGGGCCTTCGGGCCGGTCCTTCGGGGTCTCCGGAACGGGTTCACCCCTGCAGTCGTGCTGCGGGGTCCACGGCAGATCGGGAAGACCACCCTCCTCGCCCAGATCGTCGACCAGCTCCTCGCCGAGGGCGTCGACCCGAAACGGATCTTCCGTGTCCAGTTCGACGAGATCCCCGAGGTCCGGAGGTTCGAGAGCAGTCCGATCCTGGAGCTCTGCCGCTGGTATGCGGAGGCGGTACTGCGGCAGTCTTTCCATGAAGCGGCGGCTTCCGGGAGCTCCACCTTCATCCTGCTCGACGAGGTTCAGAACCTCGCGGACTGGGCCCCTCAGCTCAAGCATCTGGTGGACCTGAACCCGGTCCGGGTGTTGGTCACCGGCAGCTCGGCCCTGCGGATCGAGGCCGGCCGCGACAGCCTCGCGGGCCGCGTCTCGACGATCGAGATGGGGCCGCTGCTGCTGCGGGAGATCGCCGAGATCGGGGGACATGGGCAGCTCGCCCCTTTCCTGCCGTACAACGGCCTGGCGCCGCTCAAGGCGAAGGAGACCTGGCAAGCGTTGCGCCGCCATGGGGAGGAGCTGCGAGAGACACGGGACCGCGCCTTTGCGGCCTTCTCGGCGCGCGGCGCCTACCCGATCGCCCACGTCCGTCCGGACGAACCTTGGGAAGCGCTGGCCGATTTCCTCAACGAAACGGTGATCCGCCGCGCCATCCAGCACGACCTGCGGATGGGCCCGCGCGGGCAGCGGCGGGACCGTCATCTGCTGGAAGAGGTCTTCCGCCTCGCCTGCCGCTACGCCGGCCAGACGCCGAGCCTCGACTTCTGCGTCGCCGAGGTCGGCCGCGCCCTGGGGGCCGAGGTGGGCTTGCAGCGGGTGCTCAACTATCTGAAGTTCTTGGACGGGACCCTCCTCTTGCGACTGGTCGAGCCGCTGGAGCTGCGCTTGAAGCGGCGGCGCGGGCTCTTCAAGCTCTGCCTCTGCGACCATGCCCTGCGCGCCGCCTGGCTGCAGGAGGTTGTCCCCCTCACACCTCAGGGGCTGGCCGAGGCGCCCCACCTGGCGGATTTGGCCGGCCGGATCGCCGAGAGCGTGGTGGGGTACTTCTTCCGTTCGATGCTCGGCCTCGGCGTGGCCCACTTTCCCGAGCGCGGCGCGGAGCGGGAGGTGGATTTCGTGTTGACCGTGGGCGACCAGCGGATTCCGGTCGAGGTCAAGTACCGACGGCGCATCGACCACGGAGACTCGGCCGGCCTGCGCTCGTTCCTGGAGAAGGCGCACTACAACGCCCCCTTCGGCCTCCTCGTCACCCTCTTGGACGAGCCGGCCTCGGACGACCCGCGGATCGTTTCGCTGCCGCTCTCCTCGCTGCTCCTGCTGCGCTGACCCTCGATCAGGCCCGCCGCCGCCAACGCGGCGAGGAGCGCCAGCCCTGCGGAGAGCAGCATGGTGCGGCGGAAGCCGTCGACGAAGGCGTCGTCCAAGGCCCGCCGCACCGCCGCCTTCTGCTCCGCCGGCAGGCTCGCCGGGATCGGCGCCGCGGCGAGCCGGTTGGCCGAGCGGTCGAGCTCGGCGCGGGCCGCGGTGGGCAGGCCGAGATGCCTGAGATCATCGAGCCGGCGCTCCCGGCCGGCGTTGAAGACGGCGACGAGGACGATGCCGAAGACCGCCACGGCGAGGAGCCCGGCCACCCGGGAGACCGCGTTGTTGATCCCGGAAGCCACCCCGGCGTGGCGGACCTCGACCGCCCCCATGACCGTGGTGGTGAGCGGCGCCACGGCGATCGTCATGCCGACACCTAAGACCAGGACGGCGGGAAAGAAAGTCGTCCAGTAGCTGCCGCCTACCCCTGCCCGGGCGAAGAGGGCGAACCCCAGGGCGGCGACGGCCGGGCCGATCACCAGGGGCAGCCGCGACCCGTAGCGGTCGACCAGCCCCCCGGCCCAGCGGGAGAGGATCGACATCAGGAGGATGAAGGGGAGGAGGGCGGCCCCCGCCGCGGTTGCCGAGTAGCCCTGCACGGAGATGAGGTCGAAGGGGAGGAAGAAGAGGCTGCCGCCCAGGGCTGCGTAGAGGAAGAGGGTGAGGAGGTTGGCCCCGGCGAAGGTCTTCGAGCGGAAGAGCGAGAGCGGCATCATGGGCGCCGCCCTACGGGCCTCCACCCAGACGAAGCCGGCGAGGGCGAGGACGCCGCCGGCGAGGGTCCCCGCCACCCGCGGGTCCCGGGGGCCGAGGCGCGGCCATTCGACGAGCCCGAAGGTCAGGGCGCCCAGGCCGGCGGTGGCAAGGAGGGCGCCCCACCCGTCCAGTGTTTGCGCTGCCTCCGAATCGCGGCTCTCCGGCACCCGGGTCCAACCGAGGACGAGGACGGCGACGGCGAGCGGCAGGTTCAAGAAGAAGACCCAGCGCCAGGAGGCATGATCGACCAGCCAGCCGCCGAGGAGCGGCCCCACCGCCGCGGTAATGGCGGTCGCCCCCGACCAGGTGCCGATGGCCCGCCCCCGGCGGTCGGGAGGGAACGAAGCGGAGAGGAGGGCGAGGCTGCCGGGCACCAGGAGGGCCGCGGCGACGCCCTGGACCGAGCGGGCGGCGACCAGCTGGGCGAGCGAGGGAGCCAGGCCGCACCAGGCCGAGGCCGCCGCGAAGCCGCCGATCCCGAGGAGGAAGATCCGCCGCCGGCCGAAGCGGTCACCCAAGGCGCCGCCCACCAGGAGCAGGCCGGCGAGGAAGAGGGCGTACGCCTCGACCACCCACTGCACTCCCGAGACCGCGGCTCCGAGGTCCCGCTGGAGCGCCGGCAGGGCGACGTTGACCGCCGTGCCGTCGATGAAGGCCATGCTGGAGCCCAGGATGGTGGCGGCCAGGACCCAGGGGCCGGCGGCCGGGGCGCAGTCCGCGGCCGGGCCGGCGCGGAGGACGCCCTCGTCACAGGGGAGGTGGGCGGGGGTGGGCACCGCTCAGTGGGGAGGAGGCTTCGGCGCCTTCGCCGCCGGCTCCGTCCCCTCCGGTTCGTTCGACGGGGTGACGAACAGGGTCCCCGCCGGCGGGGCGGTTGCCGCAGCCGGCGGCGTCTGGCCAGCCTGGCCGGCGGGCACGGCCTGGGGTTGCCGGAGCAGCTTGCGCGGCGGCGACGGGGGAGGCGAGGCGCAGAAGAGCTGGACGAGGAGGAAGAGGAACAGGGTGATCCCGCCCGTTACCACGAGAAGGGGCCGCGACCAGTTGGAGGCGGTGGGCACGTCCAGCCCCTGCTCGAAGCTGGGGGCCTCGGTACCGCTTTCGGAGGTACCTCCGGCCGGCGTCTCGCCGGGGAGCGCCGCGGGCCTCGACCCCAGAGGGCGGCGAGGGAGGGGCGGGGGTATGGGTACCGCCCGGCTGAAGCCGAAGAAGCCGGTGCGGGGAGAGAGCGTACCGGAGCGCAGGAGGGTGCTCATCTCCTCCAGACCGTCGAGGCGCGATTCGATCCGGGCCAGGCGCCGCTCGAGGTCGTGCCGGAGGGCGGCGATCTCGGCCGCCAGGTCTCCCGCGGTCCTCTCCTCGCCCGGCGGTCCGTTCGGCTCGAAGCTCATGGGTGGATTGTACTCGACCGCCAGAACAGCCACGCGCTCACCAGGAGGCTCGCCAGGCTCACCGCCGCTCCCCAGACGACGCTCCCCGGCAGGTAGGTGAGCACCGCCCGGTGCCTTCCGGGCGGCACGAGGAATCCCACGAAGGCGTGGTTGTACGAGGCCGTGGGGGCCGGCCGGCCGTCGAGCCGCAGCTGCCAGCCCGGCCAGGCGACGATCGAGGTGGCGACCAGGGCGGCCTCCGCGGCGTCCACGTCGAGCGCCATCTCCTGCCCCGCGTAGGCGGCGATCCGGACGCTCGCCCGGCCGTTCGCCGCCCAGGTCCGCGGCGGCGCCGCCCCGGGGGCGACGTTTGCCACCCCCTGCTCGCCGAAGTCGGCAATCGTGCCCAGCACAGCGATCTCCCGCTGCGGGTCGGGCTCGCGGTAGATCTGGCGGGGGACGAAGGCCCGAGGGAGGGCGCGGGGGTTCTCGTAGAGAAGGCCGGCCTCGTCGTGGTGGAGGAGCGTCCAGTCGGGGACGGCGGCCTCGCTGCCGTTGGCGAGCAGCGCCCAGCGGACGTTCAGGAACGAAAGGAAAGGGCGATTGGGGTCGTCCACCCGGTTGAACCAGACCGGCTGGTGCTCGCACCAGAGGGGAAAGGTGTCGAAGAGGGGATGGAAGGTCATCGCCTCGTAGCCGCGCACGTCCTCCAGCTCGTAGAGGCCCGGAGTGTTGGGGATCATGCTGTAGCCCACCGCCACGAAACGCCAGGGCTCGCCGGGGGGAATGTGGTCGAAGATCGGGAGGCGCGGGTGGAGGGCGTCGCCCGGGAGGGTGGGATAGACCGACCCGGCTTCCAGGCCGCGCTGGGCGAGGAGGAGGACCAGGCAGGCCCCGAGGGCGAGCGGAATGCGGTGCCGTCCGCGGAGGGCGATTCCGAGCACCGCGGCCACCGCGAGAAGCAGGGGAACGAGCTGGAGAGCGAAGTGGGTCCCTATATAAGAGGATGGGAGCTCGGCCTCGGCCATGGCCGGGCGGAGGAGGAGGAAGGTGCCCACCAGGGCGAGGGTCGTGCCCGCTCCGGCGAGGGCGAAGAGCCGGACGCCCCCTGCCTCGGCCAGGCGCTCGGCTCCCAGGGCCGCCAGGCCGGCAAGGGCGAAGGCGGTGAGGAAGATCATCCGGTCGTTGACCCCGATGTCGAACAGGGGGAGGGCGTCGAGAGCGTCGGTCACCCCGACGAGGCGGGTGAAGAGGGCGAGCCCCAGGGCGCCGGAGACGACGAGCGGCCACTTCTCCCGCCGCCGGGAGGCGAACCCGAGGAGTGCGAAGGGGAGGAGGACCGTCCCGAGATAGGCCGACGGCTCGACGATCTCCGCCGACCCGAGCCCCAGCCCCGAGACCCCATAGGCATAGGGCACCAGGGAGGTCGCCGTCCGCGAGAGGCTCACCCCCGGGGGAAGCGACCGCTTCATATGGGCGAAGACGGCGCTCCGGAAGTAGTGCTCGACGGTATGCGGCAGGGCCTCGGCGAAGGGGACGAGCTGGACGGCGGCGATCCCCAGGGTGAGCGCCCCGGCGAGGAGGGAGCGGTTCAACGGGACCATCCACCCTCGCCGCCCCCCCTGCCGGCCAGCCCAGGCGAGCTCGAAGAGGAAGTAGATGGCGCCGCCGGCCACGGCGTAGAGCAGGCTCTCCGGGTGGCCGGAGACGAGGATGAGGAGGAGGGCGACGATCGTCAGGACCACCGCCCGCCTTGCCTCCCTCCCCGGCAGCGCCCGCGCCAGGCGGCGCAGGCCGAGGAGGAGCAGCGGATAGGGAGCGGCGGCCGGTGCGATGCTGTAGCCGGCATAGAAGACCAGCCAGTCGCAGAACGCCCAGCCGCAGGCCCCGAGGAGCGCCGCGACCGTCCCCACCCCGAGGTCGGCGAGAAAGAGATAGCCACAGAGCACGGCGAGAAAGAGGCGGAGGGCCATCTCATAGGTCCAGGCCTGGGGGAGCGGCAGCAGGCAGCCGATCCAGGTCGCCGGATGGAGGAGGGCCGCCTGCTGCACGGCGAGGAGCGGCTCGCCGGTCAGGAGGAAGCGGTTCCACAGCGGCAGACGCCCGTGGCGGATCGCCTCGCGGGTCGCCTTCTTCCAGGCGATCGACTGGTAGGCGACGTCTCCCAGGGCGGGGGTAAGGGTCGGCCCGATCCCCATCTCCGCGGCCTGCGAGGCGTAGGGCGGCGCCTGGTAGAGGATGTCGACCGGCGCATAGAGGCGGGCGGACAGGAGAGCCCGGCCGGTCAAGAGCAGAGGGGCCAGGGCGAGGAAGAGGGCGACGCGGCCGGAAATCCGCAGCACGAACCGGTGCGCCCACCACACCCCCACCGCCGCCGTGCCGAAGTACACGGCCAGGAGACGCAGGACGAGGAGCATGGGCGGGATCATATCCCGCGGAGGGGGGCGGCTCTCGGTACAACGAAGCGTTGCACCGTGACAACGAGCCGTTGAACCTGTACAACGGGTCGTTGCAGCGTGTAAACGTGACGTTGTACGGGTACAACGAGGCGTTGCACCGTATCAACGAGCCGTTGAAGCTGTGCAACGAGTCGTTGCAGTGTATCAACGTGACGTTGTACGGGTGCAACGAAGCGTTGAACCTGTACAACGGGTCGTTGAACCTGTGCAACGAGGCGTTGCAGCGTGTAAACGAGCCGTTGTACCGGTGCAACGAGGCGTTGCACCGTGGCTCGCCACCCCAGTCTCAGAACCCGTACGAGGTGCCGACCAGCAGCACGTCGCTGTCGAACGGATGCGTCCCGACGACGCGGCTGAACGAGAAGCGGCTGCGCCAGTGGTCCGCGAAGCGCTGGCTGACGCTCAAGCTCACCAGCCCCGCCCAGTGCCGGGTCTTCTGCTGCTGCTCGCCGAAAGTGTCGACGATGGCATAGGGGCCCATGCCGATGGCGAGCGTGGTGTCCCCCTCGTGCCAACGGCGGGCCAGCCAGCCCTGCGCGGAGAAGCCGTCGCGGTGGAGACTGCCGGAGGTGCCTTCGTCGAGCCAGGCGGCGGTCCATTCGAACGGGCCGCTGGCCGTGCGTCGGAGCTCGACGCTCTTGGCGAGGCTCGTCTCGGACGAGAAGCTGTTGGCGATCGTGACCCCCGCCAGCGCGGAGAGCTGGTAGCCGAGGGGCTTGGCGTCCTCCTGGTTCTCCTGGTCGCCCTCATCGCCGCGGAAGGTGTAGGCCAGGCCGTAGAGGACACCGGTCGTCGCCGGCTGGTCTGTGGAGGCCACGCGGTTGACGCGGATCTGGTGCACCCAGTGGTGGTCGAGCTGCCACGAGAACGCCGCGCTGTAGACGTAGCCCCAACCGTGAGAATCGACCTCGCGACGATCGCCAGGCTGCTGCGTGGTGTCGAAGTAGTAGTACGGACCGGCGCCGACGGCGAGCGACATGTCGTGGAATTTGGTGCCCAGCCAGACCTGGCCGGCGAGGCCGTCCCGGTGATGGTTCGTGAGGTGCCCCTCGTTGATCCAGGCAGCGCCGAGCCCGAGGCCGTGATAGACGGGGTGCTGATAGTCGAGCGCCCAGGTATAGGACTGCTCCGCCGTCTCGCGATCCCCCAGCACGCCGCCGAGCACCGAGACGCTCTGGGCACGGGCGCCCGCCGCCACGAGGACCGAGAGCGCCGCCACCAGAAGCACGGACGGCGCGAGGGGAAAGGTCCCCCGTCTTCGGCCGTGCGGTGCAAGCGTGATCCTCGACATAGCCCCTCCTCCCCTGCCGGAGACTCCGGCATGAGAATGGGATGATGCAAGGATGGCGCCGACCTTGGTTTTTCAGTCCGTGCTTCAGAGCAGAGAGAACGCAGGTCGCCTGCTTCCATCATCGGCCGGGGCGGGTGGGTGCGCGCGATCCCCTCCCCGGATTTACACTCGCCGTTTCCAGACTGCGGGATCGCGCCGCTGATGGAGAATTGCGACGACCACGATCGCGGGTTCTTCAATGATGAAGTAGACGACGTACGGAAACCTGTGGAGGGGCGCCCGCCGGACGGTCGGTGCGGCAGCGGGGAAGCGGAGAGGTGATTCGGCGATCTGCCCCAGCAGCTCGAACAACTCGCCGGAGAAGACTTCCCCCAAGCCCGGCCTCTGGTCCTCATACCAGAGGACCGTCTCTTCGAGATCGCCCTGAGCCGCCGGGCGGAGGAGGCGTCGTATCATCCGCGGCGCAAGCGGTGGTCCTGCAGCTTCGCAGTGATTTCTTCGCGGACCTGCTCCCAGGGGCGCGCCGCGTCAGGATCGGCTCGGTGGGCGGCCAGCCGTTCCTCGATCACCCGCTGGTGCCACTCGGGGACCGGGAGCTCCTCGGGACGGGTCGCGATGCGGTCCCAGAGCGCCTGCACATAGTCGAGCTTCTCCTCGACGGACAGAGCGTCGAAGCCGGGAGGAGGAAGTGGAAGGGCCTGTGGCATGGTCGATCTCCGATCTCTGACAGTATAGCTCCTGGCCGTCCGCGCCGGTCGGGATCTCGTCCACGCTGCGCCTGACCGCCCTCGCTCTCCTGAGGGAACGGCCGCAGAACGGCCACCGGCTCTCCCCCGGAGGGTGACGATGTACTCCGCGCCGCTTTCCTGGACCTCGTGCACGCCTCTCGGAGGCGCGATTCTTGAGCTCCCGTACGCCGATTCTGCGGGTCATCTCTGCTCTCAAGTCCGAAGTGGCACCCCTCACCCGAGATCGATGGCGGCCCGGATGCCCTCTTCGACGGCCTGAAGGGAGGACTCTGGGAGAGAGCCGATCTTTTGGGTGAGCTTCGACCGGTCCAGGGTCGTGATCTGGTGACAAATCGCCGTACAATCCTCTGGCAAGCTACCCGTTTCGCGCGCCAAGGGAACCACGGTTGGGCCTCGCCGGCTCTGGGCTGCGGAGGTCGCGCACGGGACCACGATGATCGACCTCCAGGTCGGAGACTCGTTGAATCCGTTGTGCGAGAGCACGATCACGGGACGCCTGCCCGGCTGTTCGGAGCCCGATCGCGGCCGGAGCTCCGCCCAGTAAAGGTCGCCGCGTCTCACCTGGCCCGTTCCGCCATCAGCGAGTCGATCCCTGCCTGCTCGAGCTCTTCGTCAAGGTCGAGATCTGTGCCCGCCTCGGCTCTCGAGAAGGCCGCGATCTCCTCGTGAAGGCGCTGTTTCTTCCTCTGCGCCAGCCAAGAAGCAAGAGCCTCTCGAGCCAAAGAGGTCGCGGGCTGGCCCGAACGCGCTGCCTCCTCTTTCAGGGTCTCATGGAGATCTTCCGGTAAGGGAAGATGGAAATTGAACATAGAGCTGAGAGCCATGGCATGTCTCCTGCCATTACTATACGCCAGAGCAGGAGAGCAAGCTACCCCGAGCAAGGGGATCCGCTCCGGTAGCGGACACTCCCCAAAGGTCTCCGGGGCTTCCAGAATGCCTCTGGGCGCCTCCGAAACCCTCCGGGATTCTCCGGAATGGCTCCGGAACCCGCCAATACACATTTTGCGCCTGCCAATACACATTCGGGAGCTCCCGAAACGCCTCTGGCACCTTCCGAAGCTCACCCGGACGCTTCCAAAGTCTTTCTGGCTGCGCCCAAAATCGTTCTGGCTGCGTCGGAAGTCGTTCCGGAGGCTCCCGAAGACGTTTCGGACGCCTCCGGAGAGGTTCTGGCACGTCCCGATGTGTATGCGGAACCTTCCGAAGGTGTATTGGCGGTTTCCGGAGTCGTTCCGGAAGGGCCCGGAGTCGTTCCGGAAGCTTCCGGAGGGCTTTTGAGATCATCCGGAGGGAGCTCTGGGAGCTTTCCAAGGAGATCTGTGGCCCGCGAGGCCGGCTGGCTCGACCGAGTGGCACCTATCCACCACCACCACCTACCCACCGCACCGTATTCCCCCCCGATCCTGATCAGCGGCGCGCTGCCCCAGCCACGGCGCCGAACGACGCCAGCTCCTCCCGTACCACCTGCCGGACGACATCGACTGTCGAACGCTTGTGGATATACTCGAACAGGGCCTCGTTGATCAGGGTCTGGTAGTTTCCTCCACCGGCCCTGTCGACCAGGTCCCGGAAGTACTCGATCACCGCATTGTCGAGGCGGATCGAGATCTTCGTTTTCCCCGGCTCGGGCTTCACGACTGCCCCGCGCTTCGCGTCCGAAAAATCGATGTCGCGATACTCTTCAGCTACGACCTCTTTCATAGAGACCTTTCTGACCAGGCCCAGGGTCACAAACCGTGCCTCGCCTGAAGCGACGGGATCCTCCCGAGTGAGGGCGAAGTCGTCCTCCAGGACGGTGGTCGCCTCCGCGAAGCTCACTCCGTGAGACTCCAGATTCGCCGCCGCCTGATCCCACTCGAACCGCATGACCATAGTGTATAGACATCTGTCCTCCGACAGCAAGGACGGATGCCGCACCTGAGGGGCCATTCCGTCACCTCGAGAGGACATCCAAGGCGTTTGGCGAGTGCCCCCGCCAAACGGCTGGCACCTATCGGCACCTGATCGCGAAGGCTCGCCACGGCTCGGGCGGAAGTCGAGCGTGCCAGCCCCTCCGCCTCGCTTTGTCTCGCGTTCTAGCCGCCGCTCTCGCCGTTCGGCTGGCACCTATCGGCTCCGCCACAAGGGTGTGTCAACTGGACGCCAAATTTCCCCCCTCTCTCTACGTTAAAAATCCCCCCCT
>Ga0137403_10001392_pt1 | contig 30417 bp, 33 predicted proteins | sample CZOMad2_1_16fung_FD_122057 | JGI IMG/M metagenome (GOLD analysis project Ga0137403, IMG submission 122057) | Vadose zone soil fungal communities from Angelo Coast Range Reserve, California, USA - CZOMad2_1_16fungal (Hybrid Assembly) | ecosystem: Environmental > Terrestrial > Soil > Vadose zone... | reverse complement strand
CTTTAGCTGCTCGCGTGCCGGCAATGCGCCGGACGCGGTGGGGGGGGGTGCCCTCCCCGGACCACGCTGAGTCGCAATCCGCTACACCACTCTGGCCCGCCACGAGACTATGCGCTTTCGCTTCGACGGCACGCAGAAGATACGGGTCCGGGGAGGGCACCCCCCCACCGCATCCGGCGCCGCGAGCCGATTCCCTCTCCCCTGGAGGGGGAGAGGGTCAGGGTGAGGGGGCGTGGAGCAGGCGATCCGGGCTCAGTGGTCTGAGGCGCCGAGTTGCCCGTTCATGCCGAGGGGGCCGTGGAACTTGCAGGAGAAGACGAGGGTGCCCGAGGCGGGTACGATCACGTCGAGCTCGATGGTTTTCTTGGGGAGGATATCGCGGTCGATTTGCTGGGCGGCGAGAGTGATGTTGTGGAGGGTGCCGGATTCGTTCTCGATGCGGAGGCGGAGGCGCTGGCCGGGCTTGCCGCGGAGGAAGGTCGGGCCGAAGTAGTAGTCATCGGCCTCCATCTTGACGACGCGGAGAGAGGTGACGTCGCGCGAGCCGTGATCGGCGAAGGATACGCCGCCTATGGTCACGGTCTTGGGCTGGGCGCGGCCGGCGGCCGCGGGGGCGCCCGGCGTGGCAGCGGCCCTGGGAGCGCCTACGGGCTGGATGGCGATCTTGCGCGGCGCGTTTCCCACGGGGATGGTGGCGGTGACGGCGCGGGTTGAAAGATCCACGACGGACACGTCGTTGGAGCCTTCGTTGGTTACCCAGGCCGAGCGGCCGTCCGAGGCGATGGCCATCCAGTGCGGGAGCTTTCCCACGGGCACGGTGGCGGCCAGCGTATTGCTCGCGGTATCGATGACGCCGAGCTCACCGGGTCCCTGGACGACGGCGAGGTCCCAGCGGCCATCCGGAGTGGGTGGCGCCATGTGGGGCGAGGCGCCCACGGGCACCTGGGCGATCACCTGATTGGTCGACGTGTCGAGCACCTGGATGGCGTTGACGCCGGCCAGGGTGAAGTACAGCCGCCTGCCGTCGGGCGAGACGTCCAGGGCCCGCGGCGTCTTGTCGAGCGCTATCGATCCGACCCGCGTCATGTTCTGCAGGTCGAGCACGATGATGGCCGTCTCGCCCTGTTTCTGCGAGGCGACCCAGGCGCGCGTGCCGTCCGGCGATATGGTGCCGTTGTGGACCTGGGGCACGGCCACCTCGCCCACCACCTTGTCCGTAGCGGTGTCGATCACGACCGCGCGATTGGAACCGAAGCCCGAGACGAGGACTTTCCGGCCGTCCCGGGACATGGCGAGCCCATGGGGACTGGCGCCCACGTCGATGGAAGCGACGACCTTGTCCGTGGCGGTGTCGATCACGCTCACCGTCGAAGCGCCGTCGCTGCTCACATAGACCTTGCGTCCCTCCGGGGTGATCACGAGGCCGTGCGGACCCTTGGGCACGGCAATGGTGGAGACCACGCGGTTCTGCGCAGTGTCGACGACAGCGACCGCGTCGTCCTTGAAGAGCCCGACATACACTTTCGGTCCCGCCGCGCGGGCGGTCCCGGCGGCGCCGAGCGCCGTCATCAGTGCCAGTGCCGCAAATCCCGCCGCCAGTCGCTTCATCGGTGCCCCCCTTGGAGATAAATCCTCGTTCCGTCACCCCCGCTAACGTCTCACCCCGGGATTCGTTCCGTTGATCCGCGCGGGAACGAATCTGCCTGCCGGACGTTACGCGTAGGGTGAGGCCATGCGAGTCATGGGTAATGAGGAGGGGGCGGGAACCCTGGGACGCGAGGCCCTGGCCTATGCCGATGCTCTCTACAACCTCGCGCGCTATCTCACGAGAAACGATACGGACGCCGAGGATCTGGTGCAGGAGACCTTTAGCCGCGCCCTCCGGAGCGCGGGGCAATTCACGCCGGGCACGAATCTCAAGGCGTGGCTCTTCAGGATCCTGCGCAATACTTTCATCAGCCAGTACCGCCGTCAGCGCAATAACCCGACCGTGGGCGGCCTCGACACCGTGGCGCCCGGGATGCAGGCGCCGGCGGATATCGGATGGCTCAGGGACGAGGTCGAGCTCGACCGGCTGCGCAAGACGGTCGCGGAAGAGCTCGAGCGCGCGCTCATGACGCTCACCGAAGACGCCCGCACCGTCATCCTCCTCGATCTCGAGGGGCTCGGCGAGGCGGAAGCCGCGCTGGTCATGGGGTGTGCGGTGGGCACGATCAAGTCGCGGCTGTCACGCGCGCGGGGCGCGCTGCGCTCCGTGCTCAAGGACTGGCGGCCCTAGACGTGGACTGCCACGATGTTCGCGATCAGCTCCTCGACTATCAGCGCGGCCGGCTCGCGCCCGATCTCGTCACCGCCCTGCGCCGGCACCTCGACGAATGCGCCGACTGCACGCATGCGGACCTCGTCGACCGCGAGCTGACGCGCGCGCTCGAGCGGCGCACGCCACAATACGCGGCGCCCATCGCCCTCAAGCGGAGGCTGGCCGCGGGCTGGCCGGCGCCCGCTCGGCCGCCGCGGGTGCGGAGGCTCTGGACGAGCGCTCTGCTCCCCGCCGGGGTGGTGGCGGCGCTGCTTCTCTTCGCTCCCTTCGCGCGCGAGATTCTCTCGCCGCCGGGCCACGAGCCGTCCCCCATGGTCACGGAGGCGGTCAACGACCACGTGCGCCTGCTCCAGAGCGAGCGGCCGCTCGAGGTGGAGAGCGGCGGCATCCATCAGGTCATCCCGTGGTTCTCGGGCCGCCTCGACTTCGCTCCGGCGATCCGCTTCCCCGGCGACGCGGAATTTCCCCTCCGGGGCGGGGCCGTCGGCTACTTCCTGGACCGCAAAGCGGCCACCCTCGTCTTCGGCGGGCCGCAGCACCCGATCTCGCTCTTCGTGTTCAAGGCCGATGGGCTGCCGTGGCCACGCGGGGAGCGCGGAGGGCTATACCGCATGTCGTCGCGGGGCTTCACCGTCCTGCTGTGGCGGGAGGGCGAGCTGGGCTACGCGCTCGTCTCCAGCGAGGACGAGCGGACATTGGTGCGGCTCGCCGGGAAGCTCGTCCGTCCAACCTGACTCCCCCCCGTCAGTGGGCGGGAGCCTTGGCCGCGCTGTACGTCGGCGCTGCCACCCCGTCGATCACCACGTTCACGCAAGCGGGCCGCGCCGAGGCGAGCGCGCGCCCGAGAGCGGGCGCGAGCTCTTCCGGACGCTCCACGTGCTCGCCGTGGCCGCCGAGCGCCGTCGCCATGAGGTCGTAGCGGCTCGGGCGAAGCTCGCAGCCCACCGCGCGTTCCGGGCCGTAGTGCTGAAGCTGAAGCTGGTGCTCGGCGTTCCAGCGTGCGTCGTTGCCGACCACGGCCACCATGGGAAGGTCGGCACGCAGCGCGGTGTCGAGCTCGAAGGCGTGGAAGCCGAACGTGCCGTCGCCGAGCGCGGCGATGACGGGGCGCTCCGGATGGCGGAGCTTGGCGGCGAGGGCGAGAGGAATGGCGCTGCCAATGGAGCCCGAGAGGCCGTTGATCATCCTCGCCCCCGGCTCGCAGCCCGCCTGCACCCACTGGCCGAATTCGCCGCCGTCGGCGACGAGCAGGGCGCCTTTGTCGAGGAGCGGCTGGATCTCGGCGCAGACGCGAAGCGGATGCATGGGCGATCGCGAGCTGCCACGAAGCGCCGCCCACTCGACGGGTGCCGCGGCACGGGCGGCGGCTACCTCCGCGCCCCAGTCGCGCCAGCGCCCGGCGAGCGGCGCCGCCTCCGCGGCGAGCCGCACGGCAAGCTGGGCAGGGTCCGTGACCAGGCCCAGGGTGACGCGACCGCTTCTGTCCAGGGCCCCGGCGTCCCAGTCGACCTGCACGAAGCGGCAAGCGGGCGCGAAGGGCGGCGCGCCTCCGAAGCGCACGGCGAAGTCGAGCCGCTTGCCCAGGAGGAGGACGAGGTCCGCCTCGCCCAGGCAATTGGTCGCCATGCGGAGCCACGGATCGTTGACGCCGCGCGGGCTTTCCATGGGAAGCGCGGGAATTCCCGTCGGCCCGGTCAGCCGCTCCACCGCCGCGCGCCGAGCGGGGCGAGCCATGGCCGGCCCGAGGAGAATGAGAGGGTGGCGCGCCGCCTCGAGCAGCTCGCGCAGTCGGCGGATGTCGGCTTCGGCGACCGACATCGAGCCACGCCCGCCGTCGATGACCGAGCCGGCGCTCTCGCTCACCTTGGCGTCGAGAAAGTCGCCGGGAAGGCTCACGTGCACGGGCCCCGGGCGCCCGCTCCGCGCAACCTCGAGCGCCCACGCCATGTCGCCCCCGAGCCGCGACGCGTCCTTGGCCACCCAAGATGCCTTGGTCACCGGAGCCGCCGCCCCGGCCTGGTCCATTTCCTGAAAAGCGCCGCGGCCCACCTGTCCCGCGGGAGCATGCCCGCTCAACAACACCACGGGCGACTCCGCCATCAGCGCTCCATAGAGGGCGGACAGCGCGTTCAGGTGACCCGGCCCCGCCGTGACGAGGGCCACCCCCGGCTCCTCGCCGAGGCGGCCCCACGCATCCGCCATGTGCACGGCCGCCGCTTCGTGGCGGGTGTGGATGATGCGCATGTCCCGGCCGATGGTCGCGTCGTAGACGGGGAGGATCTGATTGCCAGAGAGCGAGAAGAGCTGGCGCACCCCACGCTCGGCGAGGGCAGCCACCACGAGATCCGCTCCGCGGGTAGTCACGGCGGACCTAGCGGACGCGCCCGCGCGCGGCCACGGGCCAGACCACCTCCACCGTGCCCCCCGCGTATCCCGTAGAGCTCGTCCACCATGTTGCTGACGACGCAGCAGTGGTTGGGCACCACGTGGACGATCTCGCCCACCTTGGGCCGCTCGGCGCAGGCCGAGAGATCCACGATGCCGTGCTCCTCGGAGAGATTGGCCACCACCGCCTCGGGATACTCCATGACGTGGCCGAAGCCCTTCTGGCCGTACTGATCCGAGGTCAGCACCTTGGTGCCGCAGTCGAGGATGGCTCGCCCGTCGGTGGGGCGGCTCACCACGGTGGCGCGTACCCGCATCGCGCAGTTGTCCCAGGTCGCCGTGCCCGAGGAGACCACCATGACGTCGTTGAACACGCAGGTGCCCGCGCGATGCTCGGAGAGCATGGGGATGCTCTGCGCGGTGAAGATGGTCGGCGTGCCGCCCCCGGAGACCACGGGCACGGGGATGCCCGCGCGCTCGAAGAGGCTGAGCGCCTGCGCGAAGAACTCGCGCGTGGTGGGCTCCCGATTGGGGAAGGTCATGAGGCCGCGGAACTGCATCTTGGGCAGCGCCGACGCCTCCCGCGCAAGGTCGAAGGCCGCCTGGGGCGTCTGGACGCCCGTGCGGCCGAAGCCCGTGTCGCACTCGACGAGGAAGCGCACGTCGAGTCCGTGCCGTACCCCCGCCTCGCTCAGGTCGCGCGCCACCACGTCATTGTCGAGGACCACGGTCAGGCCGGGCACCCGACGCACGAGGGCCATGAGGCGATCGGTCTTGGCCCGGCCGAGAATGTTGTAGGTGAGGAGAATGTCGTCGGCCACACCCGCCTCCACGAAGACTTCGACCTCGCCGATCTTCTGGCAGGTGATGCCCATGGCCCCCGCCTGCATCTGCATCCTCCCGATGGCGGGAATCTTGTGGGTCTTGATGTGCGGGCGATTGCCGATGCCGTGCCGGGCAAGATGCGCCTGCACGCGACGGATATTGTCCTCCATGATGGTCAGGTCCACGGTGACGGCGGGCGTGTCGAGATCGCTGACGGCGGTCATGGACGTCTCTCCTCTTCAGGCACATCCGCGTGAAAAGCATGAAGCGTTCGACGGCGCTCAAACATGGGCGTGGCCGCCGTGCTGGATGCCGAGGACGTAGATGACCTTGCCGAGGGCGATGAACTCGGCGAGGACCCACGTGAGCTCGAGGAGCTCGTCCTCCGTGAAGCGAATGCGCAGGTCGTCCCAGAACGCATCGTCCACGGCGTGGTGATCGGCGAAGAGCTGATCGGCGTAACGAAGGGCGGCCTTCTCGCGATCCGAGAAGGGCCCACCCTCGTAGTCTCGGAGGGCCGTCACCAGCTCCTCCGTGATGCCCTCTCGCCTTCCCAAGGCGTAGCGCGTGGCCATTCAGTACTGGCACTCGTTGAGCTGGGCGAGTCTGAGGCGGGCCAGCTCCTTGGTGCGGTGCTCGACCTTGCCCTTGCGCACGAGCGGCGAGTAGAAGGCGACGAAGCGGGCCAGGGTCTCCGGCAGTCTCGCGAAGGTCAGGATGAAGTTCGGATCGCCGCCGTCGGCCCGCCACTTCTCGAACATGACGCGAAGCCCGGGGGAGAGCGACTCCGGATCGAGCAGGGGCAGTCTCGGCATGGGCCTAGGGCGCGGTCACGGTGAGGCCGCCGCCCGACGAGGTCACCGTGAAGTTGGTATCGCTCTGCTTGGCGTACTGGTAGGCGGACCATCCCGTGGGCGGCATGGGAACCCGGGCCAGGAAGGGGCCGCCCGTGACTCCGGAGACGGTGCGCGACTGGATCAGATCCTCGAGGGAGTCCGGCAGCGCCTGGAAGGTCGCCTGGTACTGGCGCGCCGCGCCCGCGATAGCCTGGGCATCGGCGAGCGCCCGGGCCGAGCGCGCCGCGGGCAGATCCTCGCCGATGGCCTTCTCCTCCCGCTGACAGGCCACGAGCGCCAACACCACGCTGAGGCTCACCGCGGCCCTGAACATGGCCGCCATTATAGACGCCACGGCGGAATGCGGGCGTCCGCCTCCCCGGAGATGCGACGGGCCGTCCCCCCCACTACTGCATGGGCGAGTAGGCGGTGGGCCGGAGCATCTGCGCGGTCAGGCGGGCCACGAGCGGCCCGTTCTTCTCCGTCTCGGCGAACTTGGCGAGACGCTCCTTGTCGGAGACGAAGGCGTTCCACTTCTTCTCGCGGTCGGCGAGGCTGTCGTAGGCCAGGATGTAGATGAGCTGGTCAGAAGAGCCGCCGAGCTCGTTGGTCCAGAATCCGACTACCTGGATACCGTATTGCTTGAAATAGCCCATGGTGATGTCGGCGAAGCGGCGGTTGAGGTCGGGCAGGCGTCCCGGGATGGCGTGATAGGTCCGCATCTCGTACAGCATGGCGTGGGTCTCCTTGTCGGTGGGGTGGTTGGGGCAGGCCCGAATCTAGGCGGGCCCGCGCGCGCTGTCAATTGCTGATTTGCCTAGCGAGTCCGAAAGCCTTATCGTACTGGGCCATGGCCGACAAATTCGTCACCCTTCCCGAGATCCGGAAGCACGCGAAGAAGGTTCTGCCCCGAGACGTGTGGAACTTCGGCGATGGCGGCGCGGAGAGCGAGACCAGCCTCCGCCGCAACCGCCGCGCCGTGGATCGTCTCGCCATCCGCCAGGACATTCTGGTGGACGTTCGCGAGATCGACCTGCGCACCTCGCTCCTGGGAATGCCGCTGTCCTGGCCCGTGGCCATCGCGCCCATGGGAGGCCTCGTGCTCTTCCATCCCGAGGGCGATCGCGAGATGGCGCGCGGCGCCGCCCAGGGCGACACGCTCCTGTTCCTCTCGGGCGCCGCGGGCTGGTCGGTGGAGGACGTGGCCAAGGCCAGCCCGGGGCCCAAGATGTTCCAGCTCTATCACCACGGCGATCGCACGTGGGCCGCCGATCTTCTCTCGCGCGTGGAGGCCTCGGGCTACAAGTCGGTCGTTCTCACCGTGGACGTGCAGGTCTACAGCCGACGCGAGCGCGACATCGTCCATCGTTACAGCCCGCGCGAATCCATGAAGAGCGCTCCGAATCCGCGTGGCCCCGATCCCAACTACCCCGCGCGGCTCACCTGGGACGACGTGGCCTGGCTCAAGAAGACCACGCGGCTGCCCATCGGTCTCAAGGGCATCATGACCGCGCGCGACGCCCAGCGTGCCGTCGAGGCGGGCGTGGACATCATCTGGGTGTCCAATCACGGCGGCCGCCAGCTCGACCACACCCAGGGCTCCATCGACGCCCTGCCCCCCATCGTGGACGCGGTGGCCGGACGCGCCGCGATCATCGTGGACGGCGGCTTCACTCGGGGCACCGCGGTGCTGAAAGGCCTCGCCCTCGGCGCCACCGTGGTCGCGGTCGGACGCACCGTCCTGTGGGGGCTGGCCGCGGACGGCGCCGCCGGCGTCGCCTGCGCGCTCGATATCCTGCGGCGCGAGCTGCGGACGACCATGGCCCTCGCGGGCCAGACCAGCGTCAAGAACCTCGAGCGCGATCTCGTGTTCCGCGTCGACTGACGCGCGCGGCCCGTCGGCGGAGCGAGCCCAACGGCCGCCCCCGGCCGTCCCTCGGGCTAGGCGCGCCGGGTGCCGAAGAAGCCGCCCTTGGGACGGGCGTGCGCGTGCCAGTGGTCGGGGATGTTCCGCATGTGATCGTCCACGTAGTACTCGCCGATCTGGGCGAGCGCGACGTCGTGCAGGCGCGCCCGCATGTGCTCGACGTGCTCGGGGGGTGGGGCCGTGCCGTGCCAGCGCCAGACCACCATGGGCACGTCACACACGTCGCACTCGGCGATCCAGCAGACATCGTCCTCGTGATGCCACGGCGTCATGCGCTTGGCGCGGCAGAGATCGCAGCCGTCGACCCGTTCGAACGCCTCCGCCTCCGAGGTCACAGGTCACCGTAATCGCTGGCGAGCACGACCACGTAGCCGTCGGGATCCCGCAGCCAGATCTCCCGATGGTTCGCGTTCGGATTGACGCGGGGGCCCTCGAGGATCTCCACCCTCATGTCGCGCGCGCGCTCCACGGCGGCCACGAAGTGGTCGATCTGAAACCACAGGAGCACCCCGTTTCCATACGGCCGGAGGGCCGGGTCGCCCAGGTGCGGATGCTCGTGGACCTCCCAGGCATGAAGCTGGAGGACGAGCGTCCCCGCGGAGTCGGCGATCTGCTCGTACTCGGCGCCCCCGTGGCCGCTCTTGCCCCCCAGGAGCTCCTGATACCATCGGCTACTCGCTTCCACGTCGGACACGGCAATCAGTGGCTGCGGCTTCATGGCGTGCTTCCTCCTCGGGAGCATTGTGCACGAGGGCTCGCGGTCGAGGGCGTCACGATATAGGGGGCACGCAGGTCGTCGTTATTGATGGTGACGGTGGCGAAGCGCGTGGGCTCGCAGGTCCGCAGATAGAGCTCCTGCCCGCGGACGTATCGCTGATTGCTCACCGCGTCGGGATCGGGAGAGGCATCGCCGCGCTGGGCCCCTCTCGGTATGGAGACGGCGAACGCCACCTCGAGGAAGATCGAATAGTCCCAGTAGGCTCGAAGCTCCGGGCGGTGAAGGAAAATGCCGTCGAGGAGCAAGATGTCTCCCGGCGCGGCCACCCCGTCCGGCGCGGAGACCGGGCGGTCCGATCGGTGGTCGAAGACGGCGGCGCGATAGTGCCCGCTTCCCCCCGGGCTCAGCGGATCGAGGAGCACCGCCTTCAGCTGCTCGTAGTCGTACGAGTCGTGGAAGAATCCCTCCGGAGAGTCGCGGCCCTGCCGATAGCGGATACTCCGGGGATTGTGAAAGCCGTCGACCGAAGCACGGATGACGGATCTCCCCGAGGCCCTCAGCACTAGGCCGAGCTCGTCGGCGAAGTGGGTCTTGCCCGCCCCGTCCACCCCGTCGATGGCGACCCGGGTCACGCGAGAGATCGATGGGCGCGACACTGCGCGCGCCCCGGTCTCGAGCACGCCCTGCCTGTCCCGCATGGCGGCGGCTACGCGATGCCGGAGGCCTCGAAGATCGCCCGGGGATTTCTCACGGGTATCTGCTCGATCTGACCCTCGGTGACCCGGGCGGCGCGGCCATCTTCTCCGCATAGCCTTCAGCGCACAGCGTGGCCAGAACCTCCACCCGTTTCGCGGTGGGCAGGAAGTGCTCGAGGCCAAAGCGGTCCATGCCGATCGTGCTCCCGCGCTCCATGAGTCCGCGCAGATAGCCCAGATCGTCGCTGTTGCCGCTGTGGCCGATGATCACCCGGCGGAGATCGACGCCTTCCTGGGCGAAGATGGCCTGCTGCGCCTCGCCCGTACGGCCCGCGGCCCAGGTATGCGTCGAGATCGGCACGCCGGTCGCCTTCTGCGCCCGCGCGCTCGCGCGAAGGATGTTCTCGATGACCGGGGTGACGCCCTGGGTGTCGGTGGCGCACTTGATGATCGCGGCCTTGACCCCGCTTCCTCCGATGCCCCGGGTGATATCGCGCACGAAGAGATCGGCCACCTCGTCCACGCCGTGGCCGAAGAAGTATCGCTGCGGCATCCACCACACGCCGGTGGCCACGATCACCTGCACCCGCGAGCGCCGGGCCACCTCCACGATCAGGTCGATGTCCCGGCCGAGATCCACGGTGGTGAGGTCGACGATGGTGCGGATGCCGCGTGCGTAGAGATCGGCCATCTTCCGTTCCGCTCCCGCGAGGATGGCCGGCCGGTCGAAGAGATGGGGCCAATTCTCGTGCACGCCCGGGGAGCGCGTGACGATGTGCTCGTGCATCAGGGTGGGGCCGAGGCCCGTGGTCGCGATAGGGCCCAAGGCGGTGGCTACGGTGGCGGGGGCGATGGCGTCCTCTCCTCGTCGCGAGCGATCGCTTCGATGTGCACGCGAGTATAGAGGATGGGTACGGCCGTGGCAAGGCGCGCGTCAGGAAGAGCGGCCGAGGTGATGGCGATGGCGCGCTCGCGCCCATGCCTCACCACGCGCGAGAGAAGCGTGTCGCGGGCCGGCACCACGAAGGCGGTCAGGGTACCCATGGCGAATCCGTAGACGAGGAGCGCGCGATAGCTGAGCGCTCCCGCGGCAATGACACCCAGCAGGGCGAGGGGCGGCAGGGTAGCCAGGAACTAATAACGCAGGAGGAGCCGGCGGCAGTCAGCGCGATCCGCCACGGCGCCGCCATACAACATGAAGAGAATGGCGGGAGCCATGACGGCCATCTGGGCGATGCCCACCCGCTGGGCGGGCTCGTTGAGCACCACCGCCACGAGCCAAGGGAAGAGGATCATCTGGATGCCGAAGCTCGTGAACCACGCGGCGTGGCCGCCGAGGTACCAGTGAAACGGGTGACGGCCGGCCCGGGGCGAGTCGCTCATGGGCTCTGCTCAGAGACCCATGAGCCAGCCGACGATCCCGGCGCCCAGGACGAGCAGGAAGGGGGGTAGCCAACCCGTAGAGAGCACGGCGGCGGCGAGGAGGGCGAGCGATCCCGTCGCCCAGTCGTGGATGCCCGAACGCGCCAGGGTGTAGACGCCTGCCGCCATGAGCCCGATACCGATGGGCGCCAGCCCCCGCTCGCACGCCCGCGCCCACGGCCGGTCGCGCAGCGTCGCCCAGTGACGGGTGATGACCGCGGTGAGCACGGCCGTGGGCAGGAACATGGCCGCGGTGGCGAGGAACGCCCCGAGGACGCCGTGGGCGCGATAGCCCACGAAGATCGACACGAGCATGGTCGGCCCCGGGGTGAGCTGGGAGAGCGTGTAGCCGTCCAGGAATTCCCGCGCGGTGACCCAGTGAAAGCGATCGACGACCTGGCGCTGCAATTCCGGGATGACGCCGAGCCCGCCCCCCACGCAGATCAGGCTGAGCCACAGGAATGTCCAGGTCATCCGAGCGAGATCGAGGATCACGATCCCCCGCGCGGGCGATGGAGCCAGAGGGACAGCGGCACCATGATCAGGACGACCAGCCCCGTGTTGACGTGCAGCGGGCCCACGAGAACGAAGATGGCCGCCGCCACCACGATGGCGCGCCCGCCGCGGATGGACGCGCGGATCATGCGGGCCGTGGTAGTGAACACCAGCCCCACCACCGCCGCACCCATCCCGTGCATGGCCGAGGTCGTGTTGGGAGCGAAGCCGACATGGAAATAGAGCAGGGTCAAGCCGAGGAGGATGACCGCGCCGGGCACGAGGAGAGCGAGAGCGCCCCAGGCCCCGCCGCGCCAGCCGGCCAGTCTCACCCCCAGCGCCACGCCGAGATTGTTGAAGCTCGGCCCGGGGAGAAGCTGGGAGAGGGTGAGATCCTGGATGAACTCGTGACTCTTGAGCCACGGCCGCCTCATGACCACCGCGTCGTAGAAATAGGCGCTGCGCCCGCCGCCCAGGCTGGTGAGGCCCGTCCAACCGAACACCTGCACGATCCGCGAGAGCCGGACGCGATCCGTCACTGCGGTCTCAGCGGCCCTCCAACAGCTCGATCTCCACGAAGACGAACTCGAACGCGTTGGCGTTCTGGACGTCGTGCTCGACGCCGGCGGGGCGCGCATAGGCCTGCCCCGTGACGAGCTCTCCTGTCGAGGCACCGGCGGGGCCCGTGATGGCGAGGCGGCCCGTGGTTATCGGCACCACGACGTAGGGATATTCGTGCCGATGAAACCCCGTGGTAGCGCCGGGAGCGAAGCGCCACTCCGTAACGCGAACGGTGCCGTTGTCGATCTGCACCGTGGCGATCGCGCGGGGAGACGTCATGGCCACCTCGCTGTGAATGGGATCAGATCATGCCCGGCGACTGGAATTCGCAGTAGCCCTCGCGCTCGAGGGCGGCGTGCCAGCGCCCTCCGTTGCTCTGGCAACGCACCTCGAGATCGTGCTCGGTGTAGGGTGGCGACGCCGCCGCGCAGCCGGAAGCGAGGAGCACCAGTCCCAACGAGAACCGCACCGCGAGCGCCGGCATGGTGAAGCGACTCTAGGCGCGCGCTCCGCGGCCTGTCAAGCCGCGGTATGCTCGGGCCCACGGGCGCGGAGGGCCCGCCCATGGCCGAGCGAGGCGGAGAGCAGCGGGCTCGAAGGGCGCGGCGCGCGGCGAGTCTCACCGTGGCCGCCCTCGCGCTGGGGGCGATCGCCGTCCTCGGTGCCGCGCTGGCCGGTCCCATCCATCGCCTGGGTCTCCTCGGCGCGCGCTGGGCCCTCGGCCTCTTCGGGCTGGCCGCGCTCCTGGGCCTGGCCGCCGCCGTGCTCGCGGCGTGGGGCATCGGCTTGGCGCTCCTCGCGCGCGCCTGGCGCAGCGTGGCGGGCTCGGGCTTGGCCCTCCTCGTCGCCTTCGTGGCTTCCGCGCCGCTGCTCATCATGGTGCGCACGGCGGCCGCGGTGCCCGTGATCCACGATGTCACCACGGACACGGATAGCCCGCCCCCGTGGGTGGCGCTTCAAGCGGCACGCGCGGCGTCGGAGAACGGCACCGCCTATGGTGGCCCCGCGGTGGCGACCCAGCAGAAGCGGGCCTACCGCGACCTGGCTCCTCTCATGCTCACGATCCCGCCCGATCGGGCCTTCGCGCGCGCCGAGGCAGCGGCCCGCGCGCTGGGCTGGCGCATCGTGGCCGCCGTGCCCGCGGAAGGACGGCTCGAGGCGTCCGATACCACGCTCTGGTTCGGCTTCACCGACGACATCGTGGTGCGCGTGCGCCCGGCGCCGTCGGGCAGCCGTATCGACGTGCGCTCCGCCTCGCGGGTGGGGCGCAGCGACCTGGGGGTCAATGCGCGCCGGATCCGCGCCTTCCTGGCCGCCGTCACCAAGTAGGGGTCAGGTCTTGCATTGCGACATCCGGCAATCGGCGACTTGCGCACCCGTCGCGATCGGTCGGATGTCGCAATGCAAGACCTGACCCCGCTACGCCGCTACGGCGTGATCCCGGGCAGCTTGAGCCCATGGCGCTTTCCCGCCTCGATGGCCTCGGGATACCCCGCGTCGGCGTGACGCATGATGCCCGTGCCGGGATCGGTGGTGAGCACGCGTTCGAGCCGGCGGGCCGCCTCCGGAGTGCCGTCGGCCACCGCCACCATGCCGGCGTGAATCGAGTAGCCGATGCCCACGCCGCCGCCGTGATGCACGCTCACCCAGCTCGCTCCCGCCGAGGCGTTCAGCAGCGCATTGAGAATGGGCCAGTCGGCGATGGCGTCCGAGCCGTCCCGCATCGACTCGGTCTCCCGATTGGGTGAGGCGACCGAGCCCGAGTCGAGGTGATCGCGGCCGATGACGATAGGCGCTCTCACCCGCCCCGAAGCGACGAGGTCGTTGAAGATGCGGCCGGCCACCGCGCGGTCGCCGTAGCCGAGCCAGCAGATCCGCGCCGGCAGTCCCTGGAAGTGCACGCGCTCCTGCGCCATGCGAAGCCAGCGGACCAGATGCTCGTTGTCCTTGAACGCCTCCATGAGCGCGCGGTCGGTGGCGTAGATATCCTCGGGGTCGCCGGAGAGCGCGACCCAGCGGAACGGCCCCTGTCCTTCGCAGAAGAGGGGGCGAATGAAGGCGGGGACGAAGCCGGGATAGGAAAAGTCACCCACCCCCGCATTCTCCGCCTCACGGCGGATATTGTTGCCGTAGTCGAAGAGGATGGCGCCGTTGCGCTGCAGCTCGAGCATCGCGCGCATGTGCCGGGCCACCGACTCGTAGGCGCGCGCCAGGTAGCCCTTGGGGTCACGCCCACGGAGGGCCACGGCATCGCGCGGCGAGAGCCCGGCCGGGAGGTAGCCGTTCAGCATGTCGTGGGCCGAGGTCTGATCCGTGACCACATCGGGCCGCACGCCGCGCCGGGCGATCTCCTCGTGCACCTCGCAGGCATTGCCGTAGAGCGCGATGGACAGTGCGACACCACGCCGCCTCGCCTCCTCCGCCCATGCGAGCGCCTCGTCGAGGGACTCCGTGGCGCGGTCCACGTAGCCGAGGCGCAGCCGGCGGTCGATGCGCTCGCGATCGATCTCCACGAAGATCCCCACGCCCTCGTTCATGGTGACGGCCAAGGGCTGGGCGCCCCCCATGCCGCCCAGCCCCGCCGACAGCACGAGGCGGCCACGAAGGGTCCCGTCGAAGTGCTTCTGTGCGCAGGCGGCGAACGTCTCGTACGTGCCCTGCAGGATGCCCTGCGTGCCGATGTAGATCCACGAGCCCGCCGTCATCTGGCCGTACATGGTGAGCCCCTGCGCTTCGTACTTCCGGAAATGCTCCCAGTCGCCCCACGCGGGCACGAGCATGGCATTGGCGATGAGGACGCGCGGCGCGTCGGCATGTGTGCGGAAGATGCCCACGGCCTTCCCCGACTGCACGAGCAGTGTTTCATCGGACTCGAGCGAGCGGAGGGAGGCCACGATGCGGTGATAGGCCTCCCAGTTGCGCGCGGCCTTGCCCGAGCCGCCGTAGACGACCAGATCCTCCCAGCGCTCGGCCACGTCGGGGTCGAGGTTGTTCATGAGCATGCGGAGGGCGGCTTCCTGCGGCCAGCCCTTGCAGGACAGCGTGGTCCCGCGAGGGGCGCGAATGGGCTCGTCCGGTCGCCGCGTGGGCAGGCTACTCGTCACGGTGTGCTCCTCCCAGGTTGAGGGGTCAATGAGGGGTCAGGTCTTGCATTGCAACATCCGACCGATCGCGACGGTGCGCAAGTCGCCGATTGCCAGATGTTGCAATGCAAGACCTGACCCCGTCGCCGCGCTTGCGCCCGAGTTCACCTTGCCCTACCATCCACGCCAATCGCGCTCCGGCCCCTGATTCCCCTGGGAGGATTGCCATGTCGAGACCCGCCGTGATCGTCGCCGCCCTCGTGCTTTCGGCTGCCTTGTTCGCCCTCGGGGACTCGCCGCTCTTCGCCCAGGTCACACCGCCAGCCGGAGAGAAGATCGGCCAGGTCACCTTCCCCGTATCGTGCGCCCCCGCGATGCAAAAGCCCTTCGAGCGCGCGGTGGCGCTCCTGCACTCCTTCTGGTATCTCGAGTCGGCGAAGGCCTTCGCCGCCATCGCCCAGGCCGATCCGAGCTGCGCCATGGCGTACTGGGGAGTGGCCCTCAGCCAGTGGACGCAGATCTGGTCACCCCCGCCCCCGGCGGCGCTCAAGCGCGGGGTCGAGGCCATGGAGAAGGCCAAGACGGCCGGCGCCAAGACGGATCGCGAGCGAGACTACGTCGCGGCCGCCGATGCCTTCTTCAAGGACTCCGACAAGCTCGACCACCGCACGCGGGCCGCCGCCTACGCCAAGGCGATGGAGCAGGTTTACCAACGCTACCCGCAGGACCGCGAGGCGGCCATCTTCTACGCGCTGGCGCTCCAGGCCACCGCCGATCCGCACGACAAGACCTATGCGAACCAGCGGCGCTCCGGCGAGATCGCGGAGAAGGTGTTCGCGGCGGAGCCGAACCACCCCGGCGCGGCCCACTACATGATTCACGCCTACGACTACTCCACCATCGCCCACGAGGGACTCCCGGCCGCCCGCCGCTACGCGCAGTTCGCGCCTTCGGCGCCGCACGCGCTGCATATGCCCTCGCACATCTACGTGCTCCTCGGCATGTGGCCCGAGACCGTCAAGAGCAACCTCGTGGCGGCGGAGGCGGAGAAGGACCGGGGCAATCCCGACGACCGCATGCACGCCCTCGACTATCTCGTCTACGCCTACCTGCAGCAGGCGCAGGACGCCGACGCCAAGCGCGTCGTCGACGAGGCGCGCGGCATCATGGCGGACCTGGCCGCGAAGAACTACAACTCCGGGAGAGCGACGGCGGCCTTCGCCATGGCCGCCATCGAGGCGCGGTGGACGATGGAACGCGGGCGCTGGGCCGAGGCGGCGGCAGTCGAAGCGCGGCCGAACAACTTCCCGCATACCGAGGCCATGATCTATTTCGCCCGCGGAATCGGCGCGGCGCGCACCGGCGACGTTGCCCAGGCCCGCCTCGCCGCGGGCAAGCTGGCCGCCCTCCGCGACGCGCTGACCCAGCGCAAGGACGCCTACTGGGCGGAGCAGGTCGAGATAGAGCGACGGGCCGTCGCCGCGTGGCTGGCCCGGGCAGAGGGACGCAACGACGAGGCGCTCGCCCTGATGCGATCGGCGGCCGAGCTCGAAGCCTCCACGGAGAAACACAATATCTCGCCCGGCCCCATTGCCCTGGCCCGCGAGCTGCTCGGTGACATGCTGCTGGAGGCGCGCCAGCCCGCAAAGGCGCTTGCCGAGTACGAGGCGGCGCTCAAGATCTCTCCGAACCGCTTCAAGGCGCTCCAGGGCGCGGCCAAGTCGGCCGAGCTCGCGGGCGACCGTGACAAGGCCAAGATGTACTACGCCCGGCTCCTCACGGTGGCCGCGACGTCCGACGGCCAGCGCCCGGAGCTCGTCGAGGCCCGCGCGTTCGTCAGCCGCTAGTGCCGCCCGTCGCCTCGGCCCGGATGTACGCGTGGTCGCCCACCCTGGCCGCCGCGTGGCGGCGGCTCCTCGAGTGGACGTCCGCGCGCGCCGGCGTGTCCCTCGACGTGATGGACGCGGCGGACCCCACGCCGCTCGACGACTTGTGGCAGCGCGACGACCTCGGCTGCGTCTTCATGTGCGGCTATCCCTGGGCCCTCCGGCGGGACCCGCCGTGTCTCCTCGCGGTGCCCGTCCCCTCGCCGCCGCGCTACGGGGGACAGCCAGTCTACGTGAGCGACTTCATCGTGCGCGCGGACAGTCCGCACCGGACGCTCCCGGACACGTTCGGCGGCACCATCGCCTATTCCACGGAACATTCGCATTCCGCCTACAACGCTCCTCGCTTCCATCTCGCGCGCTATGTCACGCCGGAAAGGCCCGCGCTCTTCCGTAACGTTCTCGGGCCATTCGTCCGTCAGATGCCCATCGTGGAGGCCGTGGCCGAGGGGCGTGCGGACGTCGCGGCGGTGGACGGCTATGCCCTCGATCTGCTGCGCCGGCACCGGCCCGAGCTCACGGCGCGGATACGCGTGGTGGACACCACCGTCCTCGCGCCCAGCGCGCCGCTGGTCGCCTCGCCGAGTGTTCCCGCCGCGGCGCGGGAGCGCCTCACCGCCGCACTCCTCGAGGTGGCCCACGCCCCGGAGATGAAGCCCACCCTGGAAGACCTCTTGCTCACCCGCTTCGTCGCGACGCGGCCGGACGATTTTCGCGTGTTCCTCGACCGCCAGCGCGCCGCCGAGGCCGCGGGCTATCCCAAGCTCGCCTAGACCGATGCGGGGACTGATCCGCGGCGGCTGGGTTGTCGGCTTCGCCGGCGGTAGTCATACCCTCATCCGGGACGGCGTCGTGGTGTGGGAGGGAGATCGTGTCGTCCACGTCGGCTCCGGCTTCACCGGATCGGTGGACGAGGAGATCGACGCGCGCGACAAGCTCGTCTGCCCCGGCTTCATCGACACCCACGTGCACTCCGGCCACCGCGCCTCCCATCGCCTCATCTCCGACGCCGGCCGGCCCGACTACTTCGGCCAGCCGTTTCTCGAGATCACCGTGCCCCGCCAGGGCACGACCGTGGGCGGCGATCCCCGCTACGCCCGCCCCGACGCTCCCGACGCCGACGCGGGCAATCGCCTGCTCGCGCGCTTCACGGTGGCCGAGCTGCTGCGAAACGGCATCACCACGTTCATGGAATTCGGCAGCCAGCTCCGCGTGCAGGACGCGATGCTCGGCGAGGTGGAGCGCTTGGGCGTGCGTGCCTATCTCGGGGCGGGGTACGACTCGGGACGCTGGGTCGGGGGCGAGCGGGGCCGGCTGACCCGTGTGGTGGACGAGGAGGCGGGGCGGCGAGAGTTCGCGGCCTCCCTCGCCTTCATCGAGCGCGTCGACGGGGCGGTGGGGGGACGCGTCCGCGGCCTCTTGGCGCCGCGCGAGGTCGAGACGTGCAGCCTCGATTTGCTGCGAGCCACGCGGGAAGCTGCCAATGCGCTCCAACTGCCCATCGTGACCCACGCGGCCTACAACGTGATCGAGTTCTTCCAGATCGTGACGGAATACCGCATGACACCCATCGAGCTCATGGAGTCGGTGGGGCTCCTCGGCCCCGACCTCACCATCGGTCACGGCAACCTCGTGGCCGACAATCCGAAGATGAATTACTCGGGAGCGCAGGACCTCGCGTTGATGGGCCGCCACGGGGTCACCGTCTCCCACTGTCCCGTGAACATCGCGCGGCGGGCCCGCAGCCTCGACTCCTGGCAGCGCTATCGCGAAGCGGGGATCAACCTCGCCCTCGGCACGGACACCTACCCGCGCGATTTCATCATGCAGATGCGGACCGCCTCGTACTTCGGCAAGGTCATGAGCAATAACCTCCTCGCCGCCACCGCGGCCGAGGTGTTCTCCGCCGCCACCCTGGGCGGCGCGCGTGCCTTGGGGCGCGACGACCTGGGCCGCCTCGCCCCGGGCGCCAAGGCGGACATCGTGATCGTGGACCTCACCGGCAACGGCACCCTCCGCTATGGGCCGGTGCGCGATCCGATCAAGAGCATGGTCGAGTGCGGCATCGGGGACGACGTCGAGACCGTGGTCATCGACGGCGCCGTGCGCATGCGGAACCGCGTGATCCCCGGGGTGGACATGGGGGCACTGCGGCGGGACGCGCAGGAGGCTGGCGAAGGCGTGTGGTCCCGCTTCCAGGACTGGGACCCCCTCGGCCGCCGGGCCGAGGAGATGAGCCCGTGGTCGTTTCCGCTGGACGACGGAGGGAGGACCAAGCATGCGAAGTGACAGGTTCATGGGGGCGGCCGCGACGGTCATGGTGCTCCTGGCGGGGAACGCCCCCGCCCGGGCGCAGGCGCCCTATCCGACACGCCCCATCGAATGCGTGATCCCGTTCGCGCCGGGCGGCCCCACCGACACGGCCATTCGCATCATCCAGCCGCAGCTCTCCGCGAACCTCGGCGTGCCGCTGGTGCTCGTCAACAAGGCAGGCGGCGGGGGTGCCCTCGGTATGGACGCGGTGGCCAAGGCCAAGCCGGACGGCTACAGTTTGGCCGCCACCGTCCGCTCCACCGTGACGATTCTTCCCGCGACGCAGCCCGACGTCACGTACAAGCTGTCCGACTTCGCCGTCATCGGCGCCTATGCCGTGGACTCGCAGATCGTGCTGGTCAAATCGGGCTCGCCGTGGAAAACGCTGGAGGAGCTGGTCGAGTTCGCGAAAAAGAATCCCGGCAAGCTCTCGTACGGCACGGCGGGGCTCGGCACGAACAGCTTCTTCACCATGGAATTGCTGAAGCTCACCTACGGGCTCGACATGACCCATGTGCCCTTCGGCGGGTCGGGGCCGGTGAAGAACGCGGTGCTCGGCGGGCACGTTCAGGTGGGGGCGGCGTCGCTGAGCCCGATGCTGTCGGTGCTGCGAAGCGGTGACGTCGTCGCCCTCGCAACCAGCGCGACCAAGCGCATCCCCTCCATCCCCAGCGTGCCCACCATGACCGAGAAGGGCCAGCCCGATGCGTCGTTGAGCACATGGGCGGAGCTCTACGCGCCCGCCAAGACGCCGAAGGCCATCGTGGAGCGCCTCGCGCAGGCCCTCGAAAAGACCATGAAGGACCCGGCGGTGGTGAGCGCGATCGAAAAGGCCGGCCTCGTGGTGGAGTACCACGGCCCGGAGGAAACGCTCAAGCTGATCCAGCGCGAGAACGAGATCGTGACACGGCTCGCCAAGCAGCTCGGTCTCGGGAAGTAGTGCGCGGCGCCGATCGCGTCAGCTCCTTCGTCCTCGTCGTCTTCGCTCTCGTCGCCGTCAACGAAGCCCGCAAGCTCCGCCTCGGCAACCTGTCGTCCCCCGGCCCCGGATTCGTGCCCCTCTGCCTGGCCGTGGCGCTCGCTCTCGTGGGCATGATCCTCCTCTGGCATGCCCTCAGAGAGCCGGCGCTCCCGGCACCGCCCGCGGAGCCGGGAGCTCGCTGGAAGTCGGTGGTGAGCCTGGCCGCCCTCGTCGCATACACGTTCGCCCTCGAGCCGGCGGGCTTCGTGCTGGCCACCGCGGCACTCCTGTACTTCTTCTTCCGGGTTCTGGACGGCCAGCGCTGGTGGATCGCCCTGGCCAGCGCGGTCGCCGTGTCCTTGCTGTCGTACCTCGTCTTCGCGCGCGCGCTCAACGTGCGCCTGCCGGAGGGGCCGTGGAGCTGATCGGCGGCCTCCTCTACGGCTTCTCCGTTTGCTTCACGCCGGCCAATCTCTTCGCCTGCTTCGTCGGTGTCTTCGTGGGCACGCTGATCGGCGTTCTGCCCGGCATCGGGCCGGTGGCGACCATGTCGCTCCTCCTGCCCGTCACCTACGCCATGTCCCCCACCGCCTCCATCATCATGATGGCCGGGATCTACTACGGAGCGATGTACGGGGGTTCGACCACCTCGATTCTGGTCAATATCCCGGGCGAGGCGGCCTCGGTCGTCACCTGTCTGGACGGCTACCAGATGGCGCGCCAGGGCCGTGCGGGACCCGCGCTCGGCATCGCCGCCTTCGGGTCGTTCATCGCCGGAACATTCAGCGTGCTCGGGATCATGCTGCTCGCGCCACCCCTCACCTCGGTGGCTCTTCGCTTCGGGCCGCCGGAGATCTTCGCGCTCCTCGTCCTGGGCTTCACCATGGTGACGTATCTCACCGCGGGGTCGAAGCTGCGTGCCGTGGCCATGGCCCTCCTCGGCATGCTCCTGGGCACGGTCGGGCTCGACCCCATCCTCGCCACCCCACGCTTCACCTTCGGCAGCGTGACCCTCGGCGACGGATTGGGCCTCGTGCCCATCATCATGGGGCTCTTTGGGGTGAGCGAGGTGCTTCTCAACATCGAGCGGGGCGTGACGCAGGAGGTCTTCGAGACGCGCATCAAGGGGCTCTTGCCCACGCGGGAGGATTGGAAGATATCGGCGGCGCCCATCGCCCGCGGCACCGTGCTCGGCTTCTTCTTGGGCATCCTGCCCGGGATCGGCGCCATCATCCCCACCTTCATCTCCTACGCGCTGGAGCGGCGTCTCTCCCGGCACCCGGAACGGTTCGGCACGGGCGCCATCGAAGGTGTGGCGGCCCCGGAGGCCGCCAATAATGCGGCCACGGGAGGCGCGATGATCCCGCTCCTCACTCTCGGCATCGCGCCCAACGTGGTCATGGCCGTCCTGCTCGGCGCCTTTCTCATTCACGGCGTCCAGCCCGGCCCCCTGCTGATCCGCGAGCACCCGGACATGTTCTGGGGCGTGATCGCGAGCATGTACGTGGGCAACGTGATCCTGCTCATCCTGAACCTGCCCCTGATCGGCCTCTGGGTCCAGCTCCTGCGCGTGCCGTACGGTCTCCTCTTTCCCCTCATCCTGCTCTTCTGCATCATCGGCGTGTACAGCGAGGCGGGCAACGTGTGGGACATCGTGGTCATGCTCGCCTTCGGCGTCGTCGGCCTGCTCATGAAGAAGTACGGCTACGAAGCGGCACCCCTCGTACTGGCCTTCGTGCTCGGGCGCATGGCGGAAGAGTCCCTGCGGCAGTCTCTGCTCCTCTCCCACGGGCACTTCGACATCCTCGTCACGCGCCCGCTCGCCACCGCGCTCCTCGTGGTGGCCCTCACCGTCATGGTGCTGCCCGCGCTGGCGCCCCCCGTCCGGCGCCTCCTCGGCACGGTCGGGGAGGAGACGGGCACATGAGGGGTCAGGTCTTGCATTACGACATCCGGCAAGCGGCGACCAGCGCGCCGCCACGATCGCTCGGATGTCGTAATGCAAGACCTGACCCCGTCTGTTAGATTGGGGTGATGACCGAGCCGAGTCGCGCGTCAAACTTCGTCCGCGAGATCGTCGAGGCGCACAATCGCGACGGCCGCTTCGGCGGCAAGGTGATCACGCGCTTCCCTCCCGAGCCCAACGGCTACCTCCACATCGGCCACGCCAAGGCCATCTGCCTCGACTTCGGCCTCGCCGAGGACTACGGCGGCCGCTGCCACCTGCGCTTCGACGACACCAATCCCGCCAAGGAGAGCCAGGAGTACGTGGACGCCATCATGAACGACGTCCGCTGGCTCGGCTTCGACTGGGGCCCGCACCTCTACCACGCCAGCGACTACTTCGAGCGGCTCTTCGGGTGGGCGGAGGAGCTCATTCGCAAGGGCAAGGCCTACGTGGACGATCTCTCCGGCGATCAGATCCGCGAGTATCGCGGCACCCTGACCGAGCCGGGGCGTGAATCGCCGCATCGGAATCGCTCCGTGGACGAGAACCTCGATCTCTTCCGCCGCATGCGCGCGGGCGAATTCCCCGACGGCTCCAAGACTCTGCGCGCGAAGATCGACATGGCCTCGCCGAATATCAACCTCCGTGACCCGGTCATGTACCGGATCCGCAAGGCCACCCACCAGCGCACCGGTGACGCGTGGAGCATCTATCCCATGTACGACTGGGCCCACGGCCAGTCCGATTCCATCGAGGGCGTGACGCATTCCCTCTGCACCCTTGAATACGAGGACCATCGCCCGCTCTACGACTGGTATCTCGACACGCTCGGCATCTTCCATCCGCAGCAGATCGAGTTCGCGCGGCTCAACCTGTCCCACACGGTAATGAGCAAGCGCAAGCTCTTGCAGCTCGTAGAGGGCGGCCACGTGAGCGGCTGGGACGATCCGCGCATGCCCACCATCGCGGGCTTGCGCCGCCGCGGCTATACCGCCGAGTCGATCAGGGACTTTTGCGAGCGCATCGGCGTGGCCAAGAACGACAACATGGTGGAGCTGGCCCTCCTCGAGCACTGCGTCCGCGAGGACCTCAACAAGCGCGCGCAGCGGCGCATGGCCGTGCGCCGCCCCCTCAAGCTCATCGTGGAGAACTATCCCGAGGGCAAGGTCGAAGAGATGGACGCGGTCAACAATCCCGAGGACCCCTCGTCGGGCACGCGCAAGGTGCCGTTCAGCCGCGAGCTCTGGATCGAGCAGGACGATTTCCGCGAGGTCGCCCCCAAGAAGTACTTCCGGCTCGCCCTCGGCGCCGAGGTTCGCCTGCGCTACGCCTATATCGTCCAGTGCACCGACTTCAAGAAAAACGCCGCGGGCGAGATCGTCGAGGTGCGCTGCCAGTACGATCCTTCCACCGTCGGGGGCGACAGCAAGGGGCGGAGCGTGAAGGGCACCATCCACTGGGTGTCGGCGGCCCATGCCGTCCCCGCCGAGGTCAGGCTCTACGACACGCTCTTCGCTCAGCCCAAGCCGGATGACGTGGACGATCTCACGGCGGCGCTGAACCCACAGTCATTGACCGTGCTCTCCGAGTGCCGCGTGGAGCCGGCGCTCGCTGCGGCCGCGCCGGGCGAGCCGATTCAGTTCGAGCGCACCGGCTATTTCTCCGTGGACACGCGCGACTCCGCCCCCGGCCGGCCGGTGTTCAACCGCACCGTGGGGCTGCGCGACACCTGGGGCAAGATCGAGAAGGCGGCAGGCTAGCCCGCATTATTCATGAATGCCCACAGTGATGGCCAGACCGGCCTGACGGGCACGTGGACAGGAGTGCGCGTCCCGGGACGCGAGATCGGGGTGGTCATGGTGAGCGTGTGCGCGATGGTGTCACAGCGGCACGGTCACCGGGAGCATTCGGCAAGGGTGCGGCAGTGACACGGGTACCGCCGTCACGCCGCGCGGCACGACGGCAGCGGTCAGGACGTGGCGCCGACCGCGCGAGCGAGTTGCTGCCAGGGACGGAGCCAAGGGAACGCGGTGGGCAGATGCAACACGATGCGGCGCACCGAGCGTTCGATCCACACGGCGACCTTGAGCAGGCGCTCCCGCAGGGTCGTCACTTGGGCCCCGGCGCAGGCGGTGCCCTGGGCGCGGCGCTGCAGTTCCTGGAACAGGACATACGCCGCCGCGGTGAGGAGCACCCGGAACTGGTTGGCCGTGAAGCGCGAGCAACTGGTCCGATCCAGCTCGAGCCCGTGATGCAGCTCCTTGAGCCGGTTCTCCATGTCGCCCCGCGCGCAGTAGAGAGCGTACACGTGCGCGGGGGTGTGCGGGAGATTCGTCACGACGAACCGGGGATTGTTCTTGGGCTCCCGGCCAGGATGTCGGACGACCTCGGCCTTCATGATCACGCGGCGCTTGTGCGACCACTTCTTGGCCGCGTAGCGAGTCTCGCCGAAGAGGTGCTCCGTGGCGCCGCTGGCGCGGGACCGGACCCGGGCGCGACCCATCAAGCGTCGGACCCGCTTCTCCAGGCGCGCATTGCCGGCCAGCCCGATGATGTACTCGACTTGCTCGGCCTCCAGGAAGTCGACGAGCGGATTGCCGGCAAAGCCCCCGTCCAAGCGCACGCGCAGGCGCGCCCGGGGAAAGGCCGCCCGCAGCTTGGCGAACAGGCGCCGCAACAGGCCGATCGCCCCGCGGGCGGTCGGCCCGGTGCCCGGCCGCAGCACGGCGGCCACCAGGTACTGGATCCGCTCGGTGTTGAACGTCAGGGTGCCAATGAGTGGCAGGTAGCACCAGGTGTCGTAGTGCCCGTTGAAGAAGGCCAACTCCTGCTGCCCGTGGGTGGGGTCGTCGGTGGGATCGAGGTCGATCGTGATCCGCTGCACGGGCTGGCCTTTGCGTCGCCGCTGGTGGCTGGCGATCACCGTGTCGGCCAAGGCCTCGCCCAGGGCGTACAGCGCGCCACGCCGCACGCCGTTCTCGAACCGCGACAGCGTGGGCTGCGAGCCGAGCGCCGCGCCCGTGAGCGGATCGCGGTCCACCAGCAGCTTGTGGATCGGATCGTCGGCCAGCCGGGCGGCGTCGTTGCAATCGGCGTAGCCACACGCCACCCCGAACACACGCTGCCGCAGCAACTCGATGCCCTGATGCCGGATCTTCCCCGCTTGCCGGGGATCGCTGAGCGCGTCGGCCAGCTGGGCCGTCAGCCGGAGCTGGGCATCGATCGCTTTGAGCAGGACGGCGCCCCCATCCGAACTGGCGTGGGCCACGTCGAAGCGCGCGAGCACGGGCTTGGAATTCTGCTGGAACCGGAACGTCGTCTGGGTTATACAGTCTGTAGCCATCGAGTCTCCTTGCGTGCGTGCGTGGAAACGTCTCGACACCGCTTCTATAGCACGTCCGCGGGACTCGGTGGCTCTTCTGTCTCATCTTTCGTGAATAATCCAGGCTAGGGGAGTGCATATGGCCTTTACTGACTAAGTTCGCGGAACGAAGAGATCGCGTCAGAGAGGGCCTTGAGCCGCCCGCAACCACCGAAATCGACTCGCCTCCTCTTCGAGGTGGACGTCGTCTGATTGGCATCCGCGGTCGCCGTGATCCCATCGCCCCCGGCTGGCTTAGGCCCTCAGGGGCCGGCGGTCGCTCGACTAGGCTGGTAGAATCCCTGCATGGCAACGATGGGTAGCGTGATGTCCGGATCGGCCGCCGTGGGAGTAGCGACCGGTAGGGATCCTGCGGCCTTCCCTTTCAGATGCGAGCTAAGCCTTGCTCCGTTGATCACCTTCTGGACACAGCTCTCCGCCTACCATGAGTTCGGCCGCGGACCGATCCCGGGCCTCGTTCGCGAGAAGGCGCGCGCAGCGCCCGAGCTGGCGGAGGTGATCGACGACCTCTCGGTCATCGAGAAGCATCGCGCGTTCGTCGACCTGATGATGAGCGCGCTGTTCCCTCCGGCCTTCTGGGAGCAAGAGTACGGAGCGGCCCTGTTCCCGTTCCAGCTGCGCGCTTTCTACGCGACGCCCCCCTTCCGGCGCTCGCTCATGAGCGCGGACGGAACGCTCCAGGGCCGAGCGAACTTCCTGCAAGAGCACAGCGTGGAGCAGACGCTGGTGGCCGCACGCCTCGTGCTGGCCTACGAGCTCGTTCTCGAGCGAACGTACGGCATCGAAATCGGTGGCGACGTCCCCGTCATCTTCACGACCGCCGACCCCGCCACGGGACTGGATCAGCACTTCCGGCTGCAGTTCGACTGGCGCTTCGTGGACGTCGAACTCGTCGGGCCCAAGCCGCCGCTCCCGGATGCTGTGCGACAGCGACTGCAGGCTGGCCCCATCGACGCTGACCTTCTCCGCGAGCTCCCGCCGCCCGACCGGTTCGTCCTGCGCGGCTTCATGATCGTGAAGGCCGTGGACGTCACCGACCAGGAGGTCTTGTCCTCGCTGAAGCGCGACCTCATTGACAAGGACTCGATCGTGTCGAGCTCGCACTTCCAGGGGCTGCAGGCAAAGCTCCGGACGTTCTTCCGGCGGCCCGATTTGGGCCTCGGTCTCGCGGCCGTGGAGGGCGACCGCGTACTCGTCTTGAACGACGCGTCGCGCCACGAGCAGGCGTGTATCTTCGCCGACTCCGCCCACCACACGACATCGGAGTTCAAGGGGTCTCTCTACGAGCGGGCGGTCGTCCAGGATCGCCCCATCGTCATCGACGACCTCCGGACGTACCCCGACCGGACCCCGATCGAGGAGGAGCTGATCCAGAACGGGATCCGGAACTTCGTCTGTGCTCCTCTCCACTACCAGGACAAGGTGATCGGCACCCTCGAGCTGGTCTCGGCCCGCGTCGGGGATCTGAACGCAACCCACCTCCCCAAGCTCCAGGAAGTGCTGCCGCTGTTCTCCATGGCGGTCCAGCGGAGCGTGGAGGAGCTGAACAGCCGCATCCAGACCGTCATCAACGAGCACTGCACCGCGATTCACCCCACCGTCGAGTGGCGATTCCGGAGAGCCGTGCTCAACAGCTTCGAGCGGCACCGGGGCACCGCGACCGCCCTGACCGAGCTGGAGCCGATCGTCTTCGAGGGGGTGCACCCGCTCTACGGCCTCGCGGACATCCGCGGCTCGTCGACGCAGCGGGGGGAGGCGATCCAGGCCGATCTCCTCGCCCAGCTCCGCCTCGCAAAGGCGGTGGTCCAGGCCGCGAGCGAGGTGCAGTCCTTGCCGGCCCTGGACGAGCTCGCCTACCGGATCGACAACCGCATCGCCAAGATCGAACGCACTCTCAACTCGAGCGACGAGATCGGGATCATCGCCTTCTTGCGGAACGAGGTCGAGGGCCTGCTGGATCATCTCGGCACGTTCGGCGCCGGCGTCCGTGACCGGATCGCCGCGTACAGGGCCGGCCTCGACGTTCGGCTGGGCACCGTATACCATCGGCGCCGGCTGTTCGAGGACAGCGTCACGGGCATCGCGGAAAGCATCTCGTCGTACCTGGACCTCGAGCAGCCGGCGGCGCAGCGGATGTTCCCGCACTATTTCGAGAAGCAAAAGACCGACGGCGTCGACTACCAGATGTATGTCGGGGCGGGCCTCGTGGAGAACGGTCGCGTCGACCCCCTGTGCTTGAAGAACCTGCGCCTGTGGCAGCTCATGGTCACGTGCGGGATCGCGGTCCGCGCACATCAGCTCCGCGATCGCCTGCCGATCCCGCTCGAGACGACGCACCTGATCCTCGTTCAGCACGCCCCCCTCTCGATCCGGTTCCGGTTCGACGAGAAGCGGTTCGACGTCGACGGGGCCTACGACATCCGGTACGAGATCGTCAAGAAGCGAATCGACAAGGCGGTCGTCCAGGGGACGGCCGAGCGCGTGACCCAGCCCGGGAAAGTGGCCATCGTCTACACCCAGCCCGGCGAGGCCTTGGAATACCGCGCGTACATCGAGTACCTACAGAGCATCGGCTATCTGACCGGCTCCGTCGAACAACTCGAGCTCGGGGAGCTGCAGGGAGTCCAGGGCCTCCGGGCGCTCCGTGTCCAGGTCGCGCTGGACAACCCGAAGCTCGAGGAGCGCATCAACCTGGCAGACCTGCAGGTCACTCCGCACTAGCAAGGAGCTAGCCAATGGCCAGTACGCCAGTCATCGAGCTGAAGAGGAAGAGCGACGCGGCGGCGGCGAATCTCTCGAAGCAGCTCCAGGGCATGGAGCCACTCCTGGACAAGTCGGACGCCGCAGGAGAGTGGACCACCCGGCAGGTCCTCTGTCATCTCCTGGGGGATCCGGACTGGAAGCCGGTGGCTATGCTCAAGAGCTTCACGAGCTCCAACCTACCGGTGATCGAGATCAAGCCGGGGCACGCCCCGGTGACGCCCGAGCGGCAGAAGATGACACTCGCGCAGCTGCAGGGGGTGCTCGCGGCCCAGCACCGCGACATCTTCGGCTATCTCGAGTCCCTCGACGGGGCCGATCTGGGACGCAAGGCGAAGATTCCGCTCTTCAAGCAATTCATGGGTACCGACGAGATCACCCTAGCGGTGTACGTGGGCGCGATGTTCGACTACCACTGGAACGACCACGCCGGGCAGATTGCCAAGATCCGCAAAGCCAACGGCATGCCAGACGCCTGAGGTAGTTGCACGGGCCTGCAGTCACCGAAATCGAACACCCCCGCCCTCGAGGTTGACTTAGTCTAGACGGTAGCGTGAGCCTGCAGTCTCCGAAATTGACTCGTCTCAAGTTCGAGGTGGACAACGTTTTGACTGCCGATCCCGCCGGTGCTACCCGAGCCAGGACACTTTGTTCCCGTCTCTCCCCGAAACCTCCGCCTTGGGATGAAGGACACCATCGTCGTCTTCGATCGCGAGCCTGTCGTCAGCGACGCGATGGGCTGCCCTGGCGCGCTAGGGCGCTGCCGACGGTAGAGGCTGATGAACGTGTTCCGGAGAATCCGGAAGAGCCACGCTTTGAGGTTGCTCCCGGCGTGAACTGCGAGGCCGCCCGCAGCGCACGAGTATAGGTCTCCTGGACCAGATCCTCGGCATCCGTCGCATTCCGCGTCAGATACCGTGCCAGATTGTGGAGGATGTCGGCGTAGGCGAGGGCCTCGCGTCCCAGCTTCGCCGCTTCCCAGCGAGGCTCGACCACTACGGTGCCCACGATGTGCCGTCGCCCTCGAGCAAAGCGTCGATGAATGTCGGGGAGTTGACGATGGCGACGCCTTCTGTCGTGAGCCACCGCAGTGCCCCTACGCCGCGGGCGTCACCGCCCCCAAGTCCAGCCGGAGTCGCCGGCTCGACTCCTGAAGCACCCGCCAGCACTCTTCCTGCAGCACACCGACCCACTCCGACACGATCCGCCCTTCCACGTGCAGTGTGGTCTCGGTACCGCTCTCCACGGCCTCCGTAATCCTCAGCATGGTCTGATGAAGGGGCAAGGGCCGTACCGTGGCGAGGTGGCCCCTGCCGGAGCGGGCGCAAGGGGCCGTCAGAACGACGAAAAATGAGCCGGTCGGTTGCGAGGGACGTCGAGAGACGAAGGTCGCCGGGAGCCCGAAGTCTTGGGACTGTCACGATATGTTGGGAGTGCTCAACGCCGGCCACGATCGACTCGCTCTCGGACACAACGGTGCACACACATTCCGCGGGCCGCTGGAACCGCCGGGGGAACAGGACGTTCGCAAGGACGAGGCGACCATGATCGAGGACAGAAGAGGGTCTGCATCCAAGCCACGGAACTGGACCCGGTTCGCCGCGCTTCTGGCGGTCTTCGCGCTGTCCTTCCTGACGATCCGCCTGCTTGCCGGTAGAAGCGCCGAGGGCTACCCGACACCTCCTTTCTTTCACTTATTCTTCAGCGACACGATCCATATGAAAGCGTGGCTGGCCACGGGCGCCATCATGCTCGCCCTCTTTCAGGTCCTGAGCGCGGCGCGGCTATTCGAGTTGTTCCAGTGTGCGCCAGCCGGGCGTTTCTGGGGCAGGATGCATCGCATGTCCGGATATCTGGCCATCCTCCTCACACTGCCGGTTGCCTATCACTGCATCTTCCT
>Ga0137403_10001391_pt1 | contig 30428 bp, 32 predicted proteins | sample CZOMad2_1_16fung_FD_122057 | JGI IMG/M metagenome (GOLD analysis project Ga0137403, IMG submission 122057) | Vadose zone soil fungal communities from Angelo Coast Range Reserve, California, USA - CZOMad2_1_16fungal (Hybrid Assembly) | ecosystem: Environmental > Terrestrial > Soil > Vadose zone... | reverse complement strand
CTCACCTTCAGGGAGTCGAATCCCTGAGCGAGCGCCTGACGGAAGAATTCGAGCCGAAGGCGACGCCGGTCTTCGGCGCGCTCGGCCCTTGCTTCGGCGCGCCGGGCCCGGCGAAACAGCTCGACGGACATATCTGAAGAGCGTAGCAATGCGGCAGGAAGACTGTCAAATGCGACGCAGACTTACTAGAATGGCCGGGTGAGAAGACTCTGGCGCTCGGTCGTCGATGGCCTGACCCCCTACGACGCGGGCCCGTCCCTCGAGGCGCTCGCCCGAGAGCTCGGGCGGTCCGATCTCGTCCGGCTCTCGGCCAACGAGAATCCTCTCGGCCCCTCGCCGCGTGCGGTGGTCGCTGTCGAGCGCGAGGCCGCCCGGATCCATCTTTACCCAGACGGCGGCTCGAGCGCGCTTCGCGAAGCGCTCGGGAGAGGCCTCGGCGTCGCCGCCAACCAGATCGTCGTCGGCAATGGCGCCGATGAGCTGATCGCGCTGATCGCGGCGGCGGCGTTCGAGCCGGGTGACGAGGTGATCGTCCCGACACCCTCGTTCGAGCCCTACGAGATCGCGGCGACCCTCGCCGGCGCCTGCGTCGTGAAGAGCCCCCTGGCCGGATACGACACCGACCTGGACGACGTCCGGCGCCGGGTCACCGATCGGACGAAGGCGGTGATGCTCTGCTCGCCGCACAATCCGGCGACGACGATCATCCACAAGCGCCCGCTCCTCGCGTTCCTCGACGCGCTGGGACCGGACTCGCCGCTCGTCGTCCTCGATCAGGCCTACATGGATTTCTGCGACGACGCCGACCACGTCGACGGGATCCGGCTCCTCGAGCGCTATCCGCGCCTGGTCGTGCTCCGCACGTTCTCGAAGATCGCGGGGCTCGCGGGCCTGCGCGTGGGCTACGCGGTCGCGAGCGTCGAGACGATCGACCGGTTCAATCGCGTCCGCGCGCCCTACAACGTGAACCGCCTCGGGCAGGTCGCGGCGCTGGCGGCCCTCGAGGACCACGCGCACGCGGAAAAGACGAAGCGGCTCGTGCTCGAGGAGCGCGCCCACCTCAGCGCCGAGCTGACCAAGCGCGGTTACGCATTCCCGCCCTCGCACGCGAACTTCCTGCTGGTCGCCGTCCCGGACGCGGCGGGCCTGCGGAGGCGTCTCATGCAGGCGGGGATCCTGGTCCGCGACGGCGCCGGCCTGGGCTTTCCCGGCCACCTGCGGTTTTCGGTCGGGCTCCGCGAGACGAACGAAAAGCTACTGGCCCTGCTCTAGCGGCCCAGACGCGCCTCGAGCTCGTCGAGCCAGGCTCCGAGGGCTCGGAGGTGGTATTCGATGAGCTCGTCGATGTCGCGGGGGACGGCGAGGTTGCGGGCGCGACAGTAGTCGCTCACGGTCGCGTCCACGTCGAAGAACGACGTCGCGACGGCACCGGCTTGCATCTCGTCCACCTCGGCTCGCCGCTCGGCGCGCCGCTCGTTCTCGGCAGGCGCGAGCCTCTCGAGCAGCTCCACCATGCGCTCGTACAGCGCGCCATAGCGATCGCCCATCGCGAAGTACGGCGCGAGCCCCTGCGCCGCCAGGTAGTCGGCCACGGTGCCCTTGTCCCCGTACACGCCGGCCGTCTGGGGATGCGGCTCGAGGTGGCCGAAGCTCTCGTTGCCGTCGGGATCGGTCCAGCGCGCAAGCGGATAGAGACGGCAGGCGAGCGGTCGGTCAGGATGGACGCTACATCCGCGCTCGTCGAGGAACACGCATGAGCGGTCCTCGCGGGTCTGGAGCACGGTACCGCCCGCCTCGGTGTGGCGTGCGAAAAACTCGGTTGTCGTCAGACCCAGCCTGCGAGCGAGGCGCAGCGCCTCGTACGGCCCTACGCGAATCGCCTTGCCGTAGCAACAGCGCTTGCACGCATTGCAGACGTACGAGAAGCGGCTGCCTCGCTCGAGGCTGAAGTCGACCTTGGCCAGGAGGTCACGGTATGGAACGGCCGTGCTCCTGACGAAGGATCACCTTACTGCTTGCCCTCGGTCTTGCCTTCGGTCTTACCGCCGGTCTTACCCTCGGTCTTACCGCCGGTCTTGCCTTCGCCCTTTCCACCGCCCTTACCTTCGCCCTTACCGCCAGTCTTACCCTCACCCTTGCCGCTGGCCTTCCCGTCGGCCTTCCCGTCGGCCTTTCCGTCGGCCTTTCCCTCGGTCTTGCCCTCGGTCTTACCCTCGGTCTTACCCTCGGTCTTACCCTGGGCGATCGAGTCGGCAGGGCGGACGCCCATGGCGACGCCGAACGCCGCAATGGCCGCGGCGAGCTTGAGGGTGTCACGCCGGCTGACGCCGGCCTGCTCTGGAGACTGCTCGTTCCGATCCGTCATCGTTTCCCTCCGTGGGCTGTGGTCGAAGTACACCCTTTGCGCGCCGCACCATAGCATAAATACTGGGGTTTCCGAAAACCCGGATGGGCGCGGCTCTACTCAGCGCCGCTCGGCGCGGAGCTGCTTTTCGAGCTCCTCCAGGCGCCGGATGAGCGTGTCACGCTCGGACGTGAGCGCCGAGAGCTGCCGCTCACGGAGGGCGTAGCGCTGATCCTGCTGCGCGATCCTCGTCTGGAGCTCCGCCTCCCGCTTGTAAAGGTTCTTCAGCTCGGCCTCGAGGCCGGCCACGCGCTGCTTGGACGGAAGGTAGCCGACGAACAGCACGTACAGGACCAGCAACAGAAGAACGACGCTGGCCAGAACGAGGAACAAGGGAATCCGCGCGGTCGGACGGTCAGCCACGGGCTCGGATTCTAGCAAAATTCGGAATTTGCTATCATCCCGGGTGTGGAGCTCCACGCCTTCTTCGACCGAGCTATTCGGGCGAGCTTCCACGACCTGGCCATCGGGAATGACCCGGCCTCGCCGTACCTCGCCGATCTGTTGACGCGTTTCGCGCGGACCGAGAACCTCTATCCGCGCGGGACGTCGATCCCGCGGCTCGAGACCGTCGTCGAGATGCTCATCGAAGCGGGCACCGCCTGGGACGGGTCGTACTTCCAGCCCGAGCACGAGGTCACCGTGTCCCGGCACATCGGTGACTTCACGCTCTTCATGACCGGCATCTTTCGCGAGCGCGTCGAGCGCACCGCCTCGGTCGGGTACTATGTCGGCCAGGGCAAGCGCGCCTACCACTTCGTGTCCGAGCACGGCCGCGCGACCTCGCGCGCCGACGCGGCGGCCGCGGCGCCGCTCTTTCGCCGGCTCGCCGACCGGTTCGAAGGCTACGCGGGCGCCCTCGACTATGCCCGCCGCGTGTACTTCATCGACCACCCGACGCATCCGTTCTTCCAGCTCCGATTCGAATGAGCGATCCTGCCGCGAGCCTCGACCCGGGGTCGCTGCGGGGCCTGTCCGAGGACGCCCTCGACGAGAAGCTCCGCGCGTTCGCGAACGAGCACGGCGCCGGCGCCTTGCCCGCGCTGAGCGGGCTCGCGGAGGGCGCGGCCGACCGCGGCGTGCGCCGGGCGGCGAAGCGAGCGCTCTATCGGCTCTCGCAGCGCGGCGTCGCGCCGGCGCCGGCGCCGCCGGCGGCGCCGGTAGTCCGGCGGGGAACGCCCCACGCCGTGCGCGCCTGGCTCTCGGGCATCGACGGCAGCGGATCGCGGGCCGCCTGGATCCTCTTCGAAGGCGCCTACGGCGGCGGCGCGCTCTGCTCGCTGATCCTCAACGACGTCGTCGGCATCACCGAGGTCGCGGGAGGCGACATCACCAAGAAGCGGCTGGAGGCCGAGCTGGCCTCCCTGCGCGCGGCGCAGAAGCTCCCCTGGGTCGAGACGGAGACCGAGCGCGCGCTCGGCCTGGTCGCGGAGTCCCTGCGTCTACACGACGAGCGTGGCACGGCGCCGCCGGCCGCGTTCGGGCGCTTTCGGCCCTTCTTCGCCGAGGCCGCCGCGCCCGAGCTCCCGGCGCTCGGCGAGCCCGATGCGACGCTGGTCGAGCGCTCGGCCGAGCTGCTGGCACTCCCCGAGCTGGCCGGCTGGTTCCTCGATCCTGAATCGGTCCAGAAGGACGCGCTGGAAGTGCAGGAAGCGCGCGAGAGCCGGCTCGTCGTCTCCGACCAGATCAAGGCCGAGCGCCAGGAGACGATCCTCGGGCGCGTGATCGAGCGCGAGTTCACGCCCGAGGCGCGCCGTCGGTGGAGCCGCCGCTTCGCGGAGATGGCCTGGATCTTCAACGCGACCGACCGCAGCGAGCAGGCGGCGATCGCCGCGGCCGCGTCGGCCGGATTCGCCGACAGCCAGAGCGTGCTCTCGCGTCATCCGCTGGCGCGCGCGCTCGCCCAGCGGGCGCTCGAGCTGGCAGGCGAGGTCGCCGCCGGCCGGCTGCGAGCCGCCGACGTGAGCCGCAAGCCCTGATCACCGACGTCCCGGGAATCCGCGTCGGTCACGCGACCGATCTCACGGGACTCACCGGCGTCACCGTCGTGCTGTGCGATCGCCCCGCCGTCGCCGGCGCCGAGCTGCGCGGCGGGGCGAACGACGTCGTCGGGCTCGACTACCTCGATCCCCGACACCTCGTGCCGACCGTGGACGGCGTCGTCCTCGGCGGCGGCAGCCGGTTCGGCGGCGAATCGATCTGGGGCGTGATGCGCTGGCTCGAGGCGCGCGGCCGCGGCTTCGCGGCGGGGCCCACCGTCGTCCCGCATGTTCCGGGCGCGTTCATCTTCGACCTCAACGTCGGCGACGGGGGCGCGCGTCCGACTCGCGAGATGGGCGCCGAGGCCGCCGCCAGCGCCGCGGCGGGCCCGGTCGCCGAAGGCAACGTGGGCGCGGGAACGGGCGCCACTGTGGGCAAGGTGCACCGCATCGGCCGCGCGATGCGCGGCGGACTCGGCAGCGCCTCGCGACGGCTCGGCGACGTCGTGGTGGGAGCGATCGTCGTCGTGAACGCGGTCGGCGACGTGCGCGACCCCGACACGGGTGCGTTGATCGCCGGCGCCCGCGAATCGCCCGACAGCCGCAGACTCGTCGACTCGGCCAGCGCCCTGACCGGCGGCCGCCTGCTCGAGCGGTTCGCGGCGCCCGAGCACACGACGATCGGCGCGGTCGCCACGAACGCGCGCCTGAGCAAGCCGGAAGCCGCGAAGCTCGCCTCGCTCGGGATGCTCGGCTTCGCACGCGCGCTGTCGCCGCCGCACACCGCCTTCGACGGCGATACGCTCTTCGCGCTCTCCGTTGGAGACGTGCCGGCCGACATCACCCGGCTGGGCCTCGCGGCGGCGGACGCGGTCGCCGACGCGATCGTTCGGGGGATTCGGGCGGCGACGTCGCTGCCGGGCCTGCCGGCGGCGCGCGATTTGTAGCGATCCGCGCTGGGAGGCGATGATGCGCATTCGCTTCTGGGGCACGCGCGGGTCACTGGCGACCCCGGGGCCGACGACGTTGCGCTACGGCGGCAATACCGCCTGTGTCGAGGCGCGGGCCAACGACGGAACCTTGATCGTCCTGGACTGTGGCACCGGCGCCCATCGCCTCGGGCAGGCCCTGATGGCCGAGGGCAAGCATCCTGTGCACGGTCATCTGATGATCACGCACACCCACTGGGATCACATCCAGGGCTTCCCCTTCTTCGCGCCGGTCTTCACCGAGGGCAGCGAGTGGGATCTGTATGCGCCGGGTGGCCTGGGCGAGCGTCTCGAAGCGGTTCTGTCCGCGCAGATGCAGCATCCGTACTTTCCGATCACGCTCTCACAGCTCTCGGCGACGATCCGCTACCACGATCTGGTCGAGGGAGCGCTGACGGTCGGCGGCGTGCGTGTCGTCGCCCAGTACCTGAACCATCCCGCGCCGACGCTCGGCTATCGGCTCGAGAGCGACGGCGTGTCGGTCGTCTACGCCGTCGACCACGAGCCCCACATGCGCGACCGGCCCGAGGGCGGCGGCATGGGCTCACCGGGGGAGACCGTGCCGCACGCCGAGGACGCGCGCCATGTCGCGTTCCTGGAGGGCGCCGATCTCGTCATCCATGACGCGCAGTACACGGCGGAGGAATATCCCGAGAAGATCAACTGGGGGCACTCGCCGGCCGAGACCGCGGTGGACTACGCGCTCGCCGCGCACGTGCGACGGCTCGCGCTCACCCATCACGATCCGCTGCGCGACGACGACGCGGTCGACCGGCTGGTCGAGGTCTGCCGCGAGCGCGTCCGGCGGGCCGGCGGCACGCTCGACGTCTTCGCCGCCGCCGAGGGCCAGATCATCGAGCTCACGCGTCGCGAGACTCGTACGCCGCGGCCCCGACGGCGCGCCGCCGCGTCCGCCGCCACGCCATCAACGCCGGCTCACATCGTGCTGATCGCCGACGACGATCCCGTGATCCTGGAGTTCCTGAAGGGGACGTTGCGGTCCGACGCGTTCCGGCTGTACACGGCCACCGACGGCGAGACCGCGCTCCGCATCGCCCGCGCCGTCCGCCCAGCGCTGATCCTGCTCGACTGGCTCATGCCGGGGGTCGACGGCACCGAGGTCACCCGCGCGCTCCGCGCCGACGGCGATCCCTACTTCCGCGACGTGCCGATCGTGCTGATCACCGGCGAAGCCGGCGCGGCCAAGACGCAGGAGGGCTTCGCGGCGGGCGTCACCGACTATCTGACCAAGCCGTTCAAGGCGCCGTTCGTCCGCGCGCGCGTGCGCGCCTGGCTCGAGCGCGTCGGCACCGACTCCGCGGGCTGACCATCAGCCTGCTCGGCGGAGCCAGCCGACGACCGCGTAGGCGAGTAGCGCGACGACGAGCCCGAGCCAGCGGCGCACGACCGCCGCGCGCTCGGCCGGCAGCGGCGAGAGCACGACCGGGTGGAGCCGGCTCGCGATGAGCGCGCCGCCGAGCGCGCCGCCGATGTGGGCGCCGTTGTCGATGAAGGGATCGGTGAGGCCGCCGGCGATCGTGAAGATCGCCCAGATGAGGAGCACGAAGCCGACGCGCCGGTCGCGCACGAGCAGGCGTTCGCGCTCGCGGCGCAGGAGCACGATCGCCGCGCCCTGCAGGCCGAAGATCGCACCGGAGGCGCCGACCGACGGACCCGCGCTCACCAGCACGCTCACCAGAGAGCCCGCCAGCCCGCTCAGCACGAAGAGCACGATGAACTGGGCGCGGCCGAACGCGGCCTCGCACACCATCCCGAGGATGTAGAGGGCGACCCCGTTGCCGATCAGGTGCTCGGTGCCGCCGTGAAGCCAGGGCGCGGTCAGGAGCCGCCAGTACTCGCCGGCGGCGACGCGCTCACGCGCGAGCGCGCCCATGGCGATGATCGACTCCTTCGAGGCGAGCGCGTCCATCCGGACCTCGGCCACGAAGATCGCCGCGAGCACGGCGAGCAGCGCGATCGTCGCCGGCGGCACGCGCCCCATGCGCCGCTCGAAGTCGACGCGGCGCGAGAGGAGCATGTCGGGCGTGATACGCAGCGGCGCCTCGGGTATCGTGCTCACGTCAGCGGCGCTCCCCGCTATCGAGCATGACGCCGAGGGCCACGGCGATCCGCCGGTCGAACGTGCGCGCGGAGTCGGCGGAGAGGTCGAGCACGTAGCGGTCGAGCAACGTGAACTTCCGGTTGAACTCGCCGAAGATCTCCGCGTCCGTGCCCCGGACGAAGACGAAGTTGGTGCGGAGGAATCCGAAGAAGGTGCCGAGGACCCGCCGGAGCAGCGAGAGCACGATCGAATCCTCGATCGCCATGGCTAGCGGCGCGCCTCCGGGAGCCGTGACGTACCAGCGCTTGCGGACGATGTTGTGCAGATAGGTCTTGCGCAGGATCGCGAGCGTCTCGCCGGCGGCCGTCACGATCGTGTACGTGCGGGTCAGGAACGCCACGCGCTCGTTCTGGAGCACGCGCAGGAGTGGCTCGCGCCGCGAGTCGTCGCGGTAGATCGTCACGTGGCGGCGCGGGCGCAACGACATCGAGATCACCAGGAAGATGAAGGCCGCCACCGGCACCGAGAGCAGGACGATCAGCCCGCTCCCATCCCCAGCGATGGGCCGGGCCGCCCAGCCCATGATGGTCAGGGTCACGATGACCGCGAGCAGGTAGGCCACGAGCGTGCGGATCGGGTACGTCGGACGCTCCACGTACAGAATGGGCGTGCTGTCCTCCGCCCAGACCTCGTACTTCGACGTGATCGTGAAGACCCGCTCGCGGAGCAGGAAGACGTCGCGGTCGAAGGCGTGGTCGACGCCGGGGGTCGGCAGACGCGGCGCGCTCGCGGCGGGACCCGCGCGCAGATGCCGGCCGCACGACGGGCACTCGAGAAGGCGGCCCGCGTATTCCGGCCGCAGCTCGTAGACCTCGCCACAGGGGCAGGAGACGACGACGCCGACGCTCGCCCGGCTCACGGCGTGGACGGGCGCGGCCCCATGGGCATGGATTATACTGCCCGCCTTTGGGTCAGCGGGACTGGTGCGGGTGTCGGGCGATCCAGTGTCGGGCGATGTCGAGGCGCCGGCAGATCCAGACGCGGTCGTGGCGCTCGACATGATCGAGGAAGCGGTCGAGCGCCCCCGTCCGCCCGGGCCGGCCCATCAGACGCATGTGGAGACCGACCGACATCATCCGGGGATGCTCGGCGCCCTCCGCGTAGAGCACATCGAACGCGTCGCGCACGTAGGCCAACCACTCGTCGCCCGTGCTGAAGCCCTGGGGCGTGGCGAACTTCATGTCGTTGTTGTCGAGCGTATAGGGAACCACGAGATGCGGCCGTCCGGCTTCCACGGTCCAGTACGGCAGGTCGTCGTTATAGGCGTCGGCATCGTAGAGGAAGCCGCCCTCCTCCACCACCAGCCGCCGCGTGTTGGGGCTCAGGCGGCCCGTGTACCAACCGAGCGGCCGGCTTCCCGTCGTGCGCGTGATGCTCTCCACCGCGCGCCGCATGTGCTCGCGCTCGACGTCCTCCGGGACGAACTGGTAGTCGATCCAGCGCCACCCGTGGCTCACGACCTCGTGCCCCGCCTCGACAATGGCGGCGGCCGCTTCCGGGTGACGCTCCAGCGCCATCGCGACCGCGAAGACGCTGATCTTGATCTCACGCTGAGCGAACAGGCGCATCAGCCGCCAGAAACCGACGCGGCTACCGTACTCGTACATCGACTCGACCTGGAGATTCCGCACGTCGCGCAATGGCGTCATGCCGACGACTTCCTGGAGGAACGCCTCCGACTCGACGTCGCCGTGAAGAACCGAGCGCTCGCCGCCTTCCTCGTAGTTCATCACGATCTGGAGCGCGAGCCGTGCGCCGCCCGGCCACGCCGGATCCGGCGGCGTACGGCCGTAGCCGACGAGGTCGCGCGGATAGCCCGACGCGCTCATATCCGACCGATGCCGCTCGCGCCGAGACTGTCGTGGACGCCCGCCGCGGTCGTACCCCCGACGCCTCCGTAGTGAGCGACCGCGGCATCGACGCCGCCGCCGGCCGGAGCCCGCCAGCCCTCGCCGCGCAGGACGTTCTCGAGGGCCGCCAGACAGAGCAGCACGTTCTGGCGGGTCGCCGCGTAGCCCATCGTGCCGATGCGCCAGATCTTGCCCTGAAGCTCGCCGAAGGCGGCGCCGATCTCGATGCCGAAATCCTCGAGCAGCCGGCGTCGGACGCGGAGCTCGTTCACGCCCTCCGGCACGACGACCGGAGTGATGAACGGAAGACGGTGGGCCGCCGTCTCCTGTCCGAAGAGCATGAGTCCGAGCGCCCGGAGGCCGGCGCGGAGCGCGTCGCCATGGAGGCGATGGCGGGCGAAGCGCGCTTCGAGCCCCTCCTCCTGCAAGGCGCGCAGGGCCTCCCGGAGCCCGTAGACCATCGCGGTCGGCGCCGTGTGATGGTTGAAGCGCGCCGGGCTCCAGTAGTCGGCGAGCTGAGCGAGGTCGAGGTAGTTGCTCCGCACCTTGCTCTTCCGTGCCCGCAGCACGTCGGCCGCGCGCGCGTTGTACGTGATCGGAGCCATGCCCGAGGGGCAGCTCAAGCACTTCTGGGTGCCGGCCACCGCCACGTCCACGCCCCAGCGATCCACCGCGACCTCGCACCCGCCGAGCGTCACCACGACGTCTGCCAGCAGCAGCGCGTCGTGCTCACGCGCGAGCTGGGCGATGTCCTGAAGGGGCTGGAGCACCCCGGTCGACGTTTCGCCGTGGATCATCGCGACTAATCGCGTGCGACCTCCCGCGAGAGCCTTCGCGATCGGGTCGGGCGCGATGACTCGGCCCCACTCTTCGCGCACGACGACGACGTCGGCGCCGCAGCGCTCGGCGATCTCGATCATCAGCAGGCCGAAGCGCCCGCACTCGCCCACGACCACGCGGTCGCCCGGCTCTACCAGCGAGGTGATCGCCGCCTCCAGTCCGGCTCGACCGGTTCCGGAGACGGGAAAGGTGAACGCGTTCTCCGTCTGAAAGGCGAAGCGGGAGAGCGCCATCACCTCGCCCATGATCGCGGTGAACTCGGGATCGAACTGACCCAGGAGCGGTGTCGCCATCGCGCGAAGGACGCGCGGGTCGGCCATGGTCGGCCCGGGGCCGAGCAGGATCCGGGCGCTGGGCAGGAGCTCGCCAAATCGACCGTGCGTCGCGTCCCTCATCGGGGCCCATCATAGCGGGCCGACGGCTTCACGGCGCCCGACAATGACGGACGTGCCGCCCTTCCATCGGGCCGCGCCGGGCGGCCGCCGCTGCGAGCGCCTCAGCGCTCCGGCACGGCCGTCACCGCTTCTTCGGGGGGCACGCTTCTTGCGCGACCGGACGCGCATAGTCACCCGGGAGTGTGGGGCCTGATGGTCCGGCTTGACAGCGTCTTACTCGCCGGCGCAGCATCGCGCCGGTGGCCGCGGCGTCGTGCGAGGCGACAGAACTCCTCCAGCAGGCCAGGAGGCAACTATGGCGACTGACACCCGAGCCGAACTCAGGGCCGATGTCCACAGCATCGAGCCGATCCCCGAGGTGGACAAGGACTCCACCGGACCGCAGCAGATGTGGATCTGGGCCGGGGCCAACATCGCGCCGATCAACTGGGCCCTCGGCGCGCTGGGCATCGTCCTCAAGCTCGGGCTCTGGGAGACCATCGCCGTCATCGTGCTGGGCAACCTCGTGGGCTGCGCGATCTTCGCGGCCTTCACCGTGATGGGCCACAAGACCGGCGTCAATCAGATGGTGCTCGGTCGCTCCGCGTTCGGGCGCCGGGGGGCGTACCTGCCGAGCGCGCTGATGTTCCTCATGACGCTCGGCTGGATCGGGGTCAACACCTACTTCCCCGTCAAGATCGCAGTCGCGATCCTCGGGCAGTTCGGGATCGGCGACACGTGGCTGACCAATCTCGTCGTCGTGACCGTCGTGATGGTGATCCAGGTGCTCATCGGCCTGTACGGCTTCTACGCCATCCGCACCTTCGAGAAGTACACGGTCCCGGTGACGGCCGCCATCATGGTGCTGATGAGCATCCTCGCCTGGACCCGGCCCGGGGTGGTCAACTGGCACCTCACCAGCACGCTGCCGCCGGCCGCGCATCTGGCGATGATCACCCTGCTCATGACGGCGATCGGGGTGGGCTGGGGTATCTCGTGGGTCACCTGGGCCTCCGACTATTCCCGCTTCGTTCCGCGCACCGTCTCGTCGACCGCCGTCTTCTGGTACAGCTACGTGGGGATGTTCGTCCCCACGGTGTGGCTCGCCATCCTGGGCGCGACCCTCGCAAGCGTGACGCAGGACACCGATCCGGCCAAGATGGTGAGCGCGGTATTCGGCGGGGTCATGAGCATCCTGGTCCTCTTGATGGTCCTGCACGGTCCCGTCGCCACCAATATCCTGAACGTCTACTCGGCGGCCCTCGCCGCGCTCAGCATGGGCCTGCGCCTCTCCCGCACGGCCATGGCGCTGATCGCCGGCGTCGTCGGCTATCTCGTCACCATTTACTTCGTCTTCCAGCCCTCGTTCGCCAAGGCCTTCGACAACTGGATGATCAGCCTCCTGCTGTGGATGAGCCCCTGGGCCGGCGTCGTCCTCGCCGACTTCTTCATTCTGCGCGGGGGCCGCATCGACGTCGACGAGCTCTATCGGGAGCCGGAGCGGAGCGCGTACGGCGACGTCAACTGGGGAGCGATCGTGGCCTTCGTCGTGGGTCTGGCCGCCGGCTGGTCGGTCGAGGACGGCCTCGTTCCTGCGCTGCAGGGCCCCATCTCGACGAAGTTGCTCAGCGGCGCTGATCTGAGCTGGCTGGTCGGCATCGTCGTCGCCGGCGGCGCCTACCTGCTCCTCGGTCGCCGCGTCGTGCCCGCTCCCGTTCCACGACCGACGGGCAGCGCCGGGCGCTAGGCCATTCGGCCAGAGCGATGGACGCATTTCTGCGAGCCGCGATCGAGGAGGCCGAGCGCGGGTCGGCCGAGGGCGGCATCCCCATCGGCTCGGTGCTGGTGCACGACGGGCGGATCCTCGGCCGTGGCCACAATCGGCGGGTCCAGCGAGGCAGCGTCGTTCTCCACGGCGAGATGGACGCGCTCGAGAACGCCGGTCGCCAGCCCGCCCGCATCTACCGCGACTGCACCATCTACACCACGCTCTCGCCGTGCGCGATGTGCAGCGGCACGATTCTCCTGTACGGCATCCCGCGCGTGGTGGTGGGTGAGAACCGAACGTTCCGCGGCGAGGAGGATCTGCTTCGAAGCCGCGGGGTGACGGTCGACGTGCTCCAGGACGCTCGGTGCCAGGAGCTGATGACACAGTTCATTCAGGCCCACCCCGCCCTGTGGGCGGAAGATATCGGCACGTAGCCCGCCGAGGAGAAGCCCCATGCTGACGACCCGTGCTCGTATGATCGCTTGCCTGGTTCTCCTCGGCCTCGGCGCCTGGCGCGCGGACGCGCAGGCGCAGACCAAGGTGAAGTTCGCGCTGGACTGGCAGGTCCAGGGACCGCAGGCACCCTTCATCACCGCCAAGGCCATCGGAGCCTTCGCGGCCCAGGGGCTCGACGTCACCATCGACCGCGGCACAGGCTCCCAGAAGACCATCGAGCAGGTGGTCACCGGCACCTACGACATCGGCTACGGCGACATCAACTCGATGATCGAGTACAACGCCAAGAACCCGCAGCAGCCGCTCATCGCCGTGGGCATCGTCCTCAACTCGCCGCCCTTCGCCTTGATCTCGCTCAAGCGCTACGGCATCCAGCAGCCCAAGGACCTCAAGGGCGCCAGCATCGGAGCACCCGCCGGCGATGCCCCGCGGCGGTTGTGGCCCATCTTCGCGCGGAACGTCGGCGTGCCCGCCGATAGTGTCACCTGGACCAACATGGCCCCGCCGCTCCGCGAGCCGGCCCTCGTGAAGGGCGACGTGAAGGCGATCTCGGGCTTCTACTTCACAGGGTTCCTCAACCTCACCGAGAACCTCAAGATCCCGGAAGCCGACGTGGTGGCCTTCAAGTACAGCGACTACGGCATCGACCTCTACGGCAACGCCGTCGTCGTGCGCGTCGACTGGCTCAAGGCCAACGAGGACACCGTGCGGCGGTTCCTCGCCGCGCTCAACGCGGGCTTCAAAGCCGCGCTGAAGGATCCGAAAGCGGCCATCGCCCACGTGAAGGCCGCCGAGCCGCTCGCGAACGAGGCCACGGAGCTCAAGCGGCTGCAGCTCGCCATCAGCGCCAACATGGTGAACGACGAGGTGCGGCGCAACGGCCTGCTCGGGATCGACCCCGCGCGCATGCAGCGGGCGATCGACCAGGTGGTCGTCGCGTTCGAGCTGGGCGCGAAGCCCACGGTCGCGCAGGTCTTCACCGGCGCCTACCTGCCGCCGGCCGCCGATCGCAAGCTCGATTGATCCGGCTCAGTACTTCGCGTGGCGCGGGTTCGCCGCGTACTCTCGCACCAGGGCCCGTGCCTCCGCGGCGAGGTGCTGCACGGTACGCATGGCCCTCCGGCCCGCCGGCTTCGCGAGCTGGCGATAGATGAGGCGATCGTCGAAGCCGATGCGGGCGGCATCGTCGATCGTGAAGCCATAGAAGATCCGGTCGATCCGGGCCCAGTACGCGGCGGCGAGACACATCGGGCACGGCTCGCCGGTCGTGTAGAGGTCCGAGCCCGACAGGCGGAAGGTCGCCAGACGCCGGCAGGCGCTGCGGATCGCGACGATCTCGCCGTGCGCGGTGGGATCGCGCGTCGCGATCACGCGGTTCCAGCCCTCGCCGACGATGGCGCCCCGGCGGACGACGACGGCCCCGAACGGCCCGCCGGCGCCCGCGTTCATTCCGCGCCGCGCCAGTGCGATCGCGCGGCGCATGAAGCGCGCGTGGGCGGACCGCTCGATCACCCGCGACATCGCCCGACCGGCCATCGTCACGAATTATAATTCGCCCGGTGCCCATGAGGCTCTTCGGAGCGTCGCTCAAGCGTCTGGAGGACCCGCGGCTTCTGCGCGGCCAGGCGATGTTCGTCGAGGACCTGCGCCTGCCCGGCCTCCGCCACGTCGCCTTCGTGCGGAGCGTGCACCCGCACGCGCGGTTTCGTGTCGACGCCGGCCGGGCCGGCGCCGGGCCCGGCGGCGCGCTGTACACGGCGGCCGATTTCCCCGGTGTGATCGCCATCCCGGCGGTCGTCTCGCACGAGGCCTTGCGTCCCTGCGCGCAGGCACCGCTGGCCCGCGACCGCGCCCGCTATGTCGGCGAGCCGCTCGCCGCGGTCGTGGCGCCGACCCGCTATGCCGCCGAGGACGCGGCCGCGGACGTACGCGTGGAGTACGACGTGCTCGAGGCGGTCGCGGACGCCGACGCGGCGCTGGCGCCGGGCGCCCCGCTCCTGCACGAGGGGGCGCCGGCCAACGTCGCGGCGGACTTCACGGTGCGCGTGGGCGACGCCGACGGCGCCTTCGCGGCGGCGGAGATCGTGACGCGCGGCCGCTACTCGGTGCAGCGCTACACCGGGATGCCGCTCGAGACGCGTGGGGTCGTGGCGGACTACGACGCCGGGACCGGGCGGCTGACCGTGTGGTCCTCGACGCAGTGGCCGCACACCCTGCGCGACGTGCTCCGCGGTCTCCTCGGCCTGGCCGAGCACCGGGTCCGCGTGGTCGCGCCCGACGTGGGGGGAGGCTTCGGCGTCAAGCAGGAGATCTATCCCGAGGAGATCGCGCTCGCCCTGCTGACCTTGCGGGAGGGCGCGCCGGTCAAGTGGATCGAGACGCGCCGTGAGCATGTGACCACCGCCGCCCACGCCCGCGAGCAGCGGCACGACGTCGAGCTGGCCGCGCGGCGCGACGGCACCATCGTGGGCCTCCGCGCAGAGGTTCTCGCCGACCTCGGGGCGTACACGCGCAGCCTCGGCGTCCTTTGTCCGTCGATCACCGCGGCGAGCTTGCCCGGCCCATATCGGATCCGCCACTACAGCTGTCGCGTGCGGTGCGCTCTCACGTGCAAGGCGCCGGCGGCGGCGTATCGCGGCGCCGGCCAGCCCGAGGCGGTCTTCGCCATCGAGCGCGCCGTCGATCATCTGGCGGCCGCGCTCAAGATGGATCCGGCCGAGGTACGACGGCGGAACTTCATCGGCCGCGACGAGTTTCCGTGGGACGTCGGGACCGCGTCGGCGCAGATCCCCGTGATCTACGACAGCGGCGACTACGGCGCCGGCCTCGACGCCGCGCTGAGCCTCGCGCGGTACGACGCGCGCCGCACCGAGCAGGCGGCGGAGCGGGCGAAGGGCGAGCACGGTCGCCTCCTCGGCGTCGGTGTCGCCTGCTTCGTGCTGCTGACGGGGCTCGGCCCCTACGAGAGCGCGGCGCTGCGCGTCGACCGCGCCGGCCAGGCGCTGCTCGTGACCGGGGCCGCGCCGCACGGCCAGGGCACGGCCACCGTGCTGGCCCAGATCGTCGCCGACGAGCTCGGCCTTCGACCCCACGACGTCGAGGTGCGGCACGGCGACACGGCGCAGATCCCGTTCGGCGTCGGCACCTATGCGAGCCGCAACGCGGTGATGGCGGGCAACGCCGCGCTCGGCGCGGCCCGTAAGGTGGCGGCGAAAGCACGGCGCGTGGCCGCACACTTGCTTGAGGCGGACGAGGGGGACGTCGTGCTCGCGGAGGGCGTCGCGCGCGTCGTCGGGGCACCCGACCGCCAGATCTCGCTCGGGACGCTCGCGGCGGCGTGCTCGCCCGACTCGCCGCGGCCCGACGGGATCGAGCCGGGGCTCGAGGCCACGCACTACTTCCAGGCCCCGCGCGCCACGTTCGCCAGCGGCGCGCACGCGGCTGTCGTCGAGGTCGATCGCGAGACGGGACGCATCACGGTGCTCGACTACGTGGTCGCCAGCGACGCCGGACGGCTGATCAATCCGCTGATCGTCGAGGGACAGCTCCACGGCGGCGTGGCCCAGGGCGTCGGCGGCGCGCTGTGGGAGGCGCTGGTCTACGACGCGCAGGCGCAGCCGCTGACGCAGTCGTGGCTGGAGTACGCGATGCCGACCGCTGAGCAGACGCCGTCGATCCGCATCGCCCACGTCGTCACGCCCAGCCCCCTCAATGCCCTCGGCGTCAAAGGCGTGGGTGAGGCCGGTAGCATGGCGCCCCCCGCCGCCATCGCCGCCGCGGTGGAGGACGCGTTGCGTCCCTTCGCGGCCCGCGTCGTGGCCACGCCGCTCAGGGCGGAGGACGTCTTTCGGCTCCTGCAGCCGGCCTCCGGGCGGATCGTCCCCTGACCGCCGAGCCCCCGCGTCCGACGAACGATCCGCGCCCCCCTGGCGGCGTCCCCGCGGTTGCGCTCCGCGACCTCGGCTTCGCGTACGTGACCGCCGGCGGCCTGACCGAGGCGCTCGCGGGCGTCTCGCTCGAGGTCCCGCGCGGCAGCACGGTGGCGTTCGTCGGGCCGAGTGGCTGCGGCAAGTCGACCCTGCTGAAGCTGATCTCCGGTCTGCTGAACGCCACCGCGGGCGCGATCACCGTGGACGGGCAGCCGGTCGACGGCCCGCTGACGAACGTCGGCATGGCGTTCCAGAACCCGGTCCTCCTGCCCTGGCGCAGCGTGCTCGACAACGTGCTGCTCCCTCTGGAGATCCTGCGCGAGAACGGCGACCCGCGCGCTCCGGCCCCCGATCTCTGGCGTGCCCGCGCGGTGGCCTTGCTCGCCACGGTCGGCCTGAGCGGCGCGGAGCGCCGCCAGCCGCGCGAGCTCTCGGGCGGCATGCGCCAGCGCGTGAGTCTCTGCCGCGCGCTGATCCATCAGCCGGCGCTCCTCCTGCTGGACGAGCCGTTCGCCGCCCTCGACGCGTTCACGCGGGAGGAGATGTGGGAGCTCTATCAGCGCCTGCGGGCCGAGCGGGAATTCACGGGCGTGCTGGTGACCCACGACCTCCGCGAGGCGATCTTCCTGGCCGACGCGATCTACGTTCTCGCGAGCCATCCGGGCCGCATCGCGCACGCGCACCGTGTGGCGCTCCCGCGGCCGCGGGCGCTGGCGCAGGTGTACGGCGCCGAGGGGAGCGAGCTGATGCGGCGTCTGCGCGAGCAGATCCGGCCCAGTCGCGAGCCCGCGGCATGATCGGCCCGCGGAGCCGTCGCGTCGTCCTGCCGCTGGCGGTGTTCGTCGGGCTCGTCCTGGCGTGGGAGGCGGCGGTCACGGTGCTGCACGTCCAGCCGATCGTGTTGCCGCCGCCCAGCGGTGTCGCGCTGACGATGGCGCGGACCGCAGGGCCCATCGCCTTCCACGCCTGGCACACCCTGCTCACGACACTGCTGGGCTTCGTCGCCGCGGTGGGCCTCGGCCTCCTGCTCGGCTTCGCCATCGGCGGCTCGGCGACGGTCAACGATGCGCTCTACCCGCTGCTGGTCGGGTTCAACAGCATCCCCAAGGCCGCGGTCGTCCCGCTGCTCGTCATGTGGTTCGGCATCGGCACGGCGCCCGCGGTGCTCACCGCGTTCCTCCTGGCCTTCTTCCCCGTGGCCGTCAACGTCGCGGTGGGCCTCGCCACGCTCGAGGCCGAGCTGCGCGACGTGCTCCGCTCGCTCGGCGCCTCGCGGTGGCAGATATTCCGCAAGGTCGGGGTACCGCGCACCATGCCCCTCTTCTTCGCCTCGCTGAAGGTCGCCGTCTCGTCGGCGTTCGTCGGCTCGGTGATCTCGGAGACCGTCGCGTCGAACGCCGGCATCGGCTATCTCATGGCCGTGGCGGCGTCGGACTTCAACACCCGGCTCGCCTTCGGCGGGCTCGCCGTCCTGGGCGCCATGGGCGTGCTGCTCTACGGTATCTTTGCGGTCATCGAGCGCCGCATGACGGCCTGGGCCTATGCCGAGTAAGCTCTAGCGACCGTGGACTCTTTGATCCTCGACTGGCTCAACATCGGCCTGCGCTGGACCCATCTCATTGCCGGCATCGGCTGGATCGGGACCTCGCTCTACTTCATGTGGCTCGACGCCGCGCTGATCCGAGCGGACCCACCGCGCGGCGGCGTCGAGGGGCACGCGTGGCTGCTCCACAGCGGCGGCTTCTACCTGGTCGAGCGGCGCAAGCTCCCGCCGGGCCAGCTCCCGTCGCCGATCCACTGGTTCAAGTGGGAAGCGGCGATGACCTGGCTGACGGGCTTTCCCCTGCTCGTGCTCGTCTACTACATGACGGGCGGGGTCTACCTGGTCGATCCCTCCGTCTCCTCGATCACACCCGGCCGTGCGGTGGTCCTGGGCATCGCCGCACTCGTCGTCGCGTGGATCGTCTATGACATCGTGTGGACCTCACCGCTCGCGCGAGGCCGGGGCGTACCGGCGGTGATCCTGTCGTGGGCTCTTCTCTTCGCCGCCGTGTTCGGGCTGACGCGCGTGCTGAGCGGCCGAGCGGCATTCATCCACGCCGGCGCAATGCTCGGGACGATCATGGTGGCCAACGTCTGGATGCGCATCGTGCCGGCGCAGCGCGATCTCATCGCGGCCGCCGAGGCGGGCCGCACGCCCGACGAGACGCTCTCGCGCCGCGCCAAGCAGCGCTCCACCCACAACAGCTACGTGACCTTCCCGGTGATCTTCACCATGTTGAGCAATCACTATCCCGCGACGTACGGGCATCCACTGAACTGGCTCATCCTGTGGCTGCTCATCGTGGTGGGCGCGGGCGCGCGCCACGTGATGATCGCGCGCGAGCGCCACCGCCCGGCCGACTGGTGGCTCCTTCCCGTCGCGGCCGCCGTGGCCGGCGTCATGTTTCTGACGTCGCCGGCGTGGCTCGGCGGCAAGCGGCGGGGCGAGCGCGTCACTTTCACCGCGGCGCGGGCGGTCATCGACCGGCGCTGCCTCTCCTGCCATTCGGGGACGCCGACCGACGACGTCTTCCGGGCGGCCCCCAACGGCGTGACGTTCGAGACGCCGGAGAGCATCCGCGCGCGGGCCGAGCCGATTCGGCTCCGCGTGGTGCTGACGCGGACCATGCCGCTGGCCAACAAGACCGGGATGACGGAGGCCGAGCGCGACCTGCTCGGTCGGTGGCTCGATCAGGGCGCGCCCATCGATCGCGTCGAGTGACGTTGAGCGCGACCCCCGCCGCCCTGCCGCTGCCCGAGATCAACCGAATGAGCCCGCACGACTTCCGCCGGGCCCTGGGCGACGTCTTCGAGCGCTCGCCGTGGATCGCCGAGCGCGCCTGGGCGGCGCGCCCGTTCCGGAGTCGTGCGGCCCTGCACCGAACCATGGTCAGGGTGGTGCGCGACGCCTCGCGCGAGGAGCAGCTCGCCCTCCTGCGAGCGCATCCCGATCTCGCGATTCGGGCGGCGCGGGCGGATGCCCTGAGCGCAGCCTCCCGCGTCGAGCAATCCAGCGCCGGGCTCGACCGCCTGACCGATGAGGAATACGCGCGCTTCGGTCGGCTGAACGCGCGCTATCGGGAGAAATTCGGCTTCCCGTTCATCATCGCGGTGCGCAAGCACGACAAGACGTCGATTCTCGCCGCGTTCGAGCGCCGCCTGCGCAACACCGTCGACGCGGAGATCGAGGCCGCCCTCGCCGAGGTCGCCGACATCACGCGGCTCCGGCTCGAGACCCTGGTGACGGCGTGAGCCCGTCCGGCGGGGCCGGCCTCACGACCCACGTCCTCGACACCGCGCTCGGACGGCCGGCCGCCGGGCTCCGCGTCGATCTCTCGATCGTGGAAGCCGACGGCCGCACGGTGCTGCTCAAGACGGTGACGACGAACGCCGACGGTCGCTGCGACGCGCCGCTCCTCACGCCCGGCGAGATGAAGGTCGCCCGGTACGAGCTCGTCTTCCACGTGGCCGCGTACTTTCGCGCCGCCGGCGTCACCCTCTCCGATCCGCCGTTCTTCGAGCACGTACCCGTGCGCTTCGCGATCGCCGACCCCGGACATCGCTACCACGTGCCGCTGCTCGTCTCGCCCTACGGCTACGCGACCTACCGGGGGAGCTGAGCGCGTGGCTCGGGCACGAACTGTCCGTCCTCAGTCGAGAACAGCGATGCCCTCGATCTCGACCAGGAAGTGCGGCTCGGCGAGCCCCTGCACGACGACGAGCGTGTTGACCGGATAGGGAGGGGACGGGAACACCTCGTCACGCGCGGCGGCGACGAGTGGGCGAAAGCCCCAGTGGGTGATGTAGGTCGTCGTCTTCACCAGGTGGCGGAAGCTTCCGCCGTAGTGGGCGAGGATCGCCGCGAGATTCTGGTAGCACTGCCGGGCCTGGGACCGGGCGTCCCCAAGACCGATCAGGGCGCCCGACGGGTCGATCGCGAGCTGGCCCGCGATGAAGAGCGTGTTGCCCACACGCGCGACGTGGGAGTAGTGCGCCTGCGGCGCGTGGACGCCCGCGGGGTTCGAGAGCTCACGTTCCATGACGCTCCCTCCCCTCAAGAGGAGACAGCAGGTCGTCCAGCTCGCGATAGTCCGGGAGTCGGCGCTCGATCGCCCTACCGTTCCTGAGCACGACGCGGTTTCCCTGCGGGCGCGACAGCAGCTCACTCCACGAGCGGCCCTCGAACAGGACGAGATCCGCGGGCCGCCCCGGTCCGATCCGACCGGCGTCGGTCAGACCCATCAGGTCCGCCGGCGTGGTCGTCACCGCTCGGGGCCAATCGCCGTGGGGCCGGTCGAGGTGGCAGATGCGCGTGGCCTCGCGGAACACCTCGAGCATGTCGTGGTCCCCGTAGCCATGAAACGCGTCGCGGCAGTTGTCGCTCGCGACGGCGACCCGCACGCGCCTGGCGGCAAGCTCGTGCAGGAGGGTCACGCCGCGCCAGCGCGGCGTCCGCCCGGGCACGCGATCTTGAAGGTAGAGGTTGCACATCGGAAGGCTGATCACGCTGATGCCGGCCTCGACCACGAGATCGAGCGTCTCGGCGACGACATCGGGGGGCTGCACCGCGAGACTGCAGCAATGGCCGCAGACGACCCGCCCCGCGAAGCGCCGGCGTCGCACCGCGCGCGCCAGATGAGACAGCGCCCGGGCGCCGACGTCGCCGCTCTCGTCGCAGTGAAGATCGACGTCGAGCCCGTGGGCGGCCGCCAGCACGAGCATCCGGTCGAGCAGCGCATCGATCTCCGGCGAGATGTAGCCCACCGCGCCGAGAATTCCGCGCGCGCCGGCGACGCGCTCGGCCAGCGCCTCGCCTTCCCGAGTTCCGAAGACCTGGAGCGGGACCAGTGACACGGCCTGCAGCTCGACACGACCGGCCCACTCCTTGCGGAGCTCCTCGAACACCGGCCAGGTGATCGACGCCTGCGGTCCCGCGGAATCGAGGTGGGTGCGGACGGCCCGCGTGCCGTGCGCGAAGCTGCAGCGGAGCCCGAAATCCATCCGCCGGCGTACGTCCTCGGCCGACCAGTGGGCCGCACGGTCGGCCATGACCGTGCGGATCGCGCCGGCGAATGTGCCGTCGGGGTTCGGGGCGCGCTCCCACGTGTGGCCCTTGTCGAGGTGCGTGTGAGCATCGATCAGGCACGGCCAGACCTGGCCACGCCGGAGATCGACACTCGCCTCGGACCTCGGCGCCTCGAGCGTCGCGCCGCCGGCCGCGGCGACGGCGACGACCCGCCCCTCTCGCACCGCGAGGTCGACGACGACGAGCCCATCGGGCGACACCCGCGCGTCCGGCGGGAGATCGGTCAGGAGCGGTGCGGGAACAGTCGCGTTACGGAGCCAGAAGGCGGTCTCGCCGGGAACGGTGACGAAGCCCGCGATCACGTCCATCATCCCTCGCGCTCGGCGGCGCTCTCGTGCCACTTCCGGAGCAGCAGGTGCGACAGCGCGGTCAAGACCGAGAAGATCAGGACTCCCGTGCACGTGATCATGAACAGCGCGGCGAACATGCGCGGGATCTGCATCGTGTACCCAGACTCGAGAACCCGGTAGGCAAGGCCGGACTGCGCGCCGCCCGTCCCCGCGACGAACTCCGCCACGACCGCGCCGATCAGCGCCAATCCGCCGCTGATGCGGAGCCCGCCGAGGAAGTAGGGCATGGCGCTCGGAAGTCGAAGATGCCAGAAGACCTGCCACCGGCTGGCACCGTAGAGCTGGAAGAGGTTCAGCAAGTTGTGATCGGCGCTGTTGAGCCCGAGCGTGGTGTTGGACACGATCGGGAAGAACGCGACGATCCACGCGCAGGTGAGCAGCGCGACCGGGATGTTCTTGACCCAGATGATGATCAGGGGCGCGATCGCGACGATCGGCGTCACCTGGAGGATCACCGCGTACGGGAACAGCGACAGCTCGATCCACCGGGACTGCGTGAAGAGGATCGAGATCATGACTCCGGCGACGGTCGCGACGAGCAGCGCCGCCCCCGCGATCGCGAGCGTCACGAGCAGCGACGGATAGAGCGTACCCCAGTCCTTCACGAGCGTGCGTACGACGAGCAGCGGCCCCGGCAAGATGTAGTAGGGGATCTGGTACAGACGAACGACGGCCTCCCAGGTCAGCAGCCCCGCGATCCCGACGCCGGCCGGCGGCAGGACGAGACGTACGATGCGCCAGAGGCTCCGGCGGCGCGGCCGGGCCGCGGCGGTTCCGGCCCGCGCCGCCTCGAGATCACGCATCTCGACGCCGCCGGCCGCACCCTCCGGACCGACCGACGGGATGCTCGACATGCGGGCTACGCGCGACTCGCCTCGGCCAGCCGGGCCGACACGTGCCGACAGTACTCGTTGTAGGGGGCCGAGGTCCGGAACGCCTCGTCTCGGAGCGCCGGTCCCTCGATGGCGACCTCGCCGGCGGTGCGACCCGGGCGGGCGGTCATGACGGCGATCCGCGTCGACAGGTACACCGATTCGTACACGCTGTGCGTCACGAACACGACGGTCCAGCGCTGCCGGGCCCACAGCGCGAGCAGATCGTTGTCGAGCTTGAAGCGCGTAATCTCGTCGAGGGACGCGAACGGCTCGTCCATCAGGAGCAGGCGCGGGCGCGTGACGAGCGCGCGCGCGATCGAAACGCGCATCTTCATCCCGCCCGACAGCTCCCGCGGGTAGGCCTGTTCGAAGCCGTCGAGCCCGACCATCGCGATCGCCTCGCGCACCCGCGGCTCCGACTCGTCCGGTGCGAAGCCTCGGAGCCTGAGCGGCAGGAGGACGTTCTTCCACACCGTCGCCCACGGCATGAGCGTCGCTTCCTGGAACACGAAGCCGATGTCGCCGTTCGGCTGCCCGGCCGGGCCGTCGGCGCTCGACCACTCGATCCGACCGCGCGAGACCTCGCCGAGCCCGGCCACGAGCCGGAGGACGGTGCTCTTGCCGCATCCGGAAGGGCCCAGGAGGCTCAGGAACTCGCCCTCGCCGACATCGAGATCGAGGCCACGCAGCGCCACGACGCCGTTCGAGTAGACCTTGTCGACGTTCCGGAGCCGGACGATCACGTCTTCTTCAGATGCAGGCCGTGCTTCTTGTTCACGAACCGCAGGGTGTAGGCGCGCGTGAGATCGAGGTCGGCGGCGTAGAGGCCGGCGTCGACCATCGTGGAGTGGAAGTCCTTCCACCGCGCGCTGGACATGGCGCCGATCCCGAGCTTGTCGGCGTCCCCGGAGTCCACCAGGCCGTGCCGCTTCATGGCGGCGAGGCTGTAGGCGATCTGGTCGTCGGTCATCTCCGGGTTGTCCTTCTTGATCAGCCCGTGCGCCGGCGTCGGATCGCCGTAGAGATAGCTGTACCAGCCTTCGATCGTCGCGTTCACGAACCTCTGCACGACGTCGGGCTTCTCGTTGACGAGCTTCCACGACGTCTCGATCGTGGTGGCATAGCTGGAATAGCCGCCGTCCGCGAGCAGATGCACGACGATCTTCGCGCCGGCCCGCTCGATCTTGTACGGCTCACTCGTCACGAAGCCCTGCTGGATCGCCGACGCGTCGGCGAGGAACGGCGCCATGTTGAACGTGTAGGTCCGGATCTGATCGTCGGTGTAGCCGAACTTCACGCGCAGGAACTGCCAGTACCCGGCGCGCGCCACCGGCGAGATCATGATCGGCTTGCCCTTCATCGCCGCCAGCGAGTCGTTGCCCTGGCCCGCGTGCGCGATGAGTACCTGCGGATCTTTCTGGAAGACGGTGCCCACGCACACCATCGGGATGTTGTTCTTCACGTAGTTCAGCGCGCTGAAGCAGTTCGAGCCCATGTTGAAGTCGATCGCGCCCGCCGCGAGGAGCTGCGGATGGTTGATCTGGGGGCCGCCCATCCGAATCGTGACGTCGAGATCGTACTTCTTGTAGATCCCCGTCGCGACCGCCTGGTAGTAGCCGCCGTGCTCGGCCTGCGCCTTCCAGTTGGTGCCGAACGTGAGCTTGTCCGCGCCCTGCGCGTGCGCGGCGCGCCGGGTCCCCACCAGGGCCTCGGCGAGCACGAGGGCGGACGTCGCGAGGAACGATCGGCGCTTCATGGCTCTGCTCCTAGGATTCCTTCGGGGCTAGACGAATCTCGCGCTTCGGGTTCCGGTAGATCGCTTCGAGCAGCTCGGCGAGGCGGGCCGTCTTCGCCTCGCACATCAGCTTCCCCTTCTCGGGCGAGGAGCGGTGCGGGTTGCCGATCGCCCCCGTCTTGGAGAGATCCGCGGCGACCCACGCCTCGATCGCGTCGTGGCCCTTGAAGGAGTAGCCGATGTCCGGCGTCGGATCGAAGACGTAGCCTTCGGCGCGGTCCATGTGGACGAGCGCCGGGGTCAGGTGCCGGACCATCGAGGTCTCGGAATCCCCGGAGTGCATGGCGATGGCGGCTTCCTCGGGCGCGACGAGACCCGGGACCTGACCGATGCCGCCGAGAAAGATCTTGAAGACTCGCAGGTCAGTCTCGATCCGGAGGTCACGGAAGACGTCGTCGAGCGTTCCGACGTTGCCGCCGTGGCTGCCCAGCAGCACGAGCTTCGTGAATCCGCTCCGGGCCACCGACGCGGCCAGGTCCCGGAGCACCATACGCAGAGTCTCGCCGCTGAAGGTCAAGGTCCCCGGGAAGGTCGTATGCTCCGTGCTCTTGCCGAAGTTGGTCGGCGGCAACGCCAGCACGGTCACGTCGTCGGGCAGCCGCGCCAGCGCCGTGCCGAGCAGCTCCATGCCGACGAGCGTGTCCGTGATGAGCGGCAGGTGCGGGCCGTGCTGCTCGACGGCTCCGACGTTGATGACCGCCGTCGCGTTCGGATCGCGCTTGGCGATCGCGTCGATCTCCTGCCAGGTGTAGTACGCCCAGTACCGGCGCGGCGGGATCGATCCGTGGAGCCCGGTGCCGATGGTCGCGGGAAGATCTTTCAGCATGGAGACCTCACACGCCGGCCGGGACCGGCCGGCTCGCCGGCATCCGGGCGGCGAGCGCCGGCCGGACGTCGGTCCAGAAGCGCCCGAGCTGCTCCAGCGTCTCCGTCCGTCGCATGCCGGGCACGTGGGGGAAGATCACGAGCGCTTCGAAGCCGAGCTCTTCCTGCATTGCGAGGAGGGTGTCGCGCGCCTGCTCGGGCGTGCCGACGATCCAGGACTTGCCGGCCATGCGCTCCTCGAGCGTGAAGGGGGCGCGGCCAGCGAGCGCGGCGTTGCGGCGGACGATGTTCGGCCACAAGAGCTTGGTCAGCTCGTCGTGACCGCGCCGCGCGGTCCGGATCGCCTCCGCCGTCGAGTCCGCGACGTGCAGCTGCACCTGGAGCACGCGGTCCTCGCCCGGGCGTAGCCGGGTGCCGTGCGTCTCCTCGACCAGCGCGCCGTACCGCCGCCACCACGGGACCATCCGCTCCCACGGATGGTTCGCGAGGACGGCCACGTGGCGCTGGCGCGCGGCGTACGCCAGGGTGTCCTCACTGCTGATCGGCTGGTAGATGCGCACCGGCGTATTGATCGGCCGCGGGACCAGGGGAAATTCGCGAACGGGCTCGCCGCGGAACGTCAGGCCCTCCGGCGGGATCGTGTAGTGCCGGCCGCGGAAGGCGAAGCGCTCGTTCGACGTCGCCGCTTTGAAGATCTCGACCTGCTCCTCGAAGACGGCTCGGTTCCTGACGTCGTCGGCGTTTCCGCTGTAGCCGACGTTGACGCCGAACACGTTCGACTCTCGCTCCTCGGTGCCGCGCCCGAGACCGCAGAGCAGCCGCCCGCCGGAGAGCACGTCGGCCAGGGCGTAGTCCTCGGCGAAGTGGATCGGGTGCCACGCGGTCAGCACGTGGATCAGGGCGCCCAGACGGATCCGCTGCGTATGCTGCGCCAGCACCGCGTTGAGCAGCAGGACGTTGGGGACGACCTCGAACCCGTGATTGTGGAAGTGGTGCTCGGCCGTCCAGAACGAGTCGTAGCCGAGCCCATCGCACGCCTTGGCGTACGCGATCAGGTCGCTGTAGACGCTCCGGTAGTCCTCCTGGCCGTAATTGCGCAGGTGCGCCGGCGGCCCTTCCAGCCCGGCGTCACGCATATCCACGGTTCCATAGAAGAACGCGCCGAAATGCATCCCGACCTCCCGTCCGGCCGCCGCGAGCGCTGCCTCCCGCGTGAGCAGGCCGACCTCTCGATCCCGTGGCTCGGAGATACAACAAGAAGGTGGATCAGCGCAATACGCCGCAGCCGAAAACGCCCGCTTGATCCCGCGCGGCCGGTTAACAAAGGCGATTTTTCGGCCATAGGCGGCGCTGGTAGACAGGTATCGGGCATGGATTATACTCACGGCCATGTCGATGCGCGGGAAGGTGATCCCGTTTCCGCGGTTCCCGAGGGAGCCGGGCGGCGAGCGCGGCCTGGTCGAGGTGCGCCGCTGCGATCAGGCGGAGGCGCTCGTCCTCAGGGGCCTTTTCGAGAGCGAGGGGATCCCCACCCTGCTTCGCTCACGCCTGGCCCACTCGGTCTACCCGTTCAGCGTCGGCGGTCAGGGCGAGGTGGTCGTGCTCGTCCCGGCCAGCGAGGCCGCGCTGAGCCGGCGGCTGCTCTTCCGCCTCGCCTCGTCTCCGCCTACGCCACTTCCGCAATAACGGCCTCGAGCCCCCGGAGCGCGAGGGCCAGCGCTTTCGGCTCGAGCGTGCCGCCGCGGTCCCGCGGCGTGTGATACGTGTCGAACGGCACGGGGCGCCGGATCAGGTGACGAATCGCGCTGCGCACCGGGCTCCACACGAACTGCCGGAGCGCCTCCGCATTCGCCGAGGGCACGAGCGTGAACCCGTATGCCGGGACGCCGAGCGGCGCGAACGCTCGGTGATCGCTTCCGAACATGGGGATGCGGCCGACCACGTGGTAACTCTGGTCGCGCCGTAGCCCGACCCCCTCGAGCGCCGCGCCGACCTGTCGAAGGAACGGCGTCTCCTCGGCTGCATCCCAGATCACGACGCTGTCGCCGATACCGCACAGCTCGAGACTCAGGACACCGGTCAGCTCCGCGATGTTCGCGCCGAGCACGTACTGGCGGGCGCCGAGATAGCCGCGCTCTTCCGCGGCGGTGAAGAGAAACCTCACGCGTCGCTTCGTCGGGGGCGAGACGGCGAGCCGCTCGAGCAGGGTGAGCAAGAGGCCGACCGCGGCGGCGTTGTCGTTGGCGCCGGGGCTGCCGTCGACCGCGTCGTGATGCGCGGCGAGCAGGAGCACACGGTCGCCGGCGCCGAGGTCGACGCTGAAGTTCTCGCCCGAGCCCTCGGCGCACGCGAAGGGATGAACCGCGAACGGGACACCGAGGGTACGGAGGTACCGCGCCACCGCCGACTCGCGCTCGGGATTCGACCGCCCTTCGAGCAGACGCGAGAGCGCCTGGGGGGTCCGGACGCCTCGAATGACCTCGTCGATCGGCGCCGGCACCACGGGCGGCGTGCGGTCGCGCGCGTTGGCCAGCTGGGTCAGTCGCTTGGTGAGCCGCCCTCTCAAAGAGAGGGCGACGTCGCGCAGCGAGATGCCGCGACTCACAGCCGCAAGAGAGTCCGGGCGTTCGCGGACATCCGTGCCGCCAGGTCGGCGAGCGGCTCGCCGCGCAGCTCGGCCACGCGCGCCGCCGTGATCGCGAGATACGCGGGCTCGTTGCGCTTGCCCCGATAGGGCTGCGGCGGCAGGAACGGGCAATCGGTCTCGACGACGAGACGGTCGGCGGGAACGAATCGAGCGACCTCGGGCAAGGCACCCGGCTTCGGATACGTCACGGGCCCCGCGAGCGAGACCAGGAGCCCCAGATCGAGACAGCGGCGCGCGATCCCGACGTCGCCGGAGAAGCAATGCATGATCCCGCCGTGCTCGCGCACATCCGCGGCGGCGAGGAGACTCAGCGTCTCCTCGTGGGCCTCACGGCAGTGGATGAGCACCGGCTTCCGCGTCCGGCGCGCGAGCGCCAGCTGGCGTTGCAGCGCGCGCTCCTGGGCTTCGCGCGGCGCCAGATTGCGAAAGAAGTCGAGCCCGGTCTCGCCGATCGCGACGACGCGCGGGTTGCCGGCCAGCCGCTCGATCTCGGCGAGCGCCGCGTCGTCCGCGTCGGCGGCCTCGTGCGGATGGATGCCGACCGCCGCCCACACGTCCGGCTCGCGGAAGGCCATCGCCGCCGCGGCCCGCGAGGTCGGCACGTCCGTTCCGATCGTGAGGATGCGCCGCACACCCGCGGCCCGTGCGCGCTCGAGGACGGCGTCGAGATCGCCCGCGAACTCGGGAAAATGCAGGTGCGCGTGCGTGTCGAAGAGATCGGGAGCGGTCACATGGCTCCGAGGACGCCGGCGGCCTTCTTCACGTCACGGGCCTTCACCCACAGGATCGCGGCGTAGCGCCCGCCGCCCGGAGGCGCCACGGCGTCCATCGCCGTCACGTTGATCTTCGCCGCCGCGAGCCGGCCGAGGACGTCGGCGCAGGCGCCCAGACGATCGTCTCCGTCGATCAGGAAGGTGCGCTTGGGCCCCTTGACCTTCCACTTCTTCTCTTTCGCGAGCGCCTTGAAGGCCGCCGGGTCGGTCGGCACCAGGTCGAGCTGCGAGCCCCGTCCGCTCGGAAAGCCCGAGTAGGCCACCAGGTTCACGCCGGCGCGCTTGAGCTCGCCGAGGATCCGGGCGCCCTCGCCCGGCTTGTCGGGAACCATCACGTAGAAATAGTCGGCGGTTCGCACCGTCTCAGCCATGGCATTGCCTCCGAGTCGGATCGTCGACCGTTATCGAACGACTCGAAATCTGAGCCGGCCGATCAGCTGGCCGGAAGCCGTCACGACGTCCACCGACCAGCGCCCCTCCGGCTCCTCGGGAAACGACGTCTTGCGCGAATACGTGCGGTAGCCCTCCCGGCGTCCGCCGAGCACGGGGGCCAGCGAGACCGTTTCGATCACCTGACCCCGATGCCTCCAGACGTGACTCACCGACTGGCGCAGCCCAGCCGGCGCGTAGATCGCAGTGTACGCCACGAGCCCGCGCTGCTTCACCTCGTCGGCGGAGATCGTCGTCGGCAGCGCCTCGATGTTGTCGAGATCGGGCACGTCCCACATGATCGCGGCCCGCGCCATGAAGAGCGGCGCCGGGGGGATCCAGGCGCGGCCGACCGCCGCCAGGGCCGCCGCGGCGATGCCGAGCGCGACGGTCACGCGGAGCGCGCCTCTCCACGTTCGTCCGCCCGCGCGCCGGACGACCGGCGTGATCGCGAGCGAGGCGACGAACGCGCTGGCCATGAGCGCGCCGAACGGCGGCAGCCCCACGAGCGGCAGCGCGACGTTCAGCGCGGCGAAGATCGACAGGACGAAGAAGACGTAGCCGAGCCAGGGCCGCGGATGCACGATCACCCGATACCACGGATCGAACGTCGCCAGGACCGCCAGCAAGACCAGCAGCCCGAAGAAGACGACGTTGCGGGAGGTCAACGTCGCGCTCGCCCAATACGCGGGCAGCACGAACAGGAGGAGCCCGTGGTAGAGCGTCTGGATCGTGTAGTCGGCGGCGGTGACGACCAGCCGGCCCGATCGGCGTCCCGATTCGGCGAGCGGCTGGCGCAGCTCGACGAGCGCCGCGAAGACCAGACACAGCAGCAGCAGGTAGCCGACGATCCAGGCGACGTTCGGCAGGCCGCGGCGGAACACGAACAGCGTGA
>Ga0137403_10001390_pt1 | contig 30438 bp, 28 predicted proteins | sample CZOMad2_1_16fung_FD_122057 | JGI IMG/M metagenome (GOLD analysis project Ga0137403, IMG submission 122057) | Vadose zone soil fungal communities from Angelo Coast Range Reserve, California, USA - CZOMad2_1_16fungal (Hybrid Assembly) | ecosystem: Environmental > Terrestrial > Soil > Vadose zone... | reverse complement strand
TTACTTGAAGCTCGCCAGCCCTTACGGATCGAAGAGCTGGAGATGCCTGACGTCGGCGACGAAGATATTCTGATCAAAGTTGCGGCCTGCGGCGTATGTCATACCGATCTAAAAGTCGTCGAGGGAAGAAACCGGTTCACGCCGCCGACGATCCTGGGGCACGAAGTCGCGGGAACCATCGAGCAAGTGGGCGCAAGATGCAAAGACTTCACAGCGGGCGACCGGGTGATTATCGGCATGCGCTACAAGTGCGGCCGCTGCCGCTATTGTCTGACGGCGCGTGAAAACCTCTGTGAAAAGCGCCCCACCCCGCCGGCTCTGAGAAAACCCGACAGCACCTCGGTAAACCGCTGGAACGTTGGCGGCTTTGCCGAGTATGTGTCGGTGCCGGCATATATGGCGTTCCGGATTCCAAGTGAAATGCCCATGGAGGAAGCCAGCATCGTCGGTTGCCGTGTAACCACGGCCTATAACGCGGTGAAGCATCGCGCACGGTTGGAGCCCGGAGATTCGGCCCTGGTTATCGGTTGCGGCGGTATCGGCCTCAACACGATCGCCGGAGATCAGTACGTCGCCGACGTCTTGCCCGCTCGCATGTTTCGCCACGAGTTCGAACAGCGCGGGCTCGCTCCGGAGGTGCTTTCGCGCGCGGTCGAGGATTCGGGAACGGTGACGTCGGTGCTCGTTCCCTGGAATACATGCGGCGCGTACATCTCGGGCGTGCTCAGCATCTGCCAGTGGCGGTAGACGAGATGGCCGAGGCCCGACTTGGCCGCGATGAACTCGACGGCGACGAGCGTGACCAGCGCCAGCCCCAGCCCCAGCCGCAGGCCCGTGAAGATCGCCGGGAGCGCGGCCGGAAGGATGACCTTCCAGAAGAGCCGCGGGCCGTGAGCGCCGTAGTTGCGACCGACCTCGAGGAGACGCGGATCCATCGTCTGCACGCCGCCGAGGGTGCTGATGACGATCTGGAAGAACGCCGAGGTCGCGCCCGTCAGCACGAAGGCGGGCTCGCCGACCCCGAGGATGATCAGGAGGAAGGGCAGGAGCGCGATCTTCGGCACGGGGAAGATGAACGCGATGTAGGGCTCGACCGCGTCGCGCACGGGACGCGCGATGCCCATGAGGAGACCGAGGAGCACTCCCGGCACGGCGGCCAGCGCGAAGGCGAAGGCCAGACGCGTGAGGGTGATGAGCGATTGCGCGCCGAGATCCCCGGCGATGAAGCGGTCCGCCAGCACCCAGCCGACCGTGGTGGGTGCCGGAAAGTAGCGCGGGGAAATGATCGCGAGCCTCGAGCAGAGCTCCCAGAGGGCGAGCAGCGCCGCCGGCACCGCCAGGCTCATCACCGCCGCTCCGCCACGTCCTGGACCCACGGCAGGAGTCGCGCGCGGAGCGCGGCCAGGCCGTAGGACAGGGCGGCGCCGAGCAGCGCGATGACGAAGAAGGTCGCGTACATGTCCTCCACCTTGAGGATCTGCCACGAGAGCCAGAGCAGCGCGCCGAGCCCACGGCTGGCCGAGACGATCTCGACCGCCACGACGACGATCAGGGCGAAGCCGAGGCCGAGCCTGAGCCCGGTGAAGATGAACGGCAGCGCCCCGGGCAAGAGCACGGTGGCGAAGAGCCGCCAGCCGCGCGCGCCGTAGTGGACGGCGGCTTCGACGACGAGGCGGTCGATCTGCCGCACGCCGTGCGTCGTGGTGAAGGCGATGAGGAAGAACGACGTCACGGCGGTCGTCACGACCAGCGCGATCTCGCCCGGCGGGACCAGGAAGCTCACGAGCGGAAGGAACAGGACGCTGGGGATCGGGTAGATCACGGCGAAGACCGGATCGAGCCCCTCACGAAGCCGGCGCCAGAGTCCCATGGCGAGTCCGATCCCCACCCCGAGGACCGCGGCCAGCGCGAACGCCCAGCCGATGCGCGCGAGCGTCGCCGCGGCGTGGCCCCAGAGCGTGCCGTCCGCCGCGAGCTGGCGGAGGTGGGCGACGATCGTCGAAGGGCGGGGAAAGAACGCTTCACGCAGAAGGCCGGTCGCGCTCGCCCGCTCCCAGACGACCAGCAGGACGATCGGCGAGCCGACGGCGATCCAGTGCTCGGCGAGCCAGCGGCCGAGGGCTCTCATGCACCACGGTCCTCCGCCATCGCGCGGAGGACCTCGTCGCGGAGCTGCGACCAGATCTTCTCGAGCAGTGCTCCGTAGGCCGGCGAGCCGCGGACCTCGAGCCCGCGCGGCCGGCCGAGATCGACGGGATAGACCTGGCTCACCCGCCCGGGCCGCGCGGTGAGGAGCACGACGCGGTCGCCGAGCAGCAGCGCCTCCTCGAGCGAGTGCGTGACGTAGACGACCGTCTGGCCGAGCGTGGCCCAGATCCGCAGCAGCTCCTCCTGCATGATCGTGCGCGTCTGCGCGTCGAGCGCCGCCAGCGGCTCGTCCATCAAGAGCACCTCGGGGTCGTTGGCCAGCGCCCGGGCGATGCCCACGCGCTGCTTCATGCCGCCCGAGAGCTGGTGTGGATAGTGCCGCGCGAATCGCGTGAGCCCGACCATCGCCAGCATCTCCCGCGCCCGCGCGTCCCGCTCCGCGCGTGGGACGCCGCGGTTCTCGAGGCCGAACGTCACGTTGTCGCGGACGGTGCGCCACGGCAGCAGCGCGTGCTCCTGGAAGACCATCGCGGTGAGCGGCGTGCCGGGCCGGTCCGCCTCGATGCGGACGTCGCCGGCGCTCTGACGCAGCAGACCGGCCAGCACCCGCAGGAGGGTGGACTTGCCGCTGCCGCTCGGCCCGACGATGCACAGGAACTCACCGGCGTTGGCCTGCAGCGAGATCCGATCGAGCGCGAGGACCGAGCGCCCGTGGCTCTCGAAGGTCACGCTGACCTCGCTCACGAGAACTTTCGGAGCGCGTGTGGGCATCGGTCTCAAACCCGATCGGGTGAGGCGGTGGGAGCGCCGGACCGAGGGTGCCCCGGCCCGGCGCTCGTCGGCGTTACTTCAGACCGTCGATTCCGGCCCGGCCGATCTGGGCGTCCTGGGTGGCCTGGACACCGGAGACACCAACTCCGCCGATGAGCTTGCCGTCGACGACGATCGGCAACCCGCCCTCGAGGGGGCTCGCGCCTGGAAGCCGAAGGACGCGGAGATTCACACCGCCCTGCCCGAGGGCGTCCTCGAACGCCTTGGTGGGCCGGCGGAACGCCACGGCCGAATACGCCTTCTCGCGCGCGACCTCGATGCTCCCGAACTGCGCGCCGTCCATCCGCTGCAGCATCACGACGTTGCCGCCCGAGTCCAGCACGGCGATGACGACGTTCCAGTTGTTCTTCTTCGCCTCGGCTTCGGCGCCCGCCATGACCTTCTTGGCCTGCTCGAGGCTGATGGCGGCGCCGTACGGCGGCGGAGGCGGCGGGGCCGCTGCCGGTTGCTGTGCGCTGACCGACGTTGCCGCCAACATCAGTGCCGCGCCGACGACCAGGGACAGGAGCCGTTCGCTTCTCATGGGTCCCCTCCTTGTGGGTTGAACGACGAGATCGACGCCGCCTGGACGGCTGACGTCGTGGAGTAACGGGCGCATCGAGGGGTATACAGCGAGTACGAAGGGGCGTCAAGGCCGCTCTTGCCTTCCCCGGCGATCTGTGTAAAAACGCGATTGATGAACGTCGAGATCAAGCGCTGCGCTGTCTGAATCGACCTGAGACGGGAGGCCGTGCGCCTCCGCGACGAGTTGCAGGAGACGCTCCAGGTGCCGGCGAAGATCCGCTGGGGCGGCTTTGGAGAGCTGACCGTGATCGTAGACGGCCGCGCCGTGTTCTCCAAGCGTCAAGCCGGCCGCGCGCCGGAGCCCGGCGAGATCGCCCGGCTCGTCAAGTCTCTCCGCTGATCACCGGAACCCCGCCCGCGAACGCGATGCCGAACAGACGGAGGCGTCCATGAGCTCTGCGCGTAGACCGGGAGTCTGGCTGTCCGTGGTCGCCCTGGCGGTGCTCGCCAGCGCGGCGCCGGTGTCGCCGCAGGCGAAGCCGACGGTCCGGGTCGGCTACATTCCTTCCGACTCCTTCGCGGCGCTCTACATCATGGCCGATCGGTACCTTCCGGCAGCGGACATCGGCGCGGAGACGGTCCGTCTTGGCGGCGGGCCCGAGATTCTCTCTCAGGTGGCCACCGGCCAGCTCCAGGTGGGCGGCGCCGGCATGGGTGCGGCCGGCTTCAACGCCGTGGCGTCGTCGCTGCCGGTGGAGTTCGTGGCGCCGCTGCACTCGGGCTACGTCGAGGACTACTTCACCGTGCGCAAGGCCTCCTGGGAGAAGGAGATCAAGCGCATCGGCGATCTCAAGGGCAAGCCGGTGGCGCTCAACGTCCGCGGCGCCGCCGTGGAGTGGATGCTCGACCAGGTCCTCAGGCGGGACGGCCTCACCCTGCGGGACGTGCAGATCAAGATCATGCCCTTCCCCGACATGGTGCCCGCGCTCGAATCGGGCGCGGTCGAGGCGGCGATCCTCACCGAGCCCTTTCCGACCCTGGCCGAAGAGCGTGGTGTCGCGGTGCGACCCCTGCCCCGCCCCGCCGGCGCCAGGGCCACGCCGATCACCGCGATCTTCTGGAACAAGGACTGGGCGGCCAAGGACCCCGAACTGGCCAACCGGGTCATGGTCGCCTACGTAAAGGCCGCGCGCGATCTCGCCTTGGACAACGGGTGGAAGCAGGAGCGCAACATCGACCTGATGGTCAAGTACACCGGCGCCAAGGCCGACGTGATCCGGCGCGCGCGGGCCCACGTACTCGATCCGAACCTCGACATGGATCCAACCGTGCTCGAGTCGATGCAGCGCTTGAGCTCCGAGCAGGGTTATCTCAAGTACAAGGACCTGCTTCCCCCGAGCCGGCTCTTCAACTTCTCGTATCGGGATCGAGCGGTCGCCGAGCTCGGGAAGAAGTGAGGGCCGCCCTCGGCGACCTAAACCTCGAGCTGAAGCGTGTAGAGTCCGCCGATCAGGCGATCGACCGCATAGACGATGCGGCGCTCGTCGACGAGCACGTCGTTGATCTGCACGGCGCCGGCTCGCGATCCGCGCGGCGCCTCCGGCACGTAGTAGGCGACCTCCTCGGGCCGGAACGGGTTCGAGACGTCGTAGGCGCGCACGCCGCCGTTGAAGAAGGTGCCGAAGATGATCGTCTCCGACACCAGGTTGCTCGCCACCGGGCGGTTCTCATGCAGATTGTGAGCGCCGTATCGGCCGCCTCGTCCCTTGAATTCCTCCACGGGCGGGATCGGGAAGGTCGAGATCGGCACGGGGTTGGTCTCGTCCTGGACGTCGACGACCCAGACGAGCTTCGGCCAATCCTGGCCGCCCACGGCGGTGGCTTCGTCGGAGACGATCATCAGCTGGGGATCGAAGAGCGGCAGCAGCGTGTGTGTGAAGCCGGGGTACGGTGGGTGATAGTCCCACCGGCTGAGCATGCGAGGCCGGGCCATGTCCGAGATGTCCAGGATGATCGCTCCGCCGTCGATATAGCCGATCCACGCGCGGTCGGGCCGGCGCGGATAGACGTTCGTGTTGTGGGCGCGGTAGCCGGCGTCGAACTTCGGATGACGAGGCGGCGGCGGCTCCGGGTCACCGTCACGCGTGCCGGGAAGCCACCAGCGGCCGACCTCGACGGGACGCGTGGGCTGGCGGACATCGACGATACGGTAGAACTGATCGTCCTTCGGATTGCGGGGCTTGAAGTCCGGCGCGCCACTGGCCAGATGCAGGTAAGAGCCATCGACGAACCACAGGTGGTGCACGCCGCGCGAGTGCGGCCCGGAGGCGTCGAAGAACGCGATCGACCGCGGCTTGCTCGGATCGGCCACGTCGAAGAACTCGACGCCCGCCGGCTTCATGCCAACCCGGCTCGTCTGATACGGGACGACCAGCAGATCGCCCACGAGGTCCAGGTTGTTGGAGCGCATGTCGCCGTGGGGCAGATCGGTCTGGACGATGACCGAGGGCTTCCCTGGATCCGTCACGTCCACGGCGGTGAAGTTCTTCGGCGCCGACTCGTGGCCGAGCCACAGCACCCGCCGCCCATCGCGGGCCAGCTGGATGGCCATGCCCTCCCCGCAATTGCCGAAGCCGCCCAGATCGTTGTGGCCCAGGAGCCGCATGTTCTTCGACAGGGCACCGTTCTGTGTCATGGCAGTTCTCCCGGCCCGCGATCCTAGCATCTCCGGCGCGCTGCTTGACAAGATTCGGGAGGGCCTCCGCGGACCCTACTTGATCGCCTGAGGGTTGATCGGCGAGCCGGTGCCCCGGGTGATCACCAGCGGCGGCGCGCAGAGAAAGAACTCGTAGACGCGGTCGGCGGCGCAGTCCTCCGCGAGCTCCTTCAAGTAGAAGATCTCGCCGTGCACGATCCCGATCGCCGGGATCGTGACCCAGTGCCAGGGCTGGAACACGTCGGGCCCGGTGGCGTTGGGACGTACCTCGATCCCCCAGGTGTCGCTGCAGATGGCCGCGATCTGCTTGGCGTGGATCCAGTCCAGGGTCTCGAAGGCCAGCCCGGGCGCGTCGCCTCCGGCGTAGCCGCCCCAGTCGCCTTGCGTCAGGCGATCCTCCAGCTGCCCCGTGCGGACGATTACGAAGTCGGCGCGCCGCACGGTCACTCCCTGCGCCCTGGCCGTGCCGTCCAGGTCGGCGATCGTGATCGGGTAACCATCCGCGAGGCACGCCACAGCCTTCCACCGCGCCACGTCGAGCAGCACGCCCCGCCCCACCATCCTGTTCGCGAACTTCTCGATGCCGTTCCGGTGGGCGCCGCGGCTGTCGACCAGCGTGGCCGGGTAGCCGTTCCACATCTTCTCGCCGAGGAACACGTGCGACAGCGCGTCCCACTGGGTGGCGGCCTGCGTCGGCAGATTGATCGCGTCGTCGGCATAGCGCAGGCCGGGCGTGACGTCGTGCTTGCCGGCGACCGCGTCGGTGCCGGTCGCGAGCATCTGGTGCATCGGATTCCAGCGTCCGCCGAAGATGCCGCGTTGAGGACCGTTCTCGTCGAGGTTGAGGCCGAGCCTGAACACCTTGCCCTTCTTCACGAGCCCGGCGGCGTTGACGATGTCCTCGGGCGTGACGTAGTTGAGGACACCGAGCTCGTCGTCCGGACCCCACTTGCCCCAGTTCTTGAGCTCGTCGGCTTTCTTCAGCACGTCGTCGCGGGTCAGTCGCGTCATGATCGCTCTCCATTCCGACCGGGGTGTCGTCCCCCCCGGAGCGGCCCTCACCTTGCCACAAGCGCGGAGCGAATGAGCGGACAACGTAAAAACTGCGCGATCGCGTGTAACGGTTACACCTGGGACCGGCCCGGGACGCGGCCGTTCGCCTGGAGATGCGGCAAAAGCGCCGGCGGCCCCACCCTGGCACAGCGATTGCCAAGGACTCTGGTGCCGTCCCGGAGGGCGGCGTGATTACCCACGACTCAGAGGAGGTTCATATGACGAAGTGGATTCTGAGGTTCGCGCCGATGACGGCACTGCTCGCCACGACCGCGGTCGCGGCCCCGGTCTGGAACCGGACAGCCGATCAGACGGAGGTCAGGGGACGAGTGACCGACGTCAATCGTACTGGCAGCCAGATCGTGATCGAGGATCAGGATCGGATCACGGTCTCGCCGACGGCTCAGGTGGCGATGGTCGATGTGCGCCCGGGCGAGATGGTTGAGGCGCGATACACCCAGGCCGGTGAAGAGAAGACCGTCCTCTCGCTGCGCGTGATCGCCCACGAGGTGCAGGCGCCTTAGCGTCGGCCTCGCGAGAGTCTTGCTACCATAGCGGGGCCGCGCGGTCGAGCGGCGAGCGAGGAGGACGCGATGCGGCGCCCCGCGCCGGGCTCTGAGAGGACGAACCGGACATGATCACGCGTGCGTCGCGTCCAGGCTTCACCGCGTTCGTCGGCGTCGTCCTGCTGCTGGCGGCCGTTGGCTCGCCCTTCGCCCAGCGCGGCCCCGTCAAGATCGGGCTGCTCGTTCCCCTGACCGGGCCGCTCTCGGCGAACGGTAAGGAGATGGCCAACGGCCTCACCCTGTACCTCGAGGAGCAGCGCCAGCAGCTGGCGGGGCGCGACGCCAGGCTGATCGTGGAGGACAGCGAAGGCAAGCCTCCGATCGCGCTGAACAAGGCGCGCGCGCTCGTCGAGAGTCACGGCGTCCACGTTCTGGTCGGGCCGCTCGCCACGGCCGAGGCGTATGCGCTGGTCTCGTACATCGAGCGCCAGAAGATCCCGACGCTGTCGCCCACGGTCGCCGGAGAAGACCTCACGCAGCGCCGGCGCAGCCCGTACGTTGTCCGTACCGGATGGTCGGCGGGCCAGCCCGGGCACCCGTTCGGGCGATGGGTCTACGAGACGCTGAAGTACCGGAAGATCGCGATGATCGGCCAGGACTGGGCCTTCGGCCACGAGAGCTGCGCCGCCTTTCAGCGCACGTTCGAGGAGGCGGGCGGCCAGGTCGTGCAGAAGCTCTGGCCGCCGTTCGGTACCACGGACTTCGCGCCCTACATCACCGGGCTCAAGCGCGACGTGGACGCCGTCTACGGCGCCTTCGCCGGCAACGACGCGCTACGCTTCATGCGCCAGTACACGGACGCGGGCCTCAAGGGCCGCCTGCCGCTGATCGGCAGCGGTAACTTCACGGACGAGCACGTCCTGCGCAGCATGGGGGACGAGGCGCTCGGCGTCGTGACCGCGCTGCACTACTCGGCCGCGCTCGCCACACCCGCCAACCGGCGGTTCGTGCAGGCGTACGAGGCCAAGCACCAGCAGGTGCCCTCGTACTACGCGGAGGGCACCTACGTCGCGGGCAGCGTGCTCAAGACGGCGCTCGACGCCGTCGGCGGCGACGTCGAGGACTCGGCCAAGTTCCTGGCGGCGCTGCGCCGCGTGAGCATCACCGACGCGCCGCGGGGGCCGGTGAGCTTCGACGACTACGGTCACCCGATCGAGAACATCTACGTGCGGCGCGTCGAGCGGGTCGAGGGCAAGCTCCAGAACACGGTCGTCTTCACGTTCACCGGGGTGTCCCAGTTCTGGACGTACCGGCCGGAGGAGTTCCTGAAGAACCCGGTCTACTCGCGGGACTGGCCGCCCTGCAAGGCGTGCTGAGGCCCATTACGTCCGCCCCACGGGTTCCTGCCGCGTCGCGCGCTCCCCGCTGATGTCGGCGTCGTACCCGGGCCGGACGCGCGCGTCGATCACGCACACCTCGCCGTCCAGCACGGCCCGCACGCCCTGGGCGATGGCGCTCCTGAGCTGCTCGGGACCGGTGACCGGGCCGATGCCCTTGGCCCCTTGCGCCACCGCGAGCGCGGCGAGGTCGATGTCCGGCTCGTTGATCCGCTGGCCGATCCACTTGTTCTCGACCGGCCGGCCGCGCATGCGGGCGACGCGCTCCTGGTGTGCTTCGTCGTTGTAGAACGAGCGATTGTTGCAGACCACCATGAGACAGGGAATCTGGTAATGCGTCGCCGTCCACAGCGCCGTGACGCCCATCAGGTAGTCGCCGTCTCCCACCAAACCGATGGGAACGCGGCCCGAGCCCTTGAGCGCCAGCGCGGCCCCCACGGTGATGCCGGGTCCCGCTCCGACGCCGCCTCCCCCGTTGCCGCCGAGGTAGTCGAGGGGATGGGAGAAGTGGCGGGTTTCGCCCGGCCAGCCGAGCGGGAGTCCCGTCAGGCAGACGTCCACGCCGTCGGTCGCCTCGTTGAGGGCGTCGGCGACCGCGCGGAGGCTCAACACGTCGGAGGTGCGGCGTCTCGACGCTGACGCGCCGCTGGCGGTGGGCGCATGAGCGCGAGCGCGGCACGCCTCGAGCAGCAGCGGCACCGCGACGTCCGGCTCGACCAGGAGCTGGACGTCGACCGGAGGTAAGCCGAAATAGTCCATGCTGAAGCCGCGGTGGAGGTGCACGTCCACCGACGCCGACACGATCTTGGCGCCGACCGGACGGTCGCCGTACACCTGTTTGAACGTGCCCGCCAGATCGACCCAGTCGAGGGCCAGGATCACGTCGGCCTCACGCACCGCCCCGGCGGCGGGCTCGGAAAGGAAGGTGCCGGGCGGGCCGACGTGCAAGGGATGCCGAGTCGGGAAGCTCGCTCCCGTCTTGAGGTCGGTCATCACGCGGGCTCCGAGCTTTTCGGCGAGCGCCACGCGCGCGCGCCAGCTCTCCAGCGTGCGCTTGCCGCGGCCGACGAGGATGACGGGCGCGGCGGCGCCGGACAGGAGGGCCGCCGCCCGCGCGATCAGCTCGGGCGCGGGACGCGGCGACTCCGGAGCGCCGAATCGCGACGGGTCGGGAAGCGGCGGCAGATCGCCGAGCTTCGATTCCTGGAGCGCCGCGTCGAGGTTGACGTACGTGGGGCCGCACGGCGCCGTCGTCGCCATCTGCGCCGCGCGCAGCAGCGCGTCGTACGCCGCGGGCACGGACGCCGGCTGGTTGTCCCACTTGGTGTACCCGCGGACGAGCGCGCCCTGATCGGAGGCGGTGTGGATCCAGTCGATCCACGGGCGGCGCTTGGCGGCGTCCCACGGTCCTGTCGCGCCCAGGATCAGCATCGGGACCCGGTCGCACCAGGCGTTGAAGATTCCCATGCTGCCGTTCAGCAGGCCGACGTTCGAGTGCAGGATCGCGCCCATCATGCGCCCGCTCGCCTTGGCGTAGCCGTGCGCCATCGAGACCGCGTTGCCCTCGTGCAGGCACAGCAGCATCTGCGGATGCTGATTGCCGATGTGGTTCACGAGGCTGTCGTGAAGCCCGCGAAAGCTCGCCCCGGGCACCAGCGCGACCCAGGGCACGTCGAGGGCCTGGAGCATGCGCGCGATCGCGTCGCTCGACCAGAGCTCCTCGCGCGAAGTCGATGGCTGCGGGGTCTCGGGCAGGATCGTCGGCTTCATCGTGTGGTCCGCCTGTCTCGCCGGCGCCCGTCTTCAGAGCGGGCCCGGCGCGCGTTGACGTTCCCGGCGCCGCCGAGCGGCCGGCGCCGCGAGCCCCGCCAGCGTACTCCGGTGGAACACCGCGCCGCAAGGCCATCGCCTCGGCCTCGATTATAATTCCGGCGGCATGTCCCCCGGCGACCTCGTCCCCGGTCCCCGCGTTCTCCTGGGCCCAGGCCCGGCCATGGCGGATCCTCGTGTGCTGCGCGCGATGTCGACGCCGCTGCTCGGCCAGTTCGATCCGGAGTTCACCGCGATCATGAACGAGGTCATGGAGCTCCAGCGGTTCGCGTTCCAGACCACGAACGCGCGGACGTTCCCGGTGCCGGGCACCGGCCGTGCCGGTCTCGAGGCTGCGCTCGTGTCGCTCGTCGAGCCCGGGGACCGGGTCGTCGTGGCCGAGTGCGGCCGCTTCGGGCTGCTCCTGATCGAGATCGCCGAGCGGTGCGGCGCCGAGGTCGCCGCCGTGCGCGGCGAATGGGGGCGGCTCATCGAGCCGGATGCCATCGCGACCGCGCTGAAGGCCGGCCGGACCAAGCTGGTCGCGATCGTCCACGGCGAGACCTCGACGGGCACGCTCCAGCCGCTCGCGGAGATCGCGCGCCTGGTCCACGACCACGGAGCGCTCCTGGTCGCCGACTGCGTGGTGACCCTCGGTGGGTGCGAGGTCGCCGTCGACCGCTGGGGCCTCGACGTCGCGATCGCGGGAACCCAGAAGTGCCTGAGCTGCCCGTCGGGACTGGCGCCGGTGACCTACAATGCGCGCGCCGAGGCCGCCATCAAGGCCCGCCGCACCAGGGTGCAGAGCAACTACCTCGACCTCGGCCAGCTCGCCGACTACTGGAGCCCCGCGCGGTTCAACCATCACACGGCGCCGACCGCGATGGTCTACGGCCTGCGCGAGGCGCTCCGCGCCGTCCATGACGAAGGCCTCGAGGGGCGCTTCGCGCGACACCGCCTGCACGGCGGCGCGCTGCGCGCCGGCCTCGACGCCTCGGGCCTGTCGCTCTATGGCAAGGAGCCCTTGGAGCACCGGCTCCCATTCCTCACGCCCGTCGTGGTGCCGGAGGGCGTCGACGAGCTTCGTGTCCGGCGCCGGCTCGTCGAGGACTTCGGCGTCGAGATCGGCGCCGCGTTCGGCCCGCTCCAGGGCAAGATCTGGCGGATCGGCACCATGGGCTACTCGGCGCAGCGACAGTTCGTGCTCCTCTGCCTGGCGGCGCTCGAAAACGTGCTCAGACGCGAAGGCTTCCGCGTGGCCGCCGGCGCCGGGGTCGACGCGGCCCTGGCCTACTACGCGGCCACGGAGATCGGCGAGCAGCACCCTGACCGACCACGGAGGACCGCATGACGCTCCTCGCTCTGGGAACGCTCGTGGCGCTCCTGCTCGCGGGACCGGCGCTCGCCGCCGAGGTCGTCCGGATGGGCGACCTGCCCGCGATCTCGAACGCGGGACTCTACGTCGCCATGGAGAAGGGGTACTTCGGCGACAAGAGCATCACGGTGGAGACCGAGCGCTTCGCGTCGGGCGCCAAGATGACGCCGGCGCTCGCCACCGGTCAGCTCGACGTCGCCATCGGTACGCCGGCGGCGAGCCTCTTCAACGCGATCGCGTCGGGAATGGATTTCCGGATCGTGGCCGACAAGGGGCAGGTCCGTCCGGGCTTCAGCTTCTCGCCGGTCATCGTGCGCAGGGACCTGGTCGACGGCGGCCGGGTCAAGCGGGTGCGCGATCTCAAGGGTCTCAAGCTCGCGAGCGGTGCCAAGGGGATCCACCTCGACTACTTCCTGGCCAAGATGCTCGAGCACGACGGGCTCTCCTACGACGCCGTCGAGATCGTCACCCTCGCCTACCCCGACGCTATCAAGGCCCTGGCCTCGAAGGCCGTGGACGCGGTGATCGCGCCCGAGCCGTGGGGCGTGCGCGCGGAGGAGCAGAAGGTGGGCGTGCGGCTCTTCCTCACCGAGCAGACGCCCGAGATCGCGACGTTCCAGGCGGCGGTCATCATGTACTCGGGGAAGTTCATCAAGGACCGTCCCAAGGTCGCGCGCGAATTCCTGCAGGCCTACGCGAAGGGCGTGCGCTACTACCTCGAGCGCGGGCCCAAGAACGACGAGATCGCGACGATCCTCTCCAAGCACACGAGCGTGCCCCCGGAGACCATCAAGGCGTCCATCCCGTTCTACATCGAGCCGGACGTCAAGCCGCGCGTGCAGGACCTCGCGACGCTCCAGGACTGGTTCCACCAGATGGGCTGGGTGAAGCAGAAGGTGCCGATCGACCGCGTGGTCGATCTCTCCTTCCTCCAATAGGTGCGGGGTGAGCGTACTGCTCGAGCTGCGAGACCTCGGCAAGGTGTGGTCCATCGCGCGGACCGGCGAATCGGTCGTCGCGCTGGAGGCGATCACGCTCGACGTGATGCCCGGCGAGTTCCTGGTCCTCCTCGGCCCCTCCGGCTGCGGCAAGTCCACGCTGCTCCAGATCGTCGCGGGGCTGGAGAAGCCCACGCGCGGCGAGATCCGCTTTCCCGACCGGAACGGCTCGCAGAAGCTGACCAGCATGGTGTTCCAGGAGTACGCGCTGTTCCCGTGGCGTACCGTGACCGAGAACGTGGTCTTCGGGCCCGAGGTCCGCAAGGTGCCGGCCGCCGAGCGCGAGACGACCGCCCGGCGGCTGATCGACCTCGTGAAGCTCCGCGGCTTCGAGACCCGCTATCCGCACGAGCTGTCGGGCGGGATGCGGCAGCGGGTCGCGCTCGCCCGCGCGCTGGCCAACGATCCAGCCATCCTGCTCTTCGACGAGCCGCTGGCCGCGCTGGACGCCCAGACACGCCGCGTGCTGCAGGACGAGCTGGCGCGGATCTGGGCCGAGACGGGCAAGACGTTCGTCTACGTGACGCACAGCCTGCAGGAGGCGGTGCTGCTCGGCACGCGCATCGTGCTCATGACGGCGCGCCCGGGACGGATCAAGCGGGTCATCGAGGTGCGGCTTCCTCGGCCGCGCAGCCTCACGCGGCGGGCGGAGGCCGAGATGCTGGAGACGCTCGACGACCTCCTGCGCGACGAGGTCAAGCACGCGATGGAGGCCGAGACGTGAGCCCCTCGCTCGCGCGGAAGATCGGGTCCTCGCTCTTCATCCTGGTCGTCTGGCAGGCGCTGGTCCAGACGGGCAACCTCAACGAGCTCTTTCTTCCGGCGCCCCTGTCCGTGCTGAAGGCGATGTGGGCGCTGACGCTCTCGGGGCGGCTGCCGTGGGCGGTGCTGGTGAGCCTGAACCGGGTCGTGCAGGGCTTCGTCTACGGCGCCCTGGCCGGGATCGTGCTCGGCCTGCTCGCGGGCGCCATCGGGTGGGTCGAGGACGTTCTGGATCCCTGGATCGCCTCGCTCTACCCGATCCCGAAGTCGGCGCTCTTCCCGCTGTTCCTCCTGTGGTTCGGGCTCGGCGATCCGTCGAAGATCATCACGATCGCGGTCGGGGTGCTGTTCCTCGTGCTGGTCAACACCATGACCGGGGTGAAGTCGATCAACCCCCTCCTGGTCAAGGCCGCGCTCGACCTGGGCGCCAGCCGGCTGCAGGTGTTCGTCAAGGTGATCCTGCCGGGTGCCTTGCCGAACATCTTCACGGGCCTGCGCCTGGGCGCCGGCATGGCGCTCATCCTGGTGTTCATCACCGAGATCGAGGCGACGAAGGCCGGGCTCGGGTTTCTCCTGTGGGAGTCGTTTCAGCTCCTGGAGACCAAGGACGTCTTCGCGGGCGTCGTGACGTTCGGGCTCCTGGGTGTGGCGACGACGTGGGTGCTGCAATGGATCGAGCGCCGCACGTGCCCCTGGGCGCGGCGGTGAGGCGTTTGGCGCCATCGACAGAAGAGGAGGCGACCGGCCATGGCCTATAAAGATCTCCGTGAGTATCTCGCCGCGCTGGAAGTGCGAGGCAAGCTCCACCACGTGAAGAAAGAGGTTGATCCGAACTGGGAGGTCGCGGCCGTCATCCGCCGGGTATTCCAGCGAATTCCGCCGGCGCGCCGGCCGGCGGTGATGTTCGAGCACGTCAAGGGGCACCGCATGCCGCTGGTGGTGGGGATTCTCGGCGCCTCTCCCGAAGTCTATGCGCTGGCCCTGGAGACCACGGTGGACCAGATCGCCGACAAGTGGGCCCGGGCGCAGAGCCATCCGATCCCCCCGGTGCGGGTGAAGACGGGCCCCGTGAAGGACGTGATCCAGACCGGTGACCAAATCGACGCGACGGCGCTGCCGCTGTGCCTGTGGACCCGGGACCAGGACCCGGCACCCTACGTCACGGGTCCGTGCGTGATCTCCACGGACCCGGAGACCGGCGAGCGCAACATGGGGACCTACCGCCTCATGCTGAAGGGGCCTCGCCGGTTCGGCCTGTTCCTGAGCACCACCTGGCGCGACATGTACGCGCACATCATGAAGAACGAGCGGAAAGGGAACCCGACGCCCTGCGCGGTGGTGATCGGCTGCGATCCGCCCGTTCCGCTGACGTCGGTCGCGCGGATTCGCGGTGACGAGCTCGGGGTCGCGGGCGCCCTCCGGGGCGAGCCGCTGGAAGTGGTGAAGTGCGAGACGAACGACCTCGAAGTGCCGGCGCACGCCGAGATCGTGATCGAGGGGTTCGTGCCGGCCGGTGTTCGAGAGCACGAGGGGCCCTTCGGGGAGTACACGGGCTACATGGGGTCTTCCGGCCCGAGCTTCGTGATCGAGGTCACCGCCATCACGCATCGCGCCGACCCCATCTACCAGGCCTTCTTCAGCCAGATGCCGCCCAGCGAGTCGAGCTGCATCCGCGGCACCGGGCGTGACGTCGCGCTGCTCCAGCATCTGCGTCGGGATCTCAAGCTTCCCGTGCGTGACGTGCATCTGCTCGAGGCCGGCGGCGGCGCCGCGTTCCTGGCGATCTCCCTGCGCCGCGAGCATCCCGCCCTGCCCCAGCGGGCGATGTGGGCGGTCTGGGCCTACGATCCCTCGTTCTCCAAGTGGGTGGTGGTCGTCGACGAGGACATCGACATCCGCGACTACTTCCAGGTTCTCTGGGCCATGTCCTGGCACGTTCAGCCCGAGCACGACCTCTACGTCAACCGGGCCACCGCGGGCGTCGCGCTGGACCCGTCCACCGCCGAGGAGGACGTGAACCAGCTCGAGCGGAAGACCGTGCTCTCCTCCAAGGTGGGCGTTGACGCGACGCGAAAGCACCGGTTCCCCGCCCGCTCCGTGCCTCCGAAGGAGGACCTCGACCGTGTAGATGCCCATTGGGCGGACTACGGCTTGGAGTAAGCCGGGCCGCTTCACCGCCTGTCACCTGTACTGAGCCAGAGATCGCGGAAGCGCGTGGCGACCGTGTCCTCGTAGCTGACCGGTGCCGTGAGGAGGCCGAGCGGGCGGGCGAAGCCGTTCATGACCGACACGGCTGACTCGCCGATCGCCGGAACGTAGAACGGAAGATCGCGCTCGACGACCGCGGCGATGAGCTCCGCCGCCGCCGGTGGAAACCGCCGCCGCCCGACCTCGGTCGCGCGCGCCGGATCCTCGCGGAGGACGCCCTGCGCGCGCACGATCGCGCGCACGGCCGCCGCCACGCGCTCCGGCTCGCGGGCGATCAGCGTGTCGGTCGTCGAGAGCGCCGCGAACGTGTACTGCCCCGCGCCGGGCGGCCCGTCGCCCCGCCGGACGTCGACGACGATCTTCCCGACGCCGCGCCGCACGGCGGTCTCGCTGCCGAGCGCGTTCGCCCAGAAGCCGTCGACGGCGCCGCGCTCGAGGGCCTCGGCGGCGAGGACACCGAAGGACGCGCCCGCGTCGACGCCGCCCGGCACCGGAGCGATCTTGACGCCGTCGCGGACCGGATCGACGCCGACCTCGTGGAGGAGCCGAAGTAACACACGGTCGGGGCCCGGGGCGGCGCCGATGCGGAGACCCTTGACGGCTCCGACGTCGCCCCGGCGCGCGGGCAGATCCGCGCGCAGGACCAGGAGCCACGGCGTCCCCTGGGACAGGGCGACGGCGAGCTTCGCGCCCTTCCAGCCCGGGAACGCGAGGAGCATCGTGTGCGCGCCGCCGGCCACGAAGTCCACGGCGCCGTCCCGCAGCGCGTTCACGGCGTCGAGCGAGGGCAGCAGCTCGACGTGGGCGTCGAGGCCTTCCTCACGGTAGAGACCGAGCTCCTCGGCGGCGAGCGCGGGAAAGTACGAGTTCGTCACCAGGTCCGGCGTCGCGATCTTCATTGACGGCCTGCGGCGCGCACGACCTCTACTTCTCGGCCACGACGCGGTTTCTGAGGACGCCGATGCCGCTGATCTCGACCTCGATGACGTCGCCCGGCACCATGTCGCCGGCGGCGCCCTCGGTGCCCATCCAGAGCACGTCGCCGGGATGGAGCGTCGCGGTCTTGCTCATCTCGTGGATCCAGGTCGCCGTGTCCCAGATCTGGTCGCCCGAGGAGAAGTCCTCCCACACCGTGCCGTTGTGACGGACGACGATGCGGAACTTGGCGGGGTCCATCGCGGTGGCGATCCAGGGACCGAACGGCTTGAACGTGTCGCAGTTCTTGGCCCGGAACAGGGTCCGATCGGACCGCTGCCACTCCCGCTGACTGACGTCGTTCCCGATGCTGTAGCCGAAGACGTGATCCAGCGCGTCTTCCCGGGAAACGTTGCGCGCCTTCTTGCCGATGACGACCGCCAGCTGTCCCTCGGGCTGGACCGCCCCCGACGATTCTTTCGGCACGACGATGTCGTCGTCGGTCCCGATGATCGCGTTCACCGAGCGAAGCTTCGGCTCGGGCCGCGCGGGATAGCGCGGCGGCTCCCCTCGCCGCTTGGCCATGCCTTCGAGGTGGCCGCGGTAGTTGGGCCCTGCGGCGTAGAGCACGCGGGGAACGATGGGCGGCAGGAGCTTGACCCGGCCGAGGGTGTGCCGGGTCGCGGTGATTCGGTGCTCGGCGAAGGGACTTCCGTCGACCTCGGTGACCTGGTCGTCCTCGACGAGGCCGTAGCTCACGCGCGGTCCGACCTGGAAGCGACACCAGTTCATCGGCGAGGCCCCGCCGCCGGCTCGACGACGCCGGGAAGCTGGACCCAGCGTAGCCCCTTGGGATCGTACGCCACCGCGACCTTCCTTCCCTGGGAGTCCTCCAGGCCGAGCGGATGGTGTACCAGCTCGATCAGATTCCCGTCGGGATCGTGGATGTACGTATAGTGCTCACCGCTGTCCTCCCGACGCCCCTGCTGCGGGTCGGTGCCGCCGATGTCGGCGCCGGTGCTCGCGGCCGACGTCCGCACGTGGGGAATCCCGAGCTCGTCCAGATGGGCGAGCGTGGCGTCCCAGTCGTCGACCTCGATGGCGAAGTGGCTGGACGGGAGGGCGATCGGACGGGACGTCTCGGTGAAGTGGATCTCGCCGCTGCCGAGCCGAAGCTGCAGCTGGCGTCGGTTCAGCGCCGGCCCTCGGTCGAGAAATTCTGCGCCGAGCACTTTCTCGTACCATGCCCGGGTCCGGGCGCGATCGCTGATCTGGACATTGACGTGATGGATCAGTTTGGGATGACCGCTGGCGCTCACGGTGCACCTCCTCGGCGGTGGGGACGGTCGTGACTACGTGCCTCGAAGCTAGTGCGCCACCGGCGCGGAGTCAAGCGCCGGCGCCAGCTTACTTGGCGCTGAAGAAGTAGTAGTCTGCCGTGTAGTTGATGCGCGCCGGCGTCCCGGCCGCGGCTTGAGAGCACCCCACCTTAGGTGGCACGCCGCCCACGGTATTTACTCGCTGTATGCTCGTGACCTTGCTGAACGAGCCTTCCGCGCCGACGGACTTCGCGGCGAGCAGCAGCCAAGGGATGGCGCCGGCTACCGGCGCGTCGGCGCGTTCCTTCACCGTACCCAAGATCTTGCTGCCATCGGTCGATTCCCAATGTGGGCCGGCGTAGTGTCGGCCGATCCTGTTTCCACGCGCGTCGAAAAGATCGGCTTCGGGTGCCACGAACGCCCATTCGTATGCCCCGACTTGATCCTTGCTGGCCCGGCATTCGTAGATCTGCACGCCCTTTGCTGGGACGATCATCACCAGCGATTCGTTCGCGCCGGGTTTGAGCGTATCCGGCACCTTGACCATAGACGTCGGCGGTTGCGGGCTCGCGCAGGCGGCGACGAGGAGCACCAGCACGAGGGCCGTGACCTTCGATGGCTTGGGGCCTTCGCCGTCTTGAGGTTGATGACCAGCTCGCACCCGGTTCGCTTGAAGCATGAGGTTGGGCCGATCCGCTTGTCCGTGACGACTATCGAGTACAGGTCCTCGAGGTACACGCCCGGTCCGGCTCAACGCCAGCCCCCAGCCCTCGGAACCCTGTTCATCTCCAGGTCCTGCTTGACGCCCATGTTGCTAAACGCCCCGGTAGGGACTCCCCCAGCGGTCCTGATACACGATGTCGGAGAGCGGCCCGCGGCCGACCGGACCGAATTTCCCCATCGGATAGCCGATGGGGAGGATTGCGTAGGAGTGGACGCCGGGTGGTAGACCCAGCGCGGCTTCGGCCTCCTTTTCGTACAGGAGGTGCCGGGTCGTCAGCGTGGCCCCGAGGCCGAGGGCCCGGGCCGCCAGCAGCATGTTCTGCACGGCGGGATAGATGGACGCCCCGGATCCACGCGTCGGGACGGCCATCCCTTCCTCGAGGCACGCGACGATCCACACGGGAGCCTCGTGGAAGTGATCGGTCAGGTATTCCACCGCCGCGTGCTGCCGGTTGTACTGCTCGCGGCTGACGCCGGGTGGAGGCGCGCTCTTGAGATAGCGAGGCCCGACGACCTCGTCGAAGGCGCGCTTGTACCAGACCTGCACGCCCTGCTTGATCTTCTGATCCTTGATGACCAGGAATCGCCAGCGCTGGGTGTTGCCGCCGTTGGGGGCGCATGCCCCCGCCTGCAGGATCTTCCGGATCAGCTCGTCGGGCACCGGATCCGGCTTCAACCGGCGCATGGCCCGCATGGTCTGCATGATCTCGAACAGGTTCGTGGTGTCCGGCATAGGGCCTCCCCTTCTCCATTCTATCCGCGGCGCCCGAATCATACTCTGACCGGACCGGTTGCGCGCGACGGCGGAATGGCGCACGATCGGCGCGAGCTTACAAAAAAGGAGCCCGCCATGACGACCGTCGGCAGCGGCAGCTACCAGTACGAGGTGATGGAGTCGTGGGCGAAGCTGCCCGCCGGCTGGACGTTCGGTCCGGTCAGTGCGGTGGCGACGGACTCGCGGGATCGCGTCTATGCGTTCCAGCGCAAGGATCCACCGGTCATCGTGTTCGACCGCGATGGCAACTATCTGAGCTCCTGGGGCGGTAGCGCCATCACCGATCCCCACGGCATCGCCATCATCAACGACGTGGTCTACCTCACCGATCGGGACGACCACGTCGCGCTGAAGTTCACGCTGGACGGCAAGCCGCTGATGGTCCTGGGGACTCGGGGCCAGCCGTCGGACACGGGGGCGACCAAGGACATCGAGCTGCCGCCGCGCTCGGCCGGGCCGTTCAACAAGCCCACCGAGATGGTCGTGGCGCCGTCGGGCGATCTGTACGTCTCGGACGGCTACCGGAACAGCCGGGTGCATCGGTTCTCGAAGGAGGGCGGCCTGCTCTCGTCATGGGGGACGCCCGGCAAGCAGGAGCCGGGCGAATTCCATCTGCCTCACAGCCTGTGGGTAGGCCCCGACGGGTACGTCTACGTCTGCGACCGGGAGAACAGTCGCATCCAGGTGTTCACGGGCGAGGGCAAATTCGTCTCGCAGTGGCGCGACATCCATCGCCCGACGGACATCTACTTCAATGCCCGGCAGGTGGCCTACGTCAGCGAGCTGCGGCCGTCGATCAGCGTCCTGGATCGAAGCGGCAAGGTGCTCGCGCGCTTCGACTCGCCGTCGGGTCACGGGCTCTGGGTCGATTCCATCGGCGACATCTACCTCGCCGAGGCCGGAGGAAAGAGGCTCACCAAATACGTGCACAAGCGCTGATGCTGCCCCGGGACGTCCACGCCGGCTCCCTGTCTCGCCTGCCGCTTCTCGAGCGCGGCGAGCTCGACGAGCCCGGGCAGAAGCTCTACGACGCCGTGGCGAGCCCGCAGAGCCGGACGCTGGTTGGATTGCGCGGGCCGAGCGGGATCTGGCTGCATTCGCCGAAGCTCGCCGAATTCCTGAGAGCGGCCAACCAGTATCTACGCTTCGAGACCGCCCTGGATCGGCGCCTGACCGAGCTGGCGATTCTGGTGACGGCTCGTGAGCTCGACAACCAGTTCGAATGGGCGGCGCACGAGCCGGCCGCCCTCAAGGAAGGCCTCGACCCGAGGATCATCGACGTCGTGAAGCGCCGCAAGCCCGTCGCGCGACTGGGAAAGAAAGAGACCCTGATCATCGGCTTCGGTCGAGAGCTGTTCCGCAAGCGAAAGCTCCGCTCGCAGACGTTCGCTCGGGCGGTCGAGCTCTTCGGTCACCGTGGGGTCCTCGAGCTGGCGGCGCTGATGGGCAACTACGCGATGACGGCCGTCATCCTCGACGCGGTCGATCAGCAGCTGCATCCCGGGCAGAAACCCCTGTTGCCGATGGACTGACCCGGTGAGAGACTCCTGACACTCGCACGTCGCGGGAGGGGCGCATGGGCAAGCAAGGGTTCCAGGTCATGGACAGCGACCTGCACGTCATCGAGCCGCGAAATCTGTGGGACGACTACCTCGATCCGAAGTTTCGGGGCCGTATCGTGACGGCCGCGGACACCTCCGGCCAGATGCGCGCGCACGTAGACGGCAAGATCATGCCGCCGTACGCCGATCGACCGGAGCGGCAGCGCGCCTGGTCGCTTCGCATGGACCGCCCGGGATGGGAGCGGATTCGACGGGGCACACCCGCGAAGGACGTGCTGGAGGCCATGGACGTCGAAGGCATCGACGTCGGAATCCTTTTCCGGACCTGGGCGACCCAGGCGATCAACATCGACGACCTCGAGCCCGCCTTCGCGGCGGCCATGAGTCGCGCCTGGAACCGCTGGATCGCCGATCTCTGCGGGGAAAATCTCGCGCGGATGAAGCCCTCGGCGCTGGTGCCGCTCCAGGACATCGATCTCGCGGTGGCGGAGGCCCGGTTCGGCGTCCGCGAGATGGGCGCGGTGACGCTGGTGCTCCCGTCCCACCTCGTCAACGGGCGGCCCATCTACGACCGCTACTACGATCCGCTGTGGGCCGCGGCGCAGGAGATGGACGTGACCGTCTCCTTCCACGGCAACCACGCCGTCTACGGCGACCACCTGGCCCGGCGCTACCTCGACAACCTCGTCCTCAGTCACGCTTGCGGGCAGCCCGTCGAGATGATGCTGACGCTCGGCGCGGTGGTGACCGGGGGCGTGCTCTCACGCTTTCCGCGGCTCCGGATGGCCTTTCTGGAGGGCAACTGCGGCTGGGTGCCCTGGTGGCTCTGGGCCCTGGACGAGCGCTGGGAGGCCTGGGGCGACCGCGAGCTGTTCCAGCAGGACGCCAAGCCCTCGGAGCTGTTCCGGCGCCAGTGCTACGTGTCCGTCGAGCCGGAGGAGGAGCTCTGCAAGTACGTCGTGGCCGAGATCGGCGACGAGAACCTCGTGCTGTCGACCGACTGGCCCCACGACGACTCACGGTTCCCGCACTCGATCGACTCGTTCCTGGCGCTGCCGTATCTGACGTCGGAGACGAAACGCAAGGTTCTGTGGGACAATTGCGCGCGACTCTACAATCTCCAGCCCGTGAGCGTGGAGAGTTCCGGAGGGAACTGATGCCTTACGACCTGGTCATCAAGAACGGCATGGTCGTCGACGGGTCCGGCTTCTCCCGCTATCGCGCCGACGTGGCGGTGAAGGACGGCACGATCGTCGAGATCGGCAAGATCCGTGGCGCGGCGACGGCGACGATCGACGCCGACGGGCTCTTCGTGGCGCCGGGCATCATCGACACGCACACCCACTACGACGCCCAGCCCTTCTGGGACAAGCTCTGCACGTCTTCCGTCTGGCACGGGGTGACGACCGTGCTGATGGGCAACTGCGGGCTGACGCTGGCCCCGCTGCGGCCGGAGCATCGCGAGACGATGCTCGCGACGTTCTGCTGCGTCGAGGATCTGCCGGTGCGATCGCTGGCGTCCGTCCTGCCGTGGAACTGGGAGACCTTCGGCGAGTATCTGGACGCGATCGACCACGGGCTCGGTCTCAACCTGATGCCGCTGGTCGGCCACAATCCACTGCGCCTCTCGGCCATGGACCAGGCCGCCTGGGACCGGGCCGCCACGCCGGACGAGATCGCCCACATGCAGCGGCTGCTTCGCGAATCGATGGAGGCCGGCGCCTGGGGCTGGAGCACCACGGACTCGCCGACCCACGCCGGGCCGGCCGGCCAGCCCGTGCCGACGCGGTTGGCCGCGGACGAGGAGCGCGTGGCTCTGGGACGCACGCTCGGCGAGTTCAACCGCGGCATCATCGAGATCCTGCCGAAGGGCGCGGGCAAGCCGAGCCCCGCCGATCTGGACCATCTGCGCGACGTGGCCGTGACGAGCGGCCGGCCCGTGTTCTTCCTGAGCTTCGACGCCGACGCGCGGCCGTACGTGGAAAAGGCGGCGCGCGAGGGTGCCCAGCTCTACAACCTCCTGCGGGCCATCCCCTTCAATCCGCGGTTCACCCTGAAGAAGACGACCTTCTTCCACAACCTCGACGTCTGGGACGTCGTGATGCACATGCGCGTCCCGGAGCGGCTGGCCGCCCTCGCCGACCCGGAGCGGCGCGCGCGGATGCGCGAGCAGGCGCTGAAGCCGCAGCGGCGGCGCCCGGGCGTGCCCGGGCGGCTCGTGCCCTGGCGCTCGATCTTCGTTCGCAGGGTGACCCTCGCCAAGAACCAGGGGCTCGTGGATCGGAGCCTGATGGATCTCGCGGAGCAGCAGGGCAAGCACGTCGCCGACGTGATGCTCGACCTGGCGCTCGAGGAAGGGCTCGACACCGAGTTCCAGCTGATGACGCGCTCGGCCGGGGAAGAAGTCCAGATCGCCGAGATGGTGAAGGGCGGCCACGCGCTCCCGTCGCAGTCGGATGCCGGGGCGCACCTCAACACGAACTTCTGCACCGCCGGCGAGTCGAGCTACGTCCTGGGCCAGTGGGTCCGCGACCGCGAGCTCATGACCCTGGAGGACGCCATCCGGCGGATGACCTTCCAGCCCGCCCGCATCCTGGGACTGCGCGACCGTGGTCTGATCCGCGAAGGCCTGGCGGCCGACCTCATGGTGTTCGATCTCGCGAGCATCGGGGTGAAGGAGGACGAGGTCACGCAGGACGGACCATCCGGCACCCCACGGCGCGTGCAGGGAGCGGAAGGCGTGCATCAGGTCATCGTGGGAGGCCAGGTCGTGCTGGAGCATGGCAAGCACACCGGCGCCCTACCCGGTCGCGTGCTCCGCGCCGGTCGGGGGCACTGAGCCCTACTAGCTCGCGTCAGCGGCTCACGATCGCGCGGATGCGCGGCTGCCGCAGGAGCTCGAGCGTCTGCGCGAGCCCACGTCGCTACGCGCCGCTGCTCGGCGGAATGATCGGCAGCACGAGGTAAGACTCGCGACCGCCGCCCGCGTGGAGCGTCACCTTCCCGCCGAACACCGCGGCCGGCCGGTCGTCGGGATCGGCGTGGGTCATGCCGCCCGTGCCCCGAGTCCCGTAGTGGAACTTCTTTCCGAACTCGGAGAGCTCGCCCTCGTACTCGTAGTCCTTGCCGCGGACCGTGAGCGCCACTCGCCAGCCGGCCGGCACCACGATGCACGAGGTGACGATCTCGACGTCGCACTCGTAGACCTCGCCGGGCGTCAGCGGCTCGACCCGGTCGTGCGGGTGGTAGGGCCGGTACGGCAGGCTGCGCTTGTCGTCGAGTCGCCGATGCGAGACTCGCAGCCACCCGTTGGCGATCGGCGTGTTCGGGTCGGTCGAGCCCATGAACGTCACTTCCTTGCCCTGCGGATCGAACAGCCGGACGATCAGGAACAGGTCCGCGTCCTTCGTCGAGGACGCGACGAAGAGCTTGGCGGCCATTGGGCCCGTGATCTCCGTCTCGCGGTCCATCGTCATCGAGAACGTCAGGCCTTGGCCCAGCGCCTCGTACTCGAGCGTGCCGGCCGCCGCCACGGGCTTCGGGCTCAGCGTCCGGCTCGACGGATCCAGGTAGAACCTGGTCCACGTCGTGCGCGCCAGCGGCCACTCGTTCTCGTGGCGCAGCACGAACTTCTCGCCCGGGTGCCGGATGTTGAGCTGCACGCGCGGCTGCTTGTCCCAGCCGTTGTCGACCCCTCTCAGGAAGTAGTCGAAGAATCGCTTCTGCAGGGCGACCCCATACGGGCTGTAGAAGTGAGACCAGTGCGAGTCGCCGTGCGCCTCGAGCCACTTCGGCTGCGCCGGCGCCTCGATGAAGCCGTTGAAGTTGCCGCGCGGGTGGATCCCCTGCCCGCCCCAGTTGGCGCAGGTCAGCAGCGGCGTCGTCACCAGCGAGAGATCGGCCGAGCGCGCGCGGTGCCACTCGTCGTCGAGCGGATGCTTCTTGAGCTCGTCGTAGACATTGACGCGGTTCTTGGCCAGCTCCTCGTCGGAGAGCGTGACGGGCCCCGCCACCGACTCGCCGGTGTTCGGGTTCTTCTTCGCGCGCCGACCCATCCCGTACTGGATATTGGCGACCTGGTGCTTGGCCCAGCGCTCCTGGAACTGGCTCAGGATGCCGCCGTGGAAGCCCGAGTCGCGGTAGCGGTCGTTCTGGCCTTCCCACGGAATGATGGCGGCCAGGTGCGACGGGTGCTTGCCCGCCACGCGCCACTGGTTGCTCGCGTAGTACGAGATCCCGAGCATGCCCACCTTGCCGTTGCTCCAGGGCTGCGTGCCCGCCCACTCGATGCACTGGTAGAGATCGTCGGTCTCCCGCGAGCAGCCCGGATCCATGAACCCCGGCGACCAGCCGGCGCCGCGCGAGTCGACGCGCACGATCGCGTAGCCGTGCGGCACCCACCGCTCCGGGTCGGTGGTCTCCCAGTTCTGGTACTTGTTCGTCGAGCCCTGGAGGATCTGCGGATGATCCGAGACCATCTTTTCCCACTGGAGCGGGTACCCCTCCTGGAACGCGAGCCCCTTCGCGTACACGCCGTAGGACAGAATCACCGGAGAACGTCTGTCCTCGACGGGCCGGAAGACGTCGGCCCGGACGACGAGGCCGTCGTCCATCGTGATCGGCTGCTGCCAGGTGATGCGCATGCCGTCGCGAACCTCGGTGCGCTCCTTGACCTCGGACCCTCCACTCATCGTGACCTCCTCCTGCCCTGCGACTTCCCGCTGACGCGTCGGGCGTAACCTATCACGCCGGGCCCGACGGTACCATGTGCGCCGACACGTGAGCGTCGCGCGAACCACGCGGACGCGAAGGCGACGAGGGATGCTAGGATCGTCGCCGTGATCGGGGAGGCTCACCCCAGGCTGGGCGGCGAGCGGTTCGTCGCCGGGACCGGGCGGTTCGTCGAGGACGTGCGCGTCGCGGGGATGCTGCACGCGGCGGTGCTGCGCTCGCCGCATGCCCACGCACGCCTGGTGTCCACCGACACGAAGCGGGCGCACGACCTGCCCGGCGTCCGTGCGGTGCTCACGGCCGCCGACGTGCCGGCGATCGCCGTCATCCCCAACCGCGTGCCCGCCCCCAAGGGCACCGACCGGTACCTGCAACCCGCCATCGCGCGCGACGTCGTCCGCTACGTGGGCGAGCCGGTGGCGCTGGTCGTCGCCGACGATCCGTATGTGGCCCGTGACGCGCTCGAGCGGATCGACGTCGTCTACCAGCCGCTGACCGCCTGCGCCTCCACGGCGGACGCCCTCGCCGCCGGCGCGTCGCGGCTCTTCCCGTCGACCGATTCCAACAACGTCGCGACGATCACGATGCGTGTCGGCGACGCCGACGCCGCCCTCGGGGGCGCCGCGCTCCGGCTCCGCGAGCGCTTCACCTATCCGCGGCAGACGGCGGCCGCGCTGGAGACGCGCGGGCTCGTCGCCGTGCCGCCGGATCCGCGGGGCGGCGAGCTGCACCTGATCGGCTCCACCAAGTGCATCCACATCAACCGGACGATCCTGGCGCCGATCTTCGGCATCCCGCTCGGCGCTCTCCGCCTGACCGAGGTGGACGTGGGCGGCGGCTTCGGGGTGCGGGGCGAGCTCTACCCCGAGGACATCCTGGTGCCGCTGGCCGCGATGAAGCTCGGCCGGCCCGTGAAGTGGATCGAGAGCCGGCGCGAAAACCTGATGGCGGCCAACCACGCCCGCGAGGTCGCCTACGAGATCGAGATGGGCTTCGACCGCGACGGCCGAATTCTCGCCATACGCGCGGTGATCCACGCCGACATCGGCGCCTACGTCCGCACCGCCGCCCTCGTCCCGGCCGAGTTCGGCGCCGCACTGCTCCCCGGCCCCTACCGCGTACCGCACTACGCCTGCGACCTCTGGTCGGTCGTGACCAACAAGACGCCCGCCGGCACGCTGCGCTCTCCCGGGCGTCCGGAGTGCAACTTCGTTCGCGAACGGCTGCTGGACCAGGCGGCGGCGCGTCTGCGAATCGATCCCGCGGAGCTGCGCCGCCGCAACCTCATCCGCCCGGACGAGATGCCCTACGACTGCGGCACCAGGTCCTTCGGCGTGAGCACGGTCTACGACTCCGGCGACTTCCCCGCGCTCTTCGACGAGCTCCTGCGCCGGCTGGACTACCCCAGCGCGCGCGCCGAGCAGGCGTCCCTGAACGCGCGGCCCTCGGGCCTGCGCCGCGGGATCGGGCTCGCGGTGTACGTCGAGAAGACGGGCCTCGGCCCCTTCGAGACCACGCAGGTGGAGGCGCGCCCCGACGGCACCTTCGTCGTCGACACGGGCGCTTCGTCCATGGGCCCGGGGCTCGAGACCGTGCTCGCCCAGATCCTGGGCGAGGCGCTCGGCATTCCGGCCGCGCGGTTCGACGTACGCCACGCCGACACTGCTTCCGTCGAGAGCGGTGTGGGCACCTACGGCTCGCGCGGTACCGTCACCGCCGGCAACGCCGCCCATCTCGCCGCGGCCAAGCTGATCGCCGAGGCCCGGCAACGCGCCGCCGAGCGCTGGGGCGTGCCGGAGAGCGAGGTGACGTACGCGCGCGGCGCTCTGGGGACTCGGGGCCAGCGGGTCACCCTCGCCGAGCTGGCGCGCGAGCGCCGTCTCGCCGCGGGCGCCTCGTTCGAGGTGCCGAAGGTGACCTACGCGGGTTGCGCGGCGGCCGTCGTGGTCGACGTCGATCCCGAGACCGGCGCCGTCACCCTGCGCCGGGTCGTGGTCGGCGCCGACGTCGGCCGCGCCGTGAATCCGGCGCTCGTCGACGGCCAGCTCGTGGGCGGTGTGGCGTTCGGCATCGGCAACACGCTGTACGAGAGCCTCGCGTACGACGCCGACGGCCAGCTGCTGTCGTCGACGTTGATGGACTACGCGCTGCCGGCGGCGGCCGACGTCCCACCCGTGGACGGCTTCTATCAGGAGGTGCGCGCGACGACGAACCCGCTCGGCCTGCGCGGCCTCGGCGAGTGCGGGAATCCCGGCCTGGGGGCCGCCACCGCCAACGCCGTGTGCGACGCGTTCGCACCACGCGCGCCGTCGATCACCGCGCTGCCCCTGACGCCGGCGCGCGTGTATTCGGCCATTCAATCGCCGCGCCCGGACGCGTCTGCGGGCTAGGCCGCTTGGGGGGGAAGCGCATGTGGCCCCTCGGAGGCATCCTGGCCGAGGAATTGGAAGAGAGGAGCCAGTCACCATGTCGCGAGCGGTCGACTCTCCCGGTGTCGTCAACATCGGCGATCTCAGGCGCCTGGCGGAACGCCGCTTGCCGCGAGCGGTGTTCGACTACATCGACGGCGGCGCCGATGCCGAGCTCACGCTGCGTGAGAACTGCCGCGTCTTCGACGAGGTAACGTTTCGCCCGCGCAACGCGGTCGCCGTCCCCAGGTGTGATCTGCGCGTGTCGGTCCTGGGCGCGCGCCTCGAGCTTCCGCTGCTGCTCGGCCCGGTCGGCAGCAGTCGCATGTTCTATCCCCGCGGCGAAGAGGCCGCCGCGCGCGCCGCCGGCGCCGCCGGGACCGCCTACGCGCTGTCGACCCTGTCGGGATGCCGGCTGGAAGACGTGAAGGCCGCGTCGAGCGGCCCGGTCTGGTATCAACTCTACCTGGTGGGCGGCCGTGAGGTCGCCACGGCCGCCATCCAGCGCGCCCGGACCGCGGGCTTCTCGGCCCTCGTCGTCACGATCGATACCGCGGTCTCGGGGCTCCGCGAGCGTGACGTCCGAAACGGCACGAAGGAGCTCTTGAGCCGCAATCCGTGGGTGATGCTCCCGTTTCTCACGCAGTTCCTGGCACGGCCCCGCTGGCTGGCGGGGTTCCTGTCCGACGGGGGGCTGATGGCGTTTCCCAACGTCGTGCTCCCGGGAGAAGGGCCGATGTCCTACGCCGACGTCGCGGCCGCGCTGGAGCAGTCGACGGTGTCCTGGGCGGATCTGCGCTGGATCCGGGAGGTCTGGAAAGGCCCGCTGGTCATCAAGGGCGTTCTCACGGGAGACGATACACGCCGGGCCGTCGATGAAGGCGCCGACGCGATCGTGGTTTCCAATCACGGCGGCCGCCAGCTCGATGGAGTCGCCGCCACGCTGCGCGCTCTGCCCGAAGTGGTGACCGCGGCGAATGGACAGGCCGAGATCCTGCTCGACGGAGGCATCCGCCGGGGCAGCGACATCGTCAAGGCGCTGTGCCTGGGCGCCAGGGCGGTCCTGTCGGGCCGCGCCTATGCCTACGGGCTCGGAGCCGGCGGCGAGGCCGGCGTCGCGCGGGCCATTCACATCCTGCGCGCCGACCTGGTTCGCACCCTCAAGCTCCTGGGCTGCGCATCGGTCGCCGAGCTGGATCGCTCCTACGTCGACGTTCCCGCGGCGTGGCTCGTCGAATCGCCGTCTGGCACCTGAGCCGCTAGGTCCCGTACAGATGACAGGCCACCTGGTGGCCCCTGGACTGCTCGCGCAGCACCGGCTCCATCTCACCGCAAACGGCCAGCGCCTGCGGGCAGCGTGGGTGGAATCGACATCCACGCGGCGGATTCAAAGCGCTGGGCACCTCGCCCTTGAGGATGACCTCCTCGCGCGCGTCGTCGGGGTGCGCGGGGAGCGCGTTGTTCAGCAGCACCTGGGTGTAAGGATGGAGCGGGCGCTCGTAGAGCTCGTCGGCGGTCGCCGTCTCGACGAGCTTGCCCAGGTACATCACGCCGATGCGGGTGCTGACGTACTTCACCACTGCCAGATCGTGGGCGATGAACAGATAGCTCACGCCCAGCCGGTCCTGGATCTCGCGCAGGAGGTTCATCACCTGGGCGCGGATCGAGACGTCGAGCGCCGACACCGCCTCGTCGAGC
>Ga0137403_10001389_pt1 | contig 30449 bp, 24 predicted proteins | sample CZOMad2_1_16fung_FD_122057 | JGI IMG/M metagenome (GOLD analysis project Ga0137403, IMG submission 122057) | Vadose zone soil fungal communities from Angelo Coast Range Reserve, California, USA - CZOMad2_1_16fungal (Hybrid Assembly) | ecosystem: Environmental > Terrestrial > Soil > Vadose zone... | reverse complement strand
GGCTCGGGGGGGGCGGGGGGGGGGTCCCCCCCCCCGGGGGGGGGGCGGGTGGGGTCAGGGGGGAGGTCAGGAGGGGGGCGGCCCGCGCTTGGGTAAGCCCCTCCCATCGTCCGCCCCGTCCCGCCGCGAGCCACTGGCGGTCGTCGGGCTCGTAGCCGTCGCTGATAGACTGCTCCAGACCCCCTGGAGGAGACCCGCCGCCATCATGGAGCCGCCGTTCGACGTCTTCCTCAGCTACAACGGCCAGGACGTCCAGCTCGTTCGCGACGTCTGCATGGCCTTGCGGGAACGACAACTGCGGCCCTGGCTGGACAAGGAGCAGCTGATCCCGGGGCGCGATTGGCAGAAGGCTCTCGAAACGATCCTGGAGACGGTCCCGGTCGTCGCGGTGTTCCTGGGTGGCTCTGGCCTCGGTCCCTGGGAAGAGATCGAGATGCGAGGCAGCCTTCAACAGCTGGTGCATCGTGGTGCGTTCGTGATCCCGGTGCTCCTCCCCGGGGCGCCCGCCGACCCTGAGATCCCGCTCTTCCTCCAAGCGTACACCTGGGTCGACCTCCGGGGCGGCCTCACTCGCGAGGGGATCGACCAGTTGGTCTGGGGGATCACGGAGAAGAAGCCGGCTCCCCCTCCTGACCCGCCCCTCGGGCTCTCCCCTCCCCCGCTCCACAACCTTCCCTTCGAGTCGCTGGGCGACCTCTTCAAAGGAAGAGAGACGGAGCTCGCGGAGCTGGAAGCGTTCGCCGCCTCCCCAGCGCAGAAGAAAGTCCTGTACGGCCTCGGCGGCATCGGCAAGACCCGCCTGTCGGTCGAGCACGCCTGGCGCCACGGCGGTCGGTACAGGGCCGCCTTCTTCGTACGCGCCGACACGCCGGCCGGGCTCCGGGCGCAGATCGCCGCACTGGCCGGTCCGGATCTGCTCCGCCTGCCGGAGCGGCAGGCGGCGGCCGAGGAGGAGGTCTTCGGTGCGGTCCTGACCTGGCTACGGGAGAACCCGGGTTGGCTCCTGATCCTCGACAACGTGGACACGAAGGACGCCGCCCGGGCCGTCCAAGACGTCCTCCCCCGCCTCCAGAACGGGAAGGTCCTCGTGACCTCGCGCCTCGCCACCTGGCCTGCCAGTCTAAGCAGGCGCGAAATCGAGAAGATCTCCGTGGAAGAGGCGGCGCGGTTCCTCCTGAAGCGCACCCTGGATCAAAGGGAGAAGACTGCGAACGATCCAACCGACGCCGCGCGCCTCGCGGACCTCCTCGATGGCCTTCCCTTGGCGCTCGAGCAGGCCGGGGCCTACATCATGTTCCATCGCCTCCCCCTCGCCGGATATCTCGATGCCTGGGAGCGCACGCGCGAGGAGGTCCTCGCCTGGTATGACGACCGAGTAATGGACTATCCCTATTCGCTCGCGGTGACCTGGCAGCAGACGATCGAGCGCCTCGGTCCCGCTCCCGCGGCCCTCCTCCGCCTCATGGCCTATCTCGCGCCCGATCCGATCCCGATTGGCCTCTTCGAATCGGGTGAGGAGTTCGTGACGGAGGCGATTCAGCGGATGTGCGAGGAGAGTGGACAGGCGCCCACGGGCGCGCCGGTCCGCACCGCCCTTGCCTCCCTCGCAGCCTACTCGATGATTGAGCAGGAGGACGGCGCGGTCCTTGTCCACCGATTGGTCCAGGAGGTGACACGCAACCGGCTTCCGGCGCAGGGGCAGCGCACTTGGATCGAGCTGTCACTTCGGCTCGTGAATGGCTTCGTTCCTTCACCTCCAAATGACGTCCGGACCTGGCCGATCTGGGATCTCCTCAGGCCCCACGCTGCAGAGGTGGTCCTTCATGCGGATGCTGCGGGTCTTCCAGAGCCCACCGGCAGGCTAATGAACGAGTTGGGCCTTCTCCTGAATACAAAAGGACTCTTCGCCGAGGCTGAGAGGCTCTATAGACGCGTTCTCGACATCGACCAAACCGTCCTCGGAAGTGATCACCAAGAGGTCGCCATAGACCTCAACAACCTGGCTACGCTCCTCCAGGATACGAACCGTCTGGACGAGGCCGAGCCCCTCATGCGGCGTGCTCTCGACATCGCCGAAGCCACTTCCGGAGACGATCACACAGTGATCGCGTCCTACCTCAACAACCTGGCTCAGCTCCTCCAGGCCACGAACCGGCTAGCCGAGGCTGAGCCCCTTATCCGGCGTGCTCTCGACATTGCCGAAGCCGGAAACGACCAGCCCAAGATCGCCATCCGCCTCAACAACCTGGCCATGCTCCTCCAAGCCACGGACCGTCTTGGAGAGGCCGAGCCTCTCCTGCGACGCGCTCTTGACATCGACCAAGCCGTCTTCGGGAACGACCATCCAAGGGTCGCCTCAGACCTCAACAACCTGGCCCAGTACCTCCATGCCACGAACCGCCTGGACGAGGCCGAGCCCTACATGCGGCGTGCTCTCGAGATCGACCAGACCACCTTCGGAAATGACCACCCTGACGTCGCCAGAGACCTCAGCAACCTGGCGGCGCTCCTCCAGGCCACGAACCGCCAGGACGAAGCCGAGCCCCTCATGCGACGCGCTCTCGACATCGAACAGGCCGCCTTCGGAAACGACCATTCTGATGTCGCCATCAGCCTAAACAACCTGGCTCAGATCCTTCAGGCCACAAACCGATTGGATGAGGCCGAAGCTCTTATGCGGCGTGTTCTTGAGATCGACCAGACCTCCTTCGGAAACGACCACCCGGAGGTCGCCATAGATCTCAATAACCTGGCTGGGCTCCTCAAGAACACGAACCGCCTGGACGAGGCCGAGCCTCTCCTGCGGCGTTCTCTCGACATCCTTGAACGCAGTTTTGGCCCGGACCATTCACGCACCAAGCTCGCCCGCAAGAACCTGGAGCACCTATTGATGACCAGCGCAGAAGAACCGCCCCGAAGGGGCGCAGGTGGGTAGCCTGGGGTGCCAACCTGGTGCCAACCCCAGGTACGATGTAACCTCAAGAATCCAAAGCCCCGAAGGGGCGACGGTAGGACCTAGATGACCGTCGCCCCTTCGGGGCTTTTGCATGTAGGGATATGCCGACCTGGGGCTCTCGCCGGCTCTCGCCCCAGGCTACCCACCTACGCCCCTTCGGGGCTGGAATCTCTATACCCGTCGAGCTGCCTGATCCGGACTACCGACCGCCGCCGCTCTGCCATCGCTCCCGGAACTCGGCGACAACCTGCTCGTGAGGAGTCACCCGGCCGGCGCGAACATCCTCTCTGCCGCGCTCGACCGACTGGAGCACGTACAGATCAGAAAGGACATCTTCAAGACGGCAATCGTCTGGAAGGCGATCCAGAAGAGCACGAACCGTTTCTTTGGTCCTTGGCATTCGCCTCCCGTGTCCCCGATCACGAGGGCGAGCGTTTCGGCGTCAACGCGGCCACCCGGCGGCGGATCTCCCCCTCGTTATAGCCGCGGATCAGGACCCCGCCGACGTCGAGGAGCGGGACGCCGTGGCCTCCCCGGCCCTTCATCCGGTACTCCGCGGCGGCGGTCGGGCTTTTCTCGATGTCCTTTTCCTCGTAGGGCGTATTGAGCTCCGCGAGGAGCTGTCGCGTCTTCCGGCAGTAGCCACACCAGCTCGTCGAATAGAGGATGACCTTCGGCGCCTGCCCCGGCTCCGCCGCGGCCGCCGTCGCGGTCACGTGCCGGACGTCGGCATCGGTCACCACGAGAGCCGGCGGCCGCCGCTCGACGGGCGCGGCCGGCGCCTTCGCAGGGGCCGCAGGAGGTTGCTGGGACGCGGCGGTCGCCGCCTGGCTCGCCGGAAGGTCGAAGTCGGCGAGCCGACCCGAGCTCAGGGTGCCTTTGGCGTCGGTGAAGATCACCTGACCCTTCCGCACCTGCCAGGGTCCCTGGGTCTCGATGCGCAGGCCACCGCGGGTGACCAGCCAATCGGCACGGGCGACCGCCCCGGAAAGGCCCAGGGCGAGAACCGCCATCGTGAGGACTGGGATCGGCGAGAAGCTTCGGCTCCGGGTGCGCTCCGCTCGATCGGCCATGGCAGCTCTCCTTTCTGGAGAGTGTACCCTGGGCCGTTCCCATTTCATCAAGAGGCCGGGGGTAGGAGGCTGTCGAGGAAGGCCCGGCCCCGCCGGAGATGAATCCTGGCTGCTTCGCAAAGCTGGATTCATCCAGCGCAACGCATAGCGCGGAGATTTATCTCCGGGCGGAGGTCCGGCCGAGGAGAACGCCGCCAATCTGCCTGAGATCTCGGTGGCGCTGGAGACGCCCCGACGGCGTGGTAACGGTAAGGATTTCGATAGCGCCTGGGGGCGTCTCTACGGGAATTCCCGCGTGCGACCGACTTTTGTCACCCCTCTAAAACCCCGGCACCGTCAGACTCTTCCCATTGTCCGCCGCTCCCAACCCGAGGAGGAACGGCGCGGCGCGCAGGGCCCAGCGTTCGGGGCCGGGGTAGGTCAGGGCGGCGCGGCCGAAGCAGCTCTCCAGGAAGGCGGTGTGGACGAGGCCGGGGTTGACGGCGATCGCCGCCAGGCCGAGCGGCAGCTCCTGGGCGAGAGAGCGGGTCAGCCCCTCGAGCGCGTGCTGGGCGGCGCAGTAGGGGGCGACCTCGGGGGCGACCGAGCGCCCCCAGGCGGAGGTGATGTTGACCAGCACCCCGCTCCCCCGCGCCAGCAGGGCGGGGAGGAAGGCGCGCGTCACGTGGAAGGAGCCCTTGACGCAGGTGTCGAGCACCGCCCAGGCTTCCTCGACCGGTACCTCCCAGAGGCGGGCGTTGGCGTTGATCTGGCCGGCGTTGTGGATCACCAGGTCGGGCGTCGGATGGGCGGCGAGGAGGCGGACCGCCCAGTCGTGGACGGCGGCGGGATCGGTGACGTCGACCACCGCCATGTCGTGCTGGTTGCCGAGGAGACCGGCAAGCCCCTCCACCCCGCCGGCCGAGCGGCCACAGCCGAGCACCGTGTGGCCCAGCTCGGCGAGGCGGAGGGCCAGCGCCCGCCCCAGCCCCCGGGTCACCCCGGTGAGGACCACGGTCTTGCCGTCGCTCACCGCTCGCCCGGCCCCTCGCCGAGCGGCGCGAGGAGGGGCAGCTCCTCGTCGGTCGGCGCGAAGAGAGCGACCCCCACCGTGCCGGGGCCGCCGTGGGTCCCCACCACCGGCCCCATCTCGGTGAGCAGCAGCTCCCGGATCTCGAAGCTCCCGGCGAGCAGGTCCCGGAGGCGGTCGGCCCAGACCGGCGCCTTGGCGTGGGCGATGCCGGCGATCACCGGCCGGCGATCACCGGCGGCGCCCACCCGCTGGCGGAACAGCTCGACCAGGCGCAGATGGGCGGCCCGGCCGCCGCGCACCCGGTCGACCGGCGCCACCTCGCCGTCGAGCACCCCGAGGATGGGCTTGATCCCCAGGAGATTGCCGACGACCGCCCGCGCCCGCCCGATCCGGCCGCCGCGCGCCAGGTAGTCCAGGGTGTCGACGACGAAGAGCACGTGGAGGCGGCTCCGCATGCCGGCGAGCCGGGCGGCGATCTCCGCCGCCCCCACCCCGCGGCGGGAGAGGCGGGCGGCGAAGAGAGCGAGGAGGCCGAGCCCCAGGCTGACGTGGCCGCTGTCCACCACCTGTACCATCCCCTCGGCCGCGGCGCGGGCGTGGACGACGGTCTGCGACAGCTTCTCCGACAGGTGGATCGAGAGCAGCTCGCCGCGCCCGGCGAGCCCGCGGTAGGCGAGGGCGATCTCGGCCGGCTCGGGCGGCCGGGTGCGGGGCGGCACGCCCCCCCGCTCCAGGCGGTCGTAGAACTCGCGCGGGGCGAGGTCGACGCCGTCCTTGAAGTCCTCGTCGCCGAACAGCACGTGGATGGGCACCACCTCGATGCCGTGGGCGCGCGCCAGGTCCGCCGGCAGGTCGGCCGCCGAGTCGGTGACGATGGTGACCGGGAGCCGCGGCTCCTCGAAGGTGACCAGGCCGCGGTCGCGGAAGGCGAGGAGGTCGCGCAGGACCTCGCCGTCGGTGCCGGCCAGGGTGTCGAGGACCTCGCCGACGGTCGGCCCGTCGGTCAGGACTGCGAGGAGCTGCCGCTCGGAGGCGGTGAACGGGGTGGCGAAGTAGGCCGGGCCGGTCGAGAGGTGGATCTTGACCTCCGGACCCGGAGCGCCGTGCACCAGGTCCTCGATGGCCAGGATGAGGAGCGAGGTGAGATCGGCTTCGATCTCGCGGCTACCCCGGCCTGCCGCAGAGAGCGGCGGCGGTCCCGGCCCGGCCGGCACGACGTGGAACGGCCCGGCCTCCCGGCGGGCGAGGCGGAAGAACGCCTTCTCGCCGCGGGCGGGGCCGGCCACGGCGCGCACCACCTCGCCGTCCGCCAGCTCGACCTCTCCACCGCCCGCCGCGGCCGCCTCGGCCGCCCCGGCGGCGAGGACGAGCCGGCCGGACACCTGGGCGCGGTGCAGGGAGCGCAGCAGCTCCAGGAAGGGGACGAGGGAGAGGTCGCCGACCAGCGACTCCAGGCGGGCGTCGGGCTCGACCCCGATCTCCCGGCCGAGGAGGACCAGGCGCACCCGCCGCACCAGGTCGTCCCCCGCCAGCCCGCGGGCGGCCAGGAAGAGGATCTCCTGCGGCAGCTCGCCGGCCTCCTCCTCGCTCCCGCCGAGGAGCAGCAGGGTGCGCTCCGCTCCCGCCCCGGCGAAACCGTCCCAGCCGGCACGGTCCATCCCCGGCAGGTCGCTCGCCGCCACCACCACGGACGGCCCCAGCCCGCGCGCGAAGCGCCGGCCCTCGTCGGCGTCGACCGCCGGCACCACCTCGTAGCCAAACCCGGACAGACCGCGGGCCAGCTCGCGGCGGCGAGAGCTGTCCGGGTCGACCACCAGCAGCGCGGGGCGGGCCATGGTCCCTCCTCTCGGAGCAATTACCGCAACGACGCAAGTACTTAGCACCGTGCAGGTTGTCCTGCGGGGAACCAAGCATAAACCCATCCCTGTCCGAAATGCGCCTCCTTCCCCGTTGCCGCTGGTTACTGATATCCTGCGGGGAGTCACGCTCAAAGACGAGAGACGAACGGCAAGCCCCCCGCCCGGTGGGTTGAAAGGAGACGACCTTGAGAGGAGTGAAGGTGGCGGCGACTCTGGCAGTGACGGCGGCATGCCTGCTGCTCGGCCTGCCCGCGCAGGCGCAGAATTCGCAGGATCGCGACGACGACTCGGCACAGGAGAACCGGACGAAAGAGAACTTCGCCCTCGGGGTGGGCGTCGGCCTGGCCGACGTCGACAGCGGGGCCGAGACCTATCTGATGGCGGCCCTCCGCATCCGCGTCGGGGGGCGGGAGGGCAAGGGAGGCGAAAACCAGGACTGGCGCGGCCGTCCGCCGGAGAGCGGCGGCATGAAGGGCTACTTCGAGCCCGAGGTCGGCTACTGGAAGACGAGCCAGAAGAACCGCACCGGCAGCGACCTGCTCCTGGGGGTGAACGTCATCGGGGTCGTCCCGGTGGGCGCGGTCGACACCTTCCTCGGGGCCGGCATCGGCGCCCATCGCCTGGACCCCGACCTGTTGAACAACCCGACGAGCGACAGCAAGCAGACCAAGCTCGGGGTCAACGCCCAGTTCGGGCTCGACCTCTTCTTGACCCGCAGCCTGAGCCTCTTCGGCACCGGCCGCTTCGACATCGTGCAGGACGCGAAGAAGAGCGTCCAGGCCAAGGGCTACCTGGGGCTGCGCGCCCGGTTCTAGGTGAGCTGGAACTCGGCGATGACCGGCAGGTGGTCGCTCGCCACCCGCGAGACCTGCAGCCGGCAGGAGCGGATGCTCGTCAGCTCGAACGGCCCGCGGTAGTAGATGCGGTCGAGCCCGCCCTGCGGCGAGAACGAGGGGTAGGTGCGCAGCGCCCAGCCGCCTTTGCGGTCGGTGGCGCAGCGGAAGCCGAAGACCTCGGTGAAGATGGGGCGCAGGAGCGAGCGCCAGTCGTTGAAGTCGCCGCCCACGAGGAGGGGGACCTCGGGCGGCACCCGCCGGAACTCCGCCGAGTTGACGAGCAGCCCCACCTGCTTCTCGCGCTCGCGCGCCGAGAGCCCCAGGTGGAGGTTGAACGCCTCCAGGGTCGTCCCCCCGGGCAGGGCGAGGGTGGTGTGCTGGCAGCCGCGCCGGATGAGGCTGCCGATCGTCGAGGAAGCGATCGTCAGGTCGATGTTGGTCTCGCGCAGGATGGGAAAGCGCGACAGCGTGGCGTTGCCGTAGCGCCCCTTTTTCAGGGTGACGTTGTGGCCGAGGGCGAAGTAGGGGTAGTCGAGCGCCTGGGCGAGCTCCCAGGCGAGGTTCAGCTCCCGCGACCGCGGCACTCCCTCGTCGACCTCCTGGAGGAGGACCAGGTCGGCGCCGTAGTGGGCGAGGATGCCGGCGATCCGCTCCGGCCGGAACCGGCGATCGACCCCGATCGCCCGGTGGATGTTGTAGGTGATGATCCGTATCCGCTCGCTCAGCTCGAACTCCTCCGGCTACGCTTCCAGCGCCGCCCGCCGCACCGACAGCCGCTCGACCCGCTCGACGTCCACCGCAACTCCCATGCCGGGGCGGTCGAAGGGGACGTCGACCCACCCCCCTGCGTCCATGGTCCACTCGGGATCGACGACGTCGCGCTCCCAGTAGCGGCGGCTGGGCGAGAGGTCGCCGGGGAGGGTGAAGTTGGGGAGGGAAGCCAAGGCGACGTTGTAGGCCCGGCCGACGCCGCTCTCCAGCATGCCGCCGCACCAGACCGGCAGGCCGTGCCGGGCGCAGACGTCGTGGATGGCGATCGACTGGCGGAAGCCGCCCACCCGGCCCGGCTTGACGTTGACGATGCGGCCGCTCTTCAAAGTGATGGCGTCCTCGGCGCGGTCGACGCTGGTGATCGACTCATCGAGGCAGATCGGGGTCTTCAATCGCTTCTGGAGAGTGGCGTGGCGGACCAGGTCGTCCCAGGCGAGCGGCTGCTCGATCATCAGGAGCCCGAGCTGGTCCAGCGCTTCGAGGCTCGCCAGGTCGTCCAACGTATAGGCGTTGTTGGCGTCGGCCATCAGCGGCGCGTCCGGCCCCAGGGCCTCGCGCACTGCCCGCACGTAGGGGAGGTCGGCGCCCGGCTGGATCTTCATCTTGACCTTCTGGTAGCCCTGGGCGAGACAGCTCCGGGCCTTCGCGACCAGCGCCTCCGGGCTCGCCTGGATGCCGATCGAGATCCCCACCGGGATGCGCCGCCGGGTGCCGCCCAGGAGGGAGGCGAGCGCGACGCCTTGCTCCTGCGCCGCGAGCCCCCAGGCGCCCATCTCCACCGCCGCCTTGGCCATGTTGTGGCCGCGGAAGTCGCGGTCGAGGACCGGCTGGATCTCCTCCGGGCCGGCGAAACGGCGGCCGAGCACCCGGGGGCCGATCCACTCGCAGAGGGCGAGCCAGGCGGTGTCGATCGTCTCCGGGCTGTAGTTGGGGATCTCCCCGGCCACGCACTCGCTCCACCCCTCCGCCCCTTGGGCGGTGTAGAGATGGAGGAGCAGGATGCGCCGCCGGGTCGAGGTGCCCGACGAGATGCGGAACGGTTCGACGAGAGCCAGCTCGATCTCGTGGAGGACGATACGGTCGATCTCCAGCATGCGTCCCTACCCTTTCTCCAGCCCATAGAAGCAGCGGCCGGTCGCCCGGTCGCGGTAGAAGGTCTCGACCCGATAGCCGCGGCCGAGGTAGCTCTCGAAGGCCCGGCGGGTGGCGGCGCGCCAGGCGACCGCCTCTTCGAGGTTCTCGGCCTTGCGCTCCTGGATGTTCGCCGGGACCTCGATCCGCACCCAAGGCGCCTCGGGCAGCTCCTCCAATGCCGCCGGGGGCGCCACGGGCGCCGTGCCGAAGCGCTCGCCGCCCGGCGGCAGCTCCCCGGCGAGCGCCCGGCGCACCCGCTCGCCGCCGATCTGCCAGTCGACGATCAGGCGGTCGGTGCCGATCCCCTTCGCCAGCTCGCTCCCCATCTCGTCGGCGTACATCTCCTCCACGTACTCCTCGATCTCGCCCCCCAGGCGGTGGAGGTTCAGGTGGGCGTTTCGCGCCTCCAGGGGATCGAAGCTCCAGTACACCGACTCGACCCCCAGGGGGAGCAGGAGGTCGCGCTGGTAGAGCTTCAAGCGGGTGCCGAGCCCCAGGTCGCGCGCCGCGGGGAGGACCGCCAGCATGTGCGACCAGTGGGCGAGGCGGCCGTAGCGCACCCCGGTCAGGCCGAAGACGAAGCCCAGGAGGCGTTCTTCCCCCCCGGCCCCCCCGTCCCCCCCGGGCTCGCCGGCCGCGAAGGCACCGGCCGCCACCCCGCCCACTTTCTGGCAGATCTTCAAAATGCTCCCCGGCACCGCCTCGGCGAAGCTCTCGCCCCAGGTGGCGCGCTGCAGCTCGACGCCGGCCGCGAAGTCCTCCGGGGAGGTGAGCGGGCGCAGCGTCACCGCGGGATCGGGGCGGCCCGTCACCCCCCTACTGGCCCCCGCCGCCGCTGCCGGCGCTCCAGGGTGGCACCACGCCGTTCATCCGCGCGTAGGCGATCGACTGCCCGAGGTGCTCGCTCAGGTGGCCGGAGGCGCCCATCATCGCCTCCCGCACCGTTCCCTCCTGGCCGAAGACCTTGATCGCCTTGCCGAGCTCGGCCTCGGGCACCCCGTTGATGGCGCGCCGCAGGTGGTCGAACGAGAGCGCCAGGGTCTCCTTCACCTTGGCCTTGTCGCCGCCCTGCTTCTCGAAGCCGCGCGGCTCGACGCCGGCCTCGGGCTTGACGCCCCACAGGGAGGGGAAGAGGAAGTTGGCGCCGGCGATGTGCATGTAGACCTCGCCCACCGAGCGCACGCCGGGCGCCGGGCGCCAGTCGTACTTCTCGGCCGGCACGGCCGCCGCCAGGTCCATGATCTTCTTCTGGTTCTCGTCGATCTGGCGCAACAGCTCGGCGCGGAAACCGGACGGCGACGGGGAAGCCGTCGCCGCCGGCGTCGCCGTCGTCATGGGCTTGGCGGCCGGCGCCCCCGCCGGCTGGGCGAAGGCGACGGTGGCGGCGAACAGGACAGTAGCCAGGGTGGCGGTGGTCCTCGACAGAGTCGTCATGGCAATTTTCCTCCGGAGCGACCCGGAATCGGGTCGGTTTCTCGTTCGGCTGCGGATTCTAGCAGCTGTACTAGAATCAAACGTCGCATGCAGCTGACCTTAGCCCTCCTGGCCGGCCTCGGTACGGCCGGGCTGCTCGCCGCCCTGATCCTCCTCCTCGGGCGCGCCTCCTATCTCGTCCGCCGGCTCGCCTTCCCGCTCTCCGTCGCGGCGGCCGCCGCCGGCCTCTTCGTCTTCACCCGCTTCCCGGCCGGGGCCACCCCGGAGGCCGGGCAAGCGCTCGGCTGGCTGCAGCTCTTCGTCGTCTCCGCCGCCGTCCTCTGCCTCCTCGGCCTCTATCTCTTCGACGTCCACCTGGGCCGCAAGGGGACCCGCCTCCCGCCGCTCCTGCCGGCGGTGTCGATGCTCGTCGTCTACCTGGTGGCCGCCCTGGTCACCCTGCGCCTCAGCTTCCCGCACCTGGACGTCGCCCCGCTCCTGGCGACCAGCGCCGTCACCTCCCTGGTTTTGGGGCTCGCCCTCCAGCCGATCCTCGGCAACTTCTTCGCCGGCCTGGTGATCAGCCTGGAGAAGCCGTTTCGCCTGAACGACTGGATCAAGGTCGGCGAGCACGAGGGGCGGGTGGTGGCGATCAACTGGCGGACCACCCACCTGCGGACGCGCGACAACGACAACTTCGTCATCCCCAACGGCAAGATCGCCGACGAGCGGGTGCTCAACTACTACTACCCGCACCCCATGCACATGGAACGGGTGCGGGTGCCGGTCTCCTACAAGACGCCGCCCTACCGGGTCCGCCGCGCCCTCCTCGAATGCCCGCCGGGGGTCGCCGGCATCCTCGACAAGCCGACCGCCGAGGTCTATCTCCTGAGCTTCGACGACAGCGCCATCCTCTACGAGCTGCGGGTCTGGATCGAGGACGTGGCCCAGTCGCCGCGCATCGCGAGCGACCTGCGGATGCGGGTCTGGGAGGAGCTGCAGCGCGCCGGGATCGCCATCCCCTACCCCACCCGCACGGTGGAGCTGGCGCCGCGCGAGCGGCCGGCCCGACCCGGGACACCGGAGGCGGAGGGCGAGGGTCCCCAGAAGCCGCGACCGGCGCGGCTCTACGTCGCCGAGGGGGCCGAGCGGGGCCGCAGCCTGGAGCTCGACGGCACGCCGGTCACCGTCGGCCGCTCCCGCGCCTCGACCCTCCCCCTGGCCGACGTCAACACCAGCAAAGAGCACCTGCGCATCGAATGGACCCCGGAGGGCTACGTGCTGACCGACCTGGGCAGCAGCTTCGGCACCCGCGTCAACGGCCAGGCGGCGAGCCGCGTCGTCCTCCACCCCCTGGACCGCATCGCCATCGGCGACACCCTGCTCATCTTCGAGAGTGACCAGCATGCCGGCACCGTCCGCTGAGTTTCCCCCTTCCATCGGCCCCTACCGCGTCTCCGGCCTCCTCGGGCGCCGCCACCCCGCCACCGCCTACAAGGCGGTCAACGCCGCCGACGCCGCCGGGCGCACCGTGGTGGTCGAGGTGATGTCCCGGGCCGTCTCCTCCGACCCGGAAGCGGTCGCCCGCTTCCACCAGGCCGTGCAGCGGCTCGGGGAGATCTCCCACCCCAACGTCCTCGCCTTCCTGGGGAGCGGCGAGCACGACGGCCAGCTCTACGTCGTCCACGAGCCGTGGGACGGCCCGGCCCTGGGCGACCTGCTGCGCCAACGCCAGCCCTCGGTGCCGGAGGCGATCGGGGTCTTCAAGGGGATTCTGAAGGGGCTCGGCCAGGCGCACCAGCGGGGGATCGTGCACAAAGACCTGAACCCCACGACCGTCCTCGTCTCCCCCGACCTCCAGCAGGTCAAGCTGACCGGCTTCGGCCTCGGCAGGGCCGACGCCCTGGCCGGCACCACCGGCACCCTCTCGACCGGCGAGGTGGGCCTCGCCAACCTCTATTACATGGCGCCGGAGCAGGCCGAGGGCAAAACGGCCGACGCCCGCTCGGACCTCTACTCCGCCGGCACCCTCTTCCACCAGCTGCTGACCGGCCGCGCCCCGGGAGCGAAACTCGGCCTCCCCAGCCAGCTCAATCCCCAGCTGCCGCCCGAGGTCGATCCCCTGGTCCTGAAATGCCTCGCTCGGAGGCCGGAGGACCGCTACTCGAATGTCCCCCACCTCCTGGGCGACTTAGCCCGCCTGGAGGAGACCCTGAACCTCCGCCTCGTCAACCAGCTCCAGGGGATCTCCCGCTCCACCTCGCGGCTGCTGGGACAGGGCGGGCAGGGGGAGGGCGAGACGAAGAGCCGGGGGATGCTGTGGGTGGGGGTCGGGGTGGGGGTGATCGTGCTGGCGGTGGTGGTGTACCTGTTACTGCATCACTAGAACATCATGAAGAAGCTACAGATCTACCTGGATACCTCCGTGCTCGGCGGCTGCTTCGAGCCTCAATTCGCCCCCTGGTCCAACGGCTTGATCTCGGACTTCCGGGCGGGGACGTTCACCCCGATCCTCTCCGCCCTGTTGGAGGCCGAGCTTCGCCGTGCTCCCGAGCCCGTCCGTGCCGTGTATCACGAGTTACTCGCTCTCGTTGGCGAGGCGGTTCCGGTGGGCGACGAAGCCTTGGACCTCCTCGCGGCCTATGAAGCCCGCACTGTGCTCTCTCCTCGATTTCGCTCTGACATGCTGCACATCGCGCTTGCAACCGTAGCCGAGGTGGACGTGCTGGTCAGCTGGAACTTCAAGCACATCGTGCGGTTTGATAAGATTCGGCTGTTCAGCGGTGTGAACCTCGAGCAAGGGTACAAGCCGCTGTCCATCTCCTCCCCTCGCGAGGTGACAACCTATGGAAGAGACCCCGATCCGAGCCGTTGAGATGGTCCGCTCCATCCGGGACGCCATCTATGAGGAGACGAAAGATTTCTCGCGTGAGGAACTGAAGGCCTTCTTTGCGCGTGAGGCTGCAGCGATGCGCCGGGAGATCCAGCCGTCACGCCAGGCAGGACGGCCCGGGCGCCCTGCCGCTTGACGGATCGTGCTGGTGGTGGCCCACGAACGCCTCGATCTCGGGTCCCTCCCCCCTGGGCGGGAGGGTGGACGGGGATGGGGGGAGGACAGGAGGGGGGTGGGACTGCGCAAGCCCTTCTCCGAGCGCCGCCGAGCCGTCTGAGGCTCCGCTGGGCCGTATCCCCGTATCGCGGGTTTGGATGGGGCCTCTAGTGTTTGTATCTCCCTACTTCTGGTCTCAAGCTCCCCATTTTTCGCCAGAACCCCCCTCTCCTGACTTGGATCTCCCCATTTCTGGATTGGGTTCCCCCATCTTTCCCCAGAATCCCCCTCTCCCGGCCTGAAGCTCCCCATTTCTGAAGTGGGAGCCCCCCATTTCTGGTCAGAATCCCCCTCTCCCGGCGTGCAGTTCCCCATTTCTGCCGTGCAGCTCCCCATTTTGACCGCCGGATGGGGCATACGCTCCAGGCGGGAGGCCATCGCGCGATTCAACAGGATATACAGAGCGCGGGGTAGGCCCCTTCCCCTTCCGGCCGGCCCGGGCGCCGAGGAGCATGTAAGGAAGATCCGGGCAAGACGGCAGAAGGGGTAGAGCGTTGTAGCGATTTTTCCCTGGGAGCGCTGGCGTCCCGCCGGCCGGGCGGGGGAAAAAGAGCCGGCGGGACGCCGGCGCTCCCAGGGAGACTCTTCGTCGGGTTGAGGCTCTATGGTGCTGTTCTTCTTCTTGCGCTGAGGGCCCGCCGGTCGTCGGCGCCATGCAGCCGATGACCGACACCCTGCTCGCCGGTCCTCCGCGCCATGCAGCCGGTGACCGACATCCTGCTCGGCGGTCCTCGACGCCATGCAGCCGGTGACCGACACCCTGCTCGGCGGTCGTCGGCGGTATGCCGCCGGTGACCGCCACCCGGTCGCCGGTCATCGGCTGCACGTCCTCCCAGCCACCCGTCACGGCAGCAATTTCAGATTGTCCGCGGAAAACTGTCGACTTCTCCGCTCCGCGGGCTCTACGCTCGGCGAGGCTGTATCAGCGAGGGACGGAGGAAGGGTATATGCAGGCAGCGAAAGTCGTGAAGCTCGGGATGGGAGCCGCCATGGCCCGGCAGGTGGAGCAGGCCGCGGCGGACGAGCACATCGCCATGGCGGAGATCGTGCGGCGGGCGCTGTGGCTCTACTTCAGCGTTCATCCAGTCCCCGCTACTGTAGAGGAATATCGACAAGGGCCCGCGGAGGGGGCAGGTTGTCCCCTCAGGGCGCCGATGAACCAACCCCGTCGACCAGAGAGACTCGCTCCCCAGCGGACCTCGACCTGGTGGGTCAAAAGACCCCGCTGCGTTTGGGCGGGGGTGAGTCCGGCAGCTTACGGAAGTACTCGCGCAGCTCCCGATGGTAGAACTCGTAGCTCGCGCCCGACCGTTTCAAGAGGATGCGGTCGGCGGCGAAATCCAAGAAGCGTCTCCAGCGGAAGGGCATCGGTCTGGCGGCGGACAGCAAGAGCCGCAGCGTGAAGTGCTGGACCAGATCGATACCGCCCGCCCAGAGCAGCAGCCAGAAAGCGAGAGCCGCCGAGAACGCGAGGGGGAACCACAGCTCCTTACGGGTAAGCCCCGGCAAGGCAAGGGTGTCGGCACCTCCCGAGAACAAGTAAACGGCATACCCGATCTCCAGGAGGAGGACCAGCCCGAGGACACCACGAACGGCGATCGGCCCCAGGTTCCTGAGCGTCCGCCCCAGCTGCCGGCGTTTCCGGCTTTCCTCTGTCTCGTTTTCCTCTGTCTCGCCGGGAGGCCCGAAGCCGCCGAGGAAGGCTCCGAGCACGCTGCCGAACACGCCGAAGACCAGGCAAGAGAAGAGCCAGAAGGACACCCCACTCATCCCGGTCGCCCAGAACACGAGGCAGAGCGCGACTCCCAATCCGGCCCCCGCCAACGCTCCTCGCCCGGACCGCCCGTGCCACTCCCACTCGCCCACGCGCGTGTCGTCACGGTCTTCATGGTTGCCGCCACGCAAGCCCAGGACCAGACCGAAAAGAAGGCCGTTGAGCACGCCGTAGCGCAGGCCGTTGGGGAGATCCGAGCTCCAGTCGATCTGTTGGTGGGCTGCCGCGATGGACAGGTAGCCCGCGAGCAGGAAGAGCAGGAACGCCGCTGCGCCAAAGAGAAACGCGCGCCTTCCCCCCCTCGCTAGTGCCTGTTCGAAGCGGCTTGCGTCCCTCTCGGGTCCAGGCTGCAGGCGCAGACCGTCGGCGTGCTCGAAGTGGCTTTCGGGCCTCTCGGGTCCAGGCCGCAGGCGCAGACCGTCGGCGAGCCCGGCCAGCGCTCCGCAGGCCAGCCCGTAGGGGATCAGCAGGCCGGGTGCGAAAAAGACAGCGAGGGGCAACATGAGCAGGCCGCCGACCAGGGCCCGGGACGCGATGGCATAGCTCCACACCTGGGCTGTTGAGGAAAACCACCTGGGCTGGAGGTACTCGAACATGAACGGGTCGCACGATTGACACTTCATCTGCCGAGCCAACCAGGTCAAACGGACGACGGTCTGCGCCTTGGAAGGCTGGCGCCCTTTGGTCTTGCGGGGGAGCTTCAGCATCTCCTCGACGAAATTCTTGAAGAGGATTCGGGTACGTTCAGCGAGCGAGAGGCCACGGGAAGAGCCTAGGGCGCCGGGCCCCCCGGCCCCGAGGGTCTTGTACATAATGCCGAGCATGAGGGGTGACTGCGCCAGTTCCTGCCAACCCTCGTCCTCACGGAGCGTCGCTTCCAGGGCCGCGGCGGCTTCGCCGCGCGACGTGAGGTAGGCAGCGATCATTTCCGGGCTCGGCGGATTCAAGGCGACCGCGACAAAGGGAGACTCGAGCTTGTGACCCAGCTCTTCGTTGTCTTGGGTCCGGCAGGTCACCACGATGCCGACGTCGGGGTGGTCGATGCAAAAGCGGTTGATCGCGGCGACACAGGAGTCCCGGGCGCCCGGCGCGACCTCGTCCAGGCCGTCGAGCAGCGGCCGGACATGGTTCTTGCGGATCAAGAGCGCGGCGACAGGCCTCTTGACCGGCTTATAGTGCTCCCTGATTTCTCTCGCCATCCAGCCGTCGAGCCGCGGCGCGACGCCGCGCCAGGCCGAGAGCTTGAGAAAGACCGGGACGGGCTGCTTCGAATCTCTGCCGGCATCGACGAGTTCGCTGGTCAACTGGAGCAGGGTGGTCGTCTTCCCCGACCCCGGCTTGCCGAGGATCAGAAGCGCCTTGCCCTTCATGCCCTCGAACAGGTTCTTGATCGGGACGTCGGGCAGCGCGGTCGGTGCCGCCTCCACCATCCCTTCCCAGGACTGCTTGACGGCCTGGCTCCGCTGCTCCCGCGGCAGCGGGATCCAATCTCCGGCGATCCTGGTTGGTGGCAGGACCGGCTCGACCCAGATTTCCACACTCTTGCGGAGGCGCTCACGGTCCTTCGATCTCCGCTCCTTCCACTTACCGACTGCGGCCACCACCAGCGCAGCGAGCTTGCTCCAGCGTCCGGTCGATCTTCCCTCCTTCCACTTACCGACCGCGGCCGCCACCAGCGAAGCGAGATTGTCGGGCGTGTCGAACCAGTCGACAACTCTCTCTTGGCGGATCCGCTCCCTGAGGGCCAGCAACCGGTTCGCCTTGTCTCCCGTGTCGCGGAGCTCCTCGGACCCGTCTCCGCTCTGGAGGAAGTAGAGGCAGGGTTTCCGTCGGAGCTTCGCCTCGTCGAGCTCCATCTCGGTGAACGAACGGCTCGCGCCGCTAGGGATGTCGCCGTAGCGCCAGGCGTAGATCCCGACGAACAGGTCGGCCTTCTCCACTTCTTCCTGGCAGACTTTCACCGCATCTCCGTCGCGCGCCCCGAAGTCCTCCATGCCGATCGGGTCGCAGCCGGCTTTGCGCAGAATGTCTTCGACCGCCCGACGGTGCTTCTTGAGGTCGTCGTGCGTGCTGGAGACGAAAACGGCGGTCTTGGCCATGGCGGTCCTTGGCTCCACCGGATGCCGTTGGGGCTGGGCTATGAACTATTGTAATAGATCCTGCGCTCCCTGGTATAATGGCTTCTAAATTAAGGCGAGATACGAGATATTTGCACTTGCCGATAAACCGCACCTCCAGCTGGAGGAGAAGACGGGGCCCCGCCCTGGCGATTCTGCTCCTCCTCGCCGGCCTCCTGCCGGCCAGGACCGCCCGCGCGGCCGAGCTTGCCGCGGCGGCGGTGGACTTCGCCTTTGGCGTCCTCGCCTACGACCAGGGGGACGTCGCAGAGGCGGCGCGGCTCTTCGAGCAGGCGGCGCACGAGAATGACCGCGACGGTACGACCCTCCACTGGCTGGGCCTCACCTACCTGCGGCTGGGGCGCACCAGGGAGGCCGTCCGCAAGCTGGAAGAGAGCCTCAAAGCCCCCGAGCGGCCGGAGGCGGGGCGGGAGCAGGTCCGCGCCGACCTCGAGAAAGCCCGCGCGCTGCTGCAAGGGAAGGAGGATCCGTCCCTGGCCCTTAAGCCACCGCAGCCACCCCAGTTCGCCCTCCCGTTCCGAGCCCCCGGGGAAGCACCGTTCTGGGAGCTCCGGCTCTCCGGCCGCGCCAGCCACGACTCGAACCCCAGCCTCCTTGCCGAGGGCCTCGACCTCGCCACCCCTTCCGGCGCCCGTGTGCAGGGGGGGACGGCAGACGGCTTCGCCGACCTTGGGCTGCGCGCCGAGGTCCATCCGTTCTACGGCCGGCGCGGCTGGAGCCTCGGGCTCGCCGCCTCAGCCGATCGCTCTGTCTACCGCGACCTCAAGGAGTTCGACCTCGGGCTCGCCTCCGGCCTCGTCCAGCTCGCCTGGGGCCGCGATCCCCTGGGGCTCCTCACCGGCCCTCTGGGTTACGCCCGCGTCCCCTACGGCAACGGCCGCTTCGCCCTGCTCCTTCAGGCGGGCGGCACCGACGCCCGATTGGGCGGCGATCCCTACCTGCGCTCGGCCGAGGGAGCGCTCGCTGTCCTGGTGCGGGAGTCGCCGCAAACCGTCACGCGCCTCGACCTCGACGCCGTCGACCGGACCTACTCGCACGACGCGGCGGACGCCACGCGCCAGAGCGGCCGCGAGACCTCGATCGGAGTGAGCCAGCTCCTCTTTTTCGGCCGGCGCGACTTCGCCCTGCGGCTCGGCCTGGCGGCCGGAAACCGCACGGCCGGCCGGGCGCTCGCCGCCACCTCTCGCACGGCCCTGGCCCAGGCGTCCATTCCCCTCTCGAACCGCCTCAGCCTCTTCGCCGCGGGGGAGCGCCGGGAGGACCGCTTCGCCCATCCCGACTCCAATCTCTTCCGTCCGGGCGGACCCGCCCGGAATGACGTCACCTGGCGGTTCACCGCCGCGCTGAGCCTGAGGCTCCTCGACAGGCTCTATTGGACCGTACGCGGCAGCTACGCCCGGCGCAGCTCGAACGCCGACGTCACCCCTGGTGTCCCCCTCTTCGACTACCGCCGGACCGTCCTGTCCACCGGTTTCGACTGGTTCCTCTGATGCGCGCCCTGCCGGGAACCTTGGCGCTCGCTCTCGCCGTGCTGACTCCCGTACCGGGGTTCGCCGCCGAGCCCATCGGGCACCTGGTACAGCGTCCCTGCCCGGCCAAGGCGACGCAGAACTGCGTGGTCAAGGCGACGCTGCTGGGCGCCCCCAGTAGTGTTCAGATCGTTCCGTTCGACGGTATCTTCCTGGACGAGAGGGTTGAGACCGAGCAGGTGGCCTTCGCCAGGTTCACGATCGGCAGCCATCCACCCCTACAGGGTGCGGTCAAGCTGGGCCCGGAGACCAAGGTGATTTTCCGCAAGTGGCTGGTGGACGAGACGACGGGGGTCAGAGAGGGTGAGCTCTACGTCATGGTCGGACACTTCCTGGCCTTCTTCACTCCGCGGCCGAAGGAAAAGGAAAAGGGTACGATCTGGATCGAGACTCCCACCGCCCGAATCCCGCTGGGCGGCACGATGATCGAAATCACGGTGGCGCCCGATGACAGCACAGCCGTGCAGGTATACGAGGGCACCGCCGAGGTCAAGTCCAAGGCCGGGGGCGCCGTCGAGCTGACAGCCGGCACCCGCACCACTGTGCGGGTAGGCGAGCCTCCCACTCCGCCGAGCCCGATCGATCCGAACGAGAATACGCTCGGGCCTCCGACCGGCACCGACTTCCATCCACCCGGGGAACCTCCTGTCATCAACCCGCGTGACCTGCTCGACCTGCCGCGTCTGGATCGGCCATGAGCGAGAAGGAAAACCCAGGCTCCGGCCTCTGGCTCGGCCTCGCCGCCTGCGCCATGATCGCCGGCATCGCCGTCGCCATCCTGGCCGCGGCGCCCATCCTCCTGCCCGCCGCCACCCCGCCGGCCGCGCCTCAGGACACCGGGCGCGGCACCGCCGTGGCCCTGGACGGTGGCTGGCTGGCGCTCGGCGCCCGCTTCGAGCCCAGCACCGGGAGTGTGGGGGTCGGGGTGGTGCCGGCGGCACCGGCCCCCCGGGTGGGCGCCGTCCTGCTCTTCCAGAGGAGCGGGAACCAATGGCTGGAGCACAGCCAGCTGTTCGCCGCCGCCCCCCGGCCGGAAGACCAGTTCGGCTCCGCGGTCGCCCTGCGCGACGGCGTCCTCGCGGTGGGGGCGCCGGGCCGGAACCGTGGCAACCCCAGGAGGGGCACCGGCGCCGTCTACCTCTATCACCTGGTGGCTGGAGAGTGGTCCTCGCCGTCAATCGTGACCGGCTGCACCGGCAGCCCGTCCATCGACCATTTCGGGCGTTCCCTGGCGCTCGACGGCGGCTGGCTCGCCGTAGGCGGCCTGGGGGCGGTCTGCATCCTGTCCGCTGGCGACCCGGGGTCGGCGACGCGGCTCCTGCCGGCCATTTCCGGACAGCCGGGCAGCCGCTTCGGGGAGTCGGTGGCGCTCTCCGGTCCGCTTCTCGCCGTCGGCGCCCCGGGGCGCGACCTCAGCTCCTGCCGCGGCTGCGGCGCCGTCGATCTCTTCAGCCGGAGCGGAAACCGCTGGGGCCGGACGGGCACTCTGCGTGCCCCTGATGGCCGATCCTTCGACCAGTTCGGCACCGCGGTGGCGGTGAGCGGCACCCGGATCGCGGTCGGCGCGCCGGGCGCCGTGGTCCCCCTCCCTCCTGCCGTGGGCCGGCGCTCCGGCGCCGTCTACGTCTTCTTCCCCGGCCTCCCGGGCGCCTCTCCGTGGGTCCCGGCACCGCGAATCACGACGCCCCCGCCCTTTGCGAAGAAGGGGGACCGCTTCGGCGCGGCGCTCGCCATGGAGGGCGGCCTCCTCGCCGTGGGCGCCCCGCCTCTTCCCCTGCCGGCCGCCGAGGGGAAGCTCGCCCCGTTCCGACCCGGGGCGGCTTACGTCTTCAACGTCCTTTCGTCGCTCGTGACCTTCCGCGTCTCCCTGGGGTCCTCGGCCAGCCAGCTCGACCTGTTCGGCGCCGCCGTCGCCGTCCGCGGCCAGGAGGTGATCGTCGGCGCCCCCCTGGCCAATGGCCTGGGCACCAACGCGGGAGCGGCCCGGGCCTACGTCTGCTCGACAGGCTGCGCCGCTCTGGGCGAGGAGCTTCCACCCGTCAAGAGGCCGCCGCAGGGCACCGGAGCGCCGCCGTGATCCGCGCTCCGCTCCTCGGCCTGCTCCTCGCGGGCGGCGGCCTCTTCGCTGCTGTGGCCGGCTGGGGCGCTGCCCCCTATCCGCTCCGTCCCGGCGACCTCGGTTCGGGCGCCCGCTTCGGCTCCGCCGTGGCCGTGGGGGAACGGGTTCTCGCCGTGGGCGCCTACCTCGACCAGGGCGGCCGGGGCTCGGTCCATCTCTACGAGCGCGCCCCAGGGGGGGGCTGGCAGGCCATGGCAACGCCATCGCTCGTCGGCAATCCGGGCGAGCAATTCGGATACTCGGTGGCGGTCGACGGCGACACCCTGATCGTGGGCGCTCCCTTTGCCGGAGCCGGCGGCGCGGCCTACCGCTACGACCTCGCCCATCTGACCCGGGAGAAGGTCACGATCCTGACCGGCCGCCCGGGCGCTCAACTGGGCTGCGCCGTGGCCGCTGCCGGAGGCGCGGTCGCGGTGGGGGCCTGCCGGGAGGACGGCGGCGCCGGGACGGACGCCGGCCGTGTCTACCTTCTCCTGTCGCCGGGGGGTGATCCACCGAGAGAGCTGCCCGGGGCGACCGGCGACCGCTTCGGCACCGCCGTGGCCCTGAGCCCCACGGGGGATACCCTCGTCGTGGGCGCCCCGTTCCATGCTGGCGACGGTCCCGCCGCGGGTGCCGCCTACGTTTTCGAGAGCCCATCCTGGATCGCCAAGCCGCTGAAGGCCGCGCCGCGGGCCGAGGACGCCTTCGGCTACGCCGTGGCGACCGACGGAGACTTCATTGCGGTCGGCGCCCCGCTTGAGGATGGCCCGGGGCAGGACGCCGGGGCCGTCTACGTCTATGCCCGCAGCGGCGACGGCTGGAGCCAGCCTCTCCGGGTCGGCGCCACGGAGACCCAGGGCAGCGCGGGCGACCAGCTCGGGGTCGCCGTCGCCCTCGACGAGAGGATGATCCTCGCCGGGGCCCGCCGGAACGGCTCCGTCCACCATGCCGGCGCGGCCTACCGGATCTCCGCCGCCGGCGGCAACACCATCGGCGCACCCTTGCGCGCGGCCCCGCCGCAGGCCGGGGCGGAGCTGGGGTTCGCCGTCGCCCGCCACGGCCCGACCGACCTCGTCGGCGCCTTCCTGGAGAGCAATGGCACCGGGGCCGCCTATGTCTTCGAGCCCGTGCTGCCCACGGTCCAGCTCGGAAGCCTGCCGGCCTTGATCCGCGAGACCGAGGGGCCTCTGACCGTGCATGTCACTTCCCTGCCGGCAGTTTCTGGCATCGTCGCTCTCACCTGGACCGACGGCGGCCCTACCCACAGCGATTCCATGCCCCTCCAGGGAGGGGTTGCCGATTTCACGATCCCCCTCGACAGCACGGCCAGCGATACCAGAGTCCTGCGGATCAACCTCCAAGCCCCGCCGGGAGCAGCCCTCGGCTCCCCAGCCAGCGCCGAGGTCACGATCCTCCCGGTCGGCGCCATCGTCACCCCGAGCTCCATCGTCACCAGCGAGAGCGGCCAAAGCGCCACCTTCACAGTCCGCCTGACGAGCCCACCGGCTTCGGACGACACGGTCACGGTCACGGTCACGAGCAGCAACACGAACGAGGGGACGGTCCAGCCGCCCTCCCTCACCTTCACCGTAGAGAACTGGAACAATCCCCAGACCGTCACCGTGACCGGCCAAGACGACCTGGTGCTCGACGGCAGCCAGCACTACGAAATCGACTTCGCCGTCACCAGCGGGGACCTCGCCTACAACGGCCTCCGGGTCGCTCCCGTGCAGGCCGTGAACCTCGACAACGACCAGGTCACCGGCATCGAGCGGGCCTGCAGCCTGGGGCCGGGCGAGATCCTCTTCACCTTCGTCCTCACCGATCACGGCGGGGCGCAGGCCGAGGTCGACCTGACCGACACCCTGCCGCCGGACCTGCTCTCCGTCTACGCCGTCAGCTCCGACGCCGGAGCGGCGGCGTTCGACCCGTTGACCAACACAGTCAGCTGGCGGACGCCCCTCTCGAGCGGTGCTCCGGCGGCCCTCACCCTGGTCGCCGCCGTCGTTCCCGGCACCGACGGGAGGATCGTCAGCGACCAGGCGACCTTCGTCTACGACGCCGACGGGGATGGCGTCGACGAGACCGCCAACACGACCGACGACCCGGACAGCACCGCGCCGCACACCGCGAACCGCGCCACGACGTTCAAGATCAATGACACCTTCCACCCCCTGCCGCCCTGCCCCGCCCCGGAATAGGCAATAATCCCCCCCGCCGGCCGCGCCGGCTTACCCAGGGAGGGTCGCACGCGATGGAGTACAGGAATCTCGGCCGCACCGGCCTCAAGGTCTCGCCGCTCTGCTTGGGCACCATGATGTTCGGCCAATGGGGCAACCCCGATCACCAGGAGAGCATCCGTACTATCCACCAGGCGCTCGACGCCGGGATCAACTTCGTCGACACCTCCAACAACTACTCCGCGGGCGAATCGGAGGAGATCGTCGGCAAGGCTCTCCAGGGCCGGCGCAACGAGGTGGTCCTGGCGACCAAGGTCTGGGGGGAGATGGGTCCCGGCCCCAACCAGCGCGGGCTGTCGCGGAAGGCGATCGAGGAGCAGGCGGACGCCAGCTTGAAGCGGCTCGGCACCGACGTCATCGACCTCTACCAGATCCACCGCCCCGATCCCGGCGTGCCGATCGAGGAGACCCTCTCCGCCCTGAACGACCTGGTGAGGAAGGGGAAGGTGCGCTACATCGGCCTCTCCTCCAACCACTACGCGGGGCCGGGGATCTGGGAGAAGCGCTTCGCCGCCTGGGAGATCGTCGAGACGCTCTGGGTGAGCGAGCGCCACGGCTTCGAGCGCTTCGTCTGCTTCCAGCCGCCCTACAGCCTGCTGCGGCGGGTCATGGAGCTCGAGCACTTCCCCATGACCCGCAAATTCGGGCTGGGCAACATCGTCTGGAGCCCGCTCGAAGGCGGCTGGCTCTCCGGCAAGTACCGGCAAGGAGCGGCCAACCCCAAGGACAGCAACCGGGCCGAGAAATGGGTCGGCGACGTCGACAACCCCAAGTTCCAGAAGCGCCTGGAGATCGTCGAGCAGCTCCTCCCGCTGGCCGCGGCCAAGGGGGTGCCGCTCGCCCGTTTCGCCAACGCCTGGGCGCTCCGGAACCCCGACGTCACCTCGGTCATCATCGGCCCGCGCACCGCCGAACAGCTCGACGACAGCCTGCAGGCCCTGGAAGTGACGATCACCGACGAGGAGGCGGCGACGATCGACCGGCTGGTGCCGCCGGGGACCTCGGCGCTCTAGCCGCCGCGCCGGGGCGCGGCGGGGCCCGGCGGCTGGAGCCTCATTTGCCGGCCGCGGTCAGCACCGACTCGCCGATCTCCTTCTCGTCCCAGAGGGTGGCGCCGCTCTCCTCGTCGTGCAGCAGGGCGACGACGGTCTGGTTGACGCGGCGCACCTTGATGTGGGTCTGGTAGCGCGCGTAGCTGCCGGGCTCCGGCGCCGCGGGGAGCTTCAACCGCAGGGGGATGTTCGAGAGCGCGGCGCGGCCGCCGTCCTCGTCCTGGACGGCGAGCGCCAGGGTCGCCTCGGCGAGATAGCCCTTGCCCTCGGGAGACAGGGAGAGGACCGAGACCGGAACGGCGACGGTGATCGCCACCTCCATGACGGCGCCCCGCCGCTTCCCCGCCCCCACCTCGATGCGCAGGCGCCGGTCCTCCGCCGCCGGCGAGAGGAGCAGAGCGCTCTCGGCCCGCATCGCCCCCTCGGTCTTCGGCGCCAGGTCGGTGAAACCGTTGCGCGAGCGCACCGTCAGGCCCGGCCGCTTGACCGTCAGCTTCACCTGGTGGCCCTTGTCGTTGGCACGCCAGACCGGGGAGAAGCCCAGCCAGTAGTAGGAACGGGTATCCGCGGCCGCCCGCTTTAGGGCATCCAGACGGGCCGAGTTGAGGAACGCCTTGCCGCCGGTTGCCGCGGCCACGTACTCCAGGCCGTCCTTCGACTCCCGTTCCCACGACCCGAAGATCCCGCTCGACGCGCCTTCGACCGGGATGCCGGGGACGTCCACCGGATAGAGGGTGTAGCCCAGCTGGTTGGCGGTGTCCAAGAGCGGCTTGAAGAGGTGGGGGCCGGCGCCGAACGGCCAGCCGCCGGAGAGCAGCAGGGCCACCTTGCGCCCCCCGGGGGTGGGCAGGCCGCGCAGGGCTCCCGCCGCCGCGTTGATCGCCTCCTGGAGCTCGGCGCACTGCTTGGGGCTGATCGGGAAGTACTCGTTGCAGCGGCCCGGGGCGGACTTGTGGCCGACGCTGGCGATGGAGAGCAGAGTGGTGCCGCGGCTCATCATGTCGCCCGCGGCGGCGCCCGCCGCGTCCTGGTCGCTCCCATGGCCGGCGAACGAGGGGTGGAGCGTGTCGTCCATCGCCTGGTCGCGCAGCTCCTGGTCGTCGCCGAAGGAGCGCCGCGCGTCCATGGCGGAAAGGCCGAGGGTCGGCCGGGCCTTGGCCCGCTGGATCGCCTCGGTGAGGGCGGCCGTCTCGCCGCTCCAGGTGGAGAGGAGGTCGAGCTTCCGGCCGTCGAAGGCGAGGATCGCCATGCGGTCCTCGGGACCTAAGAGCGAGAGGTCGCCCATCAGCTTGTCGAGGACGACGTTCCTCTGCGGGGCGAGGCTGAAGCTGTCGTCCAGGAAGACCAGGTAGTTGGTCCCCACCGCGCCACTCCCTGCCGCCGCGGGCGGCGCCGGAGTGCCGTTCCCCGGCGCTCCGCTCTGCCCCTCCCGGATCTCGGCGAAAAAGTCGATGGGCACGTCCCGGCCGTCGACCTGGAGCCGGAAGTCGGCGACGGTCAGACCCTGGACCCGGTTGCCCGAGCGGTCGGTCACCACCGCTTCGACGTTGACCGCACGGACGTCGATCCGCTCCCCGAAGGCAGGAGGGGCGGCGGGCGGCTTGGGCCGGACGCCGGCGGCGAAGGCCGGGACGGCGAGCGCCAGGATGAGAGCTGCACTGCGCGGAGCGAGGTGCATCGGATCTCCTTTTCAGTCGTTCTGGCAGCGCCTTTGTGCAAGGCCTGTACCCGGCGGTCCTCCCCCGGGGAAAAGGCGCTTCGCGTGGCCCAGCCGTCCTGCCTGGAGGACACCGGCGTAATCCGACACCCCTGCCATCCAGGTATAGACTAGGCCGCCCCAGAGGAGGAACGGATGGCGGACCTGAAAGGCAAGACCCTGTTCATCACCGGCGGCAGCCGCGGCATCGGCCTGGCCATCGCTCTCCGCGCCGCGGCCGACGGAGCGAACGTCGCGCTCGCCGCGAAGACCGCCGAGCCCAACCCCAAGCTCCCGGGGACGATCTTCACCGCCGCCCGGGAGGTCGAGGCCGCGGGCGGCAGGGCCCTGCCGCTCCAGTGCGACATCCGCGACGAGGAGCAGGTCCGCGCCGCCGTCGCCCGGACGGTCGAGACCTTCGGCGGGATCGACGTCCTGGTCAACAACGCCAGCGCCATCTTCCTCGCCGGCACCCTGGACACCCCGATGAAGCGCTTCGACCTCATGCAGGGGGTCAACACGCGCGGCACCTTCCTCTGCTCCCAGGCCGCCCTCCCCCACCTCCGCAAGGCGGCCAACCCGCACATCCTGAACCTCTCGCCGCCCCTGAACCTCGATCCCAAGTGGTTCGCCCCGCACTGCGCCTACACCATGGCCAAGTACGGCATGAGCCTCTGCGTCCTGGGCATGGCCGAAGAATTCAAAGCCGACGGCATCGCGGTCAACGCCCTCTGGCCGCGCACCGCCATCGCCACCGCCGCCCTCGCCATGCTGGGCGGCGCGATCCGTCCCGAAGGCTGCCGCAAGCCGGAGATCCTGGCCGACGCCGCGCACGTCCTCCTCACCCGGGACAGCCGCTGCTGCACGGGGAACTTCTACATCGACGACGAGGTTTTGGCCGCCGAGGGGATCACCGACTTCGACCGCTACGCGGTGCAGCCGGGCGCCGAGCTCTACCCGGACTTCTTCGTCGACTGACCCGGGCCCGCCTCAGCCCTTCCAGTACCCGTTATAGCTCAGCTGAGCCCACTGGAGGACCGCGAGGGTCGGTGCGTTGGCCTCGGTTACGGTGACCGACTCGGCGCTGGGGAGATCCTCGACGGGGCGATCGGCGTAGAGGCTCAGGATGTGCAGGTGCTGTTTCTTCTGCGCCGCTGCGAAATCGAAGCCGATCTTCTCCCAGTACCCCTTGAGCTCGGGATCCGGATGGCCGACGCAGATCGTCTGGAGGTTGCGTTGCAGGGCCTTCAAGGCGAGCAGGAAAATCAGGACCGAGCTGAGCTTCTTGTTGCGGTGCTTCTTCTTCTCGATGCTGATGTACCCGAAGCGCATCCTCGGCACAATGTCGTCGGTGTCCACCTCGTAACTGAGATAGCCGACGTACTCGCCGTCGATGTAGGCCTCCAGCCGCTTGCCGGTATCGACAACCTGCAGCTTCTCTCCGCCCTGGCCGACGAAGCTCCAGCCGGGGCTGTTGTTGTTGCTCTCCTTGGAGACCGACTTCGAGGTGTACTCCATCCGCTGGACGGTGGAGGCTCGCCGCAGGACGGGGCGGAGCGCCGGCGGCGCCAGCTTGGGCTGGAGGGAGGACGCCGCGGCTCGCGGGGCGGGCGGCGCCGGATTCGCCATCGCGCCCCGCTCCAGCGCCGCCTGCACGTGCGGCGCCGCCGGCCGGCCGCCCCCCGGAGCCGGCGTGGCCGGCCCCTTCGGCTGGGCGGCGCGAGAGAGGGCTGCCTGGACATGAGGGGCCAGAGGACGGCGCATGCCTCTACTCTACTCGCATCCTATGGCCTCATTCCATAGACTGTAAAGAATATGTAAAAGTCGCACTAAGATCACACAAAGAGCGCCCCAAACCCTTCCTCCCAGGCGTACCATCCGCGGTAACGATTCGTCGTGCAGTTTCAGCGCTTGCTACTGATGGCCGTAGAGGGCCGTCGCGTTCCCTCGGGAATGGACCGTGGGGGAAAGATTGGGAGGGAAGACGTATGTTGACTCGCATCCGTCGTCGTGAACGGGGCTTCACCCTGATCGAGCTGCTGATCGTCGTCGCCATCATCGGCATCATCGCGGCGCTGCTCATTCCGAACTTCCTGGATGCCTTGCAGAAGGCGAAGCAGAAGCGGACCGTGGCCGACATGAGGAACGCCGGTACCGCCATGTTCTCCTGGCTGACCGACCAGGTCGGCGCCGCCGCCGCCGGCGCCGCCTCCACCACGGTCGACCTCGGCAGCTACGGCACGGCGACGACGGGGGACAACCTGACCACGGTGCTGGTGCCCCAGTACCTGCAGTCGGTCCCGGTCGTCGACGGCTGGAAGACCAACTTCGACTATTACCTGAAGACCGCCAAGCCGCTCGACCCGCAGGTCATGGCGATCCACAGCTACGGCCGCGACAAGGCCAAGCAGCTGACCAGCGGCATCAACGTCACCTCCTTCGATCCCACCGACTACGACCAGGACATCCTCTGGGCCGACGGTTTCTTCGTCCGCTGGCCGCAGAAGGTCACCCCCTGATCCCAGCCCTGCCGGAGGGGGCGGCCCTGTCTACCGGAGCGGCCAAGGGAATGCCGCCCCCTCCGAGTTCGCTTCTACCTGTGCAGATCGGGGAGTAGCCACCCGGGATGCGCCCGGGTCGGCGGGCCGTCAACACGGAGTCACCCTCCCGGCCCGTCGAGAGCGTGACGGCTTCGGCGAGACCATCACCACACGGCCTTCGTGCCGTAGGTCTCGCGGGAGAACGACGCTATGCCGACCCCCAGTGGCACCCCTCTCTGGCTCTGGATCACCTTCAACCTCTTCGTCCTTTTCTTCCTCGCCTTAGATCTCGGAGTCTTCCATCGCAAGTCGCACGCCGTCTCCTGGCGTGAGGCGCTGGCCTGGAGCGGCGTCTGGGTGGGGCTCGCCCTGCTCTTCGGGGCGGGCATCCATTATTTCCGGGGGAGTGAGCCGACGCTCCAGTTCCTCGCCGGCTACCTGATCGAGAAGTCGCTCTCGGTCGACAACCTCTTCGTCTTCGCCCTCGTCTTCGGCTCGTTCGCGGTACCCGACGCCTACCAGCACCGGGTCCTCGCCTGGGGGGTGCTGGGGGCGATCGTGATGCGGGCCGGGCTCATCTTCGCCGGCACGGCGCTGCTCCACGCCTTCGAGGAGATGGTCTACGTCTTCGGCGCCTTCCTCATCCTCACCGGCATCCGGATGGCCCTCGCCCGCGGCAAGGAGACGGAGGTCGCCCAAAACCCCCTGGTCCGGCTGCTCCGCCGCTCGCCGGCGGTCCTCGCCGACTATCGGGAGGACCGCTTCGTCGTCCGCGAAGGCGGGCGCTGGCGGATCACCCCGCTCCTCCTCGTGCTCCTCGTCGTCGAGAGCACCGATCTGCTCTTCGCCGTCGACTCGATCCCGGCGATCCTCGCCATCACCACCGACCCGTTCCTCGTCTTCACCTCGAACGTCTTCGCCATTTTAGGCCTGCGCTCGCTCTACTTCCTGCTCGCCGCAGCCCTGACCAAGCTCGTGCACCTGAAGCTCGGCCTCGCCACCGTCCTCGTCTTCGTGGGGACCAAGATGACCTTGACCGAGGTGTATCCCATTTCGCCCGGAGTGTCGCTCGCCGTGACCGCCGGGGTGTTGGGCCTGGCGGTGGGGACTTCGTTGTGGAGCACGCGCGCCGCGGCGTCCTAGTAGACTGATTCTCTATTAGTGTTGCAATAAGCTACCCTCCGGTTTACTCTCCTCCTGTCCCCCCGATCCTTGG